>ERZ856578.282-NODE-282-length-106280-cov-7.346695_pt1 | contig 106280 bp, 87 predicted proteins | sample MGYA00514384_ERZ856578 | MGnify/ENA primary metagenome ERZ856578 (study PRJEB29103, sample SAMN06111958) | human gut metagenome | biome: human gut; feature: ankylosing spondylitis patient; material: healthy_person | host: Homo sapiens | place: China:Hangzhou... | reverse complement strand
TTTCACCTCCTCACGGCATAAAAAAATTAGACTGCAAAGGGCTTGATGCCCTCTGCAATCTAATGATAATGCCTGCCTTCACGGACGCTTTGAAAAAGAATGTTTTACAAAACAGAAAAGAGTGCTATAATAAAAGGATAGCCTCATTGCGAGGCTTACGCCGATGAAGCGGCGTACGAAAGGCAAACAGAAATGCGGCAGGCGATACTGCCGTTTTTTGCAAAATAAAAAACGAAACGGAAGGAATGGAGAAGTATGACATTTTATCAGGAGCTGCAATTAAATCAGGCCGGCTCAAAGGAGCTGCTGCGAAAGAGTGAAACGGCACAGGAAAGGCGCTATCACGCATTGGTTTATCTGGCAAAGGTTGCAATTACAATGCTGTTTTGCTTTGCATTCGTCAGCGTGTTCAGCATTTTATTCGGTAACGAAAACAGCGTTGTGGGCGTTGTTGTTTTATTGTGCTTAATGGTATTCCGCAATGCGGATTTTGGGCTGCATACAGGGCAATCTACCCTGCTGCTGGCGTTATTTTTTGTGGACATGGCGGTTTTTCCGCATTTGGCACAGCAGGCAGCACCACTGCCGGCGTTGCTTTTGAATGTGGCGGCACTTGCGTTTCTTGTTATTTTCGGGTGCCATAATCCGTTTATGTATAATCAGTCCACTCTGGTTTTGGGATATCTGCTGCTTTATGGATATGATGTTTCGGGAGACAGCTACCGGATGCGTTTGATTGCCATGGCTGTCGGCGCACTGCTTTCCTGTCTGGTGTTTTACAGAAACCATAAAAGCCACACCTATCAAACAGGAATCAAGGGGGTTTTGCAGGCATTTGATCTGACCTCCTCCCGCACAAATTGGCAGCTGTGCCAGATTATCTGCGTGCCTGTGGTGCTTTTTCTTGCGGAGCTGTGCAAAATGCCCCGTGCCATGTGGGCAGGCATTGCGGCGATGTCTGCCATTGTGCCGCTGATGGCAGATATGCAGGCACGGGTGAAAAACAGAATCATCGGCAACGTGGCAGGAGTGCTTTGCTTTCTGGTGCTCTATACCCTTCTGCCTACCTCGATTTATGCCTATATCGGAATCCTTGGCGGTATCGGCGTTGGCTTTTCTGCGAAGTATGGCTGGCAGGCAGTGTTTAATACCTTTGGTGCGCTTGCCATTGCAGAGGAGCTTTACGGCCTCAAGGGTGCAGTGGGGCTTCGTGTGGCGCAAAATGTGTTTGGGGTTGTGTTTGCCCTGCTGTTCTGCGTTGCGTTTTATTGGGTGATGGAACGGGTGACGGGAAGAAGGATAGCAGGAGAGCAGAATATCTAATGCAGAAAATGCGTTCTTCGGATGCCGTGACATGTGTCCCGTGACCGTTATCATCATACGGCGCTGTCCTTCCGTTGATAAAATCCCGGAAGGCAATAATCCTGTTTTCAGGCAGAATAAAATCCGCCACAGGGGAAATTCCCGTATCCAGAAAGGCGATGGAAAGCCTTTTGCCGGTGGATTCTGTGGAAAAGATGCGCTTCATCAAAGACATGGCAAGCATCTCCTTTCCTTATCAAAATATGTGAAAAAGCATTTTTCGGCACAGCCCTGCATATCTTTATTTGAGAAAGAAAAAAGGGGGGAAGTGCTGTGGCAGAACAGAAACAGATGGAAATGCTTTCGGCATTGATGGGAGAGGAAGGGCAGGATGCGGCAAAAATGCTCCTGCGGATGCAGAGACTGCAAAGGCTGCTGGGTGCGCCGCAGGATACGGCATTGCCACCTGCGCCGCAGGAGGAAGCGGATGTGTTTTCGCGCAGCCGCAGGGAAAATATGATTTCCGCCGCCATTCCCTTTTTGAATCGGGAATATCAGAAGGAGCTGTATCTGGTGGTGCGGCTGATGGAGCTGCGGCGCGTGATGGGCAGTGAGCTTCTGGAAACCAGAGAGCGGCAGGAGGAGCCGCTGCGCCTGCGGCAGAAGAAGCTTTTGCAGGCGGTTGAAAAATATGTATCACAGCAGGAACGCGGACAGGTGCAGCTGCTGCTGAAAATGATGGATATGAAGGAAATTCTGGGGCAGGGGGAATGAAAATGAACGCATGGGAAATGCCACAGGTGCAGGCATTGGGCGAGGAACGGCTGCGCCTGATGCAGGAGGCGGCAGAAAAATGCAGAGGGAAAAGCGGCATGGAGCGGCTGGATATTTTTCTGGAATATGGCGAAAAATTATCCGAAGGGAGACAGCTTGCGCCACAGGAGCAGAAGGCATTGCTTGCGGCGGTGGCGGCAAGCCTGCCCGAACAGGAGCAAAAGCAGTTGACCGAGCTGATGAAAATAATGGGCGTATAAAAGGAAGGCAGTAAAAAAGGCTGAAAAGCGGAACGGGCATGACTTTGGGTATGCCTGTTCCGCTTTTCAGCTTATGCAAGGATCTATACCAAGCGGATCTGCTTGGCAGGATGCGGTTTTCGTTCTTTTACAGCTTAATCTGCTTGGGAAATGCTTCTTTTCGCAGGATTCCCCACATTTTGTCGATATAAGACAGTGTATAAAAATTTTCGTAGTAATGATAATAGAAGGCACCCTTTAGCGTCATTTCATAAGTGCCGTTTTGCTCCTTGAGCAACCCGAATTGTTTTGCAAGCCAAAGCTCAATGCCATACATTTTTTTCAGCGGCACACCAAAGAATGTTTCAAAAGCCTTTGCATTTACTCTTGTGCTGTATGCTGTCCAGAACAGCCAGTAAATCATCCGTTGCCGTTTGGTAAAGCGAATGGTCAATGCTGTGGCAAGGTTGCCGGAGGAAATTCTTTCGCAATAGGAGGCAACATCGAAGGTATTGATTTTGAATTGCCCTTTGAAAAGACTGGTTGCGGAACAGCCGAAGCCGAGGAAGGTATCTCTGGTCATGGAGGAATAGCTTGCATTTGACTCACTTGAGAATGTCCAAACAGAGCTGCGGAAATATCCCATATCCAAACAATATTGTGTGATGGCATCCAACAGCCTGCGTTTCGCTTTTTTAGGCATTGCGGCAAGGGGACTTTCCGTAAAAGTGAAATCAATGAACGGATATATGGCAATGTGATTTGCACCCAAGGAAAAGGCGGTTTCAATATCCGATTTCAAATCATCATAGGTTTGTCCGGGCAAGGCAAAGATAAAGTCCATGGAAACGGTTTCAAAGGGAACGGCGGACAACGCAGACAGCATTTTGTCGGTATCAAGCTTCTTTCTGCCAAGAAGCTTTTGATACTTGTGGCAGAAGGATTGAACACCAATGCTGATTTTTGTTACACCTGCATCCTTCAATGCTTGCAGCACCGCCACATTCACATTATCGGGATGAAGCTCTATGCCAATCCCCTCTGTGATTACGAAGTGCTCCTTCAGTGCAGCAACAATTTCTTTTATCCGATGAGCCGCAAGCGCAGGTGTCCCTCCGCCGAAATAGAGGGAGGTTACTTTTTTCCGTTCTGTGTGTTGGCTCCCTACAAGATGGATTTCTTGTATCAAAGAGTCTATATATGTATCACACAGTTCGGCGGAATACCGCACTTTGCAATAGGGGCAAAAGTTGCAAATGCTCTTGCAAAAGGGGATATGCACATATAACCCGAGGGTTTCACATTCTGCAAACGGCAAAAGACGGTCATATTCATTTTTGAACGTAAATGGCTGTATTGTTCGGGTAAGCCACATTCTTGTTAAGCTTGTAATAAAACGCATATTCCTCCTAAATGTACTTCAAGTAGGTATGAAGCATCTCACAGATTATTTTTGGATTTCCTTTAAACAAAAGCGTATATTCGGCAACGAAAAAGTATCCGCATTGGTCGCAAAGACCGGGAACAGAGATACAGCGTCCGCAGGTAGACAGCGTTCCGTTTTCCATGACTACGCACTGATGGCAGGGCGTGGGAAAACGATTTTCGATGAGATATGGAAACGCGCTTTTGAGGTTGAAAACGGGTGCGCCCTCTTTCATCATTTGGGTTATCACAGCACAGCACTTGGCTTTTTCCTCTTTGCTTAAGGCCAATTCCTTTGTATCGGGATATGGTGTGTGAAAATTGAAGGACACTGCCCTTACGTTTTTGGTATCCCGAGCGGTTAGACAAACATCTCGTATATGGTTCTTATTGATTTGATTGATTGCCATATAGAAGCAGATATTATCTGCGGAAGCATTGCGGATGTTCTGCATGATGGTGTCATAGGTATCGCCACGCACTTCATTATGGCGCTGCTTATCTCCATCCAGGCTCAAAAGGATTAAATCCGCCTCCGGAAGATGAAGGGGGAACGTCCCATTCGTAACCACGTTGACGATGAGAAAGCCCATGCGCTTTGCTTCTATCACCAAATCCCTGAGCGTGCGTGTGCCATCCTGCCAAAGAAATGTTTCGCCCCCGCAGAAGAACAAAATGCGAACGCCCATGTCATAGAGCTGCTGCATTTCCTGCCGAATTTGTTTATAGGGATGGATGATTGCTGTGATATTGTTGACGGAGCAGTGCTTGCAATGCAGATTGCATTTATCGGTTACGATGATCGTTCCGAGAATTGCAGATTTCTTTTTAAACAGAATTGTCTTTACGCCAAAGGCAGCAAAGTGAAAAAAGGATGACAGCTTCATTTTTCCTCCATGGTACTGATTGGATAACCTTAAAGAGTATGTATATATTGCATTATACATAGTCTAAGCTGCTTTTTCAAGAAGGCAATTCATTGACAGGCGCATCCGTATGCAGACGGGCAACCCTCAAAGCATCCGGTTATCGACACACGCCGGAGAGGCATCTTTTTTTGCGGAAATCAGCTCCAACAGCAGCAGTGCAAGCACAGGCGAGCTGCCGCCTTGCGGTATTGTTTTTTCCTCCGCGTGAAGAAAAATGGGTTCTTTTGAGGTTTCCTTTTGGGGAAGGACTGTAGTGGCTTCCTTCTTTTTTTCGGCTGTTTTCTGCGTTTTGCCGAAGGGCGCAGGAATTTTTTTTCGAGAATACATGACAGCCTCCGTGGGTTTTCTTTCCTTTATAGTGTATGCTTAAAAAAGTTTTTTATGTTTTTCCTATAAATAAACAGGCTTTTGTGGTATCATATATCATAAGAGAAACGAGAAAAAAGAAAACTCCTGAAAGGAAGCTGTAAATGAAGGAGCGCAGAGAACGAAATTTCCGTATTCTGGAATTTCGAGAAAATAAATTTGATATCATTGGGGATGTGCATGGCTGCTATGATGAGCTGATGGAGTTGATAGGAAGGCTCGGCTATGAGAAAAAGGATGGCTGTTATACGCATCCGGAGGGCAGAAGGCTGATTTCCGTGGGAGATGTGGCGGATAAGGGCTGTCAGAATCTGGCGTGTCTGGATTTCTGGATTGAGCAGGTCAATAACGGCGGCGCATTCTGGGTGCATGGCAACCACTGCAATAAGCTGTACCGCTATTTTCTGGGGAATCGTGTGCATCTGTCACACGGACTGGAGCGGACGGTAGCGGAGCTGGAGGCACTCCCGAAGGAAGAACGCATGGTGTTTCGCAGCCGATACATGCGCTGCTATGAGAGCCAATGCTTTTATCTTCTGCTGGACAGAAAGCGTCTTGCGGTGGTGCATGGGGGCTTGCGTCCCGAATCCATCGGAAAATTTTCCAATAAAATACGCGCAGTTTGTTTATATGGCGAAACAACGGGCAATTTTGACGAAAACGGTAAGCCTGAGCGCTTGGACTGGGCGGCGGAATATGACGGGCAGCCCTTTGTGGTCTATGGGCATACGGTGGCGGAACGGCCCGAAATCATCAACCGCACCGTTGATATCGATCAGGGCTGTGTTTATGGCGGTTATCTGACGGCATTGCGCTATCCGGAAATTGAATTTGTGCAGGTGCGCGGCAAAAAATATGCGGAATATCACGGCGGCGGAAAGGTACCGGAGGAATGAAAAGTCTTAGAGAATCAGAAGCTTTAAGGCTTTTTTTCGTGCAGAAAAAGGAATTTTCGGGAAAATGGCGTATTCTAAAAAGTAATAGGAAAGCGTTCGACTGATACGAAAGGCGGAAAAGGAGGGATTGCTATGGAATTACGGCGGTTTCAGGAGGAATTGGAGGAGAAAATCCTTGGGGAATATGCAGCAAAAAGCAGCCGGACGAGGGGCAGGGAAAGACCTGAGGAAAAATGCGACATTCGGACGGATTTTCAGCGCGACAGAGACCGCATCATCCACTGTAAATCCTTCCGCCGCATGAAGCACAAAACGCAGGTGTTTATTTCCCCTGAGGGTGACCACTATCGGACACGGCTGACGCACACGCTTGAGGTTTCGCAGATTGCCAGAAGCATTGCGCGCGCATTGCGGCTGAATGAGGATTTGACAGAGGCGATTGCCCTTGGGCATGATTTAGGGCATACCCCCTTTGGGCATGCAGGCGAGCGCAAGCTGGATGAGCTTTGCAGGGATACGGGCGGCTTTGCGCATAATGTGCAGAGTCTGCGTGTGGTGGAGCGTCTGGAAAAGGACGGACGCGGACTGAACCTGACATGGGAGGTGCGGGACGGGATTTTGAACCACCGCACCAGCGGCAATCCTTCTACCCTAGAGGGGAAAATCGTGCAGCTTTCCGATAAGATTGCTTATACGAACCACGATATTGACGATGCCATCCGCGCAGGCATGCTCAAGCCGAAGGATATTCCAAGGGATATTGTTGCGCGCATCGGCACACGCTCCAGCAGCCGCATCAATGCCATGGTGCGGGATACCATTTTTCACAGCATGGGTATCAACGATATTCGCATGAGCGAGGAAATGCGGCAGACCCTAAAGGAGCTGCGCGCCTTTATGTTCCGTCATGTGTATGCCAGTGATATTGCGGTGGCGGAGCATAAAAAGGCGGAGAAAATCGTGGGGGATTTATTTGATTATTATTTGGAATATCCGGAGGAAATGTCGGGAGAGTTTCAGGCACTTCTGGATGACAGAGATCCGGTGCGGCAGGTGGTTTGCGATTATATTGCCTGCATGACGGATCGCTTTGCCGTTGCGAAATATAAGACGCTTTTTATTCCGCAGGAATGGACGATTCTTTGAAGGGTTAAGCCGAAATCACTTTGGCTACAGGCTGAAAAAGATACTAATTTTGGGGTAAAATATTCTTGCATTTTGCACATAGTTTGAAAAAGTCAAGGCTTTTTTGCAAAATTTTTGTTGATTTCTACAAAATGTATACAAGGAGAAGGATTTTTCTCAAATGTGTCGAATTTAGTATATAAAAGGGAGTGAAAGAACTTCCTTTTCGACTGTTATGGAAGGGGGGATGATGCCATGAGATATCCGAGGGAGGTCGTGGATGAGGTGCGGCTGCAAAATGATATCGTAGAGGTCATTTCCCAGTATGTGCCGCTGAAGCAAAAGGGCAGCTCCTATTTCGGGCTTTGCCCGTTTCATAATGAAAAAACGGCATCCTTTTCCGTCAACAGCGAAAAGCAGTTTTATTATTGCTTCGGCTGCGGCGCGGCAGGAAATGTGTTTTCCTTTTTAATGGAGATGGAAAACTGCGATTTTCCCGAAGCCATGAAGCGACTGGCGGAGCGGGCGCATATTACCCTGCCCGAGCCGGAAAAGAATGCGCAGGCAATCGCGGCGGAGCAGCTCAAGAAACGATTATTTGAAATGCACACCTTGGCAGGCAGGTTCTTTTATGAAGCCCTGCAAAAGGAGGAGGGGGCAGAGGCGAGAGCCTATCTGCAAAAACGGCAGATGGATCCCCGTATGGCAAGAAAATTCGGCATAGGCTACTCTCCGGACAGCTACGATGCGCTTTTCAGGCATTTGCAGGAGAAGGGCTTCAAGATTTCGGAGATTTTGAAAACCGGCCTTGTGCTGGAAAATAAGGATGGCAAGGGCTACCATGACCGTTTCCGCGGCAGGCTGATGTTCCCCATTTTTGATGTGCAGGGGCGTGTGGTCGGCTTCGGCGGCAGGATACTTGCCAAGGGTGAGCCGAAATATCTGAATTCACCCGAAACGATTCTGTTCAGCAAAAGCAGAAATCTGTATGGACTGAATTTTGCGAAGCAGACAAGAAAACGAGAGCTGATTCTGGTGGAGGGCTATATGGATATGCTTTCCATCTATCAGGCAGGGTTCCATAACGTAGTGGCATCATTGGGAACAGCCTTCAATCAGGAGCATGCAAGAACGCTGAAGCGGTTTGCGGATGATGTGATTTTGCTGTATGACAGCGATGAGGCGGGCACCAATGCCGCGCTTCGCGCCATTCCCGTACTGGTGAAAAACGGCTTTCATGTGAAGGTGACACAGGTGCCGGACGGAAAGGACCCCGATGAATTTATCAAGGCAAAGGGCGCAGCGGAATTTTCCAAGCTGTTGGTGAATGCTGTGCATTATATATCCTTTGAAATTGCCTGCATACAGCGCAAATATAATCTCAAAAATCCGGAGCACAGGGTTCGCTTTGCCACAGAGGCGGCGGAAATCCTTGCAAAGCTGGACAGTGAGATTGAGCGTAATGTTTACCTTGGAGAGGTAAGCAGGGTGACAGGCGTGGAGGAGGAGGCTATCCGCAGTGAAATTCGGAAGCTGGTGCAAAAAGAGGATGCGGCTTACCAAAGGGAGGCCGAAAAGCGGCAGCAGAATCTGAAGAATTACACGCCGGAGGGCAGAAGAAAGGATAAGGGGCTTTTGGAAGCCCAGAGAAGCTTGTTATATTATGCCGCCCAGCATCAGGGCATCTATGATACGCTCAAAGAGATTCTGGAAGAGGATGATTTTACAGAAGGAATTTATTGGCGCACCTTCGGCGATATCGGGGATTTGTGGCAGAATGCAGGTCATGTGTTCCCTGCCGATTTGGTCAGCCGCTTTGAGGATGCAAAGGAACAGAAGCAGGTGACAGAGATTTTTGCCGTACAGCTGCCGACAGAAAACGGGGCAGATATGGAAAAAGCCATCAATGAACAGGTGAAGCGGCTGAAACGGACGAAAATCGACCATTTGACGGCAAACGCCGCAACCGTTGAGGAGATACAACGGCTGGTGGAGGCCAAGAGAAAACTGGATTCCCTGTATATTACCATTTGATATGGTTAGACTATAGGAACAGAGAGAAAGGAAGGATCATGTTGAAATCCGTCGAAGAAACAACATTATTGACCAAGCTGGAGGAGCTGGTGCAGCTGGCCAAAAAGAAAAAGAATGTACTGGAATATAAGGAGATCATGGATCATCTGGCGGATTTGGATCTGGACCCCGACCGCATTGACAGAATCTATGAATATCTGGAAAGTCAGAATATTGATATTCTGGGGAATATCGAAGCGGAGGAGGAGGTTGAGAAGGAGCTTGACCTGACTCTCCCGGAGGGCATCAATATTGATGACCCCGTCAGAATGTACCTCAAGGAAATCGGTAAGGTGCCCCTTCTGACGGCAGAAGAAGAAATCGAACTGGCGCAGAAGATGGAGGCGGGCGGCCCTGAGGGCGAAGCTGCCAAGAAGAAGCTGGCAGAGGCCAACCTGCGTCTGGTTGTCAGCATTGCAAAAAGATACGTTGGGCGTGGGATGCTCTTTCTTGATTTGATTCAGGAGGGCAATCTGGGGCTGATTAAGGCGGTTGAAAAATTCGACTTCCATAAGGGCTTTAAATTCTCCACCTATGCGACATGGTGGATTCGTCAGGCAATCACCCGTGCGATTGCAGATCAGGCAAGAACGATTCGTATCCCCGTACACATGGTGGAAACCATCAATAAGCTGATTCGTATTTCCAGACAGCTTTTGCAGGAGCTGGGCAGAGAACCGACCGCGGAGGAGCTGGCTGTGGAAATGCAGATGCCGGAGGAAAAGGTGCGCGAGATTATGAAAATCGCACAGGAGCCGGTTTCTCTGGAAACGCCTATCGGTGAGGAGGAGGACAGCCATCTGGGTGACTTTATCCCTGATGACGATATCCCCGCACCTGCGGAAGCCGCAGCGTTTACGCTTTTGAAGGAGCAGCTGATGGAGGTTCTGGATACGCTGACGGAAAGAGAAGAAAAGGTGCTGCGTCTGCGTTTTGGTCTGGATGACGGCAGAGCAAGAACACTGGAGGAGGTTGGTAAGGAATTTAATGTTACCAGAGAACGTATCCGCCAGATTGAAGCAAAGGCTCTGCGTAAGCTGCGCCATCCCAGCAGAAGCAAAAAGCTGAAGGATTATCTTGAATAAGAGAATTGGAACAAAAGAGGGCGAAACAAATAGAGATATTTGCTGCGCCCTCTTTTTGAAAATAAGGAGTCGAGGCTATGGAGTTATCAAAACGATTGGAGATGGTCGCAGGTCTGGTGACGCAGGAGCGGATTGCGGATATCGGCACAGACCACGGCTATGTCCCTATATATTTATACAAAAAGGGCAGAATCAAAAAGGCATACGCCTGCGATGTGCGCAAGGGACCTTTGGAAAAATGCAAGAAAAACATTGCGCTTTACGGTGCGGAGGATGTCATTGAAACGCGCCTTGGCAGCGGCTTAACGCCCCTGAAGGCAGGCGAGGCGGAAACGGCAATCATGGCAGGGATGGGCGGTATGCTGATTGTACATATTTTGCAGGACAGCCCTGAGGTTGCGGCAAGCCTTACGGAGCTGGTGCTTTCGCCGCAGCGCGATTTCGGTGCGGTGCGAAAATATTTGCATCAAATCGGATTTGCCATCCGAGAGGAGCATACACTGAAAGAGGAGAATAAACCGTATGTGCTGATGCGGTGCGAAAGGGCAGAGGAGCATTATGACAGGGAGATTGAGTATCTATACGGCAAAAGGCTGCTGGAGAAGAAAGACCCTATTTTAAAAGAGGTGCTTCTGCACGAAGAAGGAAAATACAGCCGTTTGCTTGAAAGCCTCAAAGGGAACCCGACAGAAAACGCGCAGAAGCGTTTGCCTGAGGTGGAGAAGAAGCTGGCTTTGATGAGGGAGGCGTTGGAATGTCTGTAAAAGCTGTAAGGGTAAAGGATATCATGGGTGTGATGGAGGAAATCGCACCGAAAAAGCTGGCGGAGGGCTGGGATAAGCCGGGGCTTGCCATCGGTGATCCTGAGCGAGAGGTGAAAAAAATTCTGGTTGCATTGGATGTGATTGACCCCGTTGTGGAGGAAGCAAGGCGCATTGGTGCGGATATGGTTGTGACACATCACCCGATGCTGCTGTTCCGCAAAATCGAAAGCATTACGGCGGATACCCTTCTGGGGAAACGCATTTTTAATCTGATTCAGAATAACATTGCCGCTTTTTCCGCGCATACGAATCTGGACATTGCCGCAGGCGGTACGAATGATGTGCTGGCGGAGCTGGCAGGCTTGAAGAATATTGAGATTTTGGAGGAAACATGGGCGGAGAGCCTGAAAAAAATCGTGGCTTATGTTCCTGTGGGGCATGAGCAGGCGGTGCGCGATGCCATGTGCGGCGCAGGGGCAGGGCATATCGGTGCCTATTCCCATTGCACCTTTGGCGCGGCAGGGAAGGGAACCTTTCTTCCCCTGGAGGGGACAAATCCCTTCTTGGGAGAGCAGGGCAGACTGGAAACGGCGGATGAAATCCGTCTGGAAACGATTGTTCCTGCCGAGAAGGTACACGCCGTTGTGCAGGCAATGCTTGCGGCGCACCCCTATGAGGAAGCGGCGTATGACATTTATCCTGTGGAGCAGACAGGGAAAAAGGAGGGCATTGGCCGCATCGGAGAACTGCCGCAGGAAATCCCCTTCAGGGAATTTGCAAAGCAGCTGAAGGAAAGGCTTGGTCTGGATGCCATTCGTCTGGTCGGGGACGGGGAAAAGCCCATCAAGCGCGTTGGTCTTTGCACAGGCGCAGGGGTTGAATTTGTTTCCTTGGCGGCGGCGCAGGGCTGTGATGCCTACCTGACGGCGGATATCAAATATCACGAAGCGCAGAAGGCGGTCGAGATGGGCATTGCCGTTGCGGATGTGACGCATTACGCGAGCGAGGTGCTGATTGTGCCTGTTCTGCAGGAAAAATTGCAGGCGGCGGCAAAGAAAAACGGCTGGAATATCGAGGTTGTCTGCTCCGCAGTGGATGGGCAGACCTTCTGGACGATAGAGTAAGGAGGGAAAACAAGTGGAAACAAGAAAAGTAAATGTAATGGGAAAGGAAGTGCAGATTCCCAAGGGCATGACCTTCGGGGAGCTGGCAAAGGAATTTGAGGGCGAGGTTTTCGGTAAAATTCTGGTGGCAAAGCAGGGAAATTCCCTGCGCGAATTGATTTGCCCCATCCGCACCGATGAGGATATCACCTTTTTGGATTTTCGGGATAAGGAGGGCGTGCGCGTTTATGAAAGAGGGATTTCCCTGCTGCTGGTGAAGGCGGTGCGCGATGTGCTGGGGACAGCTACAGGCGTGGAAATCGAACATTCCCTGCGGGGCAATCTTTATTGCGAGCTGAGCAGCCTACAGCAGATGCCGGATGCAGACCTGCTTGCCAAGATTGAGGCGCGCATGAAGGAATATGTTGCGGCGGATACGCCTATTGTGAAGCATGTCTGCCCCAGAGAGGTTGCCATTTCCATCGTGAAGGAGCAGGGCTTACAGGATAAGGTGGAGCTGTTCCGTTATCGCACTGCTTCCAATATCAACCTTTATGAACTGGATGGCTTCTATGATTATTTCTTCGGGTATATGCCGGATTCTGTCGGCGCATTGGAATGGTTTGCGCTGATGCCCTTTGAAACAGGCTTTCTGGTGCGCTTCCCCGATCCTGCAAAGACAGGGGAACTTCTGCCGGAGGAGCAGCCCAGAAAAATCAGCAAGGTATTTCTGGAGCAGATGCACTGGTGCCAGCTGATGCAGGTGCGCAACGTGGCGGAGCTGAACCGCACGATTGTCGAGGGGAAATTCGGCGACCTAATTCGCGTGAATGAGGCATTGCATGAAAAGAAAATTGCGGAAATCGCAGATCAGATTCATCAGCGGATGAACAAAGTGCGTGTGGTGCTGATTGCGGGGCCTTCCTCCTCCGGAAAAACCTCCTTCGCAAACAGATTATGTATTCAGCTGCGCGCGCTGGGTGTGAAGCCGCACAAGGTTTCTCTGGATGATTATTTCCTCAATCGGGAGGACACCCCTCTGGATGAGCATGGCAAGAAAAACTTCGAGCGCATGGAGGCGTTGGATTTGAAGCGGCTCAATCAGGACTTGAAGCAGATTATCGCGGGGGAAGAAGTAGAGCTGCCCTATTACAACTTCCTGACAGGCAAGCGTGAGCACAGCGGTGAATTTGTGCAGCTTGGCGAGGGCGAAATTCTGGTAATGGAGGGCATCCATGGCTTAAATGACCGCCTGACCCCCGAAATTCCGGCGGAATACAAATTCAAAATCTTCATCAGCGCCATTACGCAGCTGAATGTAGACGACCACAACCGCATTTCTACCTCCGACAGCAGGCTTATCCGCCGCATTGTGCGCGATTTCCAGTTCCGCGGCAGAAGCGCCAGAACGACCATAGAATCCTGGGGAGAGGTGCGTCAGGGCGAGGAGGATAATATTTTCCCGTTTCAGGAGAATGCGGATGCGGTGTTCAATTCCGCAACGTTATATGAGCTTTGTGTGCTGAAGCAATACGCAGAGCCACAGCTATTCGCGATTGAAAAAAACATGCCGGAATACCCCACGGCAAAGCGTTTGATTAAATTCCTGAGCTATTTCCTTGCCGCGCCGGGGCTGGAAATTCCGAATAATTCCTTGATTAAGGAATTTGTCGGCGGGAGCTGCTTTAAGGTTTGACAAGGGAACGAAATTCATTTATAATGATTTGGATTATGTGAGTAGGTCGGACAGTCGCGCTCGTAGGAGTGAGGAAAGTCCGGGCTTCGCAGAGCAGGGTGCCGGCTAACGGCCGGTGGAGGCGACTCCAAGGATAGTGCAACAGAAATAGACCGCCGAATTCGTTTCGGTAAGGATGGAAAGGTGGGGTAAGAGCCCACCGCTGCGGCGGTAACGTCGCGGGCCCCTGTAAACCCCACCCGAAGCAAGACAAACAGAGACCATGGGGCTGCTCGTTCCGTCTCGAAAAAGTCGCACGATGCCGTTGGCAACAACGGACCAAGATAGATGGCTGTCTGAAAAACAGAACCCGGCTTACAGGCCTGCTCGCGTTTTCAAATCTTTCGGCGTAGTTTATTGCCCGATAGAAAAAACTTTTTCTCATTAGGAAAACTACGTTTTTAATCTTCGGGAAAGTATTTTCTACCCTATAATTAACCACTAAAAAAAGTCCTCTTTCGAGGACTTTCTTGCTTTTTTTTACACAAACTCCACAACCCAGAAGCCGATTTTCACAGTATCCACATCACAGCCGGTATGCTTAACGGTAATGGCATTGCTGCTCAGCGTATAGGAAAAGTTGATGAGGGAATCGAAATTATTATTCAATCGTTCTGTGATAACGAATGTTTTTTCGAGATTTACTGTCTGAATTGTTACCGTGCCGCCGTAGGAAGGGCTTTTCGGTGCGGTATACACCACATACTGAATCGAGCGAATCACCGAGCCGCCGTTTTGCAGCAAGGAAGAAATGCTCTGCCCATCGGGGGGCGTGCCAAGCTTTTTATTGATAGCGGCGAGGGTTTCCTCTGCTGTGGCAATGCTTGCCTGAATCGCCGCCACCTTTTGCTCCGCCTGTGCCAGCTGTGCATCAATCGCGTCCATGTTTTCATTGAAATCCTGAATGTCATAATAATCTTCGTTATCGGGCTTGATAAAATCATAATTTTCTGTAAAAGTGCTCATTTGCGTCACCTCCTTTCTGCCCTCATGATAAAGCGGCGTTAGTCTCATGGGGTCTCATGTTGTAACATTGCTGCAATATTTCAGTTTTGTTACAAAACGCCCAAACCCCTTGCCAATTTCCCTCTCGGCTGATATGATAGCTATGCAAAGTAAAACTGACGCAGGAATGGAAACCAAACCGGAACGGAAGAAACGGAAGCCGAATCCTTGAATGGGTGTGGAGGAAGCGGAAGGGCCGGAAGGGAAGGGGCGGCGGAAAGGACGGCGGCGGAATGAACTGCATTTCGTTGTATAATTATGAAACGAAGCGAACATTTAAAATTAAAAAAAGGAGGAATGAGACCAATGAAGAAACTTATCTCTATGGTCATGGCTGCAGCTATGGTAGTATCTCTGGTGCCCGCAACAGCATTTGCTGACACAGGTTCTGCTAAAGCAGTAGCTAAAGTAATCGACTCTGTTGATGTAGCTAAAGATGCTGACAAAGATACAGTGTTGAACAGCGAAAAAGTTGAATTGCAGCTGAAGGTTGACGGTAACGGTCAGTATGCAGCAGAATCTACACCCAAGCATGAACTGACATTCACACTGGATGGTGCTGAATTCAAGGCAGTTTCTGCAACAGAAATTGCAAAAAATGTTTTTGTTAAAGGTACAGCAGTAGATGCATCTAAAATCACAGAAGTAGAAAAAGACAGCTTCAAGCTGACAATCACAGGTGTTGAACTGAAAGACGAAGACATCATCTCCGTTAAACTGGGTCCCAACATGAAGCTGAAAAGCACATCCGTTGGCAAAAAGGCTACAATCTCCGTTGACGGTGATATGGTAACAACAGATGACCTGACATTCGCAGAAGTTAAAGACACAGGTGTTAAAGCTTCCGTGAAGAAGGTAGCAGAAATCACAGAAGAAGGTGTTTCTGCTCTGGAAAGAGAACTGAAGATTGAATCTAACGTTGGCGACTTCAAGGTTGGTCAGAGATTCGAACTGAAACTGTCCGCTGGCTTTGAATTCAACAAGCTGGTAGCAGGCGACGACTCCAAGTACACAGTAAAGGATAACGGTAAAGGCGAAAGAACAGCTGTTATCGAAGTAACTACTGCAACAGATACAATCACAGTTAAAGCTGAAAATCTGGTAATCTCCGCTGATACAGCTAAGGTTGGTGCAGAATGCAAACTGACAGTTAAGGCTGTTAAAGGCACAGCAGGTTTCAACGATACAGCAGATGCAATCGTTGTTGCTAAGGTTGTTGCAGATGCAATCGAAGTTTCCGTTGATGAAGACGAAGATGTACCTGTAATCTACAGCGGCGTTAACGTTGCTAACGATGGTATCACAGATGATTCCGACCACAAGGCTCTGGAAGTTACAATTAAAGAACCCACAGCAGGCACACTGGATGCGAAAAAGGTTCTGACAATGGAACTGCCCGACGGCGTTTATGTAACAGAGGTTGATTCCAATGATGACTTTGATGCAGACGAAGCAGCTTTCGCAGCAGCTTACAAGAAGGGCGACTACGAAAAGTTTGAATTCGCTAGAAGAACTCTGGATGCAACAGAAGAAGGTCAGGATGCAGGCGAACTGAAGTTCACACTGACACTGGTTGCTGAACCCGGCTTCACAGGCGACGTTACTCTGAAAGTAGACGGCGCTGGTCTGGATAAGGCTCAGGAAGTAAAAATTGCTAAGTTCGTAGCTCCTTACACTGTAGAAGCTTCTCAGAACAACCTGATCATCGACTACAGAAACACAAAGATCCCTACCAACATCGTTGTGAAGGAAGCAGAAGACGGTCTGTGGAAGAAGAACTCCCAGTTCGTATTCGGCGTTGACAAATTCGAAGATGATGACTTTGAAAACGATGCTACTTACACAGTAGACGACAAGTCCGATCTGGAAGTAAAGACAATCAAAGACAAACTGGGCTTCAAGATTGACAAAGAATCCGCTGATGATGCAGCAACAGTAACAATCTCCGACATCTCTCTGTACATGAGCAGAAACCTGGCAGCAGGTGCTTACGATCTGCAGCTGAACACAACAGGTTCCGATGCATTCATGAAACAGGCAATTCTGGCTCCCACTGGAGTAGATGCTGATGAAGCAACAGTTAAATACCAGTACTATGATAACGATACACACTTTGACGAAGTAGTTAAAGAAGGTTTCGTAAACATCATCACAGCTGGTAGAGACAAGGATGACGCTTCCTTCACAAAGAAGGTAGTAGTTCCCGTTGGCGAAAAATACATCATCGCAGGTGAAGAACAGGTTGCTCTGGATGTACCCGCTTACATCTCCGCTGCAGGCTACACAATGCTGCCCGTAAGAGCAGTTGCTACAGCACTGGGTATCAACAACAACAACGTTCTGTGGAACCAGGCTTCCAGAACAGTAACAATCCTGTATGGTCAGAGAATCATCACTATGGTTGCAGGCCAGAAGGTTGTTACAGTTAACGGTAACACAATCCCCGCATCCGCTACAGTACAGATCAAAGACGGCAGAACATTCCTGCCTATGAGAGATCTGGCTACAGCTCTGGGCGTAACAGATATCACATGGGATGCAGCTACAAAGACAGCTACAATGAACGGCAACCAGAATAAGTAATTATTCTTTCCTTCATTCTAACTGAATCAGTAGAATCTCTAAGAGTACCTCGCAAGAGGTACTCTTTTTTTGCATAAAAAAAAGACCTGTTTAAGGTGTGTCCCAATAAGAAAACATGAAGAAAATGAAATAGCTGAAAGTCTGCGGATACAAGGAAGTTTCCCGCAGGCATCCTTTGACTTAGGCTGTCAAGGGGAACTGACGTAGTAGCCGTAGCTTTCAGCATTTTAGAATTCATGGTTTTTTATTTGGGCGCACCTTTTGTAGGTCTCATTTTTTTAGCGGAAGGTTTTCGCAAGCGCCTTTATCGCCTGCTCCGCAAGCAGCGTTTCCCCATGCTCCAGCAGGTAATATTTCGCCAGTGGCGTGGAAATGTGCTTCTGACCGTATTCCTTCAAAATGCGCTCCGCATCCTCTGCGGTTTCCTCCGTGGTGTATGTATCCCCCTGCATCACAAGGAAATACTTCCCATCGTTCTTATAAACCGCGCTTTCGCCCTTGAACGCGCCATCCAGACGCAGGCTCACGCCAATCACATCATCCAGAGAAGGGAAGGAATAAATCAGAATATCCGAATTTTTTTCCTCCTGATGCGCCAGCGTATCCATGGGCTTCTTTTTCCAGCGGCGCAAATCCTCGTCCGCGTGTTTCTCTTTATTGTTCACCTTCGTCACGATGATCATGATACCATCGCCCCCCGAAGGGATCGCCTCTACCATCAGCGGTGTGTTTTCCGAAATGAAATCCTCCTCATCCAACGCCTGCTCCATAATATCCCGAAACAGCTTCTGCGTGCGCTCCGAAGGGGAAATCAAATCCTCCAGTTTGATTTTTCTTTCCGCTAAATCTGCCTTTGTCAGGGTCAGCTTTAGCTGGTTTTCGCTTATCCGCTCTATTTTCATGCTATCACTCCCTTTTTCCCGTTTTGCGGGGCATGATGCGGAAACGGTCAATTTATTACTATAGTATATGCAATCCTGCGCCGGATGTAAAGAGGGGATTGCCGCCAAAGTTTTGAATTTTTTATGAACACCCCGATTTCTTACAATTTCTTGAATTTTTGCCGCTTTGGTTGACACTGCGCCAATAAACCTGTAAAATATATTAGATAAAATGCGATTTTTGTGTGAAAATGTTTTATTTTCAAAGGATATATTTTTTTTTGGAGGGAATCACATGAGCGATGATAAAATCGGCAATAAAACAGGCCCGGAGGGTCTGAGCGAAACAGATAAGGGCTATTATGAGGATTTATATAACGACCTGCCGAAGGAGGTTGTGGATATCCTCATGCAGACGCACCCCCTCATGGGCAAAAATGACGACCTTGAGGCAACCGCCTACCGCGCACGCCGCCCCCAGAGACGCGAGGACGTGGAGGAGGTCAAGGAGGCGAGGATGCAGCAGGTCGGCAACGAGATTAACGAGGTGAGCCGCGCACCCCAGCAGGAGGGCGACCCCACCCGTTACGTTTCCCGCCGCGCAAGAAATGCGGAAAGCGCGCATACTTCCGCCCCGAAGGGGAATACAATGAATCAGGATGATTATGACGATGGCATTCAGTATGTAAGCGTACTGCCCGCGCGTAAGAAATCCAAAATCGTGGAGGAGGTTACTTTGCAAACCGCTGCCCCCGCGAAGCATCATGGCAAAAAGAAAAAGCATAAAAAAGAAAGAGAGCCATTTGACGATATGGGTATGGAGGAAAGAGATTATCGCCCCCGTTATGAGGATATGGATTTTGAGGAGCGCGCAAAGCAGGAGCACCTTGACAGCCTCTATGACGAGGAATATTATGACGATTACGGCAGAGGCAGAGGAAAGCTGCCGATGATTCTCGGCGTGGTTGCCGTTGTGCTGATTATTTTCCTCATTTTCCGTACCGTTAGCCTGAGCAGTAAGCTGGAGGAGGTACAGAACCAGCTGACACAGTCTCAGGATTATAAGCAGAAATACGAGGATATGCAGCTGGAAAATATGCAGCTGCAGGAAAAACTGGACGGTAAGGACACCAAAACGACAGGTAATTCTGATACTGCGGACACCAAAAAGGACACCAAAAAGGACACCAAAGCGGACACCGCATCCACATCCTCCGGCACCAAGGAATACACCGTAAAAGAAAAGGATACCATGTGGACGATTGCGCAGAGTCAGCTTGGCAATGGCGCGGAATATCAGAAGATTCTGGATGCCAACGGCCTGAAGGAGAGCGATACCTTAGTGCCCGGCACAGTAATTAAAATCCCACAGTAAGAACAGGAGTGTAGCATGAGCGATTTGGAGAAAAGAACTCTTGTGGAATTGAGAAAAATGGCGAAGGAGCTGGGGATTCCTGCCATTTCCGGTTTGAAGAAAAGGGAATTGATTGAGAAAATTGAGCAGTCCTCTGAGGTGCAGAAAAATGATTCTGTACCTCGGTCGGCTGCTTCCGACTTTTCTCACAGAAATTTCGATGAAAAAACCGAAGCTCCGCAGGAGCATACGGAAAGGGAAAAGCAGTTTTTTGAGGAATTGGGAGAGGGGATTCTGGAGGTACTGCCGGATGGATATGGGTTTCTGCGTGCGGAAAATTGCCTGCCCGGTGCAAATGATGTGTATGTTTCTCCGGCGCAGATTCGCAGATTTAATCTGAAAACAGGCGACAGAGTGATGGGGAATGTACGCCCTGCCAGAGAAGGCGAAAAGGTCGGCGGTCTGGTTTATGTGCAGACGGTCAATGGAGATGCGCCGTATCTTGCGATTCATCGCCCGAATTTCGAGGATCTGACACCCATTTATCCTGAGGAGAAGCTCAAGCTGGAAACAGTGCAGAGAGAACTCTCCGGTCGCATCATTGATTTGATTGCGCCGATCGGCAAAGGACAAAGAGGGATGATTGTTGCACCGCCGAAGGTTGGGAAAACAATCCTTCTGACGAAGATGGCAAATGCAATCACCTGCAACCATAAGGAAGTGCATCTGATTGTGCTGCTGATTGATGAACGCCCTGAGGAGGTAACGGATATTCAACGCTCCATCGAAGGGGAGAATGTGCAGATTGTGTATTCTACCTTTGACGAGGAGCCGGAGCATCATAAAAAGGTAACGGAAATGGTTCTGGAACGCGCGAAGCGCATGGTGGAGCAGGGGAAGGATCTGGTTATCCTGCTGGACAGCATTACTCGTTTGGCGCGTGCGTATAACCTGACGATTCCGCCAAGCGGACGTACGCTGTCCGGTGGTCTGGACCCCGCGGCGCTGTATATGCCGAAGCGGTTCTTTGGCGCAGCCAGAAATATTGAAAACGGCGGCAGTCTGACGATTCTTGCAACTGCGCTTGTGGATACGGGCAGCAAAATGGACGAGGTTGTGTTTGAGGAATTCAAGGGCACCGGCAACATGGAGCTGGTGCTGGATAAGCGCATGGCAGAGCGGAGAATCTTCCCTGCGGTGGATATTATGAAATCCGGCACAAGACGAGAGGAAAAGCTGTTTACCCCTGAGGAGCTGGAGTGTAATTATGCCCTGCGGCGGATGGCGGCACAGCTGAATCATACGGATATGATCGAAGGCTTTTTTGACCTGATGCGCAAGTCCAAAAATAATAAGGAATTTATGGAGCGGCTGCACGTTTGGGAAAAAACGTTAGGTCTGCATGAAAAGTAACCTCGGTTTTTGGATAAATCTCTCAAGAATACGGAAAATGCTGATTTTTCGGGGAATTGCAGTTGCCAATCCGAAAAAAATATGCTATAATGCTCATGTTGTCTTTAAATAACGTAGATTATTGATCAACAAATACGAAAAATGAGGTGAAAGAAAATGCGCGAAGGTATCCATCCCGAATACAAACAGGTAAAAGTAAGATGTAACTGCGGCAATGAATTTGTAACAGGTTCCACAAAGGACGAAATCAGAGTCGAAGTTTGCTCCAAATGCCATCCCTTCTACACAGGCAGCCAGAAACTGCTTCTGGAAGCCGGCGGCAGAGTTGAAAAGTTCAACAAAAAATACGGCAGAAAGTAATTCTTTTCGGATTGCAGAGCTGCAAAAAATCAAGACAGATAAAAAGGGCGAGATCGCAGGATCTTCGCTCTTTTTTCATGCAGGAAGATTGTCGAAAAAAGGAAAGTATGATATGCCGTAGGAACGGATTATCGCTTGGCGGTTCAGTCACTCTCTCTGAGGGGAGGTGACGCTATGGTTACATACGAAGGCTTATTTCAGTTTTGTCTTGTAATCATCGGTATTATTACTCTGTGTGTTATGCCGAAAAAATAGCAAAGCCGCCTAACATGTGAGGTTAGACGGCTAGACGCTATGGTTACATACTATAAGGACTGACCGCCCTTCCAAAAGCGGTAATCCTTTTCTTATCTTCATGATAGCAAAAGAAAGTGATTCTGTCAATAAAAGCGTTTTGCTTAAACGCGTTTGATATGCTATAATAAGTACCTGTTAAAAGGAGATGATTCTGTGTCAGATAGAAAAAGACCAACCAATATCGGCGGTCAGGCGGTCATTGAGGGCGTTATGATGCGCGGGAAAAAGATATATGCAATGGCAGTGAGAAATCCCGAAGGGGAAATTGTTGTGGAAAAGAAGCCTGTCGGCGGCCTAGGGAAAAAAGGGCTGTTCAGATACCCTATTTTCCGCGGCATGGCGGCGTTTGTGGATTCCCTTGTTACCGGTACGAAAATACTGATGCGTTCTGCGGAGATTGCAGGCGAGGGCTGGGAGGAGGAAGAGCTTTCCCCTTTTGAGCAATGGCTGAAGGACAAGCTTGGGGATAAAATCAACGATATTCTGATTTATTTCAGTGTATTCATTTCCCTGCTTCTGGGTATGGGGCTGTTTTTTGTGCTGCCTGTTGCCATCGGGAATTTATTCAAAACCCTTGTGCCGACATGGGCACTGGGCATTATCGAAGGCTTGATTCGTATTGCGATTTTCCTTGGCTATCTCTGGCTGATTTCTCGTATGAAGGAGATTAAGCGCGTATTCCAATACCATGGCGCAGAGCATAAGACGATTGCATGCTTTGAAAGCGGCAAGGAGCTGACGGTGGAAAACGTACGCCCCTGCACAAGGCTGCATAAGCGCTGCGGCACAAGCTTTCTGCTGTTCGTTATGCTGATTTCCATGATTGTGTTTTTCTTCGTTCGGACGGATGTATTCTGGCTGCGGCTGATTACAAGAATCTGCCTTGTGCCGTTTATTGCGGGGATTTCCTATGAGGTTATCCGCTGGGCGGGCAATTCAGAAAGCAGCTTCGTGAAAATCGTCAGTGCGCCGGGACTTTGTCTGCAAAAGCTGACAACGGCAGAGCCGGATGCAAGTCAGATAGAATGTGCCATTGCGGCAATGAAAGGGGTTCTGGAAGATGAGCCTGAGGAATAAAACCATTGCAGAGGCATTGCGCGAGGGGAAGCAGCGTTTGCGGTCGGCGGGAAAGGATGCCTACGCCGTTGAAGCGGAGCTGCTGCTCGAAAAAGCTGTCGGTCTGAATCGAACGGCTTTATTTTTGCGTGGAGAGGAGCCGATTTCTGCGGAGGCTGCGATGCAGTATGAAGGCTTTCTTGCGGAGCGGGAGAGCGGTCGCCCGACGCAGTATATCCTCGGCACATGGGAGTTCATGGGACTTCCCTTTTCTGTGGGCGAGGGCGTGCTGATTCCCAGAGGGGATACGGAAATTCTGGTGGAAACCATTCTGGAGAAGCAGCAGACAGAACCACTGCGGACGATTCTGGATATCGGGACGGGGAGCGGCTGTATTCCTGTCAGCCTGTCCCATTACGGGCAATTTGAACGTGTTCTGGCGGTGGATATCAGCAGGAAGGCGTTAGGCTATGCAACGAAAAACGCGGCGGCAAACCATGCGGAAATTTCGTTTTATGAGAGTGATTTATTTCAAAATGTGCCTGCGCAGTGGAGAGGGCAGCTGGATGCGATTGTTTCCAATCCGCCCTATATTCCCAAGGAGGATATCGCAGGGCTGATGACGGAAGTGAAGGACTTTGAACCCATCAATGCACTGGATGGCGGTGCGGACGGTCTGGATTTTTACCGTGCGATTGTGGCAGAGGGCAGAGCATGGCTGAAGGAGGGCGGATGGCTCTTTTTTGAGATTGGCTATGACCAAGGCGAAGCCCTGCGCACGCTTTTGGCAGACTTTGGCTATACGGAAATCGGCATCCGACAGGACCTGGCAGGACTGGACAGGGTTGCCTTTGGGAGATATACAGGAAAGAAGGAGGGGGCATAAAAATGTTAGACCGTTTGGCGGAAATCGAGACGAAATATGAGGACTTGGCGGAACAGATTAACGACCCCGACGTGATTGCCAATCAGACAGAATGGCGCAAGCGGATGAAGGAATACAGCGATATGACTCCCATTGTGGAGAAATATCGGGAGTATAAGCAGGCGAAGGAGGGGATTGCCGAAAGCCTTGCCATGCTGGAGGAAAAGCAGGAGGAGGATTTTCGGGAGCTTTTGAAGGAGGAGCTGGCGGAAAACAAGGAAAAGGCGGAAACGCTGAAGCAGGAGCTGACGCTTTTGCTGATTCCTAAGGACCCCAATGACGAAAAGAATGTTATCATGGAAATCCGCGGCGGCGCAGGCGGCGATGAGGCAGCATTGTTTGCAGGGGATTTATTCCGCATGTATGCGCGCTATGCAGAGCGGAGAAAATGGAAGATAGAAATTATGAATACGAGCGAGAGCGACCTTGGTGGCTTTAAGGAAATTTCCTTTATGATAAAGGGCGAGGGAGCATATTCTCGTTTGAAATACGAAAGCGGCGTGCATCGTGTGCAGCGTGTGCCGGTGACGGAAAGCGGCGGGCGCGTGCATACCTCAACGGTGACGGTGGCAGTGCTGCCGGAGGCGGAGGAGGTCGATGTGCATATTGATATGAACGATGTGCGCGTGGATGTGTTCCGTGCATCGGGCAACGGCGGTCAGTGTGTCAATACAACGGATTCTGCGGTGCGGATGACGCATATCCCGACGGGGATTGTGGTTACCTGTCAGAATGAGAAATCGCAGCTCAAGAATAAGGAGCAGGCGTTAAAGGTGCTGTATGCCCGTGTATATGAACGGGAGCGGCGCGCGCATGATGCGGCAATTTCCGCCGACAGACGCTCGCAGGTCGGCACAGGGGACAGAAGTGAGCGTATCCGCACCTATAACTTCCCGCAGGGCAGGGTGACAGACCACCGCATTGGACTGACACTGCATAAGATTGATGCCATTATGGATGGCGATTTGAATGAAATGATGGATACCCTCGCAACGACAGACCGAATGGCGAAAATGCAGGAGACATAAGAGCAGAAAAGAGGATAGCAATGAAAGAATTGTGGGAATTATTTTCTTCTTTTGCACGCATTGGCGGCTTTACCTTTGGCGGAGGCTATGCCATGCTGCCGATGCTGCAGAAGGAGGTTGTAGAAAAGCGCCAATGGGCAACAGAGGATGAAATGCTGGATTATTTTGCAATCGGGCAATGCACCCCCGGCGTTATTTTTATCAATACGGCGACCTTTATCGGCTATAAGCAGAAGGGCATACCGGGCGCGATTGCGGCAACGGTCGGGAGTGTGTTCCCGTCGCTGTGTATTGTGATGTTCATTGCGGCAGTGCTGAAAAACTTTGCGGAGCTGGCAGTGGTGCAGCATGCCTTTGCAGGGATTCGCGTTGTGGTCAGTGTGCTGATTCTCAATGCCGTGATGGGACTGCGGAAAAAATCCATCGTGGATAAGCTTTGTGTGGTGATTGCGGCGGTTTCCTTCCTTGTATCCGTATGGGTGGATATTTCCCCTGTCTGGATTGTGCTGGCGGCGGCGATTCTCGGCATTGCTGTTTCCTGCGGAAGGGAGGCGAAGGAGAAATGATGAGCCTTCTGATTTTGATTTTTGAATTTTTCAAGATTGGGCTGTTTTCCATCGGCGGCGGTCTGGCGACGCTGCCCTTCCTCTATCGTTTGGCGGATAAATATCCATGGTTTTCCGCGAAGCAGATTCCCGATATGATTGCTGTTTCGGAATCGACCCCCGGCCCCCTAGGCATCAATATGGCAACCTATACGGGCTTTCAGCACAGCGGCGTTATCGGAAGCATTGCGGCGACCTTTGGCTTGGTGCTGCCCTCGGTTATCATTATTATTCTGATTTCCAAGGTGCTGGAAAAATTCCGCAGCAATAAATATGTGGAGTATGCGTTTTACGGACTGCGTCCTGCGGTTATGGGGCTGATTGCGGCGGCAGGCTTTGGTGTGCTGATCGGGGCGCTGTTCCATTCTGCGGCTCTATCTGATTTAACGCTTTCCAATCTTGGCAGCTATATCGGCATTGAGGAATGTATTTTGTTTGTGGTGCTGCTGTTCGCAACGAATAAATGGAAGAAGCACCCGATTTTTTATATTGTGCTGAGTGCCATTGTGGGGATTGTTTTTGCGCTCTGATGCGGCATGAAGGCTTTGTCCCTGCCATATCCTTTTTCTAAGAGGGTATGATGGGGTGGTTTTATGGAAAAGGTCTGGGTACTCCTTCTGGTGGGGTATCTGATGATGATAAGGACGGCAGAGAGGCGGAACGCCGCGGGTGCTGTCCTTTGCTTTTTGGAGGGGGCTTATCTGGCAATGCTCTGCTTTGCGGTTTTGCCGCCTGCCATGGGTGCGGCGCGGTTCTGGGGTGCGGCAGGCTGTGCGGCGGCAGGCTGCGGGACGGGACTTCTGGCAGAGAAATATCTTCCGTGGGATGTGCTTTTGCGGCGCGCGCTGTTTCTTTTTCTGACGGCGGCGGTCTGCTTCTCATGGGAGATTCCCGTATTTCCGCTGGCATTTCTGGGTGGCGTGGGGCTGTATCATGCCTCGGCAGGCATTTTGCCTGAGCCTGTTTCCATACGAAACGCACTTTTCAGCGCAGGCGGCTTTCTTGCGGGAGTATTTCTCTTTTCGCCGCTATTGTAGCGGGAAAAAGGAGAAATTTGCCAAGCTTTCTTTTTTTTGGTATGATGAAAAGGAAAATGTACAGAATAGCATACAAAACAAAATTTTTGTAGAAATAGAGAAAACCTTAAGGGGGTTTATTATGGAACGAATTGAAAAAAAGGAATTGAAGAAGCTCATTCGGGAAAATGTAAAAACACTGTACCGCAAAACACTGGAAAATGCATCGCCTGAGGAGCTGTATCAGGCGGCGGTATTTGCTGTGCGCGATGTGATTACCGATAAATGGATGAAAACCCATGATGAATATTATGAAAGGGATGCAAAGGTGGTTTATTACCTCTCCATGGAATTTTTGATGGGGCGTTTCTTTGGCAATGCACTGATCAATCTGGAAATGTTCGATGAGGTGAAGGAGGTCTTTGCGGAGCTGGGCATTGATTACAATATGGTGGAGGAGGCAGAGCCCGACCCCGGCCTTGGCAACGGCGGTCTCGGCAGATTGGCGGCCTGCTTTCTGGAATCCCTTTCCACGCTTTCCCTGCCGGCTTACGGCTGTGGGATTCGCTATCATTACGGCATCTTTGAGCAGCGGATTGAAAACGGCTATCAGGTCGAGGTGCCGGATAACTGGCTGGAAAACGGCGACCCTTGGGGCATTAAACGGAACGAATATGCTGTTGAGGTCAAATTCGGCGGCAATGTGCGCGCGGTGGAAAAGGGCAACGGCGAATATCGCTTTGTGCAGGAAAATTATCAGTCTGTAACGGCAATCCCGTATGATTATCCGGTGATCGGGTATGGCAATAATACTGTAAATACCCTGCGTCTATGGGAGGCAAAGCCCAAAACAAGACTGGATTTGAAATCCTTCAATGAGGGCAATTATCAGAAGGCGGCGGAGGAGGAGCTGCTTGCCAATACGCTGACGGATGTGCTGTATCCTGCGGATGAGCATATACAAGGGAAGGAGCTGCGTCTGCGTCAGCAGTATTTCTTCATTTCCGCAACGGTACAGCGTGTCATTGCGCGCTTTAAGAAAAAGCATACCGATTTCAACGAGCTGCCCGATAAGGTGGCATTTCAGCTGAATGATACCCACCCCAGCATGGCGGTGGCGGAGCTGATGCGTGTGCTGGTAGATGAAAATAATTTGCCTTGGGATCAGGCATGGGATATTACAAGAAGGGTCTGTGCATATACCAATCACACGATTATGTCCGAAGCGTTGGAAAAATGGCCGATGGAATTATTCAGCCGCCTGCTCCCTCGTATTTATCAGATTGTGGAGGAAATCAACCGCCGTTTCGTTCTGGAGCTGACGGAAAAATATGGGAACAATCCCGATAAAATCAGAAAAATGGCAATCATTGCAGATGGACAGATTCGCATGGCATTCCTGGCAATCGTCGGGAGTCATTCTGTCAACGGGGTAGCGGCACTGCATACGGAAATTCTGAAAAAGCAGGAGCTGCATAATTTTTATGAGTTGTATCCCGAAAAATTCAATAACAAAACAAACGGCATTACCCAGAGAAGATGGCTGCTCCATGCCAACCCGAAGCTGGCAGAGCTGATTACGGAAACCATCGGCAAGGACTGGATCACCAATCTGGATGAGCTGAAAAAGCTGGTGCCTTATGCAGAGGATGCCGCCTTCCGCAGCCGATTTACGGCAATCAAGAAGGAAAACAAAATTGCATTGGCGCAATATATTAAGGAAACAAAGGGGATTGATATCAATCCTGATTCCATTTTTGATATTCAGGTGAAGCGTCTGCATGAATACAAAAGACAGCTGTTGAATATCCTGCATGTCATTGGGCTGTATAACCGGCTGAAGATGAACCCCGGACTGGATTTGGTACCCAGAACCTTTATTTTCGGGGCAAAGGCGGCGGCAGGCTACCATAGAGCGAAGCTCATCATCAAGCTGATTAACGCTGTTGCGGATGTGGTGAATAACGACCCGACCATCCATGGCAGGATTAAGGTGGTATTTATGGAAAACTACCGTGTTTCTCTGGCAGAAAAGATGATTCCGGCAGCAGATGTCAGCGAGCAGATTTCGACTGCGGGCAAGGAGGCCTCCGGTACGGGCAATATGAAGTTTATGTTGAACGGTGCGCTGACAATCGGCACGATGGATGGTGCAAATGTGGAAATTTGCGAGGAGGTCGGCAGAGACAATATCTTTATCTTCGGCATGAGCGCGGCAGAGGTGCAGCAGAAGACACAGGAGGGATATGATCCATGGATGGTCTATAACATGAATCAGGAGGTGCGGATGGCACTGACAAGCCTGATTGACGGCACATTTGACCCAGATACCAATCTGTTCCGCGAGCTGTACGATGCACTGCTGAACGGCTGCGGCGGCAGAGCGGATGAATACTTCGTTCTGGAGGATTACGCCGATTATGCACGCGCACAGTGGGACATCGACAGAGCCTACCGCGATGAGGAAAAATGGGTGCGGATGGCAATTCTTAATACGGCAGAGAGCGGCAAATTTTCTTCTGACCGTACCATTCGCCAGTATGCCGATGAAATCTGGCAGCTGCCTTCGGTAGAGATTGTTTAAAATGAAGCGGCTTTTGACGAAAGGAAACAAGGGGAAAGGAATTGACATTTTCCACGATTCCATGTAGAATAGAAAAACGGGCTGGAACACAGCCCTTACGCACCCGTAGCTCAGGGGATAGAGCGTTCGGCTCCGGACCGAAAGGCCGCAGGTTCGAATCCTGTCGGGTGCAGCGAAGAAGCCTTGATTTTTCAGGGCTTCTTTTTTATGCGGTTCGCTTTCATACCGGATATCTGCCCGAAGCAGCTGAGGACTGAGCAGACGGAGAGACGGGAAGCGGTTCTTCGGCAGGAGGAAATAAATCATGAGGCATAAAAAGAACCCCGTTTGCCGGACGAAAGCCGTTCAGCAAATGGGGTTTTGTTTTTATCTGATTAAGTCAAGTGCCTTTGCACATTCCTCCAGTGCATCCACAACCTTGTCCAAATCCTCCTTGGTGTGGTCTGCGGAAAGGATGGTACGCAGGCGTGCGGTTCCTCTGGGCACCATGGGGAATTGCAGGGCCTGTGCATAAACGCCTCGTTCATACATCATTTCACTGAGCTTCTGCGCCTTTTCGGCATCGCCGACGATAATCGGGATAACAGGTGTGACAGATGTGCCGATATTCAAGCCGAGCTTGCTCAGGCGGTCGGCAAAGTAATTGCGGTTTTCCCACAGCTTATCTACCAGTGCCGTATTTTCCATGACCAAATCTACAGCCTTTGCTGCCGCCGCTGTCAGGCAGGGAGCCATGGGGGAAGCGGTGAAGATAAAGCTTCTTGCCTTGGGACGCAGTGCTTCGATGAACTCCTTCGGGCCTGCCACAAAGCCGCCTGCGGAGCCAAATGCCTTGGAGAGAGAGCCTGTTTCAATGATGATGCGGTCGCGCAGACCGAAATGGTCTACCGTACCTCTGCCGGCAGGACCCATTACGCCATCCCCATGGGCATCATCTACCACCAAGAGAGCATTATATTGATCTGCCAAATCTGCCATTTCCGGAAGGGGTGCAAGGTCGCCGTCCATGCTGAATACGCCGTCTGTGATGATGAGCCGTTTGCCTTCGACAGGCTCCTGCAGCAGCTCCTCCAGATGTGCCATATCCATGTGGCGGAACACCTTGATTTTCGCGCCGGATAAGCGACAGCCGTCAATGATGGAGCCATGGTTCAGCTCATCGCTGTAGATAAAATCACCCTTGCCGACCAGCTGTGGAATCAGACCGGAGTTTGCGGTTACGCCGCAGTTGAATACCAGTGTTGCCTCCACGCCCTTGAATTTTGCCAGCTTTTCCTCCAGCTCATCATGCACGGGATAATTGCCGCAGATGTTTCTGCTTGCGGTTGTGGCAACGCCGTATTTTTCCAAAGCCTCCTTTGCGGCAGCAACAACGGCAGGATGGTTGGCTAAGCCAAGATAGTTGTTGGAGGCCATATTGATAACCTCGCGTCCATCCAGAATAATGCGTCCGCCCTGTGGGCTGTATAATGTTCTGTACATAAAAATACCCTCTTTTCTATCAGTGCTGTATAGTGATTGCTTTTATCATACTACACAGAGACCGAAAGGGGAAGATTTATAAAATACAGTTCATTCTGCATAAAATGAAAAAATGTTCAGTGGGTTTTTGCGGAGCATTCCTGCATAAAAGGGGAACGGCACCTTCTTGGGGGAGAAGGTGCCGCGTAAGGGTTGTCATTGCTACGCAAAAAAACGATAAAGGGGGTGCTTTTTTACGCTTGGGAAGCAATGACAAGAAGAGATGAAAAGTTTGATTCAAAATAGCTTGAAGTTAGGAGAAAAACCTCAAACTACAGAAGCAAGCATATTTAAAATACAAGAACGGAAAAAAGATTTGCCGTTCTCGTTTTTTCTTATATACATCATACATGATTTTCAACCAAATATCAATAAAAAAATACAATCAAACCCATAGATTTTTTAAAGGCTGTATGCAAAGTACGAAGAACAGCAGAAAAGGATTGTAAATTGTACATATTTTTGTTAATATAAAAAGAAGAAGGGGGGAACCCGTATGAAAACACAGGAATCTATGGAAAATTATCTGGAAACGATTTATGTTTTAAATCAGAAAACAGGCTTTGTGCGCTCGGTGGATGTTGCGCTGGAAATGGGCTTCAGTAAGCCCAGCATTTCCAATGCCATGAAAAAGCTGAAGGCAGAGGGCTATGTGCAGATAGAGGATAAGGGTCGTATCGTGCTGACAGAAAAGGGCAAGGCACTGGCAGAGGGCACCTATGAAAAGCATTGTGTGATTTCCCATCTGCTGATGGATATTGGGGTGAGCAAGGAAACGGCCTTGGCAGATGCCTGCCGCATGGAGCATATCCTGAGCGAGGAAACCTTTGACTGCATGAAGGCGCACCATAGAAAATGGCATGAGCTGAATCCGGATATGAAGGAATGATTTCTGCGATCAGGCAAAATAAAAAGCATACACATTTGTGTATGCTTTTTTTGTTTGCCTTAAGCAAGCCGCTTAACCAAGCAGCTTTACAAGAACTGCCTTCTGTGCATGCAGTCTGTTTTCCGCTTCGTCGAAAATTTCGTTTGCATGCGCCTCGAAAACCTCTGTTGTGATTTCCTGTTCGCGATAAGCAGGCAGACAGTGCAGCACCATAGCATCTGCCTTTGCAACACCCATCAGCTCCTTATTTACCTGATAGCCTGCAAATGCCTTTTCTCTGATTTTCTTTTCCTCCTCCTGTCCCATGGAGGTCCAGCAGTCTGTGATGACAACATCGGCATCCTTTGCGGCTGTCATGGGGGCATCTGTGATGGAGAACCTATCGGGATACTGCGCTGCAAAATCCATTACCATAGGGTCGGGACGATAGCCCTCGGGGCAGGCAATCTGTACGTTCATGCCTGTTTTCAGACCGCCGACGATGAGGGAGTTTGCCATGTTGTTGCCGTCACCGATATAGCACATGGTCAGTCCTTCCAGCTTGCCCTTGTGTTCGCGGATGGTCAGCAGGTCTGCCATAACCTGACAGGGGTGACACAGGTCTGTCAGCCCATTGATGATGGGAATGGAGCCGTATTCGGCAAGCATTTCCACTTCCTTCTGCTCGAAGGTACGAATCATAATCCCATCCAGCATACGGCTCATCACACGAGCGGTATCCTGTGTCGGCTCGCCTCTGCCAATCTGGGAATCCCTTGCACTGATAAACAGCGCATGGCCACCCAGCTGATACATCCCTGTTTCAAAGGAAATACGGGTACGGGTGGAGGATTTTTCAAAAATCATACCCAGTGTTTTGCCCTTCAGGAAATGATGCTCCTTACCTTCCTTGACATACTGCTTCATGGTTGCTGCCAAATCAAGCAGTTCATAAATTTCCTCTGTTGTGCAGTCCAAAAGCTTCAAAAAATGTTTCATAGTTGTTCCTCTCTTTCCGAGGGACGCTGTCCCTTCCCAACCCCTGTCGGGTTTTTCTGTCAGTGATAGGTATCATTATACCCTATTTATGTTTGAAATCAAAGTGCCGCAAGCGTGTTTTTCAAAATGGAAAGCCCTTTTTCCAGCTCTGTCTGTGCAATATTCAGAGGGGGGAGCAGACGCATTTTGTGCTTTGCGGTCAGCACCAGAAGTCCGTTTTCCATCAGCGCCGTCACCACAGGCTTTACGTCAATATCCAGCTCAATGCCGAGCATCATGCCCATGCCTGCAACGCTTGTTACATGGGGCATTTTTTCGATTTCCTCACGCATGTGCCTGCCCTTTGCGGTTACGTTCTGCAGGAAGGTATCATCCATGCGGTTCAGCACCTCAACCGCACCGGCGCAGACAACGGGGTTGCCGCCGAAGGTAGAGCCGTGGTCGCCGGGAATCAGGGTATCCTGTGTTTTTTCACCGAACAGCACCGCACCGATCGGCAGACCGCCGCCCAGACCCTTTGCGGAGGATACTAAATCGGGCTGAATTCCGAACTGCTGATAGCTGTAGAAGGTGCCTGTTCTGCCGACACCTGTCTGTACCTCGTCTACGATAAAGAGAATATCCTTTTCCTGACAGGCCGCATAAACTGCCTGCACATATTCCTTCTCCAAAGGCATAACGCCGCCTTCACCCTGCACCAGCTCCATCATAACGGCGCAGACATCGTCTGTCAGCTTGGAGATGGTATCTTCTGTGTCATTTGCCTTTGCGAACACAAAGCCATCTACGAAGGGGAAGAAGAAGTTGTGATATACGTTCTGTCCTGTTGCGGAAAGTGCCGCCATGGTTCTGCCATGGAAGGAGTTTTCCAGAGCGACAATTTTACTTCTGCCCTCACCGTATTTCTGGAAGGAGTATTTTCTTGCTGCCTTAATTACGCCTTCATTTGCCTCTGCGCCGCTGTTGCCGAAGAATACCTTTTTCATGCCGCTTTTTTCGCAGATTAGCTTTGCTGCCAGAACGCAGGGCTCTGTATAATACAGGTTGGAGATATGCTGTAATTTATTCAGCTGTGCCGTGACTGCCGTAACCCAGCCTTCATCCGCGAAGCCGAGGGAATTTACTCCGATGCCGCTGGTGAAGTCAATATAGGATTTGCCGGCAGGGTCATAGCAGATTGCACCCTTGCCGTGGTCGATTGCCACATTGTATCGCCCATAGGTGTGCATGACATAGGTGTCATCCAGTTTTTTAATATCTTCAAAGCTCATTGAAATTCCTTCTTTCCGTGCTTTTTCCATGCTTTTTTATTTTGTAAACATTGTGCCGATCCCTTCATCGGAGAACATTTCGATGAGGATGGAATGTTCGATTCTGCCGTCAATCATAACGGCCTTCTTTACACCTGCCTTGATTGCGGCCTCCAGACCCTTGATTTTGGGAATCATGCCGCCGCTGATAATCCCTCTTTCCATCAGAGTGGGAATATCGTCCATGGTGACAGTGGAAATCAGAGAATCGGGATCATCCACATCCTGCAAAAGCCCACGGATATCGGTCAGCGTGATGATGTTTTCTGCCTGCAGGGCTGTTGCGATTTCTGCGGCGGCAGTGTCGGCATTGATGTTGTATACATTGCCGTCTAAATCTGTGCCGACGGTCGCGATAACGGGGATATAGCCGTTCGCAATGGCATTTTCAATGGGTTCTGTGTTGATGTGGGTGATATCGCCGACATAGCCGTAATCGCCCTCCAGCTTTTTCGCCTGAATCATGCCTGCATCAATGCCGCACATGCCGATTGCCGTGCCGCCCAGCTGTTCAATCAGGGAAACCAGATCCTTGTTGGTTTTGCCGGAAAGTACCATTTGCACGATTTCAATGGTTTCCTCATCCGTATACCGCAGACCATTCACAAATCTGGAGGGGATATCCAGACGCTCCAGCATGCTGCTGATTTCGGGACCGCCGCCATGCACCAGAACGATGTTGATGCCGACCAGCTTCAGCAGGATAATGTCGCTCATGACAGCTTTTTTCAGCAGGGGGTGAATCATGGCGTTGCCGCCGTATTTTACAACAACTGTTTTTCCGTTGTATTTTTGGATATAAGGCAGGGCGGCTGTTAGCACCTTCGCCTTTACGTTGTTTATATTCATATCTTCCATTACCTTTCTCCTTTGCTTTTTTGAGGGTTTCATTCAAGCAGGGTGTGGGAGGGAATCCCACGGTTTTATGGTATCAAGTGCGGTAGTCTCCGTTAATCTTCACATAATCGTATGTCAGGTCGCAGCCCCAAGCGGTTGCGCTTGCATCGCCCTGCTTCATTGCAATCTCAATATGTATTGCATCCTCCAGAAGGATTTCCTTCGCCTTATCCTCATCAAAGGCAACGCCTGCACCGTTTTCGCAGACCAGAATACTGCCCTTGGGCGAGGAAATATCCACCTGAATGGTATCTACGGCAAAATCACCCTCTGTATACCCAATCGCACAGAGAATACGCCCCCAGTTGGCATCCGCGCCGAACATTGCCGCCTTTGTCAGGCTGGAGGTGATCACGGATTTTGCAATCGCCTTTGCCAGGGGAACGGTCGGTGCGCCTGTAACGGTACATTCCACTAATTTTGTTGCACCCTCGCCATCACCGGCAATTTTCTTCGCCATAGAGGTGCAGATTTCCTTGACAACCGCAACGAATAAATCAAAATCTGCGCCTTCCTTGTCGATGACGGGGTTTTCTGCCATGCCGTTTGCCATGATGGAAACCATATCATTTGTGGAGGTGTCGCCGTCTACGCTGACCATGTTGAAGGTGTCATCGACTGCCAACTTTAGTGCCTTTTGCAGCATTGGTGTTGTGATTGCCGCATCTGTGGTCAGGAAGCCAAGCATGGTCGCCATGTTGGGGTGAATCATGCCGCTGCCCTTTGCCATTGCGCCGATTTTGACTGTTTTTCCGCCAATCTCGATTTCATAAGCCTCTTCCTTGGGCTTGGTATCTGTTGTCATGATTGCCTGCACGGCATCCAGATTGCCCTCTCCGGAAATGATGGGAGCCAGTGCCGCAATGCCCTTTTCGATGGGCTCGATGGGAAGCACCTGCCCGATGACACCGGTAGAGGCTACAATGATATCCTCCGGCTTCAGATGCAGAGCTTTTGCTGCCAGAACACACATTTTCTCTGCCTTTTCCACGCCGTCTGCATTGCAGGTGTTCGCATTGCCGCTGTTGCAGACAACTGCCTGCGCCATGCCGTCCGCAATGTTTCGTCTGGTTACGGTGATGGGGGCACCGAAAACCTTATTCTGTGTATAAACCGCTGCTGCTGTGCAGGGCTTTTCGCTGTAAATGATAGCAATATCCTTTTTTGCGGGATTGTTTGTTTTTACGCCACAATGCACCCCGCCGGCAAGAAAGCCCTTGGGTGCGGTGACACCGCTGTTTATCTTTTGCATAGTATTTCCTCCTTATAGTAAACTGGTCGTTTCATCCAGACCTAATACAAGATTCATGTTTTCTACCGCTGCGCCGGATGCACCCTTGCCCAGATTGTCGAATACACTGATAAGCGTCATTCTTTCATCATTCCCTTCAACATAAAGCTTGAGCTCATTCGTATCACTCAGGGGATTGGATGCCAAGAAGTTCGTTTCCTCTGTGCCGACACTGATAAGCTTTGCATCCTTATAATATTCTGTCAGCAGTGCCAGCAGCTCGTCCTTTGTCACCTTCTTTTTGAATAAAGAGGCAATCAGAGGGATGCAGGTTGCCATGCCGCTGTAATAATCTACAACGATGGGGCAGAACACAGGCGGTGTATCAATCCCTGTCACATACTGCATTTCGGGCAGGTGCTTATGCTGCTGTCCCAAGCCGTACTGTCTGGGGCTGTCGAACAGGGGAGAGCGGTTCTCCGCTTCGTATTCGGCAATCATTGCCTTGCCGCCGCCGCTGTAGCCTGTCAGACTGTGCGCTGTCAGGGGATAATCCGTCCCGATGATGCCAAGCCGGATGAGGGGATAAACCGCCGCAATAAAGCCTGTGGCATGGCAGCCGGGGTTGGCAATGCGCTTTGCATGTCTGATTTTTTCCTTATGCAGAGGGGAAAGCTCAGGAAAGCCATATACCCAATCGGGATCTGTGCGGTGGGCTGTGCTTGCGTCAATAATGCAGGTGTTCGGATTTTCCACCAGCTTGACTGCCTCTTTTGCCGCATCATCCGGCAGACAGAGAAAAACAACCTCCGCCTCGTTCATCAGTCTTTTTCGCTCTGCCTCATCCTTTCGCAGCTCCTCGCTGATTAAGAGGATTTCCACATCTTTGTGATTTTGCAGCTTCTGACGCAGCTGCAGACCTGTTGTGCCTGCCTGCCCGTCGATGTATACCTTATGCTTCATCAGGCTGTTCCTTCCTTTCTTTTTCTTCTGAAATAAATGATTACCCCATGGTAATGATGAGTTATTCTTATTATATACTCCTTATGGGTGAAGTCAATAAATATATGTATAATTATTCAATTTTAGCGAATTGCAGAGCGAGAACGGAGAGAAATAAAAATACGAGAGATAAAATAGACAAAAATCAAAGCGAAAATCTGCAAAAGCTATATAGAATTTGCTGCCATTCTGCAAAAAAATGCTTTGACAATTCCGATAGAAGCTGTGTATATGTGTATTGTATACATAATTTATGCAATATTCGCGCGGATATGTGAATAAAAAACAGGGGTGGCGTGCATTGTCGATGCAAAAGAAGGAATGTATCCGCAGAAAAACCGTTTGCGCTTGTTTTCGCACAAAAGGCAACAAAAAACCGTAAAACCTGTTCTTTTTTACAGAAAGGCTTGACTTTAGTGCTTCGGTATGTTATGAATGAAGAATAGTCCGACGGAAACGTCAGACAACAAATAAGGAAGATAGAGGTGCAATGACGATGAGTATCCTCTCCCAATAGAGCCGTGGGCGGCAGGAGGGGGAAAGGCGGCGTTGCCGAAGTGGCTTTTTCTGCCCAAGGGAAGAAGCTGCTGGGACATTGCAAAAAATGTAATGTACTGTCACGGATGTGGAGCGCTATCGGAATTTCAGCATATTTTTATGTTTCTGATGCCGTGCGCTTTGCGCAGGGCTTTTTTGTTTCCGAAATTTGGGGACAACCGATATCATCTTATTTATTCCTTTATTACTGTTTTTATCATTTAAGATTTTCTGAAAGGAGAAGGGTTATGAAAACAAAAAGCAACATCAAAAAAGCATGGCTGGGAACGCTCCTTGTGGTTGTTCTGGTAGCGGCAGCCATGTCCGTAACCGTTTTTGCGGGCGATGCAGAAGCGGCGGAGCACACAAGCAATATGTATGCAACCGCATGGTCTCTGGTGCCTCCGCTGGTTGCAATCATTCTGGCACTGATTACAAAGGAGGTTTATTCTTCTTTGTTCATCGGTATCGTGGTCGGCGGTCTGTTCTATGCGAACTTCAGCCCCAAGCTGACCTATCTGACGATTTTCACTGATATCACAGACGGCGGTATGCTGGCAAAGCTTTCCGACAGCGGCAATGTGGGGATTCTGATTTTCCTTGTTATTCTGGGTATCATGGTTGCGCTGATGAATAAGGCAGGCGGCTCTGCGGCGTATGGTCGTTGGGCAGTTAAGGCAATCAAAACAAGAAGGGGCGCACTGCTGTCCACCTTCCTGCTGGGCGTTCTGGTATTCGTGGATGACTATTTCAACTGCCTGACCGTAGGCTCTGTTATGCGTCCCGTTACAGATACGCATAAGGTTTCCAGAGCGAAGCTTGCGTATATCATCGACGCAACAGCGGCTCCTATCTGTATCATTGCTCCCATTTCCTCCTGGGCTGCGGCGGTAGCCGGTGTAGTTGAGGGCATGAATGGTTTGGAGCTGTTCATCAGATCCATCCCCTATAACTTCTATGCACTGCTGAGTATTGTAGCAATGCTGACACTGACCATCACAAATACAGACTTCGGCCCTATGCTGGAGCATGAAAGAAATGCACAGCTGAACAATGATCTCTATACCACAGATGCAAGACCCTTTGCAAGTGCAGATGCAGAATCCGAGGTAGTGGGCAACGGCAAGGTTATCGATCTGGTTCTGCCCGTTATTGTGCTGATTATCTGCTGTATCATTGGTATGATTTATACAGGTGGCTTCTTTGAAGGCGAAAGCTTCATCAATGCCTTTGCAAACTGCTCTGCACCTACAGGCCTTCTGCTTGGCTCTGCGGCGGCACTGCTGATTACCTTCTTGCTGTATATCCCTCGCCGCGTGCTGACCTTCCATCAGTTCATGGAAGCGCTTCCCGAAGGCTTTAAGGCAATGGTTCCTGCCATCATGATTCTGACATTTGCATGGACACTGTCCGGTATCACAGGGCTTCTGGGCGCGGATGTATTCGTTGCAGGTGTTCTGGCAAACAGCACAGGCGTTTTGCAGGTCTTTATCCCTATTATCGTATTCTGTATCGCGGTGTTCCTTGCATTTGCAACAGGTACCTCCTGGGGTACCTTCGGTATTCTCCTGCCTATCGTTGTGCCTATTATGCAGACAGGCAGTGAAATGCTGACCATCACCGTAGCGGCTACATTGGCAGGTGCGGTTTGCGGTGACCATTGCTCTCCTATCTCCGATACCACCATCATGGCATCCACAGGTGCGCAGTGTGACCACATCAACCACGTATCCACACAGCTGCCCTATGCACTGACTGTAGCGGCTGTTTCCGCTGTGAACTACGTTCTGGCGGCACTCATCCAGAATTGGATGATCAACCTGCCTATCGCAATCGTTTCCATGGTTGTTGTAATTCTTGCTATCCGTAAATTGTACGGGGATAAGGAAGTTTCGGCAGAGAAATAAAAAGACGTTTATAAAATAGTTTATACTAAAAGCGGCGTAACCGAAATCGGTTACGCCGCTTTTTATATCCCAACAGAAAGGCAGTTGGGGAAAGGGGTTACTTATGCAATGCGCGATACAGGAATGTTACAATCTGTGCGCGTGTGCAGGGAGCATCGGGGCTGAAGGTATTTGCGCCTGTGCCGCCTGTAATGCCGTTTTCTGCCGCCCAAAGCACTGCATCATGGTAATAATCCGATGCATTCACATCCATAAACGGATTTTCTGCCGCAACCATAGGGGACTGCTTGCTGCGCCACAGGAAGGCAACAATCTGTCCACGGGAGCAAGGAGCGTCGGGGGAGAAGGTTGTAGCGGATGTGCCGCCGGTAATGCCGTTTTCGACTGCCCACAGTACCGCATTACGATAGTAGGCATCCGCAGGTACATCTGCGAAGGGCATCTCTGTGCTGCTTGGTGCAGGACTGCCTGCCGCTCTCCACAGGAAGGTTACCGCCTGCGCGCGTGTGCAGGGAGCATCGGGAGAGAAGGTTGTGGCGGAGGTGCCGCCGGTAGTGCCATTCTTCACTGCCCACTGAACTGCATCATAGTAGTAGCTGTTTGCAGAAACGTCCTCGAAGGGGGTTGGTACTTCATCTTTGGACTTATCCATGATGAATGTGGTTTTAACGGTTACGTTGGAGGAGGGCATTGTGAAGGTATATTTGCCATCCTTTTCGGTCAGTGTCAGCTTCTGATCACTGCTGTCTGTAACGATTATGCGTCGAACAGCATAGCCCTTATCGGGAGTAGCAGTCAATGTAACGGTATCTCCCTTGTCGGCTGTCTTGTGGCTGGAGATTACCTCACCGTTTTTGGTGTTTTCAACGGTAATCATATAAGCGGATTTGGCTGTACCGCCGCCGGAGGAAGAACCACCGCCGGAGGAAGAACCGCCGCCGCCGGAGGAGGAGCCGCCAATCTGAATGTCGATTCTCTTATCAACAATGACATTGGTGTCTGCATTTACAGCCGCACAAATCAGTGTCATTTTGCCCTCCTTGTCGCCAAAGCTGAGCGTATTTCCGTCAATGACAGCGTTTGTGTCGTTCTTTTCCAGTGTCCATCGGATGCTTGCAGGGTAAGCCGCCAGTTCGTCGCTGTTAAATTCCTTTCCGAATTGGTCAACTGTTTTTACAATTGCTTTTGTTAAATCAAAGGTTGTATTTTTTGCCGCCGTAGAGGATACACCGCTTACGGAAATGCCGGTTAATCTTCTCGGTGCTGCTACCGTCAGTGTGATTCGGTTGCTTTCGATTTCATCTGCGGTCGCATAAATTTCGGTGGAGTCTTCCTTGAGTGCTTTCAGTGTTCCGTTTTCCAGAGAAACCACATCGGGCTTTGTGGTATGCCATGTAAAGACAAGATTCTGCATTTCTCTGCCGTACTGGTCATATCCAACTGCTGTGAAGTGGTTTGCCAATCTGGCGTTTTCATCCAGATGCAAAACGAAGCTGCTATTCATTGTTGCCGTAATGCTTTTCAGCACTGCCGGCTGTTCTGCCTTTACAACAACATTCTTTGCTGTTTTGTCTAAGGAAGGAGAATATGCTTCCAAAATTACTTCTGCATAAGAGGCATTCGGCACCTGCCCTGCTTCAACGGTAAGCATTCCATTTTCGATTGTTGCGACTGTCTCGTTATTGTCTGCCAATTTCCATTCAATGTCATTGGGTACATCAAAGGGATTTGCGTGCTGATCTCTTGCAATCAGAGGAATCTGTGTCAGGTCGTATGCCATACCTTCTACCGCATTGGGTGCGCCGCCGTTATAGTAAAATTCATCTACATACGGCTTTGCCACGACCTTTACGGTAATCGGCAGAGATTGCTTATATACCGTTTCGCCATTTTCGTCTGTTCCTGCAGGGTAATACAGTGTAACTGTATCCATTCCCACAACAAGCCCTGTAATTGTATTTCCGTTAATTGCGGCATAGCCCTTATCGCTCGTCAATCTCCAGTCATACTTGTCTGTATCAAGTGTAAAATCATGACCATACTGGTCTACGCCTGTGATGGTAAGCGAAGAAAGGTCGAAGGTATTTGCAGTATCATCATCGTAAGTCAAATCGGGAATGGTTCCCTCTACAGTAATTTCATTCAAATATCTTTCGGGAAGTACCTGCAATGCCACTCTGTTGGATTCTGTTCCATTGACAACGGCATAAATCTGATAGGTTCCTGCTTTGGTAAAGGAAATGTCGCCTGTAGTTTCATCTACGTCAATGCCGTCTGTTTCCTCTGCATGCCATTTTACCTTGTCTGTTACATCAAAATCGTTGCCGTCCTCATCCTTTGCGGTAACGGTAAGATTGGAAACGTCTGTGGTATTACTTCCGTCATTCAGATAGAAGGGTTCAAATTCGCCCGCAAGCGTTACTTCGGAAAGCTTTACAGGCTTGATGATAAGCTCTATCAATTCGCTGTTGAAGCCTGCCGTTGTCTCAATTCTGTAATCGGGGGCATAAACAAGGAAAAGCTTCTTGTCATCATTCGGCTTCAGTGCCTTCAGAATCGGGTAGCCGTTTCGATTTTCCCCGATTTCGGCATATTCGGATGCGTCCTTGCCGTCCTCATCTTCGATTGCCCATGCGCCGCTCAAGCGAGGATTGAACCCATACCAAGCCACATCATATTCATCCAATGCCTGCACCTTAATGCTGTCCAGACGCATATCCTGCTGTTCATACAGCGTGATGTTCTCCGTATCGGGAACAAGTCTATCTAAGGCGTAAATCGGATAAACCTGCTGTGGTGTGATGATTGTGTTTTTGGAGGTGTAGTGGAAATCGCCGAAATACGGTGCTACAGGCTGGCCGGAGAGGAGTGCGTCAGCGGCGGTTTTGAATTCACCCTGATAAAGTGTATTCATATTTAATTTATCGTGGTCAAAGCCGGAGACATTGCGGTTTTCGATTCTGGCATCCAAATCCTCGATAGCGGATCTGCCGTCACGACCGAAGGTGTATTTTTGGTATGTTCTTTCTTTCCATCGATTCTCGTTGGTACCGTTCACCTTGGTTACATTACAACCGGAAGCCGAGAGAATCATGGTCTTGTATTTGATGTGTACCGCACCTGTATAAGGAATCGTAGTTGTCATATCCTTTACATCCACGTTAATATCAATGCCGGTATGTGCAGGCAGAGGAACGGAGATGGTGTCCTGAATGGACTGGGAATAGGATTCCTCCTTGCTGGTTTCGTAGGTCTTTTCCATTCCGTAGGAATAGGAGAAGCTCTGTTCCACCTTTGCGGTAGGCGAAAGTGCCGCCAAAACGGGAACGCTGAATTCTACGCCTATCGTGGTTTCCTCTGTCCAGTTTTGAGAATAGGTGTTGGAAACTGTGGTAGAGGTAGAGGTACTCTTTTCATAGGTATAGCTTTTTTCTACGGTATTTTCAAAATCGTTGCGGTTTTCTGCTGTTACCTTATAGCTGTCGGAGCTGCCGCCCATGGAAAATCTATAGCCTTTCTTCTCTAAAGATGCTTGTGTATCAGTATTCTCTACGGATGGAGATATAAATCTGCCCTTAATCCCTTCGATTTCAAAATCATAGAAAAGCTGAATATAATAACCATAGCCGGTGCTTATATAAGAGTGTCCAGTATCTCTTTTCTTTTCCGCTCTTGTACATACATAGTAAACCGGAGTTTCTGCTTCAGGCAGACTGTTCAAAATGCCTGTGCCATTTTTAATTTCGCTCTTGTCAATGCAACTGTTGACAGCATCTCGCAGACCCTTAGATGTATATTTTACATTTGCATAATCATTTGCAGTAAATTGTGCATAAGATTCATTATAGTGGTCCCACTCATTGTCATTGACAAATGTTTTGGGCAAAATATTGTTTACAATAGGTGCCCAAGCATTTGCAAATTCCGGATTCTGAATCATAGCCGTAAGGATCTGCTCCTGCGTTTTCGGCAGATTATAAGTATCATCTGCTTTAAAAATATCCCAGTCGTTTGTTGAGGTCACAGCGGCAAAAGCTGTTGCCGGCAGCAGCCCTACCACCATAACAAGCGAAAGCAGACCGGTAAATATCCGTTTTATCATAGTATTCCTCCTTTTTAGCTGAATCAATCACAGTTCTTTCCCTCGGATATCCTCCCTTCTTCAAAAAAGTAAATAAAAAATCCACCGTACTGTTATTGTACGATGGATAAAATCTAAAAGGCTATTAACCAAAAGTTAGGTTTTTTCTTCCAGTAATTGAAAGAGCTGTTTTCTCTTGCTATGGGTATCCCCTTCAATCTGCAGCTTGGAATAAATCTGATTGATATATTGCTTGACGCTCCCCTCGGAAAGGAACAGCTTTTCCGCAATTTCCCGATTCCGCAGGCGGCTCGCCATCAGCTTCACGATTTCATATTCCCGTTCCGTCAGCGTGGCAAGGGATGCAGGGCGATGCGTGGAAAGCTGCTTCTGCCGCTGTTCGGATGCCTTTCCAAGCCGTTGGATGCGTGCAAGAAGGGGCGTTTGCGGCAGCTTTTCAAGCGTTTTTTTGATATAGCGGTAATTTTCCACGAAGGGCAGAAGAAACTCATCGGGCTCTGCCTCCTGCAATGCCTGTAAAAGAAGCGCCTGTGCCTCCTCTGTTTTTCCGAGCATGGCATACGCCGCCGCGGTCTGTATCCGCAGATGCAGCGTCACCAAGGCATAATGCAGCCCTGCACAGACGGCAAGCAATCCCTCGCTCCGCCCGATGACCTTTGCATAAGCGCCCTGCGCCAGATAAACCTGATTTTCAACCATTTCTATCATGGGCTTGCCGGGAACAAGAATATTGACGGAGAAAAGCGTGTGCGTGCGGAAAATTTCAGGGATTTCCTCTGTTTCCCCCAGCAGGGCATAGTAATAGGCGGCAGTCGCATTGAAAATATTCAGCCATGCGATATTATGCTGCTTCAGAAGATACGCACGCCGTGCCGCGAAGGAAGCCCGTTCCTCTGTTTCGATGCAGAGGGAAAGCCGTCTTGCCAGAAAATCACAGCAGAGGGCAATGTTTTCCTGCCCATTTCCTTCAATTTGGGCATACGCTTGCTCCAGAGCAATCTGTGCGTCTGTAAATTTTCCCTGTAAGAAATATGCTTCGGCGGACATGATTTTTTCTGCCCCCTGCCCATGCCCGTTCGTGATTTTGTAATAATGGGGCATACATTCCTCCATTTCGGCAAGCTCCTTTTTGAGTGCGCCGGGTTCTCTGTGATACATCATCAGAACCGAGGGCGAGCCAAACGACCAGCCGCCGATGTTCTGTATGCTGACGGCGGGGCGGGTCATCTGCTTGCTTGCGCTGCGGTGGAGCCTGCTCATGGCACTGATGTCATTATACATCAGGAAGCTGAGAATCAGGTCACATTCCCCCAGAAGGTTTCCCCTTTCCTGTTCCGGCAGATTCGGATGCTCTGCGATAGCGGTCAGCAGAAGCTCCTTCATCTGCATCATTTCGGGAATCAGCCGCCAGTTGAACATACTGCGCATCAGCACGAGAATTGCGAGCGGATGCTCCTTCAGAATCGGAACGGGACACTCCTCGATTGCCTCAAGCACTGCCTTGGGCGGCAGAGAGGAAAGCAGGATGCCTGCATCCTGCTCCACAATGCGAAGCAGGGCATCATAATTTTTGCCTTGCCGATACGCCGCCATGGCATGCAGATATTGGCGGTGCTCCTCATACCAGATGCCAAAACGGCTGCGGTACGCCACTTGCTTTTCGGGTGGCAGCGTGTGAAAGGTGCGATTTGCACATTCCTTCATCATGTGGTGAAAACGATAGACCTTCCCATCGGGCAGACGCTTCACAAAGGCATTTTGCTCCGTCAGTGTGGTCAGCAGCTTTTCTGTATGGGGAGTTTCTGTAATAAAGTGCGCCATTTCCAGCGTAAATTCATCCGCAAGCCCCATAACCGCGAGGAACTCTCTTGCATCCGCAGGCAGGGGCGCAATCATTGCGGCGGTAAACATGGTGTAGATATCGGATTTTTGGTCGGGCAGAGTGCCGCGTTCCGCAAGCGTGCGCAGATGCAGATAAATTGCGGAAAACCAACCCTCACTCGTATAAAGCAGGGAGGAAATTTCTGCATCCGAAAGGGCAGTGCCACAGCGGTGCGCATAAACGGCAAGCTCTGCATGGTTCAGACGCAGCTCTGCCGTGCCAATCTGACAGAGCCTGCCGCCCAGACGTACCTGTGCCGCAAAGGGCAGAAAACGGTCGCGGCTTGCTACAAGGACATGCACATTTTCGGGCAAACGGTTCGCCAGCGTGCAGAGAAAGGCAGCGGTGCGTACATCTGTCAGCAGATGAAAATCGTCAATGAAAAGATAGCATGGCTTCTCTCCTGCAAGCGCATGGCAAAGGTCATCTGCCAGCAAACTGCCGCCTGCGGCATCTGTTGGGCAGGGGTAATCCAGCAAAATGGAAAGCCCTGCATGCAAAAAGGCATCCTGTACGCTTTTCCAGAAAATTGCGAGATTGTCGGAATAGACGCTGATACGGATGATGCGTGCGTTTTCCTTTTTCTTGCGTTCCGCAAGATACCAGTTAACGGCGGTTGTTTTGCCATAGCCCATTGGTGCAACCACAGCTGTCAGCGCGCAGTGCGAAATTGGGCGCAGTGCCTCCTGTAATCGTTCAGATATGTATATGGTGTTAAAATCCTGCTTTCGTTTCGGCATGCGATACACCTCGTTCGTTCAAAAGGATTTGATATTTTTTTTATTTTAGCATAGCTTTTTGCCTTTTGGAATACTTTTTGGACAGAGGAGGCTATGACAAAATGCAATAAAATCGCCCTTTGCAGTCAGGAGGGAAGCAGAGCTGCAAGCCCCAGTAAAATTACTGCAAACAGAAGATTTGCAAGGGTAAACCAGAGCAGATACCTCCCCTTTCCGACATTCGGTATCTGTGCGAAATATTTATAGGAAATCAGACTTGCCATAGAAGCGATTAGCGTCCCCAGACCACCGATATTCACCCCTGCAAGCAAAAGGTCATAGCGGTCGGTAAATTCTGAAAGCAGAACCGCCGCAGGCACATTGCTGATGAACTGACAGCTCAGAAAAGAAACAAGCACCTCTCTGCCACAGAGCAGTGCTTGGAGGGCTTCCCGTATGGCGGAGATCCGTCCCAGATTCCCAATCAGGATAAAGAAAAATATAAACGTGAGCAGCAGGCAGTAATCCACCTCTTTCAGAATCCCTTTCTGAAAGAGCAGAAACCACACCAGTGCCAACACCAACAGCGGCAGAACGGGCAGGATGCGGAAAACTGCCAGCAGGCAAAGAAAAAACAGCACCGTCAAGCCGAAAAGCTGTTGCTTTTTGGCTCCTGTCCGTGTGGGCGGCGCTGTCTGCGGCTGTGTGGCTAAAGGGGTGTTTCCCTGCAAAAAGCAGAGCAAAAGCAGCAGAAAGAAGGACACGAGAACAAACGGCAGGGTAATTCTGAAAAACGCCCCGACCCCAATCCCCGAAATGGTATAAAGATAGAGATTCTGCGGATTGCCAACAGGGGTCAGCATACTACCCAGATTGGCGGCAATCGTCTGCAGAACAATGACGGGAATCAGCTTTTCCTCTAAATGCACGCGTTGCAGCAGTAAAATTGTGAACGGCACAAAGGTAATCAGTGCCACATCATTGGTCACAAGCATTGCGGAGAAAAAGCACAGCATGACTAGGGTCAGCGCCAGCTGCCGCATTTTTTTTGCCCTCGCCAGAAGCAGATTTGCCATGCGGTCGAAGATGCCAAGCGCACGAAAGCCTGCCAATACTGCCATCAGCGAGAAAAGCAGAATCAGCACCCTTGTATCAACGTAGCCAAGATACGCTGTATCGGGCGGCACAATGCATGCCGAAAGCGCCGCCAGCAGGCAGGCAATGCAGAGTATTGTTTCTTTTTTGAAAAATGTAAGCAGTTTTTCCTTCATGGTCTCTTTTCCTTTTCTTTTTTCGTTTGTTTCCGCTTGTTTCAGCTCAGACAATTATACGGCGGCAGACACAAAGCTGCAAGCGTTGTTTTGCTTGCGGAAAGAGGAAGAACAGGGTAAAATAAAAAAAGAAGAAAGGAGGTTTCTCCATGAATCTGAATGAAATTATTGCTGTCAATTTAAAACGGCTGCGCGCGGAGCGCGGCTTCAGTTTGGGAAAGCTGTCGGAGCTTTCCGGTGTCAGCAAGGTTATGCTCAGCCAGATTGAGAAGGGCGAATCCAACCCTACCATCAACACTCTCTGGAAGATTGCAGGCGGCTTACAGGTTTCCTATACAAAGCTGATTGATGAACAGATTGATGCGCCTCTGCTGATTCGAAAAGAGGAAAGCGTTATTGCGGAGTATGACGGCTATCGTGCCTATCATTACAATACAGCCAACCCTGCGCGCGATTTTGAGTTTTTCAACGGCGAATTGGATGCACACAAGGAATACACTTCCGAAGGGCATGGCATGAATACGCATGAATATCTTCTGGTGACGCGAGGGGAAATGGTTCTGCGTTACGGCGGTGAGGAATATCTCCTCAGAGAAGGGGATTTCATCCATTTTGACTGCACCCAGCCCCATACCTACTGCAACCGCGGGGAAAGCATGACGGAATTTACCAATATCGTGTATTATATCGGCTAAGGAGGACAACTATGTTTTATATCGGCTGTCATTTATCTGCCGCCAAGGGCTATCTTGCCATGGGGAAGGAGGCAGTGAAGCTTGGGGCGAATGTGTTCCAATTTTTCACCAGAAACCCCAGAGGCGGCTCTGTCAAGGCGCTGGATTTAGAGGATATCGAAAAATACAATGCCTTTCATACGGAGCAACATTTCGGCACACTGCTTGCCCATGCACCCTATACCATGAACCCCTGTGCCGCAAAGGAGGACCTGCGCAGCTTTGCCAGAAGCACCATGAAGGAGGACTTGGCGAGATTAGAGCTTTTGCCCGATGTGATGTTTAATTTCCACCCCGGCAGCCATGTGAAGCAGGGGACGGAAATCGGGATTCCCCTCATTGCGGATGCGCTGAATGAAATTCTTTCTGCGGAAGGCAAAACGCCGGTGCTTTTGGAGACCATGGCAGGCAAGGGCAGTGAGGTTGGCAGAAGCTTTGAGGAGCTGCGCGCCATTTTGGACAGAGTAGAGCAAAAGGAGCGCATGGGCGTTTGTTTGGATACCTGCCATGTATATGATGGCGGCTATGACATCATCGGGGATTTGGATGGCGTTCTGCAGGCGTTTGATGAAATCATCGGCTTGGACAGGCTGAAAGCCATTCACCTGAACGACAGCAAGAATCCCATCGGCAGTCATAAGGACAGACACGAGAAAATCGGCGAGGGTACGCTTGGACTGGCAGGCATTGCGAATATTATCAACCACCCGAAGCTGTGCCATCTGCCGTTTTATCTGGAAACACCGAACGAGGCGGCGGGCTACGCCAAAGAGATTTCTCTTTTGAAAGGTCTGCGCGAGGAAAAATAAGAAACGATTTAAAAAACGAGAAAAATTTTCAATAGCAATAAGGAGGGAATGGATATGGCAACACCTCATATTTCTGCCGAAAAAGGCGATTTTGCAAAAACAGTATTGATGCCCGGCGACCCTTTACGGGCGAAATTTATTGCGGAAACATTTCTGACCGATGCCGTGGAGGTTAACCACACCCGTGGGATTCTCGGCTATACGGGTCTATATAAGGGCAAAAGGGTTTCTGTTATGGCAAGCGGCATGGGCTGCCCTTCCATCGGCATTTACAGCCATGAATTGTTCAATTTCTATGATGTGGAAAACATCATCCGCATCGGCTCCGCGGGGGCATTGTCCGAAAGGCTGAAGGTGCGTGATATCGTGGCAGGCATTGGCTCAAATACAACCTCAAGCTATGCCGAGCAGTACCACATGCCGGGCACCTTAGCCCCCACAGCGGATTATACGCTTCTTTCCACAGCGGTGGACTGCGCGAAGGCAAGGAACATTGAAATGCACGTTGGGAATCTGCTCTGCTCCGATGCGTTCTATAATGAGGGCGGCATGGCGGAACCCGTTTCTTGGGCGAAAATGGGTACGCTTGCGGTGGAAATGGAATCGACCGCACTGTATCTGGAGGCGGCAAGGGCAGGCAAACGCGCGCTGACCATTGTTACCATTTCCGACCATCTGATTACGGGCGAGGCAACCACAGCCGAGGAACGGCAGAATACCTTCACCCAGATGATGGAAATTGCCTTGGATACGGCGGTTCGGATGGAGGAAGTCTAAATGAAAAATTATGATTGATATAAGATATTTTTATAGAAAACAAGTGGGATATTATTGACAAGTGCGTGCTTTTCTTGGTAGAATGAGTGCGTCGGTGATCGAATGTACTTTCATCACACCATGACTAGAAATTTTGCCATCGATCCCGCGTTTTCGTGGGGTCTTTTTACATTTATAGCGGAGAAAGTCATTTTCAGCTTGCGAAGCCTGTCCTGCTTGCGGGAAAAGGGATGCGTAAGGAAGAAAAAAAGATTTGCGGAGCAAATGATGAGTAAGGCGAAGCCTTACGAATAACGGCTTTCAGACTTGCTGTTTGCACAATGGCAAAAATCATTCGATCAAAGCAGGCAGAACGCCTGTGAGAAATAAATCGAATTTTTCAGGAGGTTTTACACTATGGCAGGAACAATTTCCAGAGGTATCAAAGCACCTATCATCCGTGAAGGGGATGACATCGTTAAAATCGTAGCAGATTCCGTTCTGGCAGCAGTGGAGCAGGATGGTTTCCAGCTGCATGAAAGAGATGTAATCTGTGTAACAGAGGCAGTTGTTGCTCGTGCAGACGGCAACTACGCATCCACAGAGGATATTGCGGCAGACGTAAAAGCAAAGCTGGGCGGTGAAACAGTCGGTGTTGTATTCCCCATCCTCAGCAGAAACCGTTTTGCAATCTGCCTGAGAGGTATCGCAAAGGGCGCAAAGAAGGTAGTGCTGATGCTGAGCTACCCTTCCGATGAAGTAGGCAACCACCTGTTTGATATGGATATTCTGGATGACAGCGGCGTAAATCCCTATACAGATGTGCTGTCTCTGGATGAATATCGTAAGGCATTCGGCTATGTGAAGCACCCCTTCACAGGCGTTGACTATGTAGAATACTACAAGGGTCTGATTGAGGAGGAAGGCGCAGAAGCTGAAATCGTATTCGCAAACCACCCCGAAGCAATCGTAAAGTATACAAAGAACGTGCTGTGCTGTGATATTCACAACAGAGAACGCTCCAAACGCCGTATTTTGGCAAAGGGCGGCGAAAAGGTTCTGACAATGGCAGAAATCCTGAACGCACCCGTAAACGGCAGCGGCTACAATGCAGAGTACGGTCTGCTTGGCTCCAATAAGGCAACAGAAACAACCATCAAGCTGTTCCCTAAGAACGCACAGGAGGTAGCAGAAAAAATCCAGAAGGAAATCATTGCACGCACCGGCGTAAAGGTAGAGGCTATGGTTTATGGCGACGGCGCATTTAAGGATCCCGTTGGTAAGATTTGGGAGCTGGCTGACCCCGTTGTCGGCGCAGGCTATACAGATGGTCTGAACGGTCTGCCCAATGAGCTGAAGCTGAAATATCTGGCAGACAACGATTTCGCTGACCTGAACGGCGATGCACTGGCAGATGCAATCAAGAATGCAATCAAGGCAAAAGAAGCAAATCTGAAAGGACAGATGGCATCCGAAGGTACCACACCTCGCCGCCTGACAGACCTGATTGGTTCCCTGTGTGACCTGACAAGCGGTTCCGGTGATAAGGGTACCCCTATCGTTCTGGTTCAGAATTACTTCAATAACTACGCAAACTAAGCAAGTCTGATAAGCGGATAAGTAAGATAAGTAAAATGAAAAGGAGTATCGGGAGATACTCCTTTTTTTCGCAGGAAGGGTTTTTTATTCAGAAAGGAGAAGGCTGATGGGTTTACCTGTTGCAACATTGAAAAAGGGCGAAGGACGCATGCTTAAGGCAGGCGGTCTTTGGGTATTTGATAATGAAATTGCCGCCGTAACAGAGGATGCGGTCAATGGCGAGCTGATTATGGTAGAGGATTTTGACGGCTATCCCATGGGGACAGGCTTTTATAACAGCAATTCCAAAATCACCATCCGTATGATGAGCAGAAATAAGGATGCAGTGATTGATGAGGCATTCTTGCGTGAAAGAGTGCAGGCGGCTTGGAATTACCGCAAACGGACGGTGGATATTTCCTCCTGCCGTGTTATTTTCGGGGAAGCGGATTTTCTGCCCGGTTTGGTTGTGGATAAATTCTCCGATGTGCTTGTGGTACAGTCTCTTGCGATGGGGATTGACCGCATGAAGGAAACCATTTTGCGCCTGCTCATCGAAGCTATGCTGGAGGACGGCATCCATATCCGCGGTGTGTATGAACGCAGTGATGCGAAGGTGCGCAGGCAGGAGGGCATGCAGCCTTGGAAGGGCTTCCTCAGCGAACCCTTTGACACCAAGGTGCAGATTGTGGAAAACGGCGTAAAATATATCGTTGATGTGGAGGAAGGGCAGAAAACCGGCTTTTTCCTTGACCAGAAGTATAATCGGCTGTCCATTCATAAAATTTGTCAGGGAATGGATGTGCTGGACTGCTTTACCCATACAGGCTCCTTTGCGCTGAATGCAGGCATCGCGGGGGCAAAAAGCGTATTGGGGATTGATGCAAGCCAGCTTGCGGTGGATCAGGCAACGGAGAATGCCAAGCTGAATGGCTTACAGGAGGTTGTGAAATTTCAGTGCGAGGATGTGTTTGCGCTGCTGCCCAGACTCGAAGCAGAGGGCAGAAAATTCGATGTAATCATTCTTGACCCTCCTGCCTTTACAAAGTCCAGAAGCTCTGTCAAGAATGCGGTTAAGGGCTATCGCGAAATCAACCTGCGCGCCATGAAGCTGCTGAAGGATGGCGGCTTTCTGGCAACCTGCTCCTGCTCGCATTTCATGACCTATGAATTGTTCACCCAGACCATTGGGCAGGCGGCAAGGAATGTGCATAAACGCCTGCGTCAGGTGGAATATCGCCATCAGGCACCCGATCACCCGATTCTCTGGGCGGCAGAGGAATCCTATTATCTGAAATTCTATATTTTTCAGGTTATGAATCAGCCCTAATGCGGCGATTAAAAAAAGAACGAAGGACTTTTTCTTTTTGGGAGAAGCAATTTTATGTGAACCTATGGCAGATATGAACAGAAGAATGTGGCTGTGGAAAACGTGGATAAATTCCACGTTTTATCCACAATAAAAATCCTTGAAACGTAAGTTTTCCACAAGGTTATTCACAATATCCACAGGTTGTGCAAAAAAAATTTGTGGAAAAATGGAGAGGAATGTCGTTTTTTGTGGAAATTTGAAAAGCCTGAGAATCCGCCGTTTCTGCTTCTGCGGAAAAAGTATCCGATTCCATAAATCAGATTATGGAAACGAAAGCATAAAAAGCCTACAACCCTTTTTTGATGCTCTTGCGAAAAAAATCGAAAATTTGAATATTTTTTTCAAAAGAAAGAAGGATTTTACGAAATAACGGAGAATATAACAAATAAACAGGAAATCCATTTTGATTACTTTTGAATCTCATCGGCGCGGTGCCGATTGGATATATGTTTTTGATTCTCTGAGAAGATGAGAGAATCCCGAAGGGAGTTGTTAGTATGCGTTATAACATTATTGGGAAAAACATCGATGTATGGGACAAAACAAAGGAAATGGTGGAAAAGAAGATGGATCGAATTGCCAAGCTGTTCCCTGCGGACACAGAGGCAACCATCACATTAAGCTTGGAAAAACAGGTTGCTACGGTGGAAGTAACCATTCCTATGAATAAAAGATATGCACGGGCAGAGGTGCAGGATGCGGACATGACAGCCGCTATGGATAAAACGGTGGATATTCTGGAGGGGCAGGTTGTCCGTTATAAAAAACGGATGCGCACCAAAATCAGAAACGGCGCAGATGCCTATGCGGCAGAATATGCGGCAATTCTGGTGCCTGAGGAGGACTTGGATGACGAGCCTCTGGTAAAAATCGAGAAGGTAAAGCGTTTTGCCGTAAAGCCTATGGATGCGGAAGAGGCTGTCATGGAAATGGAGCTGGTAGGGCATAGCTTCTTTGTATTCCGCGATGCGGAGACAGACGAGGTAAGTGTGGTTTATAAGAGAAAGAACGGCACCTACGGTCTGATTGAGCCCGAATATTAAAAATAAGTTGAAATCAGGATTTTGACTTGCTGAAGCAGAAAGACAAACAGACGAGTTTCTGAGCCTTAGACCGAAAGGTCTAAGGCTTTTCTTATGAAGAAAGAGGGAGAAGGATGGACAGAAAACGATTTAAGAAGCAGGTAGCGTTTATTCTGGAGGCGGACAAGGAGAAGAATATTCTCAGGCAGACGCACCTGAGTGGGCACGGCAGAAGGGAAAACGATGCCGAGCATGCGTGGCACATGGCGCTGATGATTTATCTGCTGAAGGAATACGCGAATGCGGAATTTGACCTTGCGAAAACGATGATGATGGCGCTGATTCATGATATTGTGGAGATTGATGCAGGGGACACCTATGCCTACGATACGGCAGGGCTGGCAACACAGGCGGAGCGGGAGGAAAAGGCGGCAGAGCGGATTTTCGGCTTATTGCCCGATGACCAGAGAGATGAGCTGCGCGGATTATTTGAAGAATTTGAAGCGAATGAAACACCTGAAGCAAGATTTGCGCATGTGATGGATAATTTTCAGCCACTGCTGCTGAATAATGCCAATGATGGCGGAGATTGGCGCGCGCATAGGGTGAGCCGCAGTCAGGTTTGGGGGAGACAGGCGAAAACGGAATTGGGTTCGGCGGAAATCTGGGAATATACCCGTGGATTGATTGAGGAAAATATCCGAAAGGGAAACATTAAAGAGGACAAACCCGTTTGAAAACAGAAGGGCAGTGCTTTATCGGCACTGCCCTGTGTGTTTTATGTCGGATTTTTTTCCCAAGGCTTAAGATGATAGAAGAAAACGGAAAGGAGGGTGGAAAGCGTCCAGCCGATTGGCCATGCCATCCAGATGCCGGTTGCGCCGAGACCAAGTCCTTTTGCAAAGAGAAACGCCAACGCCACACGCAGGAAGAGGTCGGTGAAGGTGGTTGTCATGAAATAGAGCATGGCACTGCCGCCGCGCAGCACCCCATCGCACATGACCTTAATCGTTACGATGAAATAGAAGGGGGTGACGATGTGCATATAGTCTACACCTGCCTGAATTGCGGCAGCACTGCTTTCATCCAGAAACAGCTCCATGGCGGTGCGACCGAAGAAGAAATAGGACAGGAAAAACGGTACGCAGACCAGAATACCGAGGAGCGCCCCTGCCCGAAAGCCTTCGGAAACTCGTTCCTTTTTAGCTGCGCCAAGGTTCTGAGCGGTGAAGGAGGAAACGCCGTTGGATAGGGTTGTCATGCAGGTGACGGCAAAGGTATTCAGCTTCTGGCAGGCAGAAAAGCCTGCAACAACGGCAGAGCCATAGCTGTTGACGGCTGACTGCACGAAAAGATTCCCGACGGAAACAAAGCATTGCTGCAAAATACTTGGGATGGCGACGATAGTAACCTGTACAAGCATTTCTGCGGAAAATTTTGCATACGGTTCGGTGCTTCTTAATTGCTTGATGCGATGCACCAGCGTAAGAAAGGCGAGTACGGATGCCGCGCCCTGTGCGGCGAAGGTTGCCCATGCAACACCGGCAACGCCCATTTTCAGCCAGACCACGAAGAAAATATCCAGAAGAATATTACTTATGGAGGAGCCGATGAGGAAATACAGCGGCGTACGGCTGTCCCCCAGAGAGGTGAAGATGCCGTTGCAGATATTATAAAGATACAGAAAGAGGAATCCGTAAATATAGATTTTCAGATAAAGCGATGCATCGGCGAAAACATCGGAGGGGGTGCGAATCAGGCGGAGCAGTGCATTTCCGCCGAAAATGCCGACAAGCGTCAGCACCACGCTGACCGCAAGGCAGGCGCAGAAGATGGTGCAGACAGCCGTTTTGAGTGCGCTGTATTTTTTTGCCCCGAACAGGCGAGATACCACAACGGCACAGCCGATATTGCTGCCGACGGCAACTGCCATGAAAATCATAGTGATGGGGTGGGATGCACCGACTGCCGCAAGCGCGCCTTCTCCGATGAACTGCCCGGCAATGATGCTGTCTGCAATTTGATAAACCTGCTGAAAGGCAACACTCAGCAGCATGGGAATGGAAAATATCCAGAGCATTTTTCGGCTACTGCCCCGGGTTAAATCTGTAATCAACAAGGTCATCTCCAATCTGAATTTTTGGTGGGTATCATTTTGTTATATTTTTGTCATTTTACCTTCTTTAGACAGTATACTCCTTTTATTGAGAAAAGAAAGCAAAAAGCAAAAGAATTTTTGGGGAGAGTGTCACTCGCCAAGGGGCTTGGATTGTGGTATCATAACAGGGAAATTGAGAAGAAAAAGCAAAGGGGTTTTGTGTATGGCAAAATTATATTTCAGATACGGCGTGATGGGCAGCTCCAAATCGGCACAGGCACTCATTACGAAATTCAACTACGAGGAGCAGGGGATGCGCGTCTGGCTGATTAAGCCTGCGGCAGATACGCGCTATGGCGCAGATAAGGTACATTCTCGCATCGGGCTGGAGCAGCCTGCGGATGTGATTGACGATGATATGGATTTATATGAAGTTTTCCGTGACAGAGAACGGGAATTTTATGATGTGATTATTGTGGATGAGGCGCAGTTTTTGCAGCCTGCCCATGTGGAGCAGCTACGGGAGATTGTGGATTATTACAATGTGCCTGTGTTTTGCTTTGGACTGCGGACAGATTTTCGGACAAGATTGTTCCCCGGCAGTGCAAGGCTGTTTGAGCTGGCAGATTCCGTGACGGAGCTGAAAACGGTCTGCACCTGTGGCGGCAAGGCAATGGTGAACGCAAGAATTGACGCGGAGGGCAGAGTTGTTACCGAAGGGGAGCAGTTCCTTCTGGGGGGCAACGAAAGCTATCGTCCGATGTGCTATAAATGCTGGAAGCTTAAGTCGAAATCAGAGAAATAAAGCAGAAGCGGAACAAAATGCGCTGTTTTTCGTCAGAAGAACAGTGGTATTGAGAAAAAATGTGAAATTTATATAAAGATTTCTTAAAACTTTTTGAACATCCCCTGAAATACGCAAGTTTTCCTTGTGTATGGGGGTGTTCTTCTGCTATACTATAATAATGTAAAAGTGTGCCTATCGAGCGGCTGTCTGCTTTCGGCACATGCGAGAAAAGAAAAATGAGGTGAACCAAATGGGTTTCTTGGAAAAAATATTTGGGAACTACAGTGAAAAGGAAATCAAGAAAATCAAGCCAATCGTGGCGAAGATTGAAGCACTGGGCCCCCAGTATGAAAGCCTTTCAGATGAAGAGCTGAGAGGAAAGACACAGGAATTTAAGGATCGTCTGACAAAGGGCGAAACACTGGATGATATTCTGCCTGAGGCGTATGCGGTGGTAAGAGAGGCGGCTTCCCGTCCCAATGTGCTGAATATGAAGCATTTCCCCGTACAGCTGATGGGCGGCATCGTAATGCACCAGGGACGTATTGCCGAGATGAGAACAGGTGAAGGTAAAACACTGGTGGCGACACTGCCTGCATATCTGAATGCACTGGAGGGCAAAGGCGTACATGTGGTTACGGTCAATGACTATCTGGCACAGCGTGACTCTGACTGGATGGGTGAGGTATTCCGTTTCTTAGGGCTGAGCGTGGGCTGCATCCTGAACGGGATGGATAACAACGAACGCCGCGCGGCGTATGCCTGTGATATTACCTATGGTACAAACAATGAATTCGGCTTTGACTATCTGCGTGACAACATGGTAGTACGAAAGGAAAACATGGTGCAGAGAGACCTGCATTATGCCATCATCGACGAGGTCGACTCTGTTCTGATTGACGAAGCCAGAACACCCCTGATTATTTCCGGCAGCGGCTCCAAGTCTACGGATTTGTATCGCGTGGCAGATCTGTTTGTAAAAAAACTGAAAAAGGGTCGTATTCTGAATGAGGATGAGGCAATGAATGCCCTTCTGAAGGAGGAAATTCAGGAGGAAGGCGATTTCGTTCTGGATGAAAAGGCGAAATCTGTTGTGCTGACGCAGGAAGGTGTTGCAAAGGCGGAAAAATATTTCTCCGTGGACAACCTTTCCGATCCCGAAAATCTGGAGCTGCAGCATTATATCAACAATGCTTTGAAGGCAAACTATAATATGCATCTGGATAAGGATTATGTGATTCATGAGGGCGAAATCGTTATCGTTGATGAATTCACAGGGCGTATGATGCCGGGCAGACGCTATTCCGACGGTCTGCATCAGGCAATCGAGGCGAAGGAAAACGTACAGGTGCGCAGAGAAAGCAAAACGCTGGCAACGATTACCTTCCAGAACTACTTCAATAAATACGCTAAGAAATGCGGTATGACAGGTACGGCGAAAACAGAGGAAGAAGAATTCCGTAATATCTATGGGATGGACGTTGTGGAAATTCCCACAAACCGCCCCATACAGAGAAAGGATCTGGATGATGTTGTGTATCGTACCGAGGCGGGCAAATTCCGCGCGGTGGTAAGAGATATCATTGCGGCGCACGAAAAGGGACAGCCGGTACTGGTTGGTACGGTTACAATCGAAAAATCCGAAACACTGAGCAAGCTGCTGAAGATGGAGGGCGTGAAGCATCAGGTGCTGAATGCGAAATATCATGCACAGGAAGCGGAAATCGTTGCACTGGCAGGGCAGATGGGCGCAGTTACGATTGCGACAAACATGGCCGGTCGTGGTACGGACATTAAGCTGGGCGAAGGCGTTGCAGAGCTGGGTGGCTTGAAAATCATCGGTACGGAACGCCATGAATCCAGACGTATTGATAACCAGCTGCGTGGGCGTGCCGGTCGTCAGGGTGACCCCGGTGAATCCCGTTTCTATATTTCTCTGGAGGATGACCTGATGCGTCTGTTTGGCTCCGAAAAGACCATGAAGGTTGTGGATGCCATGGGCATGACAGAGGATGAGCCCATTGAGGCAGGGATGCTTTCCAAGGCGATTGAAAACGCACAGAAAAAGGTGGAGGGCAACAACTTTGCCATTCGTAAACACCTTCTGGAATATGATCAGGTCATGAATGAGCAGAGAGAAATCATTTATGGCGAAAGAAAACGCGTGCTTTACGGTGAAAACCTGAGAGACAGCATTATCGGCATGATTGGCGCGGTTGTGGAACGCACGGTGGACGCACACATGAGCGATGACCAGCTGCCTGAGGAATGGGATATGGCGGCATTCAGCGAGTCTCTGAGTGCAATTATTCCTGTCGGCAAGGTGAATATCAAGGATGAAGCACTGCCTCAGATGACAAAGGATAAGCTGAAGGAAACCCTAACAAAGCTGGGCAATCAGCTGTATGAAATGAAGGAAAAGGAAATCGGTCAGGGACAGGCTGAGGGCGAAGAACGCATGCGTGAGCTGGAGCGCGTGGTGATGCTGCGCGTGATTGACCAGAAATGGATGGATCATATTGATGATATGGATCAGATGCGTCAGGGGATTGGGCTGCATGCCTATGCACAGAGAGACCCTCTGACAGAATATAAATTTGCGGCGTATGATATGTTCGAGGAAATGAGCAATCATATTCAGGAGGATACGCTGAAGATTCTTTACCGCGTGCGTATCCAGACAGAGGTAAAGCAGGAGGAACCACAGCAGCAGATGTTCACAAATAAGGATGATTCTGCTGTGAAGCAGCCCAAAAAGCGTGCAGAGGAAAAAATCGGCAGAAACGATCCCTGCCCCTGCGGCAGCGGCAAGAAATATAAGCAGTGCTGTGGGAGGAACGCATAAGGCATAGTCTTACGCATGGAGCGTTAGAACAGGAAAGAGGGAAACAAATGGGAGAGAAAAAGCAATATCGACTACAGATGGATTTCCCTTTTTATACACAAAGAATGACGCAGGAAACATGGGAGGAGGAGGGCTTTTCCTCCTTTCCCGAAGCGGACAGCTGGACCTTCCGCAGCTGTGGCATTGCCTCCCTGCGTATGATATTGGAGGGTCTTGGCAAGCAGGCGGAGCGCCATGGCACAATGATTGCAAAGGGTGTTGCGGCAGGTGCCTATAAAGAAGGTGTCGGCTGGATTCACTGGGGGCTGGCGAAGCTTGCGGCGGATTACGGCATTTACGGCGAGGCACTGCGCGAAAAAACAGCGGAGGACTTGAAGCGGGAGCTGGATGCAGGACATCCCTGCATGGTTTCTGTGGCATCCTTTTTTCAAGGGGGCAAGCCCAAGCCGGACGGCAGCGGTGTTTACGGGAAAAGCGGGCATTTGGTGCCTGTGCTTGGCTATGAGACCGAGGACGGCAGGCTGACAGCATTTCTGGTGCATCATCCGTCTGCCTTTTTGAAGCAAAACAAGCCGAATTGGTGGGTGCCGATAGAAGATTTTTCGGCCTCCTTCGGCGGCAATTTCATTCGATTTTCAACGGAAAATTTTTCCGAGGAAGATAAATAGGACAAACTGTCTTTGGCGGCAAGCCCAAGCCGCAGGATGCTTTGTCAACCAATAAATCAATTCTATTTTCATTATGAAGGAGATGATTTTTTATGTTCGAGTTAGAACAGATCCGTCTGGGCCTTTCTGCTTATGACGAAAAATTAAAGGAAATGGGGGCTTCACTTTGACGTCGCTGGCGCGAAGGAGAAGATAAACGAATTAGAAGAGCTTTCCGCAGACCCCGATTTCTGGAATGATCTGGAAAAGAGCCAGAAAACATTGCAGAAGCTGAAAGCACTGAAAAATAAGGTCGGCAAATATGAAGGCCTTGTAACAACCTACGAGGACATTCTGACACTCATCGAAATGGGCATCGAGGAGCAGGATGACAGCGTATATGAAGAAGTAAAGGAAATGAACGATTCCTTCCTTGCGGAATATGAGGCACTGCGCATTGCAACAATGCTCGATGGCGAATATGACCGCAACAATGCCATTGTTACCCTGCATGCAGGGACGGGCGGCACAGAGGCGTGTGACTGGACAAATATGCTTTTCCGCATGTATTCCAGATGGGCGCAGAAGGAAGGCTTCGAGGTTGAGGTACTGGATATGCTGGACGGCGATGAAGCCGGACTGAAATCCGTTACCATTCAGGTGAACGGCGAAAATGCCTATGGCTATCTGAAATCCGAGAAGGGGATTCACCGTCTGGTGCGTGTGTCTCCCTTCGACAGCGCAGGCAGACGGCAGACCTCTTTTGCGTCCTGCGATGTTATGCCTGAAATTGAGGACGATACGGAAATTGAAATCAAGCCGGATGATATCCGTATTGATACCTACAGAGCTAGTGGTGCAGGTGGTCAGCACATCAACAAGACCTCCTCTGCAATCCGTATCACACACTTCCCTACGGGGGTTGTGGTATCCTGTCAGGAGGAGAGAAGCCAGTTTGCCAATAAGGATAAGGCATTCAAAATGCTGAGAAGTAAGCTGCTTGCTCTCAAGATTGAGGAGCAGATGCAGAAGCTGGCGGAAATCCGTGGGGATGTAAAGGAAATCGGCTGGGGCAGCCAGATTCGTTCCTACATCTTTATGCCCTATACCCTGGTAAAGGATCACCGGACAGGCGAGGAAACCGGTAAGGTGGACGCGGTGATGGATGGTGAGATTGATAACTTTATCAGCGCATATCTGGCATGGATTCACAGCTGATTTTCCGGAGGGAAGAGCCTTGAAAGAGATTATCATTACCAAAAACGAGGAAAATCAAAGGCTGGACAAGTTTCTGCTGAAATATATGAATAAGGCCTCCAAGGGCTTTATTTATAAAATGCTGCGGAAAAAACGCATCAAATACAACGGCGGTAAGGCAGAGGGAAACGAACTGCTTCGGGCAGGGGATACCCTCAGGCTTTACCTCGCCGAGGAAACGATGCAGTCCTTTATGGAGGAAAAAACGGTGCCTGCGGCAAAAAGGCATTTCGGCATTGTGTATGAGGATGACGAGATTCTGGTGGTTTCCAAGCCGGCAGGACTGCTCACACATCCTGAAAAAAGCAGTGATACCGATACGCTGATTGATCAGGTGCTTTATTACCTTTATCAGAAGGGGCAGTATACCCCTGCGGCGGAGAGCAGCTTTACCCCGGCACTCTGCAACCGACTGGACAGAAACACAAGCGGCATCGTGATTGCGGGGAAAACCCTGCAGGGCGTGCAGGCGGTGAATGAAATCATTCGCAGCCGTAAGCTGAATAAGTTTTATCTGACACTGGTTGCAGGGGAAATACACGAGGCGGGCGAAATTACCGCCTATCTGACGAAGGATGCAGAAAAGAATCAGGTGCGCATTTCCAAACGGGAGGGAAGCGGCGCAAGAACGATGACGAAATATCGTCCGCTTGCACATGCAAAGGGCTATACCCTTCTGGAAATTCAGCTGATTACGGGTAAGACGCATCAGATTCGTGCCCACATGCAGGCAATCGGGCATCCCGTTGCAGGTGACAGAAAATACGGCTCGGAAGCGACAAATCGAAAATTCCGAGAGGAATATGCCCTTTCCAATCAGTTCTTACATGCCCTTCGGGTGGAATGGAAGGAACAGGAGGGTCCTCTGGGCTATCTTTACGGAAAGGAAATGACGGCTCCCTTGCCGAAGCAGCTACAGGAAATCTGCGATGGTCTGTTTGGCAAGGAAGAATAAGAGAAACAACATGAAGGAGGAGAGAAGATGAAAGCCATTATTTTGGCGGCGGGCTATGCCACAAGATTATATCCGCTGACATTGCATACGCCGAAGGCTTTGCTCCCCATTGGCAAAAAACCAATCATTGATCATATTGTAGAGAAGATGAATACCGTAAAAGAGCTGGATGCGATTTATGTGGTTTCCAACGATAAATTCGCAGAGCAGTTTGCGGACTGGGCAAAAACGGCGAAAAGCCGCGTACCCATTACCGTCCTGAATGACGGCACAACAGATGATTCCAATAAGCGCGGCGCAATCGGGGATATTTCCTTTGTGATTGACGAAATGCAGATTGCGGATGACCTGATGGTAATCGCAGGAGATAATTTCTTCACCTATTCGCTGAAGGAATATGTGGATTTCTTCCATGAAAAGAACCGCGACTGTGTGTGCGTGAAGGTCTGGGAGGACGAGGCGGCGCTGAGCCAATTCGGTATTGCCCTTCTGGATGAAAACGGAAGGGTGCTGGATATTGAGGAAAAGCCCGCAAAGCCCAAATCCAATACGGTTGTATTCGCCGCATACCTCTATAAGAAAGAAACCGTTCCCATGTTTGCCGCATATCTGGCAGCAGGCAATAAGCCGGATTCCCCCGGCAACTTCCCTGCATGGCTTTACCGGCAGAAGGAGGTATATGCCTATACCTTTGAGGGGGAATGCTACGACATCGGGACACCGGAAAGCTATCGGGAAGTATGCGAACTCTATGACAAATAACACGAAGCCGTTCTGCTGATTTAAGGACGGCTTTATTTCCTTTTTATAAAAAAAGTCCCGACAAGCGGGTGAGCAAATGCATAAAGACGCATTTGTGCACTTGCTCAGACATTTGACGGGCAACGGATAAACGGAAGGAGAAAACCTGAAATGGAATGGATTGAAGTATTCGTAGCGACCAGCCGGATTGGACTGGAGCCTGTGGAGGGCGTGCTGTATCAGTGCGGACTGACAGGACTGATGATTCATGATGAGGCGGATTTTGCGGAATTTCTGGAAAACCCCAACAGAGAATGGGATTATGTGGCAGATGAGCTGGTGGAGGAAAAGGAAGGGCTGGAAACAGGAATTACCTTTTTTCTGCGCGATAACCTTTACGGCAGAGAGCAGCTTGCACAGATTCAGGGCGCATTGGCGGCAGTGAAGGCAAGTGAGAAGGAATTGGATTTAGGCTCTTTGGAGCTAAAAATGAAAAATGTGCAGGAGGAGGATTGGGCGAATAACTGGAAGAAATATTTCAAGCCCTTCCCTGTCGGCGAAAAAATTATGATTAAGCCCTCTTGGGAGGAACTGACGGAGGAAACCGATAAGGTGATTCTCAAGATTGACCCCGGACATATCTTCGGCACAGGGACACACGAAACCACGCAGCTTTGCATGGAGCTGATTGAAAAATATGTGAAAAAGGACGATATGGTTCTGGATATCGGCTGTGGCAGCGGGATTCTTTCGATTGCCTCTCTTTTGTTGGAGGCAAAGGAGGCAGATGCAGTGGACATTGACCCGAATGCCATGGCGATTGCTTACGAAAACAGCGACAGAAACGAGATTCCCAGAGAGAAATACCATGTTTGTGCAGGGAATATTCTGGAGGATGCCGTCTTGCATGAAAAATACAGCGGCAAAAAATATGACATGGTAGAGGCAAACATTGTAGCGGATATCATCATTGCGCTGACGAAGCAGGTGCCTGAATATATTAAGGACGGCGGCATTTTCCTTTCGAGTGGTATCATTACCGAGAGAAAAGAGGATGTGCTTGCGGCACTGGAGGCAGGCGGCTTTGCGGTGCAGGATGTGCGTGAGAAAAAGGGCTGGGTTGCCATCGCATCGAAATATGTGGGGTGATGGGGATGCCGAAATTTTTCTTTGATAAAAAAGACTGTTCCGGCGGACAGATTTGCCTGCACGGAGAGGATGAAAAGCATATTAAGACCGTTTTGCGCGCGAAGGAGGGCGAGGAGCTGACGCTTTGCGACGGCGAGGGTATGGATTACCAATGCAGGATTTCCTCTCTGGCGGATGGCGTGCAGTTAGAGGTTCTTTCCCAAGCACCCTGCGAAACAGAGCCGAAAACAAAAATTACGCTCTATCAGGGACTGCCGAAGGCGGATAAGATGGAGTTGATTATTCAGAAATGCGTGGAGCTTGGCGTGGAGCGGATTGTTGCGGTCAGCACCGAGCGTGCCATTGTGAAGCTGGATAAAAAGGAAGGCAAAAAGCTGGAGCGTTGGCAGAAAATTGCCGAGGCGGCGGCAAAGCAGAGCGGCAGAGGGAAGATTCCCGAAATCGGCGGACAGGTGCTAAAATTCAAGGATGCCGTTGCAGAGGCAAAAAGGCTGGATGGCGCGATTATCCCTTATGAGCGAGAAGAAAAGACGGGGCTGCGCGAATTTGTGCAGAGCTTTGAGGGAGAGAGCATCGGCGTTTTCATCGGGCCGGAGGGCGGCTTTGCTGAGGAAGAAATCGCACTGGCGCAGGAAAACGGCATTACGCCAATCACCCTTGGGAAACGCATCCTGCGGACGGAAACGGCAGGCATGACAACAACAGCTATCCTTTTATATGAATTGGATTGAGGAGGCAAGTATGATTTATTTTGATAATGCGGCAACGACAAGAGCGCTGCCTGCGGTAGCGGAAAAAATGAGCACAATGCTCTGCGAACAATATGGCAACCCTGCATCTGTGAGTGCTATGGGTCTGGCGGCGGAAAAGGAAATCAGAAATGCGGCGGAAATCATCGCAAGAGGGATTCACTGCAAATATGATGAGATTTTCTTTACCAGCGGCGGCACAGAGGGCGACAACTGGGCGATTTACGGCACGGCAGAGGGCTACAAAAGACAGGGAGCGCACTTTATTACAACGGAAATTGAACACCCTGCGGTGAAGAATCCTATGAAGCTATTAGAGGAAAAAGGCGCAGAGGTCACATGGCTGAAGGTAGACAGACAGGGGCATCTCTCCTTGGAGGAACTGGCAAATGCCATCCGCCCCGATACGGTTCTGGTCAGCACGATTCTGGTAAATAACGAAACGGGAACAGTGCAGGATGCGGCGGCAATCGGCAAGCTGATTAAGGAAAAGAACCCCCAGTGTCTGTATCATGTGGATGCGGTGCAGGCGTTCGGGAAATACCCCATTGATGTAGAAAAAATGAAAATCGACCTCTTAACCATGAGCGGACACAAGATTCATGGGCCGAAGGGCGTTGGGATGCTCTATATGCGCAAGGGCTTGAAGGTGAAGCCCTTGATGCTTGGCGGCGGACAGCAGAGAGGACAGCGCCCCGGTACGGAAAACGGTCCCGGTGCGGCGGCATTGGGCGTGGCGTGTGACGAAGCCTTCAAGAGCATGAAGGAAAGCATTGCACATGTGAGAGAGGTAAAGCAGACCTTGCTGGAAGGGATTCTCGCTCTGCCCGATACACAGCTGAACGGGGACAGCCTGGAGGAGGCAAGCCCCTATGTGCTGAATGTGACCTTCAATGGACTCAGAAGTGAGGTGCTTTTGCACGCACTGGAAAGCAAGGGCATTGTGGTTTCTGCCGGCTCTGCCTGTGACAGCAAGAAGAAGGTCGGCAGCCCTGTGCTGACGGCAATGGGACTGCCCTTCTCGGAAATTGAAGGGGCAATCCGTTTCAGCTTCTGCCGCTATAATACAGTGGAGGAAGCAAAGGAATGTCTGAAAGCGTTGGAGGAACTGGTTCCCTTCTTTAGAAAATATAACAGATAAGAAAAGGAGAAAATAATGGCTGAAAAGGTTTTAATCGTGAAATACGGTGAAATTGCCATGCGCGGCAATAATAAATATATCTTCATCAACCGCCTGATTTCCGCGATTCGCAAAAATCTCGACCCCTACGGCAACTATTATGTTGTGCGTGACCCCGGTCGCTTGATTGTGGAAAATCGCGATGGCGAATTGGATTATGATTTTACCATTCCCAAGCTGGAAACCATCTTCGGGCTGCATTCCATCTGCCCCGGTGTCCGCTTGGAGAATAATGATTTTGATACCATCTGCAAGGAAGCATTGGCGCACATGCAGGAATTTTACGGCGATAAGGAACTGACCTTTAAGGTAAATACACGCCGTGCGAATAAAAGCTATCCCATGCACTCCATGGAAATGAGCATGGAGGTGGGGGCGTATCTTCTGGATCACATGCCGAATATGAGGGTAGATGTGAAGCATCCGGATGTGACGCTGAATATTGAAATTCGCAATAGCACCTATTTACATTCCAAAACCATCCGCACCTACGGCGGCCTGCCCTACGGCAGCAACGGCAAGGCAGTCAGCCTGCTTTCCGGCGGCATTGACAGCCCTGTTGCAACATGGATGATGGCAAAACGCGGCGTTGAGGTGGAGGGCGTTTATTTCCACAGCCCCCCGTATACGAGCGAATGGGCGAAGGAAAAGGTGATTGATTTGGCGAAGCGCATTGCTGATTTTACAGGGGAATTCCGTCTGTATGTGGTGCCCTTTACGGAATTGCAGCTGTACCTTTTGGATAACACGGCACATGACCGCCTGACGATTCATCTGAAACGCGCCATGATGCGCGCGGCGGAAATGATCGCACACAAGGATGATGCACTGGCACTGGTGACAGGCGAAAGCGTGGGACAGGTGGCGAGCCAGACCATGCAGGGGATTCAGGTCATCAATGCAGTCTGCGATTTGCCTGTACTGCGTCCGCTGGCAGGGATGGATAAGGCGGAAATCATTGAACGCGCGGAAAAGATCGGTACATTTGAAATTTCCATTCGCCCGTATGAGGACTGCTGTACTGTTTTTGTAGCAAAGCATCCTGTGACAAAGCCTCGTCTGAATTATATTGAAAAGGCGGAGCATAAGCTGACCGAATTGGACAGACTGCTGGAGGAAGCGGTTGCCAATGCGGAAATTATCGATTTGTAATAGTGTAAGGAGGATGAAAGATGTTTGAACAGGCAACCCCTTTGACAAAGCGTATCAATGAACTGGCGAAGAAAGCGAAAACCGTTGGTCTGACCGAAGCGGAAAAGGAAGAGCAGACCTTATTGCGTCAGGAATTCCTGATTAAATTCCGCGCGAATTTCAAGACACAGTTGGATAACATTGAAATTGTGGACGAGGACGAAAAAGAAGAAAAATAAAAGCGAAGGAACTGCTGTTTCAGAAGGATGAAATAGCAGTTCTTTTTGTTTGGAAAAAGAAACAATAAAAATCTGATAATTTTTTAAAAAAAGCGGAACTTTTGCAAAATAGATTACGTCTGATTGGTATACAACGAAAACAGAAAAAAATACCACACCATTTAGTTAGGAGGAAATGAATATGAAAAAGAATATGACAAAGGTTATGGCAATGGGTATGGTGCTGACAATGCTGGCAGGCACAACTGTGTTTGCGGTAGACAGAACAGCAACAAATGATATGGCTGCAACAGGCAGTGAGATGGACGTAAAGGAAGAAGGCTTTGTAACGGATAGCGGTAAGATTATTTCCGTAGAGAAATCCGGAACAGACGGTGTTTCCGTTGTGGAAATCGAAAACAAAAATGGCGGTCTGCGTTTTGCAGTTGATGCAAACAGCCTGATTCTGGATAGAAAGGACGGCAGCTATAAAACAGTGGCTGATTTGACAGAGGGCATGGAGATTGCAGTGGTTTACAGCGCAAACAGCCCTATGGGTATGAGCTTGCCCCCTTATCTGGGCAGCGTGACAGCAGTGGTTGCCAATGCAGATGCGGACAATATGATGGTTGGACACTTCGGGGATGACCTGACAGATAAGACAAATAAGCTGCAGCTGAATATTTCCGATGAAACAAGAATTTTGAACATGGAGGGCGCAAAAATCAAGCTTTCCGCTGAGGATGTAAAGAATCAGGATGCACTGGTATTCTATGATATTACAACAAGAAGCATTCCTGCACAGACAACACCTTCTCTGGTGCTGCTGCTGCCACAGGCGGAGGAAGTAGGGGAAGAAATGGAAAACGAGCCTAAAATGCAGGCGCAGATGATGGTTCCTCTGAGAGAGGCGGCAAAGGAAAACGGCTATACCGTAAAATGGCAGGGCAAGCAGAAGCCTATCGTTCTGGAAAAGGACGGCACCTCCATTGAAATTACGCTTGGCAGCGCAGAATATGTAGTTGAGGGCGATATGGTGATGAAGGCGGCAATGCCCAGTGAGCTGAAGGACGGCAAGACATACGTTTCCAGCGAGATTTTTAATTAACATAAAATCGGTATTTTAAGTTGAAAAAAGGGAGTCCATTAGGTGTGTCCCAATAAGAAAACATGAAGAAAATGAAATAGCTGAAAGACTGCGGATACAAGGAAGTTTCCCGCAGGCATCCTTTGACTTAGGCTGTCAAGGGGAACTGACACAGTAGCCGTAGCTTTCAGCATTTCAGAATGCAAGGTTTCTTATCTGGGCGCACCTTTCGGACTCCCTTTTTCGTATTATAATGTACCTTTTTTCTTACTGTTTTCTCTTGCATCGACTGCAATGAAATCTACAATCTCATCGCCGCGCACGCAGGTATACCAGCCGGTATTATTTGCAGTGGAGCAGGAATGATTCGGGATGATTTCGACCCGATCACCGACCTGCAGAGTACATGTGCCGTCTGCCTTTACCTTTGCGACCTCCTCGGAAAGCCCGACAATCGTCAGCTCAGGATGCCCGACAACATGCCCGAAGCCCTTGATAGCAGAATTTCCGTGTGCCCCCTGATCCAGACCCAGACATTTGGAGCCGGCATCAAAGAGATAGAATCCCTCGGAGGGATGGGAAACAACGGTTGCCAATACGCGTAAGGAGCAAGCATCCTCGCCGCAGGTGCCAAGGGAAATCTGGATGTTATCAAAGAAGGTATAGTTGCCGGGATGGCTTACGTTGAGGGTTTTATCCTTTACGGCAATCTCAAAGGTGGGGGTAGAGCCGGAGGAAATGATTTCGCAGGGGAAGCCTGCCGCAGCCAGAGCATCGGCAGCCTTTTTCATGGTATCCTTTTCCAGCTTGGCAACCTCCTCCAAAGCGGCTCTTGTGGTGCAGCCATAAACCTGTCCGGGATGGGTGGAAATGCCGCGGAATTTCAGATTTTTCAAGGAGGAAAGCGTTTTCACGAAATCCACAACGACATCTGCGGGCATCCCGAAGCGGTGGAAATCCATATCCACAATGACGGTATAGGAAACGGTGACACCTGCTTTTTCCGCTTCGCTGTTTAAAATTTCTGCCGCGCGGACAGTATCCAGACGGATAATCAGCTCTGCATCCTTGGCAAAGGGCAGCAGGCGGCGGATATTGACGGGGTTTGCGGTGGGGTAAGCATACATGATATGCTTTGCGCCAAGCTGATAAACCATTTCACATTCATCCAATGTGCCACAGAGAAAGCCTGTTGCGCCTGCGTCCAACTGCATTTTCGCAAGTGCGGTGCTTTTATGCGTCTTAATCATGGGCCACAGCTCTTTGCCGTTTTCGTTGCAGAGTGCCTGCCAGGATTGGATATTGTGTTCCAGCTTATCCAGATCCAAGAGGATAGCAGGGGTTTGTAATTCGTGTTTTTTCATGGGTATCATACCTCCTTTAAAATTGTGTTTCTATAAAAATACATTACCGAAAAGAAAGCCATCTGTCAATCGGCAGAATCACGATTGCAGAGGGGCTTTTTCTATGTTAAAGTGAAGAAAAGCCGATGTTTTGTATAGGAAAAATGACGAAAGGGCTTTCAGCGGAGAAAGAAAAAATGAAGTGACGATTTTAATGGATAACCGGATGGCTTCTGTTTATGCGAAGCAGGGGACAGGGATGGAACAAAACGGAAAAATTTTCGTCTAAAAGAAAAGATAGTCGTAAAAAATGCGAAAGATTAAGGAAATTGAAAGAATTTTTTCCTGAAATTTATGATACAATTATGGCAGAGAGGTTTGTCCTTTTGGAGACAACAGAGAACAAGAAGGGGGCAGAAGGTATGAAAAAAACAAAGCAGATTCTAACCTTGGCAACAACGGCAAGCCTGTTGATGGGCAGTATTTCAGTGCCTGCCTATGCGGCAACAACCTTTGTGGATATCAACACGGTGACGTGGTCGGGCTTTAAGCCGTTTCTGAATCAGGCGGCAGAGCTTGGGCTGATGAGCGGCTACGAGGAAAACGGCAAGCGTTACTGCAAGCCGAGAAACAACGTGACCTATTGCGAAGCGGTACAGCTGATGTATTCCATCATGAAGGCATACACGAAGCAGGATGTCAATGATGCAACGGTGACAAAATGGAAGCCTGTAATCAGCGCGTATAACATCCCGACATGGGCGTATAAGGCAACGGCATACGGCTTGGAAAATAGTATTCTGACAACGGCGGAGCTGAATAAGCTGCAGGGCGGCACAAAGGCGGCAAACCGCGAGGATGTCGGCGTGATTTTCGGGAAGGCGATGGATACCGTAAAGGGGTATGACGTAAAATCCGGCGCAACACTGGGCTATGCCGATAAGGATGCGATTTCCGCAACGGCAGTGCCCTATCTGGAGCTGCTGTACAGAGTGAATTTGATGGTGGGGGATTCGGATAATAAATTCAATCCCAAGAAGAACATCACTCGTGCGGAGATGGCGGTGCTTTCCGTAAAATCCTATAATAAGCTGGTGGAAAATAAGGGAACGGAAACCAACCGGAAAACCGCAACAGGGACAGTGACCGACTGCAAGACGATGCAGAATGGGGATATTTTCCTGACGATGACGGCAAGCGGTTCCTCTTTGAGCCTGTTTGGGGTGAAAGGAAAGGTAACGGCGAAATATAACGGACAGACGATTGCTCTTTCGGATATCAAAACAGGGGATACTGTGAAGGTGACCTACGAAGGGCAGTATATGAGCAGTATCACGGTGACATATTCCAAGAACGGCATCAAGCAGACAACTGAAAAGAAATATGAGCTGAAGGATATCACCGATTCCAAGATTACGGTCAAGGATGGCTCGACCGAAAAGAAATTCTATCTGGATGATGATGTGGAAATCAGACTGGATGGGAAGAAATCGACCGTCAGCAAGCTTTCCAGAGCCTTGGAGGATACCTCCTATGACGTAACACTGACTCTGGATAAGGATGAATATGTGCTGAAGGTTGTAGCGGTGGTGAATGCAAACAACCCCACTGACGGCACTGTGACGGATGTGGAGGATGACGAGATTACCATCAAATCCGGCAAGAAGGAATATACCTACACTCTGGCAAGCGATGTGGAGGTTACCTATAACGGCAATACGATGAAGTTCAGCAAATTCCAACGGAATTATGATGACAGCAATTTTGTGGTTTCCCTGAAGCTGGATAAGAATAACAGGGTTTCGGAGATTAAGATTACCTCTATGGAGGATGATTACAACGGCACGCTGACCTTCCTCAACAGCAAACGCATTGAATTTACGGCAGGAAGTAAGACATATCAGTATAACCTGAGTGATGATGTGACAGTGCGGATTGACGGTAAAAAGAGCAGTGTTTCCGCCCTGCGGGAAAGCTATCGCGATGGCAAGGCGTACACCGTTTCGGTGGACACCAACAGGGATGACGAGGTAACGGAGATTCTTGCGGTATCGAAATTCAGCAGTAATAACAAGGGCAAGCTGAGTAAAATCAGCAAGAGAGAGCTTACGATTGTAGCGAAGGAAAAGGACTATACCTATGGTTTGGCGGATGATGTGGATGTAACCATCAATGGCAAGAACAGGGATGTTTCCGATTTGATTGACAGCTATAAGGATTACAGCTTCAATGTTACGTTGGGGTTCGATAAGAATGGTGATGTTTGCGAAATTACCGCGGAGATGGCAGACGCGAAGGAAGGCTATCTCAGAGATTTGGTTGAGGATAAGAGAACCATTACCGTTACGGCGGCAGGGCTGAATATCAAGATGGATTTGGCAAGCAGCGTAACAGTGAAATTGGGCGGCGAAAGCATCAGTCTGACGAAGCTGAACAGCGAGTTGGACTATGCCTATGGCGATTCCCAGATTTATGTGGAGCTGGGCTATAACGGCAGTGGTGAGGTAAAAACGATTACGGCGTTCTGGGAGGATGCACGCGGCGAGTTGGTATCTGTTGACAGAAGAGCAGGTGAAATCGAGGTAAGGGTAGACGGCAGCAAAAAGACATTTGAAATCAGCACCCGTGCAGAGTTTGTGTATAAGCTTTCTGCGGCGGCGGATGCGGATGATTATAAGAGAAACCTCAGATATGATGAGGATTTGTATGGACTGCAGGACTTTCTGGATGCCTGCTCGGATGCAAGGGATGACTGCACGGTTGCATTGACGAAGGATTCTAAGGGTAAAATTGTAAGAATCTGTGCAATTGCAGGATAAAAAAGGAATAGAAAAAGGACGAAATTCCGAAAACGGGGTTTCGTCCTTTTTGATTGCAGAAAAGCAAAAGAAAAACCTCCGGTTTTTCTTGGCTTAAAACCGGAGGTCTAAAAGAGGAGCGGAAGGGAGCAACCCTTCCGAGTTGTAAGCGCTTATGATTTATTTATCAAGCTCGGACCAGTCGCGAGTTTCACGCAATTCTGTCCACTTTTCATACTGAGAATTTTCTTTGTATTTATAATAGTGGCTGTTGGTTGCTTCCTGTACTGCCAGATAGTACCAAGCGTTGGTATCGGCATTATCTGTCCATTTTGCCATGTTTTCCAGGAGATCCTCGGCTGTCTCAGGTTTGCGGTTGAGCACGCGGTTTACCAGAGACATTGTTTCGGCACGAGTGATTTTGTTCTGAGGACGGAAGGAACCGTCTTCATAGCCGTTTACCCAGCCGTTATTGGTTGCTACAGCGATTTCGTCCTTTGCCCAGTGGTCTGCGATATCGTTGAAGCTTGCGGGTGTTTTATCGCCGTTTACATCGAAACGAGTTGCGATTGCGGCGAATTCGGCACGAGTGATCGATGCGTTGGGGCGGAAGGTAGCATCGGGATAACCGGAAATGATACCCATTGCGCTCAGTGTGGATACTGCGCTGCAGTACCAAGCATCGTTGCTTACATCTGTGAATTTATTCTGACGAGTGTAGTTTGCATCACGAACGTCATCCTCAAGCAGGCGGAAGAAAATGGACGCAACCTCTGCACGGGTGATGGAGTTCTGAGGTCTTACCTCGCCATTGCCGTAACCAACGATGTATGCGAAGTGGTCTGTGTTATTCAGACCCAGTGCATCGTCATCCTTGATTTCTACGGTAGGTTTTTCCTCTTTTTTGCCGCCGCCATTACCACTGTCGCCAGAGGAATGGTGACGCTTGTAGGTGTAAATGTTTTTGAATGTGATTGTTGTGCCTTCTACGGGTGTTGGTTCTTTTCCTTCTTCTCCTTCAGCAATATCTTCCCCTGTCCAGATATGAATGCTCTTGGGAAGGACTTCACTATTTGCACCTGTGGCAAAGTCGAGGATGTATTTTGTGGTGTCATAGGTTACCTTGGAAAGGTTGCCCTTATCCTCGGAGATATAGACTGCGTAGTGTGTGTAGGGTTTTAATACATTGTCCGCAGCTTCTTTTGTGGAGAAGGTGAAGGCTTTTTTTGTATCGCCTGTTTTCAGAGTAACCGTACCGGTGAAGGTTTTTGCATTGCCTGTGCCCGGAGTATTTGTGTTGTTGTCGCTAGATACATCTACTTTATCTGTGTAGGAACTTGTTTCTGGACGAGGTATTACCATAACCTTTGCGGTTGCAGTGAAGGTTCCTTCTGTGCTGTAGCCGTACTGCGATTCGAATTCTTTCTGAACCAGACTGTTCAAGACATCTGTGATGGTCTTGGTTTCGGATGGTGTGAATTTCCAAGTACCGGTCAGAGCGATGAGAATAGTGTTTCCATCATCGGAAGTAGTTTTTGTTTCAGTCCAACCGGAGAATTTCCAAGAACCTGCAATACTGCCGTTAGGAGTGTTGGAAGTGGATGTATTTGTAAAGATCTTATCCATATCTGCTTTAGCGGCTTCTTCGGTGTTGTAAGTTCCACCTGTAGGACAAGTTTTGTCGGAAGGAGCGGGAGTACCCCAATCGTAGGTAACCTTGACAACCTTTTCTGCGAATGTCCAAGTACCTGTGAAGGTGATAACTTTTGTGTGTTCTTCCGTAGTAGAATCTACAGGATCGGAAGGTGTCCAACCGGAGAATTTCCAAAGACCTTCTTTATCGCCTTTTTTTGCCTTGGAAGTGGATTCACTTGTAAAGGTCTTATCCATCGCGTTTTTGGCTTCGCTTTCGGAGGCATAGGAGGCGCTGTCTGTAGGAAGGGTAACACCTTCGGGAACACCGTCACCGCCATCCCATTTGTATACAACCTTATAGGTTGTTGTAATAGGCTTCGCCTCGAATGTCCAAGTACCTTTGTAGGTGATGGTTTTAGTTATTACATCATCGCCGTAATTGGTTTGGATAGTTGGATCTTTCGTCCAACCGCTGAAAGTCCAAAGACCTTTTTGTTCTCCGTTATTTGCATTGGAGGTAGAATTGCTGTTGAATGTAGTATCCATAGGAACTGCAGCTTCGGTCTCATAAGAATTTCCGTTAGTAGGACAAGTTTGGTCGGAAGGAGCGAAAGTACCCCAATCATAGTTAACTTTATAAACCACGGGTTTCTTTTCCCATTTTGCGGTCAAGGTGATATCTTTGTTGGGGGCCTTAATTGTGGACCCTTCTTTGAGGAGTTCGTTCTCATACACCCAACCCAAGAATTTATAATTCTGAGAGGAGGTTTCCATCTTCCGAACAGTGTAGTCACCTAAGAAGTAGGTTTCTTCTTTGGGAAGCGTAAAATCTTCACCGTCAGGGATGTTGCCTTTTGCATAAGTTACTTTGTAGAGATTGATTTCGCCATCCAGATGCCAAGTGGCGTCATCCCCCTCAACATAGTCTGTAGCGCCGGGGCAAGATTTTAAGCCATACCATTTGCTGACAAGTGGAGAAATCTTGGTGGATTCTGTAAGCAGACCATTTGTCTTTGCACTGCCCGTAGAGTCGCTAAGTTCCACATCCCCCTTTTCTATCCGCGCTTCGATTTCAGCGGTGGGGATTGTTTCCTTGGAAATTACACCTTGATCTTTGTAGGGGGCAGGGTCAAAGGTTGTTGCATCATTTAATGCACCAAAAGTGATGAAGCTGTCGTTATTCAAGTTGATAGAATCGGTACTGCCGTTGATATAGAGGCTGGAGTTCTTATCAAAGGTCGTATTTTTGTATTTAAAGAGGCCATAAACATACACGGGGTATTTTTGGTCTTCCCACTGTGCTTTCAGAGTGATTTTCCCAGTATTATCTGTATCGTGGTCTTTCAGAGTGATTGTATCGCCGCCCTGATAATATTTGCCACCATTTGTGTCGTCGTTTACTGTCCAACCTGCAAAGACTTTCCCTTTGGGGGCGTTCGGTTTGTAAGTGTCGATAGTGTATGTGCCGCAGTAGTAGGTGTTTTTGTCAACGTTAGCATCTTTGGAAACATCAGAGGTACCATTCATATACTTGATTTTGTATGTGTGGATTTTACCATCCATGTGCCAAGTGTACTTGCCATCCTCATCAGAATAGTTGGTTGCATCACGGGCAATATGCAAATCCCAATCATCAATCGCAACATCCTTCCAGCTGAAATACTGATTCTGCATATCAGTGCTATCGCCTAAGGAATCAGTCAGCATTGCTTCTAAAGCATCGGCGGAGATGGATTCTTTTTCAGCTTTTTCAGTAGGTTCAACAGTTGTACCATTTTCGATTTTGCCAAAGGTAATGTAATCACTTTTGGGCTTGCCTAAAAAAGAATAATTATTCCATCTAACAGATTTTGCCGACTTGCCATCTTTTTGAATTTTAATGTCTTTACTAAAAACAACGCCTTCCCCAGAAAGAATATTATCCTCACCCTTCTTGTCTTTGCCATTTACGAAGTAGCCATAAACATAAATGGGGTAACTCTTATTTGCATAAAGCTCCAGTGATACGGGAGCAGCGAACATGGCTGTCAGCCCTGCGAGCTCAGCCGCAGATACTTCATTTTTCAAGTCCTCGGTGATTTTCTCGTCTGTGGAGTTTTCTACAGCCCCTTCTTGTGCAGGAGCGCCTTCTGTTGTTTTATCTGCCACAGGAGTATCCTTTACAGGCTCCTCAGTGGGAGTATCCTTTACAGGCTCCGCTGTGGGAGTATCCTTTGTTTCTGCTGCCGGAGAGGAATCATATCCCCCTACGGAAACATCTGTATCTCCCTCTGGTTCGGGACAGTAGGATGTAACAGCGGTTTCTGTGTTTCCGCTGCTTTCAGTGGGTGGTTCGGCAAACGCAGTCGCCGGCATCAACGCAATTATCATTACGGCAGCCAAGAGTCAGGACAGAAAGCGTTTGCCTGATTTCTTTTTCGTTTTCATCATAAAAAATCCTCCTTCTTTGTTCTTGTGAGACCCGAAGAAGGAGGATACGATATGTCTTTTGGCAACCGGCTGTCTTGCGAAGAAAAATTCGGTTAGACCCTTGGCTTTGCGACACCGGCTTTCGCCGGCTGTGCCTTTGTCTGTACACACGCTCTTTCAACGAGCCGCACAGATAATACTATAATGTATTTATATAGATAAAATACATTGCAAAGTCCTGTTACAATGTATTATATCACAGCTTGATAAAATTTCAAGTGCTTTTGTGGATTTTCAACATATATGTATGCAATTATATGCAAGTTTTGTTGAAAAAAATTTGGGAAAATGATGGTGGCACGGAAAATGTGGAAATGTCACCATCTGAATATAGAAAACTTGCCTGTTTTATGGTGAAAAATAAACGCTGTTTTTATGCAAAACAACCGAATCGAATATAATTAGCTTAATTCGATTTAATCAAGTGTTTTGCGCAATCCTGTCCATTTTTCATAGGCAGAGTTTTCCTTGCTTGTGTTGTAGTGGCTGTTGGTTGCTTCCTGTACCGCCAGATAATACCATGCGTTTGTGTCTGCGTTATCTGTAAAGGTAATCATATCAGGGAGCAGGTCCTCAGCTGTCTCGGGGTTACGGTTCAGCACGCGGTTTACCAGAGACATGGTTTCCGCACGGGTGATGTTGTTCTGCGGGCGGAAAGAGCCGTCTTTATAGCCGTTTACCCAGCCGTTATTGGCTGCTACAGAGATTTCGTCCTTTGCCCAATGGTTTGCGATATCATCAAAGGATGCAGGTGTTTTATCACCATCTGCATCGAAGCGTGTTGCGATTGCCGCAAATTCTGCGCGTGTGATGGATGCATTGGGGCGGAAGGCAGCATCAGGATAACCGGAGAGGATACCCATCGCGCTCAGTGTGGATACTGCGCTGCAATACCATGCATCGTTGCTTACATCTGTGAAGTTGTTTTCACGGGTGTAATTTGCATCACGCACATCATCCTCCAACAGGCGGAAGAAAATGGACGCAACCTCTGCACGGGTGATGGAATTCTGCGGTCTCACCTCGCCGTTGCCGTAGCCGACGATATACGCATAATGGTCTGCCTGATTCAAGCCCAGAGCCTCATCATCCTTGATTTCTACTTCGGAATTTACAGGTGCTGTATCCTCCGTATGAGAATGATGACGTTTTTTTGCAGGCTGTTCCGGTTTGGCATTTTCTTTCCACTGCGCGGTCAGAGTTACCTCTGCGGCGGTTTTATTGGAAATTTTGCTCAGGTCGATGGTTTCGCCAACCTGCTTGCCGTCCAGAGTCCAACCGTCAAAGGTATAGCCTTCGCGTGTGGGAACAGCTGTGGTTACGGTGTAGGTGCCAAGGTAGTAATTTGTATCTTTTTCGGGCATGTCTGTAACAGTTTCCTCGGAGGCTTCATCCAGACCGTTTGCATAAGCTACGGTATAAACATGGATATCACCATCCCGATGCCAGGAAACACTACTGTGGAAACCGGTTGCGCCGGTGTTGAAACCCAAATTACCCCAGGTGTCTACGTCGGAGGGGGCGAAGCCGTTTGCAGAAGCACTGCCTGTGCCGTCAAAGGCAAACATATCGTTCAGATTGCCTTTGAATGTGGCAGATGCACCGTTTGTGGGGGCAATGTCTGTGCCGTTTGCAACATGACCGAAGGTGATGTAGTATACACTCTGTACACCTTTGTTGGAATCTTCATTCCATGTGATTGTTTTTTCTACGCCGTTTTTAATAACTTTTGTGTCACCGCTGAGGTGCGTTGCACCGTTTATGAAACGAGCGTAAACATAAACGGGGTAGTAGCGAGGTGTTTCGGAAGAATCAGATGCGTTTTTCTCCCATTCGGCAGTCAGTGTTGCATCACCGGTTAAAGTGATGGAGTCGCCTGCGTGAAGGAGTGTTTCGCTGCCATCCTGTTTCCAGCCCTTGAAGGTATAGCCTTCGCGTTTGGGTTCCTCTGCTGCAACCGTGTAGGTACCGCGATAGTATACACGGTTATCCGCACTGCTTGCGGGCAGATTGGAAACGCCTTCGCCGTTTGGAGCGTAGGTTACTGCATGAACATCAATCTGACCATCCAAATGCCAAGAATTACCTGCATTGAAGCCTGTTGCGCCGGTGTTGAAACCCAAATCACCCCAGGTGTCTACATTGGATAATTCAAAGTTGTTTCCGGCTGCATTGCCGACACCTTTAAAGTCGGCAAAATCCTTCCAGTCGCCTTCAAACGCAGCAGATGCACCTTTTACAGGAGCAACAGTTGTGCCTTTTTCGACTTCGCCGAAGGTGATGTAATACCAACCCCGAGAAGCATCCTCATTCCAGAGGATTTTCTGCTTTACGCCGTTTATTACAACTGCTGCAGGGTGGTTATTTCCTCTGTTGAGAGGAGTACCGTTATTTGCAAAGCAGGCATACACATAAACGGGGTAATAGGTTACATCCTCAGCAGGGGGTGCTGCGGATTCCTCTGCAAAAACAACTGCCTTTTCGGATACGGCAGAGCCTGTGCTGATGCTTTCTTCTGTTGCAGGTGCTTCCGCTTTTGCTTCAACAGAAAATGCTGCATCAAGTGCTACATCTGTTTCATCTTCAGAAGCTGCTTCGGTTTCCTCCGGAGCATCAGTGGTTTTGTCCTCGGAAGACTCCTCTGCGGCATCATTGCCTTCGGATACCTCAGAGCTGTTGTCAGAGCTTTCGTCGGAGCTTTCAGTTTTGCTTTCGGAATCGGGACAGTAGGATTCAGATGTGCTGTCGTTTGATTCTTCCGCAAACGCATTTACCGGCGCGAGGGAGAGCATCATGCTCAGTACCATCAGCCAGGGCAGAAAGCGTTTGCCCTTCTTTTGTTCTTTTGCCATTAGAAATAATCCTCCTTCTTGTCTTGTGGTAGCCATAGAAGCAGGACGATATGTGTTTGGCAACCGGCTGCCATGCGGAAAAATTTCCGTTTAGGCCCTTTGGCTTTGCGACACCGGCTTTCGCCGGCTGTGCCTTTGTCTGTACATACGCCCAACAATGAGCCGCACAGATAAAGTTGTGTGAAGCATTTATAGATACATACGCTATAAGCACCTGTTTTTATAACGTAGGATATCTCAAAATAAAACCGATAAAATGAAATCCGTTTCTATATAAATAATGTAGAAATGGTTTTGTTATAGGAAACATATAGCGAAGAAAAGACTTCCTGCTATGTGTTTTTTCTTTATTACAATCTGTTATGCTGCGATTGCGAGAGAATCACTCTGCTGTGTATAGTGCAAAGGAGATACGCAATCGGACAGGCTGTTTGCGTTCAGCACACGCTCTGTTACAGCATAGGTCAAATCAATCTGATACCAAGCACCGTCTACGTTTACCTTGTTCCAAGCATGGTAGCTTCTGCCGGCATAGCCCTTTGTTAAGGAGCAAGGGATGCTCTGGCTGCGGCACATAGCTGCAAACAGGGAAGACAGGTCATAGCAGATGCCCTTGCTGCTGTTCAGCGTAGCGTTTGTGTCAGGGATATATTTGCTTACCTTGCCGGATGTGATTTCATCTGCAAGCTTTGCATCGTAGGTGTAATGCCCTGCAATGTAGTTGTAGATTGCGGTTACCTTTTCTGCATCGGTTGCTGCGCCTTTGCAGATTTCAGCCGCCTTTTGGCTGACTGCATCGCCTGCTGCAAACTGAACATCTGCGGTGGAGATAAGGTAGGGAGCATATTCGTTTTTGATTTTTGCATTTACGGTTTCTCTGCTGACAACCTGATAGGTTGTACCGGAAATGTTTTCACATACGGTAATGGTGTATGTGCCATTGCCCTGATCCAGAGAGAACTCTGCAGTTTTGCCGCTGGGGCAGTTTTTATAGGAGGTCTTATTGTCACCGTACTGGATGCCGACCTTCAATTTGGAATCGGAAGTGTAATTTACGGTAACAAAACCATCTTTTGCATGGGAAGTATCAATAGAACCTGTAGAAGCGCTGGCTGTTACCACGCCTGTCATAGACATTAAAATAAAGGCTGCAACAAATGTGCAAACACAAGAAAAAAGCCGTTTCATACGGAATCTCCTTTCGGTAACTGGCTGCCAGCCCTTTTTCAAGGGGTAAGGCCCTATAGCTTTGCGTCGCCACCTTTCGATGGGTTTGCTATTATCGTTTGAGATGCTGTCGACTACGGCTGCATCTTTTACTGATATTGATTGTATTATTTTTATACCTACACTATATACCTTTTTTCGCGTTTGTCAATAGAAAATCGCAAAAAAACCTGAAAAATCGACAAAAACTCGGCGTACAGACGGATGGGAGAAAGAGGTGGCAGGCACTGCACACAGGACGCGAGAGGACTTGTGTATTTTGCATAAAAAATAAGGAAGAAAAAGCAGATTCTTTTGCTTTACTTTAGCGTGGTAATGTGATACTATGATGAAGAACGAAGGAGCGACGCTCCGCAGGAACGAAAAAACGATATGAAAAAGGGGACGATAACGTATGAAAAAGTATTTGGCACTGTTTTTGACAATGGTTATGGGTGCGTCTGTTCTGGCAGGCTGCGGCGGCTCTGACAGCGCAAAGACCTTCACTGTAGGCTTCGATGCGGAATATCCTCCTTATGGCTACAGAACAGAGAGCGGCGATTATGCCGGCTTTGATCTGGATCTGGCTGCTGAGGTCTGCGAAAGAAACGGCTGGGAGCTGGTAAAGCAGCCCATCGACTGGGATGCAAAGGATATGGAGCTGAACAGCGGTGCAATCGACTGTATCTGGAACGGCTTCACCATGACAGGCAGAGAGGATGAATACACCTTCTCCAAGCCCTATGTTGACAACAGCATCGTATATGTTGTAAGAGCGGATTCCGATATTCAGACAGAGGCTGATCTGGCAGGCAAGCACGTTATTACACAGGCAGGCTCCTCCGCACTTTCCGCTTTGCAGGATGAATCCAAGGCAGATGTAGTAAATTCCTTCGCATCTCTGGATGAAATCGCAGATTACAACACAGCATTCATGAATCTGGAGGCAGGCACAAATGATGCCATCGCGGTAGATATCGGCGTAGCACAGTATCAGCTGACAACAAAGGCAGATAAATTCAGAATGCTGGAAGAGCCCCTCTCCACAGAGCAGTATGCAATCGGCTTCAAGAAGGGCAATGAAGAGCTGAGAGATCAGGTACAGGCAACACTGGATGAAATGGCAGAGGACGGTACTCTGGCAGAAATCGCAGCAAAGTATAAGGATTACAATCTGGATCAGATGCTTTGCCTGGGAAAATAAGTAAAGAAACAGTTATGAAAAAAGCTGGGAAAGACGGTGGGAAAGCTCCTGCCGCCTTTCCTGCGTTTTAGGAATTTCTCGGATTCCTGCATTTTACGGTTAAGAAAGGAAATTTACTATGAATTTTGCGATTATTGCACAGCAGCTGGTAAGCGGCATGGGCTCCTCCCTGATGATTTTTGTGCTGACACTGCTGTTTTCCATGCCTCTGGGGCTTTTGGTTGCCTTCGGGCGTATGTCAAAAATAAAGCCCCTACAGGCAGTCATTAAGGTTTTCATTGCCATTCTGCGCGGCACGCCTCTGATGCTGCAGCTTCTGGTGGTGAATTTTGCACCTTATTATCTGTTCCGTATTTCTTTGCCCAGATGGTACCGCTTCGCTGCGATTATCATCGGCTTTTCCATTAACTATGCGGCATATTTTGCGGAAATTTACCGTTCCGGTATCGAATCTATCCCCAAGGGACAATATGAGGCGGCATCCGTTTTGGGGTATAATAAAAACCAGACCTTTTTCCGCATCATTTTCCCGCAGATGGTGAAGCGCGTACTGCCTCCTGTGACGAATGAGGTTATCACACTGGTAAAGGATACCTCTCTGGCGTTCGTACTGGCGTATGAGGAAATGTTCACCGTAGCAAAACAGATTGCATCTGCAAGAACAAGTATTATGCCCCTGTTCGTTGCGGGTGTGTTCTATTTCATCTTCAATGCTGTGGTTGCATTCGCAATGGAACGCATTGAAAAGAAACTGAGCTATTACCATTAAGAAAGGAGGGCATACAATGAATAAGGTATTGGAAATTAAGCACTGCAATAAAAGCTTCGGAGAAAACGAAGTGCTGAAGGATATTTCTCTGTCTGTAACAGAAGGACAGGTTGTGTCTATCATTGGGCCTTCCGGCTCTGGGAAATCAACCCTTCTGCGCTGTGCAACCATGCTGGAAACCATGGATGGCGGCGATTTGATTTATCTGGGAGACTATGCCGCAAAGGCGGACGCACAGGGCAAGGCGGTTTATGCCGCAAAGGAAACCCTGCAGGGCATCAAAAAGCATTTCGGTCTGGTGTTCCAGAATTTTAATCTGTTTCCCCATTATTCCGTCATGAAAAATATCACCGAACCACCGATTCTGATCGGCAAGCGCAAAAAAGAGGAAATTTATGCCGAGGCAAGGGAGCTGCTGAAAAAAATGGGACTGGCGGACAAGGAAAACGCTTACCCCTGTGAGCTTTCGGGCGGACAGCAGCAGCGTGTTTCTATCGCACGTGCATTGGCAATGAAGCCGAAAATTCTTTTCTTTGACGAGCCGACCTCCGCGCTTGACCCTGAGCTGACGGGCGAAATTCTGAAGGTTATCAAGGACTTGGCGGCGGAACACATGACAATGGTAATCGTGACACATGAAATGTCCTTTGCAAGGGATGTTTCCGACCATATTATTTTTATGGACGGCGGCGTGATTGTGGAGGAGGGTGAACCCGAACAGGTCATCAATCATCCTCAGCAGGAACGTACCAAAGCCTTCCTGAGTCGTTTCCAGCAGTAAGGAAGTGGTCGGATGGAAGTGAAATTCATCAAAGCAAGCCCTACGGAAAATATGACGCTGCTCATCGAAACGCCTGTAGCAAGAGAGAAGCAGCTTGCTGTGGCGGAAAGGCTGATTGCCTATGGTAGTGTATACGCCGAGCAGGCAGGCTATATCGAGGAAGCGGAAAATCCCATGGCAGAAAAACGTCTGCAAATGATGGCAGGGGAATTTTGCGGCAATGCCAGTCTTTCTCTGGCGGCATGGCTGGCGAAGAAGAAAAATCTGCCGATTGGCGAAAAAACGGAAATTACGCTTGAGGTTTCCGGTGCGGAGGAGCTTGTTCATTGCGAAATGGAACGAGAAACGGAGCAGCGCTTTCTTGGCAGGGTGGCAATGCCCCTGCCGCAGTGCATCGAAACGAGAGCATTTACGCTGGATGGCGAAAGAATCGAGCTGACCGCAGTTGTTTTCGCAGGCATTACGCATATCCTCGTCCCTGTGTCCCTTTGGGGCGAGAATGCGGCAAAAAAGGCAGAACGCGCGGCAAGGGTCTGGGCGAAGGAGCTGCCGCCTGTGTTTGGGCTTCTGCTGTTTGATGAGAAGGAGAAAAGCCTGAAACCGCTGGTTGCGGTGGAGGATGTCAGTCTCATCTGGGAAAGGGGCTGCGGCAGCGGAACCTCTGCTGTCGGGGCATATCTGGCGGCAAGGGAGAAAAAGGATATTACCGTTTCCCTCAAGCAGCCCGGCGGTGTGATGCACGCAATGGTTTCTTATCAGAATGGAGCGGTTACGAAAATTGAAATTACGGGCAGTGTTGCTATAGTGGCAGAGGGTACGGCATATTTATAAAAAAAGCGCAGATGAAAATTCTGCGTTTTTTTTGTTATGTGAGGGAGAAACCGTGTAAAATAAGTATTTTCCTGTGTTTTTTTGGCAGATAGCTTGACAGAAAGAAGGGATTTCCTCTATACTTTGCCAATAAGAACAGCGAAAAGGAGTGAAATCCTATGGTTGCAAATATTCCGAGAGTCGGTATGCGCATGGTGAAAACAGCATTGGCGGTTGCCATCTGCTTTTTTCTTTATGTTCTGCGCGGAGAGGAAGGCGTACCGATTTTTTCTACGATTGCCGCGATTATCTGTATGCAGCCCTATGCGGAAAACAGCATACAGGTTTCTATAAACCGTATTATCGGCACACTGCTTGGGGCGGTCTTCGCTCTTCTGGTGCTGTATCTGATTCAATATATTCCCTATCAGGTGCGTATCCTGCGATATCTGGTGATTTCCTTTGCGGTCATTCCTGTGATGTATGTGACGGTTTTATTGAAGCGCACGGGTGCTTCTGCGCTGGCAGGGATTGTACTGCTGAGTGTCTGTCTCTCTAATGTAGGGTATACACCGCTGGAGGGGGCAATCAATCGTTCTGTTGAAACGATTATCGGGATTCTGGTTTCTCTGGGGGTCAATAATCTGCATCTGCCACGGAAAAGGACAGAGAACTATCTTTTTGTGACGGGCTTTGACGGGGCATTATACGATGAGAAAAACGGTATTTCGCCCTATGTCTCCTTTGAGTTGAATCAGCTTTTGCAGGATGGTCTGCCGTTTACCATTGCGACAGAGCGTACACCCGCTTCGCTGATGGCGGATTTAAAGGGGCTTGATTTGCGCCTGCCTGTTATCGCGATGGATGGGGCGGTGCTGTATGATGTGAAGGATAAGCGATACCGTGCAACAAGCGGACTGCCGAAGGGATGGGTGGACAGAATCTGCACCCTCGTGAAGGAGAAGGAGTATCATTATTTCCTGAACGTGGTCTGGCAAAATGTGCTTCTGATTTATTTTGGCGAATTTAAAAATGAGGTGGAACGAGAATTGTATCTTTCTAACCGTCGATCGCCTTACCGCAATTATATTTATGGCGAAATGCCGGAGGATGGTGTTGTGGTGTATATCCTGCTGGTGCTGCAGGATACGGATGCGGACGCACTGGAGGCAGAGCTGAGAGAAATGGACACAGAGAAGGAGCTGCTTTTTCTGCGGGATAAATCGGAAACGCCGGAGACATACTGTCATTTGAAGATTTATCATAAAAATGCAACGAAGAAATATATGCTGGAGCGGCTGATGGAGGAAATTCCGCAAAAGAAATGTGTTGCCTTTGGCAGCAACCGAAACGATCTTTCCATGCTGACCTCTGCACAGCTTTCCTATGCAACCGCGGATGCCGAAGCGGAAGCAAAGGCGGCGGCGAAGCGGCAGTTAAAGGGGCATGGCGGCGACAGCATTGTGCGAAAGATTTTCCGTTTGTATGAGCGGCTGCCTTGGGAAAAACTGCCCAAGGAGATGAGAGAACCGAAGGAATGAGAGGAATGCTATGAGCGAATTGAATGAATTTTCCAGAGCGGAGCTGCTTCTGGGAAAGGAAGGCATAGAAAAACTGAGAAAGGCGCGCGTGGCAGTGTTTGGCATTGGTGGAGTCGGTTCCTTTGCGGCAGAGGCACTGGCAAGAGGCGGCGTGGGACACCTTGCCCTTGTGGATGGAGATGTGGTAAGCCTGACAAATATCAACCGTCAGCTGATTGCAACGCAGAAAACGATTGGCAGAAGGAAAACGTCTGTCATGGCAGAGCGAATTCATGAGATTCTGCCGGAGACCGAGGTGGTGGAATATCCTGTGGTTTACGGTGCAGAAAACAGGGATTTGCTGGATTTTGCTTCGTATGATTATATTGTGGATGCGATTGATACGGTGACCTCCAAGCTGATTTTGATTGAGGAGGCAAAGAAGGCAGGCACAGAGGTGATCAGTTCCATGGGGACAGGAAATAAATTTGACCCGACCCGTTTTGAGGTAGCGGATATTTCCAAAACAAGCGTCTGTCCGCTGGCGAAGGTGATGCGGAGGGAATTGAAGGTGCGTGGCATTCGTGGCGTGAAGGTGGTCTATTCCAAGGAGCTGCCCCAAAAGCCGGCAGAATCGCGGGAGACGGGCAAACGACAGATTCCCGGAAGTCTTTCCTTTGTGCCGCCTGTGGCAGGGATGATTTTGGCAGGAGAGGTCATCCGGTATATTGCCGGAAAAGAAACAGAATAAAAATTTTTTTCAGCCTTTGCTTTGGGGAAACCCTTGGCAAGGGCTTTTTTTATGTTTTTGTTGACATTGGTACGAAATCGTACTATAATACGCAAGTATGAAATCGTACTAAGGAGGTGTGAAATGGGATTTTTCGGAGCGGGAAAGGAACTGAGAAAATTTAATCAGCTATTGGCGGAGATAGATGCGGTTTACCATGAAACGGCGTGGAAGCTGGGCTTGAGCGACAGTGCGGAGCGGATTTTATATGCCATCTGCAATTTGGGGGTGCCCTGCCTTTTGAGCGATATTGTCAGCTTTTCGGGCATCAGTAAGCAGACCATCAATTCTGCCCTGCGGAAATTGGAGCAGGAGGGAGTTCTGCGTTTGGAGACCATCGGCGGCAGAAAAAAGCAGGTATTTCTGACGGAGAACGGAGAACGGCTTGTGTGGCAGACTGCCATGCAGGTGATTGAGATTGAAAACGAGATTTACAAGGGATGGACGGAGGAAGAAATTTCCTCCTATCTTTCGCTGACACAGAAATACTTATCTGAAATCAGGGAGAAAACAAAAGAGCTGAAAAGGAGAGAAGACGTATGAATATCCAATTATCGGATCATTTTACCTATCGCAGGCTGATTCGGTTTGTCATCCCTTCGGTTGCCATGATGATTCTGACCTCGATTTATGGCGTGGTCGATGGGCTGTTTGTTTCCAATTTCGTTGGGAAAACACCCTTTGCGGCAGTCAATCTGGTGATTCCCTTTACCATGATTCTGGGGGCGTTCGGCTTTATGCTGGGGACAGGCGGTACTGCCCTTGTGGCGAAAACATTGGGGGAAGGCAGGCAGGAGGAGGCAAATCGGATTTTTTCCATGCTGATTTATTTTGCACTGGGCTTAGGTGTCCTTCTGACGATTTTCGGCATTGCAGTGCTGAAAGGGATTGTGATAAAAATGGGCGCGGATGATGCCATGCTGCGCCACTGTATGATTTATGGACGCATTGTGCTGCTGGGGATTCCCTTCTATATGCTCCAGAATATGTTCCAGAACTTTCTGATTGCAGCGGAAAAGCCGCAGCTTGGCTTAATTGTAACGATTGCCGCAGGGGTCACGAATATGGTTCTGGATGCGCTGTTCATTGCGGTGCTTGGCTGGGGCGTGGCAGGTGCTGCGGCAGCAACGGCATTGGGGCAGTGTGTCGGCGGTCTGGTTCCCTTTGTTTATTTTGCAAGGAAAAACAGCAGCAAGCTTTCTCTTGTGAAAACAAGGCTGATGGGCGGCGCATTATTTCATGCCTGTACGAATGGCTCCTCCGAGCTGGTGTCGAATGTTTCCATGTCTCTTGTGGGGATGCTGTATAATCTGCAGCTTATGAAATTTGCAGGGGAAAACGGCGTTGCGGCGTATGGCGTGATTATGTATGTCAACTTTATTTTCATTGCAATCTTCCTTGGCTATGCCTATGGTTCTGCACCTATTGTTGCCTTCAACTACGGCGCGAGACGGACGGAGGAATTGCAGAATGTGCTGAAAAAGAGCCTGAAGCTGATTCTGGGAACGGGGATTTCGCTGTTCCTGATTGCAACGGTATTTGCCGGCGTGCTTTCCGGGCTGTTTGTCGGCTATGATGCGGAGCTGTACCGGCTGACGGTGCGCGGCTTTCATCTGTATGCGATTTCCTTCCTGCTGTGCGGCTTTAATATTTATGGTTCGTCCTTCTTTACTGCGCTGAATAACGGCGTGGTTTCCGCGGCGATTTCCTTCCTGCGGACAGTGGTATTTGAGGTGGCGGCAATTCTGATTCTGCCTGTTTTCTTTGGCGTGGATGGCATCTGGTGCGCCATCACGGTGGCGGAGCTTGCCTCCATCCTGATTACCATAGGTGCTTTCTCCGCCCTGCGAAGGAGATATCAGTATCTGTGAAGTGGAGAATTATCCCTCAATTCTTACAATTTTCTTAGAATTTTATGAAGAAAAGGGGAACTTACTTGCAATGAGTGGAGATTTACGCTACAATCGGATTGAGAAAAGCGGTGTTCTGTTGCCTTTTGTCGGGCTGCGGCGCGAAGGCATGAAGGAGGAATCCCTATGAAGAAACAAAGAAAAAGCAGAGGATTGGGTATGACTTTTATTATTGTCTGTCTGGTTTTATCCGGCTGTGGCGCAGGTACGCAGGAGGTGGCGCTCGGCTCTGCGGAGGAATATGTGCAGACGGCAAAAACGGCACTTGCAGGACAGGACAGCTTTACGGCAAATTTTGATGCCACGATTGCAATGAACAACGCAGGAAGGGGCAGCATGACTACGAAGGGGACCGTAACCTTCGTGAAGGAGCCGCTTTATATGAAAGTGGATACGGATATGGGCTTTGATAATGGCAGCCAGAGGTACATTCTTTACCTGCAAAAGGGCGAAGCGGAAAAGAACAAGGACGGCGTGAATCAATATATGAATTATGATGGACAATGGACGGAAATGACCTTGCAGAAAACCGATGCCATGAACAGCGTGCAGATTTATAACGCGGCGGAGAACATGGAAACCCTGCTTGCGGCGGCGGAAAACTGCACCATGCAGGAAAACGGCGGCAAGGCTGTCATTTCCGCGGATATCCCTGCGGAAAAGCTGTATGATGTGGAGGCGGCAGGACGTTTCTTCCAGATTGCAGGCATGAGCAGCCTTTCTGAGGTTTATTTCAAGGGTACAGGGGATGTGCCTGTTACCTTTGTGCTGGACAAAAAAACAGGCGCGCCGATTTCCTATGAAATAGATCTGGCGCAGGCCTTGGAAAAGGTCACGAATAATGTGCTTTCGGAGCTGAGCAGTGATAATGAAAGCAGTGGTATCACCGTGCAAACCTACCGCATTTCCTCCGAACTGACACAGTTGGGCAATGTGAAGGCGGGAGAGATTCCGGATGAGGTCAAGAGCAGTGCTATCAATTATGAAAGAGAGATTTCCATGCTGGAATCCGATGAATAAGAAATAAGAGACAACAAAAACCCGTTTTGCATGGCGCAGGGCGGGTTTTCTTTGATTTCAGTGGATTTTATGGGAAATAGGGCTTTTATTTTGCACGACATTCATGTTATAATTAAATTTAGTTTGTTTTTTGAACATGGCGGCGAAAGTGCCGTAGCGTAATAAAAAATGGAATGAGAAAAAGGAGAGAAAAACATGATCGCTGCACAGGGTGTCAGCCTCCAATATGGCGGCAGAGTACTTTTCAACGATGTGAATATCAATTTCACAAAGGGCAACTGTTATGGACTGATTGGTGCCAACGGTGCCGGTAAGTCCACATTTCTGAAAATTCTTGCAGGGGAGCTGGAACCCAACAAGGGCTCTGTATTCATCACCCCCGGGGAAAGAATGGCAGTTCTGAAGCAGGACCATTTCCTGTTTGATGAGTTTGATGTGGTAGAGTGCGTATTATATGGGCATAAAAGACTGTATGATATCCGTAAAGAGAAGGATGCGCTCTATATGAAGGAGGACTTCACAGACGAGGACGGCATTAAGGCGGCAGAGCTGGAGGGCGAATTTGCGGAGCTGGACGGCTGGGCTGCGGAATCCAATGCGGAAATGCTGCTGAACGGTCTGGGGGTTACAAATGAATTCCATTATGCGAAGATGAAGGAGCTGACAGGCGGACAGAAGGTGAAGGTGCTTCTGGCACAGGCTTTGTTCGGCAATCCCGATATTCTGCTTCTGGACGAGCCTACCAACCATCTGGATATCCATGCGATTAAATGGCTGGAGGATTTCCTGATGAACTTTGAAAATACGGTTATCGTAGTTTCCCATGACCGTCATTTCCTGAATAAGGTCTGCACAAATATCGCGGATATTGATTATGGCAAGATTACCATGTTTGTCGGCAACTATGATTTCTGGTACAGCTATACCCAGATGACACAGCGTCAGCTGAAGGATCAGAATAAGCGCGTGGAGCAGAAGATTAAGGAACTGCAGGACTTCATCCAGCGCTTTAGTGCGAATGCCTCCAAGGCGAAGCAGGCAACCTCCAGAAAGAAGTTGCTGGATAACCTGCAGATGGATACCATTAAGCCCTCCAGCCGCAGATATCCCTTCTGTAGCTTTAAGCAGGACAGAGAGGTCGGCAACGATGTGCTTTTGGTGGATGGGATTTCCAAAACCATTGACGGCAAGAAGGTGCTGAATGATGTTAGCTTTATGATTCGCCCGCATGAAAAGGTTGCCTTTGTCGGCAAGGATGAAATCGCAAGAACCACGCTGTTCCAGATTCTGATGGGCGAGCTGGAGCCGGATGAGGGCAGCTTTAAATGGGGAATTACCACAAAAACCGCATATTTTCCGAAGGATAACACAGAATATTTTGAGGGCAACAAGGACAGCCTGATTGAATGGCTGCGTCCCTTTGCAAAGGAAGGCGAGCAATACGATTCCGATATTCGCGGCTGGTTGGGCAGAATGCTGTTCAGCGGCGAGGAAGCGCTGAAGGAGGCCGGTGTGCTTTCCGGTGGTGAGAAGGTAAGATGTATGCTTTGCAAGATGATGATGAGCGGCGCAAATGTGATGATTCTGGATGAGCCTACCAACCATTTGGATCTGGAATCCATTACAGCACTGAATGAAGGGCTGACGGAGTATAAGGGGACACTGCTGTTTGATTCCCACGACCATCAGTTTGTGCAGACCATTGCAGACAGAATTATTGAAATTCTGCCCGGTGGCATCATCGACAGACAGATGACCTATGACGAATATATCGAGGATGAAAGCATTGACGCAATCCGCGAAAAATTATCCTAAACGGGATATGCTAAAAAAATAAGTTCTGTAAGCTTACTGCCTCTGCGCTTTGCGTAGGGGCAGCTTTTGGAGGGATGAAATATGAGAGATATCTTTCTGGCAATCGGATTGGGGGTTTTGATTGGCTATAAGGGCTGGATACGAGAGAGGGGAATCCGTTGGAATAGCAGATTGCAGACGGTTTGGCTGCTGCTTTTGATTTTCTGCATGGGCGTGAGCATCGGCAGAAATGGCGAGGTGGTCAGAAGCCTGCCGATTTTGGGCGGCAAGGCACTGCTGTTTGCTGTGATGACGGCAATCGGCAGTATTGCTGTGGTTTATATTCTTTCCACGCTGCTTTTGGAAAAGGAGGGGAAGAAATGAGCCTTGTGATTTTGATTGTTCTGGTGCTTGGCGTTGGGGCAGGATACCTGATGCCTGCGGATGTAAGCGGCTTTCTGGATAGCATCTCCACCTATATGCTGCTGCTCCTTTTGTTTTCCGTTGGGATTGATACGGGGCTGAATAAGGCCGTTTTCACACGCATCAGGGAATTGGGCTTTCGGATTTTGCTGATTCCGTTCGGGGTTGCGCTCGGCTCCCTTTGCGGCGGCGCGGTGACCGCCTTTTTGCTTTCCCTGCCTGCAAAGGAGGGCTTGGCGATTTCCGCAGGCTTGGGCTGGTATAGTCTTTCGGGCGTGCTGATTACGGAGGCAGGCAACCCCGTCGGCGGCACGATTGCGTTTTTGGCGAATGTGCTTCGGGAAATGCTGACGTTTGTCATTGTGCCGTTTGTGGCAAGCCATTTGAATTATTATTGCGCCATTGCGCCGGCAGGGGCAACCTCTATGGATACCACCTTGGGCATTATCAGCAAGAACACGAATGGCACGATTGCCGTGCTTGCCTTTGTGAACGGCATTGTGTGTACGCTTCTGGTGCCGATCTTGGTGCCGCTGTTTCTGTAAAAGAGAAAAACGAAAAAAATATAAAAAATGTGTTGACAAAAGTGTTTTGGTGCGGTATTATAGTCAAGCGCACTAAGTTGTGCGGATGTGGCGGAACTGGCAGACGCGCTAGATTCAGGTTCTAGTGGGCATTGCGCCCGTGCAGGTTCAAGTCCTGTCATCCGCAGTAATTGCGGAAAAGACCATTGTGGAGTACAGTGGTCTTTTTTATTTCCTAAAAAGAAGTTGTATTTCTGTAGATAAAAGAAAGATTTGAAAAAAAGAAAAAATTTTATCGAAAAATGCTTGACATTTTTCTCCTGATGCAGTATTATAGTCAAGCACACTAAGTTGTGCGGATGTGGCGGAACTGGCAGACGCGCTAGATTCAGGTTCTAGTGGGCATTGCGCCCGTGCAGGTTCAAGTCCTGTCATCCGCAGTATTGCGGAGGAGACCATCGAGAAAATCGGTGGTCTTTTTTTGTTTTCCGAGGGGAGTCCTTATCTGAGAGAATGGATTGTATTTTTTGAGAACAAAATTTGAAAACGAGGGTGTAGCTCATCGACAAGGAGAGCTTGACAGCCAAGAAGGAACATGTTAGTATGAGAATACTTATACTATACCAAAAGTAAATAGGTTACTGCAATAAAGCCCTTGTGAAAGCATGGTGCTGTAACCCGAAAGTGCCGCGCTTGTCGCGGCGCTTTTGTTTTATAATTGATTATATAATATTTTTGTGATATATGAGGGGGTGCTTTTGTGTACAGATTAGGTTTAGATATTGGTACTACATCGGTAGGGGCTGCGATACTAAATATAGACCATTATGGAGAGCCAAATAGAATCATTGATATGCATGTGAGGACTTTTGAAGCGGCAGAGAATCCGAATGATGGGTCTTCTCTTGCAGCACCTCGCAGAGAGGCGAGGGGGGCTCGCAGGCGAAATAGAAGGCATAAGCATAGATTGGACAGAATCAAAGCACTTATACAGAGCGAAGGTATCTACACAAAAGAAAAATTGGATTCTCTATATCATGCAAAAGGTAATATTCTAATGGATATTTACCAAATTAGATATGAATCATTGGAGAGAAAGTTAAATAATGAGGAGCTGACAAGGCTTTTGATTCATTTTGCGCAAAGAAGAGGCTTTAAATCGAATCGCAAAAATGAAAAAAAGGTTCTGATGAAGGAAAGCTGCTTGCTGCAACTGCCGATAATGAAAAATATTTGAAGGAAAAAGGATATCGCACAGTTGGTGAGATGCTGTGGAAAGATGAACGGTTTGCGGAAAACAAAAGGAACAAAGGCGGGGATTATTCCAATACATTTCTGCGCAGTCAATTGAAAGAAGAAATTGGAATCATTTTTGAGAAGCAGAAGGCATTCGGCAGTTTATATGTTACGGATGCATTTTCTGAAAAATATTTGGAGATTCTTTTTAGCCAAAGAGCATTTGAAGAAGGTCCGGGGGAAGAAAGTCCTTATGCCGGAAATCAGATTGAAAAAATGGTTGGAAAATGTACCTTTGAGAAAGAGGAAAAACGTGCACCAAAGGCTACTTATACATTTGAACTATATAATTTGTGGCAGAAAATAAATAGTATCGGTATTTTACAAGACGGCGTGAAAAGACGATTGACGGATGATGAAAGAAATAAATTGTTTGCTTTATGCCATAAAACGGAGAAGATTGATTACAAGCGGATACGCAAGGAATTGGAGCTGGGGCAAGATGCGCTGTTTTCTAATTTAACCTATGGTCAAAAAGAAGTGGAAGAGGTAGAGGCTGCAAAATTCCAGTATTTGCCTGTATACCATGAGATGCGAAAAGCATTTGATAAGATAAGTAAAAACCATGTTTTACAGATTAGCAATACGCAAAGAGACTTAATCGGTACTGCAATTACATATTATAAAACGGATGACAAAATTCAACAAGCGCTTTTAGAAGGTAATTTTTCAAAAGAGGAAATCAATGCAATTTTGGGAATGAAAAATTTTTCAAAATTTGGTAGTTTGTCTGTAAAAGCAATGCAGAAGGTAATTCCTTATTTAGAAAAAGGGTTGACTTATGATAAGGCTTGCGAACAGGCCGGTTATGATTTTCGGGCACACAATGTTGCGGAAAAGAAAAAATATTTGCCGAAGCTTCCGCAAAATACATATGATATTACAAGTCCTGTGGTAAAAAGAGCAATCAATCAGACAATCAAGGTTGTAAATGAGATTATTAAAAGACATGGTTCTCCGGCTGCAGTTAATATCGAGCTTGCAAGGGAGATGTCTAAGTCCTTTAAGGATAGGAAACGAATTGAGAAAGAGCAGAAGGATAATGCTGCACAGAATCAAAGAATTTATGATGAGATTAAGGATACCTTCCATGTTGCACAACCTTCCGGTCAGGATATTGTGAAGTATAAGCTTTGGCAGGAGCAGGATTGCAAATGTGTTTATACCGGCCAACCGATCAAGGCGGAGAATTTGTTTGTACCCGGTTATTATGAGGTTGACCATATTATTCCGTATAGTATTTCTTTTGATGATAGCTATACCAACAAGGTGCTTGTTCTGACAAAAGCAAACAGGGATAAAGGAAATCGGATTCCTATGCAGTATGTTGCGGATAAGGAAGAATATGAAATTCGTGTAAATACGCTGATAAAAAACAGAGCAAAAAGAGAAAAGCTGCTGAAGCCTATACTTACAGAGGAAGATATGGGAGAGATGAAGCAGAGAAGCTTACAGGATACACAGTTTATTACGAGATTTATGATGAACTACATCAAGGATTACCTTTTGTTTGATGAAGCATATGATAGAAAACAGCGTGTTACCGCTGTAAATGGCCGAGTAACTGCATATATGAGAAAGCGCTGGGGGATTAACAAAGTCAGAGAAGATGGTGATTTGCACCACAGTGTTGATGCGGTTGTAGTTGCATGTATTACGCCGGGTATTGTTCAGATGGTAACAGAATATGCGAAGCGGGAAGAAAATCGATATTTGAATAAAGATGATGTTGCGATGAGGGAAAGATTTCCTATGCCATGGCCGGAATTTTCAACAGAATTGGATATTCGTACCTGTAAGGAGCCAAAAGAGATGCTCCAGAAGGTGTCTCTTGCAAATTATCAGGATGTGGATATTGATAGTATCAAACCGATTTTTGTTTCCAGAATGACAAAGAAAAAGGTAACAGGACAGGCGCATAAAGAAACGATTCGTGCCTACCGTGAAGTAGATGGCAAAATGAGAACTGTAACAAAGACCTCTATTCAGAAACTGGAGTTGGACAAGGACGGCGAAATTGAGAGGTATTATAATCCTTCCAGTGACATTCTGTTATATGAGCTGTTACGGAGCCGCCTGAAAGAAGCCGGTGGAAACGGGAAAGAGGCATTCCCCGAAGGCTTTGTGTATAAACCGACACCTAATGGGGGTGTTGCTCCAAAAGTGAAAAAGGTTAAGATTTGCGCTGTTTCTAATTTGAATATACCCGTCAATCATGGTGTTGCCGCAAATGGCGATATGGTAAGGATTGATTTGTATTATGTAGAGGGGGAAGGATATTATTTTATTCCGATTTATATTTCCGATTTAATGAAAGAGGAACTGCCTAAAAAAGCCTGTGTGTCTAATAAGGAGTATCATGATTGGAAGAACATGAAGGATGAAGATTTCCTGTATTCGATTTATCCAAATGACTTACTGCATATTAAGTCTTCTACTCCTAAGAAGTTTACAAAGAATATTCAAAAAGGCAAGGAAAATGATTCTTTTGAGGCGGAAGAAGCGTTTGTTTATTACATTAAGGCAGGAATTGGAACGGGCTCTATTACAGTTGTGACGCATGATAACAACTATACGATTCAGAGCTTGGGTATTAAAACATTAAACTGTATTGAAAAATATCATGTGGATGTATTAGGCAATAAATACAAGGCGGCGGTGGAAGAAAGAAAGTAAAGAGGTGGTCTTATGGCATACCGAAATATTTTTATATCATCACCTTCTAAAATCAATATAAGGAATAGACAATTGGTTGTAAAAACAACGGAAGAATATTCGTTTCCTATGGAGGATATTTCTACTGTCATGATAGAAAACAATCAAAGCAATATTCCCGTTGCTGCTCTTTCGGAGTGTGCAAGAAATGGCATTTTGGTTTTCTTTTGTGATGAAAAGCATTTGCCTTGTGGAATAGTCAATGGATTTCATACACATAGCAGAAAATATAAACTGTTGCAGGCACAGATACAGACGAAAGAGACATTGAAGAAACATTTGTGGTCAAAAATAGTTATTGAGAAGATTAGGAATCAAGCGAAGGTTCTGGAATTAGCATCGTTATCCGGATATGACCAAATCATGTCATTTGCGCAAAAGGTAAAACTGAATGATAAGGATAACATGGAAGCGGTTGCGGCTGCACAATACTTCAAATATTTGTTCGGCAGTGGATTTTCAAGAGGGCAAGATACTGTGACGAATGCCAGATTGAACTATGGATATGCTATTATCAGAGGCTTAGTTTGCCGCAGCTTAACAGTATATGGGCTGGAGCCGGCCCTTGGTATTCATCACCATAGCCAATTAAATGCATTTAATCTTGCGGATGACATCATGGAGGTGTTTCGTCCCGTAGTAGATTTATGTGTGTATCAGATGCAGGAGAAAGAGCAGAATTTTCTAACAACGGAAGATAAACAGATATTATACCATTTGATAAGCTGTGATGTTTTGTTTGACACACAGAAGCATCCTTTGTTTTACGGAGTGGAAAAAACAGTGCAGACCTTTCAATCGAGTATTGTTGCAGGAGAAGATCAATTAAAATTATGTGCAATTTTGCCCTTGAGGCAGCATGAATATGAGTAAGTATATGCGGATGCTTGTATTTTTTGACCTCCCTGTAACAAAGAAGGAAGAACGAAAGGCAGCAGCAAGGTTTAGAAGCTTTTTGCTAAAAGAAGGATACTATATGGTTCAATTTTCTGTTTATTCTCGTGTTTGCAATGGAAATGACGCAGTAGAAAAGCATACAAAAAGATTAAAAGCAAGCTTACCGCCGAATGGCTCGGTTAGATTATTGGTAATTACGGAGAAGCAATATCAAAATATGGCTGTTTTTCTTGGAGTGATGTCAAAAAATGAAAAATCTTTTTCCGGAGAACAGCTTACACTACTATAAAAAGGGAAAAAACAAAATGATAAAACCCCTTGGAATCTTTAGATTTCAAGGGGTTTTATCAGCCTATTATACCATACCAAAAATAAATAGGGAACTACAACAAGGTTTACAATAGATATTGGGCGGCGAGAATTATACCATACCAAAAATAAATAGGGAACTACAACAAACTGTTCACCATACAAAATCATCCCTAGATTATACCATACCAAAAATAAATAGGGAACTACAACATCAGCCAGAATGGCATCCCGCTATCTTTGATTATACCATACCAAAAATAAATAGGGAATTACAACCTTTCATCCGGTGTCAAGGTGGTAAGGAAGGATTAAAGTTCGATTTGAAAAAGAATGTATTTTTGTGGGAACAAATTTTAAAAAAGGTGTTGACAAACTCTTTTTGATACGGTATTATAGTCAAGCACACTAAGTTGTGCGGATGTGGCGGAACTGGCAGACGCGCTAGATTCAGGTTCTAGTGGGCATTGCGCCCGTGCAGGTTCAAGTCCTGTCATCCGCAGTAATTGCGGAAAAGACCATCGAGAAATCGATGGTCTTTTTTTTATGCCGGCAGAATAAGACACACCTTTAACGGCTGCCTGAAATAGGAATGCAGTGCATATCACCGATTTATCGGTGTCTATGATTTGTCAGCTGTTGCAGCCGTTTTTCTGCATGAAGAAATAATGCTGCTGCTTCAGATAATCTCTGGCGTAGTCCAGAGCTTCCCCGAAACGCTGGAAATGCACGATTTCTCGTTCTCGCAGGAAGCGCAGTGGCGCGAGCACATCGGGGTCATCCGTCAGGTCAATGAGATATTCGTAGGTGCTGCGCGCTTTTTGCTCTGCTGCGTTGGCGCAAGGGCAATCAATCCTTGTAGGAATCAGTGCTTGGCTGCCTGAGAATACCATTCCAATGTTTCATAAACAATGCTCATGTGTTCTTCAATAATTTTCCGTAAGGCGGTTTCGTCCTTTGCCTTCAGCGTATTGAGAATTTCTTTATGCTGATGGAAGGAGGTTTTGAGCTGATCCAGAGGGAGGTTGGTTGCGCTATACATATAAAACATGGTGCCGATGCTCCAGTTGGATTCATAGAGCTTCATAATCTGTGGATTGCCACAGAGGGAGATATAAAGTGTATGGAATTTCGTTTCCAGCTCTGCCGCAGCGGGATATCCGGCTTCCAGTGCGGTTTCAAATTCCTGCACAACGGTCTCCATCTCCTTGATGATGCCGGGGTGATACTCAATATTGCGGATACAGAGCTTTACACAGAAAAGCTCCATCATCTGACGAGCTTCAATGATATTTCTAATCTGGGTATCGGAAAGCTGTGCAACGGTTGTGCCCTTTCTCGGCGTTGCTTCTACCAGACCAAGCGCAATCAAGCGGTTGATTGCAGCGAGGACAGGGGAGCGGCTGATGCCCAGCGAATCGGATATTTCCTGCGTATTTAATTTTGTTCCGGGGGCGTATTCCCCGTTTTGAATTCGTTTTTTAATTTCTTCATAAGCGAAATCCTGTAAAGAATCTGAAGTTTTCATACTATCTCTCCTAAAATAAAAAAATAAATAAATCATACCTCAACAAATGTGAGCGTATCCCCTTAAAAAAACAATTTTTATCATTATACATCAAAAAACAGATTTTGTATACAAAAAATAGGATTTCTTTCAAAATAAGAAAACTGTGAAAATTTGATAAATTTCGACAATTCCAAAAAGTTGTTTTTTTAGCAATGCGCAAAAATGCGTTTTTGCAAAAATACACAAAAATAAAGAAATTTTAAAAATTAACAAAAAATTGATTGACATTTGCAAAAATGAATATTAGTATCGAATTACAAATTCAAAAAAGAAAAATTGAATACAAAAACAATGAAAACAATACAAAAGCGAAAGGGGAAATAAGTATGGATTTCACAGGAAAGAACATTATTGTGACGGGCGGTGCGAGTGGCATCGGCAAAGCAATCGTAACCGGCGTGGTAGAAGGCGGCGGTCATGCGATTATTGTTGATCTGAATCTGGATGCAGCCGAAAAGCTCAGAGAGGAGCTGGGCAAGGACAAAACCTCTGCTTACAAGGTAAATCTGGCGAATAGTGCTGAAATCAGAGAGGTATTCGGCAAAATCGTTGCAGATTTTAAACAGATACACGGGTTAATCAACAATGCAGGCATCGTAAGCACGGTACCCTTTGATGAGGTAACACAGGCAGAATGGGATAAGGTAATTGCCATTAACCTGACAGGCGTTTATACTGCAATTAGTGCAGTTTATCCCTCTATGAAGGCGAATGGCTATGGCAGAATTGTAAATGTAGCCTCCGTAGCGGCAAAAAGAGGCGGCGGCCTTTTGGGGACAAGTGCCTATGCGGCCTCCAAGGCAGGCGTAATCGGGCTGACAAAGGCGGTTGCCAGAGAAGGCGCACCTTATGGGGTTGCCTGCAATGGCGTATGCCCCAGCTTAACAATGACACCGATGACTGCCAATATGGGAGAAGAAAAGACAAAGAAGATTATCGCAACCATTCCTTTGGGACGAGGCGCACAGCCGAGAGAAATTGCAAACATGGTTCTGTTCTACGCATCTGATCTGGCAAGCTTTGCTACCGGTGAAATCAGTGATGTGGACGGTGGCGTAACAATGGACGGCTGATATCGGTAAGAAAAGGTTGAGGAGGAATTTTCATGAAAAAGAAAATTTTGGCGATTGCAATGACAGCCATTGTTGCGGCATTGGGCTTGACCGGCTGTAATAATGGTATGGGTATCAATGATGACGGTACATATACATGGAAAATGGCGTTGAACTCTACAGCGGGGGACAATGCTTACGATACAGGCGCAGCCTTCGCGAAAAAGATAGAGGAGCTGACGGATGGCAGAGTAGAGGTTGTTCTTTATGGCGGCGGCAGCCTTGGTACAACTTCTGAGGTTCTGGAAGGGATGAAATTCGGTGTTGCCAACGTGATGTGCGAATCAATAGGTACACTGGCAACCTTTACCCCGATGGCGAATATTGACGCAACCCCGTATCTGTTCCGCGATTATGATCACTTCATGGAAACATGGAACAGCGATGTCGGCGAGGAAATCAAGGAGACCGTCGGTGAGGAAAGCGGCTTTAAGCTGCTGGGCGGCACATACAGAGGTCCCCGTATCGTAACGGCAACAAAGGAAATGAAAAATATCGAGGATTTCAAGGGCTTTAAGCTGAGAGCGCCAAATCTGGAGATGTATCTGGAAACATGGAAATGGATGAAGGCAGCACCTACACCCATTGCGATGACAGAAACCTATACAGCTTTGCAGCAGAAGACGGTAGACGGGCAGGAAAACCCTATGACGGATTCCCTGAACTATGCATTTGATGAGGTCTGCAAATATTGGATTAAGACAAACCATGTTTACAGCAGTAACGTTATCATCATGGATAGAGAATACTTTGATGCATTACCTGAGGATATTCAGCAGGCAGTGCAGGAGGCAGCTGAATATGCAGGCGTAACTGTCAGCGAGCAGCAGCTGCAGAAGGAAAAGGAAGCAGAGCAGGAGCTGATTGATAAGGGCTGCCATATCGTTGAAGTGGATACAGACCAGTTTATCGAATATTTCAAGGATTTTACAGATGAAAAATTCCCTTACCTGGCAGATTGGGCAGAAAAGATTCGTGCTGTCGGCACAGAGGAGTAAATACAAAGGAAAATCATTAAAATCGAGGTGAATCGAATGAAAGGGTACGGAAAATTTCTGGACGGAATTGAAAAGATAGAAAAATTATTTCTGGCGGTAACGGTTGCAATCATGATTATTGTCATTACCTATCAGGTTATTTTAAGATATGTTTTTTCTGCGTCCAATGCGTGGAGTGAGGAGTTGGCAAGGTATCTGTTTATCTATGATGTTATGGTAGCAGCAGCCATTGCCACAAGAAGAAACAGCCATTTGCAGGTGGATGCGTTTATCGGTATTCTCAAGCCCAGAACGAAGGCAATCTATACAATGATTGCAACTATTGTAGGGATTGTATTTCTGGTATTTCTGTTCTGCTATTCTGTTGTATTGTGTCAGGCAGCGGCAGTGAATGTTTCTGCCGGCTTGAAGATTCCGATGTCTGTGCCGTATGCATGTATGCCGATTGGTGCAGTATTGATGATCTTGACCTCTATTGAGGTTATTATGAAGCAGCTTGCAGAAATTGCGGAATTAAGCAGAAGGGAGGCGTAACACATGAATGCCGGTTTGATTGTAATTATTTTGTTATTGGTATTATCCATTTTGGGTATTCCCATTTATCTTGCGTTGGGTATTGGCACACTGGTTGCCCTGAATATGGCAGATATGCCGTTTATCGTGCTTCCGCAGAAGCTTTTTGCAGGCATGAACTCCAGTTCACTGCTGGCAATTCCGTTCTTTATGCTGGCAGGGAATATTATGTCTCGCAGTATTACAGGGAAGCTGATTGATGTTTCCAATGCCTTAATCGGCTGGATTAAAGGCTCTCTGGCGGTTGTTACCGTACTGGCATCTGCGCTGTTCGGTGCAATTTCCGGTTCCGGCGTTGCAACGGCATCTGCGGTTGGCGGCACAACCATTCCTGCCATGAAGGAGGAAGGCTACCCCGACCATTTCGCAGCGGCGATTTCCGGTATTGCGGCTATTCTGGGGCCTATCATCCCGCCTTCCATTACATTGATCGTATATGCGAGCATTACGGATTTGTCCGTATCCAAGCTGTTTGTCGGCTCTGTCATTCCCGGTATCCTGATGGCAGTCGGTCTGATTATTTATGCGCTGTTCTATGGTAAGAAGAATGACCTGCCTGCGCATGAGAGAAAATCTGCAAAAGAGGTTCTGCTTATTTTCAAAGACAGTATCTGGGCTCTGCTGATGCCCGTTATCATTCTGGGCGGTATTTTCGGCGGTATTTTTACACCAACGGAATCCGCAGCGGTTGCAGTTGTGTATGCGCTTCTGGTCAGCCTGCTGATTTATAAGGATATTAAGATTAAGGATATCCCCGGCATTTTCGTGGATGGTGCGATTTCTACAGCAACCATTCTGCTGCTGGTAGGGATTTCCAAATCCTCCGGTTATGTTATCACAACATCCGGTCTGCCTCATCAGGTTCTGGAGGTATTCAGCTCCTTTACCAATAGTACAGTTGTCATTCTGCTGCTGCTGAATATTCTGTTCCTGGTTATCGGTATGCTGATGGAGGCAAACGCAGCGATTATCATGATGACACCTATCCTGCTGCCTCTGCTGGATGCGTTTGGCATTGACCCTTTGCAGTTTGGTATCATGATGAGCTTCAACCTGTGCATCGGTCTGGTCACACCACCGGTCGGCATCTGCTTGCTGATGACAAACCAGATTGCCGGAGCACGCTTTGTGCAAACGCTAAAATCGGTTATGCCAATGCTGCTCATCGGTATTGTGGTGCTGATGCTGGTTACTTATATTCCGCAGGTTACAACCTTCCTGCCGGGATTGATTAAATAAGATGTAAAAAATAAATAAGATGTAAAAATAGATTTGAAAATGTAATTTTGAGAAAAGAAAATGCTGCATACTGCTTGGGTATGCAGCATTTTTCAGAAGGAGGAAACAGAGATGCAGGAGCAGGTAAAGGCAACGTTTCTGGTAAATGCGGCGGTGCTTCTGGAGTTTCGGGGGACGAAGCTGCTAATCGACGGGATTTATGATGAAAACGGACATTGTTTCAGCAATCTTTCCGAAAGGCAATGGGAAAAGCTGAAGGCGGGCGAGGGAGAATTTGCAGGGATTGAGTATCTGCTGTTTACCCATGAGCATGGGGATCATTTTTCGCCGCAGAGGGTGGCGGAATATCTGGAGTACCGGCAGCCGAAGGCGATTTTCATGCCGAGAGACGGCTCTGTTGCTTTGCGGGCGCTGCAGAAAAAGGCGGAGGGTATGGGGATTCCGTGTGTTCTGCTGCATCGGGAATTATGCAGGAAAACTGTTTTTCGTCCGGAGCAGGAGATTCGTATCCGTGCCTTCCAGACCAGACATCTGGATAAGCTTTACTGGGATGTGCCGCATTTCTGCTATTTATTAGAGTGCGGCGAGAAGAAGCTGCTTTTTACGGCGGATGTGGATTTTACGCAGGAGGATTTTTCAGCGATGCGCGGCATGGCGCTGGATGCGGTGTTTGTCAATCCGCTAATGAGCCACAGCGAGGAGGGCAAGGCATTATTTGCAGCAGGCGTATTGCAGACAAAGACGAAGATTGTTTATCATATTCCCTTTGCGGGAGAGGATAAAATGATGATACGGAAGATTGTGGAGCAGGAAATGCGCGCAGGCAGGCAGGAAAATGCGCTGTTCTTTATGGAGGAAGGACAGACCTGCCTGATTTAGGAAAAAATAGGATTCTGAGGTTTTGTGATAAAAAATTCTGACAAAGACCTCTTTTTTTAGACATCATTTTGTATACAAAAATAGTTTTATGAATTTTAAATAAAAATCAGAAATACATTCTGTAAATTACGCCAAAAAGGAAAAAAATGGCGGTATTGTATTGACACATAAAAATTCTAATGATAAAATTTGAATACAAAATAAATAAAAAGAATACAAAATAAAGAAGGGGAGATACAAATGATGCAATCCATCGAACATGCTGCAGGCAGCATAAAAAGAGTCGTTGCATTCCGCTTGAAGCCCGGTATGGATGTTTTGAAGGGCATCGAGGAGATTTGCAAAGCAGAAAATATTAAAAACGGCGTAATCCTCAGCGGGATTGGCAGTCTGGACGGTGCAGCCTTTTGTAATCCTGTTCCTTTGAAGGATAAAAAAGCAGGATACGGCTACGGAGAACCTACGATTCTGTATGGTCCCATTGAGCTGACTGCGGCAGCCGGCATGATCTGCCACGATGATGACGGCAACCTTCTGCTTCATGTACACATGAGCATGAGCGACCAGCACGGCACAGGGCATGGCGGTCATCTTATTGAAGGCACAAAGGTTCTGCTGACCACGGATATGGTGATTGCGGAGCTGGATGGGCTGGTTATGGGCAGAAGATTTGATGAGGAACTCGGGGTGCCTTTGTTTGCACCCAAGCAAAAATAAAAAACATAAAAAGAATGAGAAAAAAGAAAGGTGTGAATCACATTGGCTTCTAAAGGTAAAAAATATCCCAAGGAAATGCTTTTGGATATGTACAAAACAATGTTGAGTATCAGAGCATTTGAAACAAAAGCGGCAGAATGCTTCACAAAGGGTATGCTGGCAGGGAATATTCACCTGTGCATCGGGCAGGAGGCAGTGCCCACAGGTGCTTGCTATGCACTGGAACCCGAAGATTATATGACATCTACCCACAGAGGGCATGGTCACTGTATCGCAAAGGGCGCATCTCTGGATAAAATGCTGGCAGAGCTGTTCGGTAAGAAAACAGGGTATTGTCAGGGTAAGGGCGGTTCCATGCACATCGCGGATGTAGCAGGACTGCACAGCCTTGGTGCAAACGGCATCGTAGGCGCAGGTATTCCCATTGCGGCAGGCTCTGCACTGGTGTCCAAGATTAAGGGAGATAAGCATGTTACCCTGTGCTTCTTCGGTGACAGCGCATCCAATCAGGGTACCTTCCACGAAGCGGTAAATATGGCGGCGGCATGGAAGCTGCCTGTAGTATTCCTGTGTGAAAACAACAGCTACGGCGTTTCTGTTAATATTCATTCCGTAACCAATACGGATACGATTGCAGTGCGTGCGCAGGCGTATAACATCCCCGGGAAAACGGTTGATGGCAACGATCCCGTTACTGTATATGAAGCAGTAAAAGAAGCGGTAGATTATGCAAGAGAGGGCAACGGTCCTTCTATCGTAGAGTGCATGACGTTCCGCCATCAGGGACATTATTGCGGTGACCCTGCAAATTATCGCCCTGCATCCTACATGGAGGAGGCGCATAAGAAGGACGCAATCCCCAATATGAGAAAGAGACTGTTGGATGGCGTGGCAACAGAGGAAGAAATTCTGGCTGTGGAAAAGGCAGTAGAGGATGAGATGGAAGCGGCTTATCAGTTTGCAAATGAATCCGCATATCCTGACCCTTCCGAAGCAACAACAGATGTATATTTCTCTGATAATGAAAGGAGCGTTGTAAGATGAGTAAAAAATTGAGCATCAGTAAAGCCATCGGCGAGGCTCTTCATGAGGAAATGGCAAGAGATGAAAATGTAATTATCATGGGCGAAGACATGGGTAAGATGGGGAATGTTTTCGGCATTACGGTTGGCTTTCAGGAGGAATTCGGTGAGAACCGCGTGTTTGATACCCCGATTTCCGAATCCGGCTTCTGTGGCATGGCAGTGGGGGCTGCAATGAGAGGGATTCGCCCTGTGGTAGAGCTGATGTATGATGACTTTATCACCGTTGCGGCAGATCCTATCATCAATCAGGCTGCAAAGATGAGATATATGACAGGCGGACAGGCAACCGTACCCATGGTATTGAGACTGCCCATGGGCGCAGGCAGAAGAAACGCAGGACAGCATTCGCAGTGCTTTGAAAATATTTTCTGCCACACACCCGGTCTGAAGGTTGTGGCACCCTCCAGCGCGGAGGATGCAAAGGGCTTGCTGAAATCCGCGATTCGTGATGAGGACCCCGTTATCTTTATTGAACATAAGCTGCTGTATGCAAAGAAGGAGCAGATTCCCGAAGGGGAATACACCATCCCTCTGGGTGTTGCGGATGTGAAAAGAGAGGGTACAGATATTACAATCGTAACCTGGAGCCGCGAGGTATACTTTGCACTGGAGGCAGCGGAAGAACTGGCGAAGGAAGGCATCAGCGCAGAGGTTCTGGATCTGCGTACACTGGTTCCTCTTGATTGGGATGCCATCGTGAAATCCGTTTCCAAGACACACAATGTAATCGTTCTGTCCGAAGAGGTAAAGCGTGGCAG
>ERZ856578.281-NODE-281-length-106366-cov-28.723499_pt1 | contig 106366 bp, 93 predicted proteins | sample MGYA00514384_ERZ856578 | MGnify/ENA primary metagenome ERZ856578 (study PRJEB29103, sample SAMN06111958) | human gut metagenome | biome: human gut; feature: ankylosing spondylitis patient; material: healthy_person | host: Homo sapiens | place: China:Hangzhou... | reverse complement strand
TACGCCAAATCTTAAAGATGTATGGCTAAGACAAAAACAGTATATGTCTGCTCCAATTGCGGAGCAGACTCTCCTAAGTGGGTCGGTAAATGTCCGAATTGCGGCGAATGGAACACCTATGTGGAAGAAATCGTTGCAACCAAAGAATCTTCTGCAAAACGTATTATTCCCGGTATAACAGAAACGGGTAAAGTACGTCCCGTCCTGTTACGTGATATTACCTCCGAAGAAGAATCCCGGATAGATTTGAAAGATGAAGAACTGAATCGTGTCCTGGGAGGCGGTTTGGTGAAAGGCTCGTTGGTGCTGATTGGCGGTGAACCGGGTATCGGTAAGTCGACTTTAGTCCTGCAAACAGTTCTGGGATTGAACAATCTCAAGACATTATATGTATCGGGTGAGGAAAGCAGTCGCCAGCTGAAACTGCGTGCCGACCGTATCGCCCACGAAAATCCGGAATGCTTCATTCTGAGTGAAACGAATCTGGAACAGATATTTGTCCAGGCCCGTAACGTACAGCCTGATTTACTGATTATAGACTCTATCCAGACAATCTATACAGAACTCGTTGAATCTTCTCCCGGCAGCGTCTCACAGGTTCGTGAGTGTAGTGCAGCAATCCTTAAATATGCCAAAGAGAGCGGTGTCCCTGTTCTGCTGATAGGCCATATTAATAAAGAAGGAAGTATTGCCGGGCCGAAAGTACTGGAACATATTGTCGATACCGTTCTTCAGTTTGAAGGCGATCAACATTATATGTACCGTATTCTCCGGAGTATCAAAAACCGTTTCGGCAGCACGGCTGAATTGGGTATTTATGAGATGCGCCAGGATGGCTTGCGTGAAGTCAGCAACCCGTCCGAGTTGTTGCTGACACAGAACCATGAAGGATTGAGCGGTGTGGCAATTGCTGCCGCCATCGAAGGCATACGTCCTTTCCTGATAGAAACACAGGCGCTGGTAAGTTCGGCTGTCTATGGAACTCCGCAACGCAGTGCGACGGGTTTTGATTTGCGAAGAATGAATATGCTGCTGGCTGTGTTGGAGAAACGTGCCGGATTCAAGCTGATACAGAAAGACGTGTTCCTGAACATTGCCGGGGGACTGAAGGTCAACGACCCGGCTATCGACCTGGCTGTTATCAGCGCTATCCTTTCGTCGAGTCTCGATATCAGTATCGAACAAGGCGTTTGTATGTGTGGCGAGGTCGGCTTGTCGGGCGAAATCCGTCCGGTTAACCGCATCGAACAACGGATTCTGGAAGCAGAGAAGCTGGGCTTTTCACGCATCATCATCCCTCACAATAACCTGAAAGGGTTTGATACGAATAAATGTAAGATACAAATCGTACAGGTCAGAAAGGTGGAAGAAGCTTTCCGGCATTTGTTCGGTTAAATCCTTTTTATTATGGATAGTAAATTAATTTGTTATTTGTGTTGTATCTGTTTGCTTTGGAGTTGTGAATATAAGATACATGAAAATTTTGTTGATATCGAGAAACCTCAGGATTCGGCAAATGCCAGTATTGATTTGAATGCTGTTACCGACGGGCAGACAATTTTAATCAATAAAGAGACGGAATTAAATTATTCGTTGACAGCATTCGGTAAAGATATCAAAGGACTAAAGTTTAAAATGGGCGATATCGTTTGGAGTGATTCGGATTTGCAACCTAATGGTTCTCTGATGATTTCCTCATCGACTTTCCCTTCCGGGAATTATACGTTAACCTGTGAGTGTTATTCTCCGACAGGTAGCGGTAGTATTGCCGACCAAATGGAAATAGAAGGATATTCTTTCAAGATGAGTTGGCCGGTAATTATCGACTATAGTATGGAATTGCCCTCTATTATATCACAGGGAGTTAGTGCTGACGGGTATTTGACCTTGAACTGGGCGGAACCGGTTCTTTCCCATCTTGAGTTACAGTCGTACACCATTACCGGCGGTTCTGAAGGATACACGGTTGATGTGACTGTTCCTGCCGGAAATACTTCGTGGACGGATAAGAATAATCTGGGGGCGGAATCGGTTTATAATATCCGGATGAACCTGCGTGACGGAAATACGACATTGGTCTGGCCAATGGGGGAGGTTAAAATGCCGGATGCCATTCGGTATTATATTGTTAAAGCTGATATAGAAGAGACAGTGGTGGCTTGGGAAACCCCTTATCCGGCCGATATTTCTGTTCGGTTGGATGACGGAACTGTTTTCAGGCCGGATGACGGGAAGGCGACAGTGTCATTGCCGCCCGGCGAGTTCGGTTCGATGACAACGACTTATAACGCCCGCTTGGTTCTTGTTTCTACAGAAGATCCGGGTAAGACTACATTCAGGGAATTGCAGGTCGGATCGCCCGGAATTTTTCAGTATGAATCACGGGGCGCGAGATGGGTATATAACCGGATGACGGGTTGTCTGTATGCCCAGGAGCCGGGTTCTTTGCGATGTTATTCTACCGATGGCGAACTGTTATCGTCCGATAACCGAAGTTCCGGGTGGGGAGTGTTCAGCTCTCCGGTATCCGGCAGGGTTGTTACCGATGGTAATCCGGCGAATGTTTTTGATGGTCGGACATTGGCATTGTTGAATAGTGTAGATTGTGAAGGCTATTCTTCTCTTTTAGGTATAAATGCAGCAGATGAATTGATTTATTGTGCCTACAAGGGTGATGGAAGCGGGGCTATTCTGCATTTCTCAACATTGGAGGGCGAACATTTGGCTGCTATACCTTCGAATGCTTTGACTCCTCAAATGTCGGTCGACGGTAAATATCTGATGTATGAGGATGGGTTCGATCAGAAACTGATCATATTGAATAATCATCAGATTGTTGCAGACACCAAAATGCCGTATTCTTATGGAACTTATTGGAAAAGCATGCTTCATCCGGTACATCCCGATCAATTGCTGATCGCCTACGACGATTATGTGGAGGTGATTCATTTGCCGGATTTCAAGAGAATCAAGATTATACGGAAAGACATGTACGCGCAACTGGTTAATGTCGATCCGTTAACCGGCAATTTGTTGATTTACAATAGTAATAATCTCAAAGTCCTTTCTTCCGAAGGAGAAGTGTTGTTCACATTAAAAACAGCGTCGTGGATTTATCCCCTTTTGTTAGGTAATACTTTATTGTCGTTCGACGGATATATATTGAACATTGAAAAATACTTGCAGAAATGATACGGATTTATATAATAACTATAATATGTCTGTTGGCAACATTGTCATTGCAGGCTCAGGAGTTGACCCTGGAATATAATGTCGGTTTTGCAACTTATAAAATGGGAGATATGAAGTCGTTGCTCGACGAAGCAAAACCTTCTTTGAACCATGTTAAAACAACCGATAACTTTCCTGGTTATATAACTCATCAGGCTAAATTGGGGCTTGAATGGAGGAAATTGCATCAGGCCGGATTATTACTTGATTTTATGAATACTGTAGGCAATAAAGGAGTCTCTGACTATTCAGCGTCTTACAACTTTACTATTCGTACGAAAGGAGTTCGTTTAGGAGGATTTTATCGTTTTGCTTTACCGGATTTTTCGGAATGTATCGTGAGGCCTTATTTGCAGTTTTCAACCGGCGTTGTTTTTAATAACGGTACTGTCGAGGAGGAAGTTACTTTAGCGGAAAGACCAAAAGAAATAATAGACTCCGAATCTCTTGACGGAACAAACTTTTTTATTGAACCTGCTGTTGGTGCAAAGATACGGATACATAAGAAACTCGCATTGAATATAAATGTCGGTTATGAATTTGATCTGACAAAACGATTCAGGAACAAAGGCCAGTCGCTTACGATAGCTCCTGATTGGAGTGGTTTGCGCCTTCAGGGAGGTATTATCTATTATATCCCATTAACAAGCAAATAAACAGATATGATACAAGAATTACAACTCCGCATCCTGCCGGAGGAGGCTGTGAATGAGCAATCATTGAAACAGGTGGTGGCGCATGAAACCGGTGCTCAGCCAAAAGATATTCAGGCCGTGCGTGTATTGAAACGTTCTATCGATGCCCGTCAGCGTACGATTTATGTGAATGTCAAGCTACGTGTATTTATTAATGAACAACCGGAAGAGCCGGAATATCAGTCGGTAGAATATAAAGATGTATCCGGAGGGAAACAGGTCGTTGTTGTCGGTGCCGGGCCGGGTGGTTTGTTTGCTGCCCTTCGCCTGATTGAATTGGGACTGCGTCCGGTGATTATCGAGCGGGGGAAAAACGTTCGTGAACGGAAGAAAGATATTGCCCTGATCAGTCGCGAACATACGGTTAACAGTGAATCGAATTACAGTTTCGGTGAAGGTGGTGCCGGAGCCTATTCCGATGGTAAATTATATACCCGCAGCAAGAAACGCGGTTCGGTAGACAAGATATTAAATGTTTTTTGCCAGCATGGGGCGAGTACCTCTATTCTGGCCGATGCCCATCCGCATATCGGTACGGACAAGCTCCCCCGGGTGATAGAAAATATCCGTGAGCAGATTATCCGTTGTGGCGGTGAAGTGCATTTTGAAACCCGTATGGATGCCTTGATCCTGAAAGAGGACGAAGTGATCGGTGTGGAGACGAATACCGGAAAGACTTTTTACGGTCCGGTAATCCTGGCAACCGGACATTCGGCACGTGACGTTTACAGATACCTTTATCAGCAGCAGATTCCGATAGAGGTGAAAGGTATTGCGGTAGGCGTCCGCCTGGAGCATCCGCAGGAACTGATCGACCAGATACAGTATCATCGCAGGGAGGGAAGGGGCAAGTATCTTCCGGCTGCCGAGTACAGTTTCGTTACCCAGTCGAACGGGAGGGGAGTTTATTCATTCTGTATGTGTCCCGGCGGGTTTGTCGTTCCGGCGGCGAGCGGTCCGAAGCAGGTCGTCGTGAATGGGATGTCTCCCTCTAATCGTGGTTCCCGTTGGTCTAACTCCGGAATGGTGGTCGAAATTCGTCCGGAAGATTATACCGAACTGATGAAACATGAAGAAGTGACGGTCCCGGCTGATTCGCCACTGGCTTTGATGGCCTTTCAGGAACGGCTGGAAGAAGTCTGCTGGTTGAACGGAGGCATGAAACAGACGGCACCGGCACAGCGTATGAACGATTTTGTAAACAAGAAAAACTCCTTCGATCTGCCTGTTTCCTCTTATACTCCCGGTTTGCTGGCTTCTCCGCTTCATTTCTGGATGCCGGAATTTGTAACCCGCCGTTTGCGTGAAGGTTTTCGTTATTTCGGAAAGGTATCGAAAGGCTTTCTTACCAATGAAGCACTGATGATCGGTGTCGAAACACGAACTTCTTCTCCCGTCCGTATTCTTCGGGACCGTGACACCTATCAGCATGTTACGATAAGAGGACTTTTCCCTTGCGGGGAAGGAGCCGGTTATGCAGGTGGTATTGTGTCGGCTGCGATCGATGGGGAACGTTGCGCGGAAGGAGTGGCGGCATTGGAAAAGTAACAGTTGCCAACTAGATAAAGAAATACTATTTGATAAATTTTAGAAAGAACAATTATGAGGTTTAGTAATGTAAGATTATTAGTCAAAGACTACAAAAAATGTTTTAATTTTTATGCCGGGCAGCTTGGTTTAGAGCCTGCTTGGGGAGATGAAAACAGTGGTTATGCAAGTTTTAAAGTAGCAGATGGAATAGAAGGATTTGCTCTTTTTGTATCCGACTGGATGGCTCCGTCAGTGGGCAATGCAGATAAAGAATTACCTGTGGGATTTCGAGAGAAATCACTTGTATCATTCAGTGTGGATAATGTCGATAACACTTATATGACTCTGAAAGATAAGGGTGTGATATTCGTTAATGAACCAACCGATATGGCTGATTGGGGAGCGCGCACAGTACATCTGCGTGATCCCGAAGATAATTTAATAGAACTTTTTTCACCCTTAGCTCCGGAACAATATAGCGAAGAATTAATAGAAGAAAATAAGAAATTCCAGTAAATAGAATTATTCTTTCAGCCGTTCCTCGATCTCGTTCAGCAAATTGACCCTTTCCAGCGAGAACGTACTGTCATGTGCTTGCAGGTATTCCAGCAATTCTTTAGCCCGCAGGAGTGTTTGCGGTTGGTTTTCCGGTTGGAGGTAACTGTCCTCGATCAGGGTCTTGATTGCTATTTCAAGGCGTAACACACCGCCGTTATCTTCATTGTCCAGAGAACGGAGAATCTCTTCGGGAGATGTGGTCATCAGGAAATCCTGATCCAGTTTGAGTGAACTGTAGACCGTTTGTATTAACTCCGGATTTTTACGGGCAGCGTTAGCATTCCGGTTGAAGATGATCTGGGCGATCACTTTGCCCAGTTCTTCTATCTGGACCATGATAAAGTCTCTTTTTAACATATAAATGATGTTTTATTCAATAATAACACTAATGATTCTGATATCTTTTTTAGGACGGTCATATTGATCTTTCGGCTGATTGGCAATGATATCCAGCACATCGAAACCTTCGGTCAGTTCGCCGAAGATGGTATAAATACCGTCCAGGTGGTGGCATCCGCCGTCTGTGGTGTATGCCTTCCGTTGCTCGTCTGTAAAGATCAGGTGTCCCGGCGTTGCCAGGATCATGGAATCTATCCGGGCGTTGACGGCTGTTACCCGTTTGTTGTATTCCCGCTTGTTGCTTTGTTTCAGCATTTTTAAGTCGACGGCAATAGGACGGTAGAACTTATCCAGCGCTTTTTTTCGTATGTCCTGGTTGGCAATCAATTCCAACGTATCCAGTTCCCCGTTGCGATAGACTTTCCCCTGTACGATAAAGAACTGCGACATATCCGATTTCTTTTCCGGATTGACATCATCGTTTTGACGCGGGGCGGCCAGCGCACCTCTCTTGTGGAAATATTTATCGTTCAACTCCGGCATGATCTCCGCCGACGAATCACCAAAACCACAACGGGCTCCGGCCGGTGCATTCTTTGAGTCGGGCGCTCCTCCCTGGATCATAAACTCTTTGATCACACGGGTAAAAAGTGTCCCGTTGAACTCGCCTTGTCTGGCCCGGGCGATAAATGTACGGACATGATTCGGGACATCGTCATACAGCCGGGCTTTCATGGTCCCTACGTTCGTGTTGATAATTACTGTCTTTTCAGAGCTTTGAGCATTAAGCCCTGTCGCGGCAAATAACAAAGCAAGTGCTATACGATATATTTTCTTCATGATCTTTTTATTTTTCCCGGGTAAAGATACTGTTTATGTTGTTAAACACAAACTAAATGTATACCTTTGCGAACTTTATTTAATGGCAAAAAGATTTTTTAATATAATAGTATGAATTGGATCAATGATTTATTATGGGGCGAAGGCATTGGCCACTCCATCCTGTTGCTCTCTTTCGTTATTGCGGCAGGTATTCAATTGGGAAAAATTAAAGTATTCGGTGTATCGTTAGGGATCACACTGGTACTGTTTGTGGGGATCATTTTAGGGCATTTCGGCTTTACGATCAATCACAATGTTATCCACTTTTTTAAAGAATTTGGTCTTATATTGTTCGTCTACTCGGTAGGTATGCAGGTGGGACCTGGATTTTTCTCCTCTTTTAAGAAAGGTGGTATTACGTTGAATATGCTGGCTTGCGGGATTGTATTCCTGGGGGTGGTAACAGCTATTATCCTGCATTATGCAACCGGCATTCCGATGCCGACGATGGTCGGTATCCTGTCAGGAGCTGTAACGAATACCCCGGGGCTGGGTGCAGCACAACAGGCATTCTCCGATATGTACGGATCAACGGACAATACGATAGCGTTAGGATATGCAGTTGCCTATCCGTTGGGTGTTATCGGTATTATCCTGTCGATTATATTTATCCGTTACGTGTTCCGGGTTAACTTTGACAAGGAAAACGAACAGTTGAACAATGAAGATGCTTCCCATACGAATGAGGCAAAACCTGTTTCATTAATCGTGAAGAACCCAGCTGTTTTCGGTAAGAGTGTCGGTGAGTTATCAAACCTTCTGGAACATCGTGATTTCGTTATTTCACGTATCTGGCACGATAGCGACAAGCAGATTGAAATCGTATCTGCCAATACCGTATTGATGGAGAATGACAAGGTTTTTGTCATTACTACGGAGCAGGATGCCCAAACGATTAAAACTTTCATTGGTGAAGAGATCGATATGGAGCGTAAACAATGGATTCGTATGGAAAGCCAGTTTATCAACCGCCGTATCCTGATTACAAAACCGGAACTGAACGGTAAGCGTCTGGGTCAGTTGAAACTGCGTAAACTGTATGGTATCAATATAACCCGTATCAACCGTGCCGGTGTCGACCTGGTTGCAACGCCGCATCTGACCCTTCAGGTGGGTGACCGTGTAAATGTAGTAGGTACTGAAACTGCCGTAACGAACGTAGAGAAGGTATTGGGTAACTCGATGAAACGTTTGAATGAGCCGAACCTTATCACTATCTTTATCGGTATTGCTTTAGGTATTGTATTGGGAAGTATTCCTATTACTTTCCCGGGTATTCCCCAGCCGGTAAAATTGGGATTGGCTGGTGGTCCGCTTATCGTGGCTATCCTGATCAGCCGTTTCGGTTATAAATATAAGTTGGTGACTTATACGACTCAGAGTGCCAACCTGATGTTGCGTGAGATCGGTATAACGTTGTTCCTGGCCTGTGTCGGTATTAGTGCGGGTGACGGTTTTGTCGACACGATCGTGAACAATGGAGGTTTTGCCTGGATCGGTTACGGCTTTATCATCACTACCGTACCTTTGCTGATTATCGGTTGTATCGGCCGCTATTTCTGCAAAGTGAATTATTTCACGCTGATGGGTCTGATTGCCGGTAGTACGACCGACCCGCCTGCACTGGCCTATTCAAACGCAACGGCAGGTAACGATGCACCGTCTGTGGGATACGCAACAGTTTATCCGTTGACGATGTTCCTGCGAGTGTTGACAGCACAATTGTTGATATTGTTCTTTGCGTAAACAAACAATTCATAGATAGGAAAGGTGTTTGAGTTTTTATCAGACACCTTTTTTATTGGGGCTAATAGATATTTGCCATACTAACCAGCGGCTCGTACAGCTTCTCGATATCCTGGGCATCGATTTCAAGAGTCAGCTGGTCGCCGGGCAGGATCGTTTGTCCGGCAGGAGGGAAGTCTTTGCGGTCGCGGTGGATATTGATGATGATGCAGTTATTGGGCAGGTGGAGCGTATCGACCAGCTTCCCGTCGAAATAAGAACCTACCATGACTTCGACATCTAGTATCAGCCGTTTTTCTTCCTGAAAGATCGGCTTCTTGATCATCTCTTCATAAAACATGACGTTGAAAGGCTTTATTTCCAGTAACTCGGTAAAATAATACGTCAGTCCTCCGACAACGATCGAAGGATAGAACACTTCGAAATGGCCGGTGATCTCTGTTATCAGGAGAATGGCGGTGATGGGAGTACGTACCACGGCAACCAGGAATGCAGCCATCCCGATCAACATGACGTAACTTATATTTTCCGGTGCGATGATGCCCTGCTGCACCAGCAATAAGGCACAGATCTTTCCTAATAATCCCCCTGTTACCAGTGTCGGAATAAAACTGCCACCCGGCAGTCCGGATGAAAAGGAATAGACGGTGAACACCATATGCAGCAACATCATCCCGGTTATCCACAGGATGCTCTCTTTTCCGCCTAAAGCCTGTTCCATCAGGAACTGTTCGCCGCCTCCGGTCAGGTCCGTTAACGTCAGTGAAATGGTATAGGCCATGATCAGTAATCCCAGCAACTTGATGTATTCCGGTTGTTTTATGGCCGGATATAACCTTTTCACGTAAAGCATCAACAGCGAATAGAACTTTCCGAAAACGGAGACGATGACGGCGAACAAGAGGAATAGTTTGATCTGTAACGAGAATGACAAATCCGGTGCCACGGCATTTATCTCATGATAGGGATTTATAGGAAAGATCATATTGGCAATGGTTCCGGCAACCACTCCGGCCAGTATGGTTGTGATAGCCGTTTTGGGCGCATCAAACCGTTCGATCGATTCGATAACCAGCGTAGCAGCTGCCAAAGGAGCGGCAAAGGCAGCCGCCAGTCCGGCTCCGGCACCGGCTGCCAGCAATTGTTTCCGTTCACCGCTCAGGATATGTCCCCATTTACCGACCAGGTCACCGATATACGATCCCATCTGGACGGACGGCCCTTCGCGCCCCATGGAAAGGCCGCTGCTTAATGTCAGTACTCCGCCGGCAAATTTAGCCAGCAGTTGCCGGAAGGAATGCTTATAGACAATCCTTCCGTTGATCGCCCCGCGTGTTTGCGAAATACCACCGCCCGATATATAAGGCCAGCGTTTCACCATCCAGGATACAAACAGGAGGATTCCCCAGAAGGCCAGAAAAGCAATGATATGCAGGTACCAGGGTGGCGACGATTCAAAGAAATCCTTCCGGTAATTGTAGAATAACTGTAATAAATAGTGATAGGGAACTGCCACCAACCCGGTCAGCAACCCTACAATGAGGCTCACGAAATAGAGCCTGGCATCCACTAGTTTCAGTTTTAATATCCTCCAGTTTACCTTCATAAGCTCGATAAAAACAAGACTGAATCAGGTTTGGTTTTAGCAGAAGTTCATTATCAAATTATCTTTTACATTTGTTCTATATAATCTAATTAAAAAAACAACTTTATGGAAACATCGTATGTAAAAGAAGTAAAAAGAAATTTTCGGGGAAATTTATTGAATTATATCAGTTTTCTTGAAAAAGAGAAAAGTGGATCAGCCCAAAGTACAGCTTCCCTCTATAAGGTAACCCTGGGACATTTGGAGCGGTTCGTAGGTACGGATATTTTAAAAATGAAGCAAGTGACCCCCCTGTTGGTGAAAGATTTTGTATCTTATCTGCAATCCCTCAATTTGAGTCCTAATTCGGTAACCAACTACACCAGTATATTCCGTACCGTATTCAACAGTGCTGTATCTGAAAATCTGGTTACACCTGAAACAAATCCTTTTCAAAAAATACATCTTCGCCCCGTATCCACTTATAAACGTTCAGTGGGGATACAGGTCATTAAAGATATGACGGAATTGGATTTAAAAGGGAAGAAGCGTCTTGATTTTGCCCGCGATCTGTTCTTGTTCAGTTTTATGGCATGCGGAATGGCGTTTGTTGACTTGGCACATCTGACACAAAATAATGTACGTGGCAATGTACTTGTCTATTACCGTGTGAAGACAAAAACAGAAATTCGCGTGACGATTACTTCGGGTATGCGTCGTTTATTGGAAAAATATGCCAGGGAGAATTCCAATCTGCTATTTCCTGTATTACAATCGGAAGAGGTTTCTTATGAGAGATATAAAGTCGCTTTAAGAACATACAACCGACGGTTGGCTACGATAGGGGATATGATAGATTGTCCGGTAAAACTGACCTCCTATGTGGCCCGTCATTCCTGGGCTATGCAGGCAAAAGAAAATTCTGTTTCGGTTGCAGTCATCAGTCAGGCCTTGGGGCATACTTCCGAAAAAACAACACTCTTTTATTTAAAAGAATTGGATCAAAATATCATTGACAGGGTTAATTTGAAAATCATTGACTTTGTGGAAAAATGGGTAAGCAAGAGTAATTGCAAGAATTGACGCTTATTTACGGAATAAGGGTCATTGTTTATAAACTGGTAGAATTATAATTACGAAATCTATACCCCATACTACCAGATTGCTTGAAAATCTTTGACAGTGCAAAAGTAAAAAATTACTATTGATAAAATTGTAGTAAGAAGAAAATTTGTGTCTTAAAAAAGATTAATATTAAGATAATCTCATTGAAATTCGTGAAAAAACGATGCGGAAAGACCTAAAAATGAAACCATTATGAAATTCAAGATTAACTGCGATAAAATCATTAACTGATCTTAGCAGGACACTCCAACTATCAGAAATAAATAGATTGACATTTATTTAAGGAATCCTGAGTTTAGTAATATTATTTTACTAAATAAACACTATCATTTTCCATTTCCAGTTTCTTGTCCTTTCCTTTTTCAGACAACTGATTATTTCCAGGTTATATATAGATTGTAAATAGACATCGTTATTGATTTTTTACTTACTCCATATATAAAACATGCTAGTATATAGTTGATATATAGTGGTTTAAACTCAATGACCCTTATTCCGTAAATAAGGGTCAAAATAAAAAGCACTAGTATGTCACCCTCAGGAATGGGACTGACGACCTTTGTTATATCAACCCTCAAATAATAAATGCATGTTAACTAATTCATTTTTAGTTGTTTTGGATGTTGTTGCCGGAGAGCCATTGAAAAGTAAGATATCTTTATTTCTTTGTTTGATTTTGTCATTTTTCTTTTCTCTGATGTTTCTTCCTCAAATTTTGAATATATCGCGACGTAAACAATTATATGATACGCCGAATAGGCGGAAGTGTCATCATGAAAGAATTCCCCGTTTAGGTGGCTTGGCATTTTTTCCTTCCATTGTTTTGTCTATGTCATTAGTAGTCGGTTATCGTTATTTGATTGGTTTTCAGATGAATCACCAATTAAATGACAATATATTGTTGGAGTTTTTGTTTTTGTCGGCAGGATGTTTGTTCCTGTATATGACTGGAGTAGAGGATGATTTAATAGGGGTTCGTTATCGTAAGAAATTTTTTATACAATTTGCCGTGGCTTCTTTACTTCCGGTATCCGGTTTCTATCTGGATAATTTATACGGATTGTTTGGGGTGTACATATTGCCGGAATATATCGCGATTCCGTTTACAGTCTTGTTGATTGTTTTCATAACAAATGCTGTCAATCTGATCGATGGCATCGACGGATTGGCAGCGGGAGGGAGTGCTTTCTCTTTCCTGGTGATTGGGCTGATGTTTTCTCTCAAAGGGTTATGGCTATATTCGATGTTGGCTTTTTCGGCGTTGGGTTGCCTGATTCCCTTTCTATATTTTAATGTATGGGGCCGTACTGCCAAAGGAACCAAGATGTTTATGGGAGATGCCGGAGCGTTGTCGTTGGGATATCTGTTGTCTTTTCTGGTCATTAAATATGCTGTGTATGTATCGGAAACGGAACCGGATGTAAAGAATCTGGTAATTCCGTTTACCTTATTATTCATTCCGATGTTCGACGTCCTTCGTGTCATGCTGGTACGTGCTATGCACCACCGTCCCTTATTTATTGCCGATAAGAATCATTTGCATCATAAATGTTTGGCTGCGGGCATGACTCATTTACAGGCAACGGAACTTATTCTGGTATTTACAATCGTATTATTGGTCCTGAATAATTGGTTGACAGGCTTCTGTAATATAACTATTATATTGATAGTCGATTTGCTGCTCGGTATCTTGTTGAGTAAATCATTGAAAATATGGAAAAGAAAATGATTTCGGTCATTGTACCGGTTTATAATGTGGAGAAATATCTGCCGGCTTGCCTGGACAGTATTTGCCATCAAACATTGAAAGAACTGGAAATTATACTGGTAGATGACGGCTCGACCGATAACAGCGGGCGTATTGCAGAACAGTATGCCTTGCAGGACAAACGTATCAGGGTGGTACATCAAAGAAACGGAAATCCGGGAGCGACACGTAATGTCGGGTTAGAATTGGCGACAGGAGAATATATCGGATTTGTCGATTCGGATGATTGGATCGAACCGGAGATGTTTGCTTCTCTTTATGCGAAAGCGGAAACGGATAACCTGGATATTGTCGTTACAGGGGTAACAACAGAATGGCTACGTGATAACCGGAAAAAGGAAAACCGATTTGTAGAATCGATTACAGAATGGCCGGCAGTAACATCACTGGATGCTTTTCTATTGTTGAAAGAGAAAAAAATGTTTGCGGTAGCCTATAATAAATTATACCGCTCCGAGTTACTGAAAAAACAAAAAGTCCGGTTTATGGAAATGTTACCCCATGAAGATTTGGTATTCAACCTGCGTGCATTTTCGTTTGCCGAAAGAATCGGTTTTATTCCGGATAGCAGTCCTTATCATTATTTATGCCGGGATGAGATGAGTGCTGCCGGTTCTTTTTCATCAGACCATTTGCAGGCCTGTCAACTGACGGAAGATGCGTTTCGTCACTTTTTCAGAATACATGACTGGAATAGCAATGATATGGAATCCTATCTGAGGTCTGGAAGAATTACCGATTATTCTGCGTATGCGGCAAGTTTTTATAAAAAGAATTGTCCTCTTACGCGCAGGGAACGTATCGAATGTCTGGAAAAGGAATTTAAGCAAAACGGCTTATTAAGACGGGATCTCATATTGTCACGTCCTGCCGGTTTCCAGCAAAGAATGTTTTATTTCTTTCTGTTTAAAACAACTTCCGGAATGACAGATAGTTATTATCGGATTTTATTCTATATGCGGTATCATTTTGATGGTGTTTACCGTATTTTCAGACGACTTATATCTAAATAACATATGATTACCATTGTAATTTTGTATACAGAGCTAATGCCTTATAATGTAATAGTTATAAAGGCGTTGGTCGATAGGGAATGCCATGTACATGTCGTATTGTCGGATTCAAACAAGAAGACACCTTATTTGCCTCCCCAGTTGGAAGGCGTCACGTATTACAACCGTTCTTCGTTTTGGGATCCCGACCATTTATTCCGCTTGGTAAAAAGGTTGGAACCTGATTTGATTTGGACTGCCGGTTGGATAGATCCCTTATATAACGAAGTGGCAGGCAAAGTTCGTAAGCAACTGCATATACCCGTAATAGCCAGCAGCGATACCCAATGGAGAGGGGGAATGCAATGGTTCAATGTCCTGGTATCCCGTTTTCGTCATCGTAGGTGGTTCAGCCATTTGTTTGTATCGGGCGAGCCGCAGGTTGCTTATGCACGTAAATTGGGATTTCGGCAGGAACAGATTCTGATGCATAATTTATCGGCCGATGTGGAGTTATTCCATAACGTCGATTTGAAAATGCGGGAAAAAGAATATCCGCGTCGTTTAGTATTTATAGGTAGATTTTCGAAAGAAAAAGGCTTGGCGTATCTTTTGGAGGCCTGGAATACGATACCGGATCGTAAAAACTGGAAATTGGTATTGATAGGGAACGGACCGGATTATCCTAAACTGAAAGGATATCCGGATGTCGAAATAAAAGATTTTATGCCGCAGGAAGAATTGGCGGAAGAGCTGGAAAAGGCGGGTGCATTTATTTTACCTTCTGTTACCGAACCCTGGGCACTGGTGATACATGAAGCCGCTTGTGCCGGTTTACCGATACTGGCATCCGCTTGTTGCGGTGCCGTGAGTTGTTTTGTGAAAGACGGGGAAAACGGATTTTTGTTTAAGCCGGCGAATAAACGTTCTATTCGTAAAGCTATCGAACGTTTTATCCGTTTGCCGGAGTGGCAGTGGGTACAAATGGGGCGGAGAAGCAGGAAACTGTCAGAGAGGATTACACCGTCGAAAGTTGCCGATTGTATTTTAGCCGTATTGAAATGATGGTTGCCACGACGGATATTCTTTCCCGCATTGCATTGCCGGGTGTCCTTTTGTTGACACTGACAAAGGTCATACCTTATTTTTATCCTATTCCGGATAATGTATACTATGCTGTATTTTTAGTCCTTTTTATCTGGTTTGTTTTACGGGGAGGTTTGAAAATATCATACACTTACATACCTTTTCTGGTTGCCTTGTTTATCTCTATCTGGGTGAATGAGATTCCTGCTTATTTTAAAGTATGGTTCCGGGTTCTGGCTTTTTTATCTGTAGTCTTTGCTGTCGGCCCTTTCTTTATAAATCCGTATATGGTTACGTGGAGGCGTTTGCTTTTTGTATATGTGTTAGCGGTTATCCGGTGGATTGTGATAATCTCATTCTTTGCATGGGCATTCAGGTTACCTTTTGTACATGGGTACAGCGGTTTCCGTGGATTGACAAATCAATCCATGCTGCTCGGTCCGTTAGCAGGTATTTCAATGGTATATAGTTTGTACCGTTTTTATTTGTCTTCCGGAATTTGTGAACGATATAAACAAATTGGAATTACGGTTATTTCATTCGCCGTACTATTACTGGCCGGTTCCCGTGCCGCATTGGCAAGTTCTGTTATGGCTGTTGCTTTTTTTTATAGCCGGATTTATCGTCATCGTGTGGAACGGTTGGCACGGCTCGTATTTATGCTGGCTATATTAGCTGTATTGACAGCCGGTATTTGGTGGCCTTATACGGAAAGAATACGTTCTAAAATGGAAGGTGGTAAAATAGCAGGTAGTTTGACCCGTTCACGAGATGATTTATGGGATGCCCGTATGACCGAATTTAAGGGATTTCCCATCTTTGGAGTCGGATTTGCTACCGTAAAGCCTGACTACGCAAAGACAAACAAAGTAAATCTGGAGACCGGGACTATTGAACCGGGGAGCAGTTGGTTATTTCTGCTGTCTTCAATGGGGATAACGGGTTTCCTGGCTTTTTTTATTCCGTATCTGTCTTTTATGTACCGGATGTTCCAAAGGGAATCGGTCGGTATAAATGGCTATTTTTTGGGTTCTCTGTTGTTTTTGTTCTTTTTTCACCTGTTTTTTGAAGGGTATGTAGTGTCTTCGGGGGCCTACTTATGTTTTTTTCTGTGGCTGTTGTTGTCGGAGTGTAATAAAGTAATTAATGTAAAATAATTGTTCGATATGATACAAATCATACCTTCGGAGTTGAAACGTTTGTATAAAGTATTGCCTCGTTTATACAGGTTACGGTTGTTGAAGGTCGGTATTTCTGTTTTTATTATGGCGGTTTTGGATTTGGTGGGGACCGGCGTTTTATTACCTGTTTTATTGCTGGTGCTTAATGAGAATATCATCCTGGAAAATCGCCATATGGCCTTATTTTACAGTTGGATGGGATTTGACAGTATCCGGTCGTTTGTATTTTTTATCTGTATAGTAGTATTGCTTTTTTCAATTATACGTGTTTGTCTGTCTGCCTGGTTGCAGTATAAACAGAACAAACGGTTATTTTATATATCCAGTTATTTGTCCCTTCAGCTTTATCAGAGTTATTATTCACGGGGGTATTTATTCATCAAGCAAAACAACAGCCATAAGTTGATTAATCAGGTCAACAGTGTAGCCGGTAATTTAATACAAGGTTATTTTGTACCTTATGCCCAATTACTTTGTGAGTTTTTTGTTACAACCTCTATTCTGGTCGGATTGATTACATTCAATATCTATGTATTTTTACTGGTCGTTTTCACATTTGTCCCTATTACATGGACCTATTATCGTTTTTCCCGTTCCCGGATAAAAGAATACGGGAAACAGTTGAATCTGTTGAATCCCCAGAGGGGCAAATTATTGCAACAGACATTTATCGGGTTTACGGATATGGAAATGAATAATACTTTTTCCAACAGCTTTTCGCGATTCACGGCCCTGTTGAAAAAACAAAACAGTTTGACTGTCCGTAATTTTATTTTGACTAATTCTTTACAAAAAGTATTGGAGGTGGCTATTGTGTCTTCGGTGGTGGTGTTGATTATTGCAACACAGTTATTTAAACTTCCATCCATAGGGCTGATAGTCGGTATATTTGCCATCGCCGTTTACCGGGTGTTACCGGGTATTATAAAAGGTACGGGATATATTTTTCAGATGCGGGGTAATTCGTTTGCGTTGAACCTGTTATCCGATCTTGAGTCCGGGCAGGTTACACAGGTCATAACGGAACAAGTTCCGATCGAGTTCGGGCATTCGATAACAATCCGGGATATTTGTTTTTCTTATGATGGAAAAGCTCCCATATTCGATCATTATAATCTGGAGATACATAAAGGCGATTTTATTGGTTTCCGGGGAGAGTCCGGTTCGGGTAAATCGACCTTGTTTCATTTGATACTGGGTTTTTTGCAACCGGATTCGGGAGGAGTTTATGTGGATGATGCTCTTTTGTCTGCCGATAAACTGACCTCCTGGCGGAGCCGCATCGGCTATGTGTCGCAACAATTGTTTATGGTGGAAGGTACGTTACTCGATAATATCGTAATGGGGTATAATAGTGAACATCCGGATATGGACCGGATCGACCGGGTTCTCCGTCTGGCTTCGCTGAATCATTTTGTCGGTTCTCTGCCCAAAGGTGTTTATACACCGGTGGGGGAAGGCGGAAGCCTGTTGTCGGGAGGTCAGCGCCAACGGTTGGGGATTGCCCGGGCTTTATACAAGAAAGCAGAGATTCTGATGTTCGACGAAGCGACTTCTTCTCTGGACGAGACAACGGAGCATGCGATCAACGACTCTATTATCCGGCTTTCTGAGGAGTGTCCGGGATTGACGTTACTGGTTATTTCCCATCGTCCGGAATCGTTATCTGTTTGTCGCCGGATCGTGGATATATGTAATATACAATAACAATGTATATTAACTTGGTATGTGATCCCGGGACAAGCCCGGGATGACAGGATAGTGACTTCTGACACCTTCCCGCTAAAGGAAAAGGATTATGCCAGCAATTTCAGCAAATACCCTCCCGTTGCACAGAGAATTAGTGCCGTACCCATTATTTTTTCGGGTGCAGGGAAGGTTTCCCTGATATTGAGAGTATCGCCCCGACCGCTGCCAGCGCCACTTCCGTATTCTGATGGCAGACAGCCAGGATGGCCAGTATCGTCAACCACAGGTTGACCGGGTTTGTGTTTCCCTTTGGCCCGAAAAATCAAACGGGCGATCGTAGTCAGGAAACCGAGGATAGCTTCAAGATATTTCATAGGAATAATTTTAATGTGTCAATATGCCAATATGCAAATGTGCCAATTGAGCGGTTATTTATTTCATATAGTTGCAAATCGTAATCAGCAGTTTCCGGTAGGCTTCGCGGTTGTCGCCGTTTTGTTCGCTGATGTAGCGGCTGTAGGCGATTTCCTTGGCATAAGCCTCGGGATAAATGCTGATGGCAGCAGCCGTCGGATAGACTGTACGGATCAACCGGGCAAAATCAAAGAAACTTTGTTGATCCGATTCGTATATACGAAATTGCAGATGAGAGATTCCTCCGTCCTCTATTCTGAGCGTTTTCGCTCCTTTCCAGTAGAGGGTAGATTGTCCGTATCCGGTAAGTCCGAAATAGTTGTGGTATGTCCGGCAAAGAACACTTTCACCCCAACCGCTTTCGATGGCCGCTTGTGCCAGTATGATATCCGGATTCAGCTTGAAATGTTCCCCGGCCGCCTGTGCAGCCGGAAGGAACTGTTTGAAGAATGCTTGCTTATCCATGCCTATTCGATTTCAGGACGATCTTCGGAACCGCTGCCGCCATTGTTGTTGGCATCGGGATCGATGATCGGTTTCAGCTCTTCAAATTTGGCATTTTTCTTGATATCGGCAAGCATAGTGCCCGATACGTATACGATGCGTGCATCGTTAAAGAGAGAGGTATTGAAATCATCTTTTGTGGCAGCCCCTTTGCTTCCTGCAACCATGCGGAAGTTTCCGAGGCGGCCCATACTGATGATATCGCCTTCTTCGAGGCGTTCCTGCATGACCGAAAGCAAGCCTTCGATCACCAGCATGACATCCCCGATAAATGCGGTGCTTCGCATGGCGATCATGCTGCATAACTTTTCGAAACTGACTTTCTTCAATGCCCGGACTTGTGCATAATACAGTTCGGAACCTGCGGCAGCGTCTTTACGCATGTCGGGACGTTTTACGAGGTGATAATTTAAAGCCATGGGAAATAATTTTTTAATTTGACAATGTGCCAATATGCCAATGGAAATACTCCGAAAGCTATTGACGGTTAACTGGTTGGTTATCGATAACAGTTCAAAGGTACGACGGTGGGAGAGTGTCGTTTCCGGTTAACTCCGGTTGTGTACGGTTATGTATGGATAAAGGCTGATATGTCTGGCTATAAAATGATTTTAGTTGGAATATATAGAGGTAAATGCTTGTTTTTCTGTTATTTATTTTGTAAATTTAAAGCATGAACCAATTAGAAACAGCAGGATATGAATAAGGAAACGGAACAACCGGAAGTACATGTAAAAGTACGTAGTTACGGACTAACAGAGTTGGGTTTGTTATATAACCCGTCCTTGCAGCCCGATTCGGCAGCGAAAGCTATCAAGCGTTGGATTGCCTTCAACAAGGACCTGACAACCGCCTTGCAGCAATCCGGCTGGCGCAAAGGCCAGCGCAAGTTTACACCTTTGCAGACGCAACAGATATTCAGGTTTCTGGGAGAGCCTTGAGAATTGAAAATTAGGAATTGAAAATTGAAAATTAGACAGTACGTACGGTATAATTATTTATCTTTGTGTGATAGTTGCCGATAATGACAAGTAATAATTAGGAAATAGTTTCGATATGAATACGAAAACCAGAAAACTTCCGGTCGGGATACAGAGCTTCGAAAAGGTTCGTGAAGGAGATTTTGTATATGTAGACAAAACCGATTTGTTATATCGATTGGTTCAGTCCGGTAATCCCTATTTTTTAAGCCGTCCGCGGCGTTTTGGTAAAAGTTTGTTTCTTTCGACATTAGAAGCCTATTTTCAAGGTAAAAAGCATCTGTTTAAAGGTTTAGCGGTTGAAAAACTGGAACAGGACTGGAAAATATATCCGGTATTGCATCTGGATCTGAATGCTGAAAAATATGATTCTCCTAAAGCTCTTGAAGCTATTCTGAGTTCTCATCTTACACGGTGGGAAGATTTATACGGGAAAGGAAAAGATGAACAAACCCTTTCCACCCGCTTTGCCGGTATTATTCGCCGTGCAGAAGAAAAAACAGGTATGCAGGTTGTCATATTGGTAGATGAATACGATAAACCATTATTACAAGCATTAGGTAATGAGACTTTGACGATAGAATATCGTAATACATTGAAAGCTTTTTATGGCGTTCTTAAAAGTCTGGATGGCCACCTGAAATTTGTCTTTCTTACAGGAGTAACCAAGTTTGCGCATGTAAGCGTATTCAGTGATTTGAATCAATTGGTAGATATCAGTATGAATTCGGATTATGCGGCTATCTGCGGAATAACATCCGAGGAATTGCGTTCGAATTTTATACCGGAACTAGAGGTCCTTAGTCTTGAAATGAATTTTGCATTGGATGAGACTATCCATCAGATGAAGCTTAAATATGACGGTTATCATTTCCGGGAAGAAACTCCAGGCATATTTAATCCGTTCAGTGTCTTAAATTGTTTACATACGCGTCGTTTTGATAATTACTGGTTTCAAACAGGAACTCCTACTTTTCTGGTTGAATTATTGAAAAAGAGTGATTATGATTTGCGGTTGCTTTTGGAAGGTGTGGAAATGCGTGCTTCTGCTTTTTCGGAATATCGTATGGAGGCGAATAATCCAATACCGCTACTCTATCAAAGCGGTTATCTGACAATCAAAGGATATGATAAAGAGTTTGCTTTATATACATTGGCTTTCCCGAACGAAGAAGTAAAATATGGCTTCGTCGATTTTATTACCCCTTTTTATACTGCAGTCACTGAAGATGAAAACGGTTTTTACATCGGTAAGTTCGTTCGCGAACTGCGTGCAGGAAATGTAGATGCGTTTATGAACAGGTTGAAAGCCTTTTTTGCAGATTTTCCTTATGAGTTGAATGAAAAAACAGAACGTCATTACCAAGTTGTTTTTTATCTTGTATTCAAACTGATGGGGCAGTTTTGCGATGCTGAAGTTCATAGTGCCCGTGGCCGTGCCGATGCTGTTGTAAAAACCAGTGATTACATCTATGTATTTGAGTTTAAACTGAACGGGACTACAGAAGAAGCTCTGCAGCAGATTGATGATAAAGGTTACCTGATTCCTTATCAGGCAGATGGGCGCCGGTTAGTAAAAGTCGGTGCTTCTTTTAGTGCGGATGAACGGAATATTGCAGGCTGGGAAGTGATTTTTAATTAACGATGAATTTTTTAAACAGAAGAAAGATATGGCAAAGAAAATACCTTACGGATTGACAGATTATGTGTTACTCATGACAGACATAAATATGCATCCGATGAAAAGGTAAAGAGCAGTACAGGTAACACCCGTCTGCGTCTCCTTGCCGCAGTTTACAGAGGCTGGCAACCGGTAGCAATGCAGGAATTTGAGTGATGTTGATACATTCCTTATTCTAGTCCAAAGGTCAGAGAATTACAATCGTATTTAGAATGCATGATGTTTTTGTCGAAAATTACAACCAGTTGCTATAAACAAACACTCATATCTGATAAATCTTGAACCAAACCTTACCTCTGATTATATCAACGGAACAATCAATATGAAATCGTTCAAAAAACCGTATAAGGACTACCGCTGTTTTATGGCTGGTATTCTATCGGCTTTTAGTGCCTGGATGTAATCTTTGAATCTAATAATAGAATTAATAATCAATGGAAGAAATATTTAAATGTACCTATTCTCTTTGCCCTTCCGGCAAAGAGAATAGGTTAACGTATCCGGCTTGTTGCGTGTAAAAAAATGATGCCGGGTTCTTGTCGGATTGTATTGAATCCTGTATCGAGCTGTTGAAAGAAACGGTTCGTAATATATCGAAAAGAGATAATTAGTATTAAAATTTTACATAAATCATGCGAAAAAGAATTTTAGAAGGGATTGCCGGTATTGGTTTACTGGCTGTTCTTCCGGCTTGTAGTACTCAAAAACAAGCAATAATGCCGGAAGATGTGTATGCTGTGGCACGTACCGTACAAACCGGAACGGAGCAGGAAGCAGGGAGCGATAAACAACAGGGGCAAATATCCCGGAATGTGGAAATCCCCCAGTTGCAGGTCGATGCCCAGTCTGTTTATAACCGGATGATTAATTATATCGTTCCGGAAGAAGAGTTGGCTCCGGTGTTATTGAAGGAGCAATTGGCTGTTTACATTGATTTTCCGGCCGGTGGTGTTCAGGTGAACCCTAAATACGGAAATAATTCTGCCGAACTGGCAAAGCTGGAAGGACATTTGAAAACCTTGCTGCAATCTGCTGACGGCTTTGTAAAAAACATCCGTATCATCGGTTACGCCTCTCCCGATGGGAACACGAAGGATAATGAACGCCTGGCAGGCAACCGTGCCGTCCAGTTTAAAAACTATCTGCAGAAACAATTCAAACTGCCTGTAACCTGCCAGGTCTCTGTCGATTGGGTAGGAGAAGACTGGGACGGTTTGCAAGGTTTGATCTCCGCGTCGGATAAAAAATACGGCAGCCGTGTACAGACTATCTTCCAACTGACCGACGATCCGGATAGCCGTCGTAAACAGATAAAAGCCATAGATAACGGTGCCGTTTATAAAGATATCGAAAAGAGTTTTTTCAGCCGTTTACGCCGGATGGAACTGACTGTCGAGACAGAAGCGCAACAACCCACCCTGACTGATCCTCAATTGATCGAAACGATATATACCCACCCGGAAAAAATCTCATTACCTGATTTTATCCGTTTGGCCTCTTTCTATCGTCCGGGTACCGAACAATACCGTGAAGTATATGAGGTAGCCGCCTATACCTATCCCTCCTGTGCTGTCGCCCTGCTGAATGCCGCTGCCGCATCGTTGGCATTAGGTGATAAAGAAGCGGCCCGCCACTTTTTCCAACAGGTAGGCGATGATCCGCGCGCTTACAATAACCAGGGAGTTTTATTGCTGATGGAAGGAGATAAAGAAGGAGCTGCCTCTTATTTTCGTAAGTATCTTCCCCTGAATCCGAGAGTAGCCCGTGAGAATCTGGGAATGATAAGTGAATAGCCTCCGGACATACTAAATAATTTGAAAGATGAAAAAGAAAATATACTGCAACTTTGTTGATTTTTGGCTTGGTTTTAATTATAAAACTTATTTCTGGTATTTGTCGGATGAATACGATTTGCAGATAGAGAAAGATCATCCGGATTATTTATTCTATTCCTGTTTTGGAAATGAACATTTGTTTTATGAAGATTGTATCCGGATTTTTTTTAGTGGTGAAAATATAATACCGGATTTGAATATGTGTGATTATGGGGTGAGCTTGAGTCATATTCGATGTGATGACAGAACCTTCCGGATGTATGGCGGGTTTATTTATGACAAGGATTTTCACTTGGTTTTACCGCTTTTAAAAGAAGAAGCGTTGCTTAACCGTAAATTCTGCAATTTTGTTTATTCCAATAATATTTGTGCCGTCCCTTATCGGGAGTTGTTCTTTAAAACTTTATCCGGTTATAAACGGATTGATTCCGGTGGTGCTTTTTTGAATAATATGGGTAAAAAGGTAGGTGATAAGCGACAGTTCCTACACGAATATAAATTCACTTTAGCGATTGAAAACTCAAGCATGCCGGGGTATGTGACTGAAAAAATCCTGGAACCGTTCATGGCACAGTCGTTACCGCTATATTGGGGCAGCCCCACTGTCAGTTCGGATTATAATCCGAACTCGTTTGTTAATCTGATGAATTATTCTTCCATGGAAGAAGCTGTTGAGGAGGTTATCCGCCTGGACAAAGACGATGCCGCTTATCTGGATAAAATGATGACACCCTTTTGGCTTTATGGTGCTAATTTTCAAGAATTTCGTGATAGTGAGATAAAAAAAATAAAAGATTTTTTCAGTCATATTTTTGAGCAACCATTGGATAAAGCCGGTCGTCGGGTATGTTATGGCCGTAATAAAATTACTATTCAGAAACAAAGGAGATATTATGCTCCGACATTTCTTGAATTGTCAAAATCTATGACCAAAAAACTATTGAAAAAGAAATAAGGGTGTTTTGAAATGTTAAGACCAGTCTTTTAACTTCAAAATAAGGGACTTTTACAATCAAAGGTCATGACCTTTTTTTAGGAAATAAGCAACTCATTCCCGGCCTAACACATAAAACAATGGATAAAAAAAATTATGCAGGCTTGCGGGAGGAGATCCGTTATCTTTTCCGACTTTTAAAGTGAATATTCAACAACAACCGGATCCGGTACGGACGGTTATGGAGATAGCTGTTTTTTTACGTGAATCGGGTGATATAGATAATGAACAATGGCATAAATTCTCACGACGTTTTTTTGCGGAATATCGTGATACGATCATGCAATATTACGGTTATGAAAGCCAGGTGTATTATACGCTACCCAGGGAACTGGTTTACCCGCGCTTCTTTATTGCAGTCATGTCGGTTTTACTGGAACTGGGTGTTATCAGATGTAAAAGGGGGAAATTGGCTAAAACGCTTTTCGGTATGTTTGGTTTTGACCAGGAGCTTTCCACCATCCGCAGATGGTTTTACGATATGCCTCCCGAATACGAAGATATTTTAACAACGTTTAAGGATTTGTTTCGCACACTAGAAATCAAGAAATAAATTATTAATTAGCTGGGAATGAGTTTGCTTTGTTCTTGTTTTCCCGGTTTTTAGTGTACTCCGCCCAGCGGCATACCGGATGTATATTTGCGCCGTAGGGTAAGCGGGCAGGAGTGTCCTGAATGATTTTTTGATCGCATGTCTCTTTGTATTAGTTATAATAATATTCATTCTATATTAAAGAGGCCGTACGAACCGTTGTCAAAGTAATGTCTTATAACCATCTTCTACCGTTTGATAATCAAAATTCGTAATCTGTCACAAAAGCGCGCTTTTACCTGTCACGTTTGAATTAGTAACTAAAAAGGTTGTAAAAATGAAAAAACGTAAGGAAAACATGACACCGGATTACCGGAAGTCGGGCTACCTGAAAGTGGGTAGAAGTGTGTTGCGCGCATTTTTTATGGGAGAACGCGATCTCCGTGAGTTGGCTAGTGTTTTACTCTGTGTCGAAACCTTTGCCTATTTCAGCGAAGGACAGGTTTGGCTGAACGATCAGGTTTATTTCTGTCATCCGGGAGAGTGGATCACTTCGTACACGGAGATCGAGGAACTAACGGGTATCGATCGCCGCCAGGTCAAGAAGTATCTGGTGAAGCTCGAAAAACAACATTTCGTGTTTGTGTCGAATGTCGGTTTTTACAAGCGGATTGCGTTGGTCAATTATGAACAATCCGTACAGGTGCAACATGGGGAACCGGTGGCACATAATCCGAACGGAACCGACCGGAATGATTCCGGCGGTAGCATCTGGGATGAAGCGATGAATTTTTATAATCCGGGTAATGATCAGAAAGGAGCGGTGAACTGATGAACACACAAAAGAACATGCAGTCTCAGCCGAACACGAACCTTCGACTGGAACAAGCCGTGATAGCCGGTTTGTTGGTGAGTCCGGAAGCGATATTCGATGTGGCGGACCGGTTACAGCCGGATATGTTCAGCGACAACCGGACCGGTTTTGTCTACCGGGCGGTACTTTCGCTGATGGCCTCCGGAACAGCTGTCGATATGCTGACCGTAGAGAATGAGATGCGACGGCTGGATAACGGCTTGTATATACAGTTGAACGGATTATCGTTTCTGTCGGATATGTTGCTGGACGTACGTAGCGATGCCCATATCCGCATTCATGCCGACGAGCTGGTCCGTTGTTATACCTTGCGTCAGCTGGTGAATGAGTTGAAGAAAAAAGAGACGGAGGCGCAATTGCCCTCCGCCGATGTTACAGCGTTGTTGACGGGGATAGAGGATCTGGCAGGCTCTTTACGTGATGGCATGGCACATGTCTCGTCGATGGAGAATGCCGGTGCGGTAGCAGCCCGTGTGTTGGATAAATCGTATCGTGAACAGGCTTTGCTTGAATCCGGGGAAATCAGCCGTCTCTTTTTCGGTTTGCACGACCTGGATACGATGACGGGAGGACTTTACAAAGAGGAATTGACGGTTGTTGCCGGACGTCCCTCCATGGGGAAATCGGCGGTAGCTCTATGGATGGCACTCCATCAGGCGCGGCAAGGTACGGCAGTCGCCTATTTCAGTGTGGAGATGAGCAAAGAGCAAAATGTGATGCGACTGCTTTCGATGATCAGCGGAGTCAATGCGGATAGCCTGCGTTTTAAAGGTACTACAGCCTCTGACCGTGCCCGGTTGGAAGAAGCAAAGAAGGAACTGGAGCGATTGCCGCTCACCTTGGAGTATTGCGGATCGGACACGATCGAAGATATGCGTGCCAAAGCCCAGTCTTTGCATAAGAAAGGCTGGTTGGGAGTTTTATATATCGATTATCTGAATCTGATCAATATTATTCTATCAAAAAATGATTTGCAGGAGACAACTGATTTGGCCTTGGGCAACATCGCCCGTAAGGCGAAACTGATGGCGGAAGAGATGAAAATCCCGGTGGTTTTGCTGGCCCAGTTAAACCGTGATGTCGATCGCCGCCAGGGGAGTCATTTCCCGATGCTGAGCGATTTGCGCAATTCCGGTGCGATAGAACAGGTGGCGGATGGGGTCATATTCGTTTATCGTGCCGAGAAGTACAATATTTTTTATGATCCGAAGACAAAGGAAGATTTGCGGGGAGTGGGCATGTTGCTGGTTGCTAAAAACCGTAACGGGGCAACAGGAATAGCCAAATTCCGCTACAATCCGGCAATGACCTGCCTGACGGATTATGATCCGAGAGTGATATGATATCATAGAAGAAAGAACTAAATAAATCTTTAAAGCAATGATAAATGTTAATAAAAGTAAACGGGGGGGGGGGGGGTAACTCTCTAAACCAAAAGAAGTTATCAAAAAAAATCCAAAGAATTTATAGACAGGCTTTTGTCTATTTCTTATGGATCAGAAAATGGGGAAGAGCGCCCAGAAAGTTTATTATCGATACAGACCGGAAGCTGGTGTATTTGAATAATCCGAAAGTGGCTTGCTCTTCGATAAAAAAATCAATGTTCGGAGACCAACCGGATATCCATGATTTTGTGAACCCGTACACAGAATGGGAGTTGAACCGGGAAACCGGTCGGTATTATAAATTCACCTTTGTACGAAATCCTTACAAACGTCTGATTTCTTGTTTTGAAGATAAATGCATACAGCATCCGGATGATATTTGCTGGGACAGTTATTTGTTTAGCGGTTTGTTGCGTATACGTGATTTCAACCAATTTGTATACAGGATATTTTTACTTCCCGGTTGTTTGGCCGAGCCTCATTTTGCCGGACAGTACTTGTTGGTATACGACAGGCGCGGCAAGTGTCAGGTTGATTATATCGGTAAGGTTGAACATATAAAAGAAGAATATGAGCCGATCCGTGAACGTTTTAATCTTCTTCCGTTGCCTCACATGAACCGGGCTGCTTCGCTGACCGGAAGATGCTGGATGGATTATTACACTCCGTTTACGGCATGGCTCGTCTACCGGAAATACAAGAAAGACTTCATCGCTTTCGGATATGAAGATGAATACAGGAAGCTAAAGGAATATTTGAAAGGAAAGAAATGAAGTTATAGAAAATAATCGGATAGCTCACATCTGATAAATTATGAACCGGAAAGATCGAATAAAACAAGTGGCTCGTTTGGAGGAGGTCGTTGAACGCTACCTGCCTCTGAAGCGGAGTAGCAGTTCGGGGAAGACATTAACCGGGCTTTGCCCCTTCCATGCCGACCGTCATCCGTCGCTCTGTGTAAATATCCGTGAGCAGTATTATAAATGTTTTGCCTGCGGAGCGGGTGGAGACGTTTTCCGGTTTGTTCAGGAAATGGAAGGATGCGATTTCAGAAAAGCATTGGATATTCTTGCCGGATGGTACGGATTACCGGATACGGACGACATACCTTTGGCATATACTCCGGCAAAAAAAATGTCTCCCATAAAGCCGGAGGCACATACGATTGTCAGTCAGTTGCATATCGACCATTTATTGCGTAGCCACCGAATGATATCCGACCTGTTGGAAACCTATATTCCGGAAGCGGATATTCTCCGCGAAACATATAAAGCGTTTGAAATAGGAGTGGCTCCGGCTGCTTTGCCGGCTTCCTACGTTGATATGTGCGACCGTCTTATTTTCCCGATACGGAATGAACGGGGAGAGCTGGTGGCTTTTGCCGGACGGTACCGGGGAGAAACGAAAGGGACGGATATTCATAAATACGTTAATTCGCCGGACAGTCCGGTTTACCATAAAAGTGAGATTTTGTATGGCTTATATCAGGCCCGGGAAGCGATCTGCGAACATCATTTTGTTTTTGTCACCGAAGGGTATAAAGATGTGCTGGCCATGCATGCCGCGGGCTTCCGGAATACGGTAGCCTTGTGCGGAACGGCATTGACGGACCAACAGATTACCTTACTCAGCCGGTACACCCGTTACGCGATTATTATGCTCGATGGCGATGAAGCCGGGCAAACGAACGGGATACGATCGGCACGCTTATTGGTTGAAAAAGGCTTTTCGGTCGGCCGGATCGTTCTTGAGTCGGGACATGATCCGGATTCCCTGCTTTGTATGATGGGACGCGAAGATTTTACCGGATATATAAAAAGATGGACCCGTATCAGCCGGTTGGAAGTTTACGAAACCGACCTGCTCCGGCAGATAAAACAATTGTTGGCAGACTTACACCTGGCTTTGACAGTAGCGGAACGGACAGACTTATTTGCCCGCATGCTCCCTTTGCATAAACGTTTGGAAAAAGTTACACGGCTACTGGCACATTCTCCGGTAATGAAAGCGGAATGGCTATTGGACTAGTTATTGAAAATTAATGAAATAGGATATATGATTGTTGACCAGGAACGCAAAGTAATATACTTGCATAACCCGAAGTGCGGCGGAACATTTTTGAGGGATATTTATATCGAGAAGTATGGAAAAACAGATGCTACGAAATGGTGGAAGTTATTTTCCCATCAATACGGAGTTGATTTGGGGCATATAACGTATGATGATTTACCTCGTTTTATACCGGAATGGAAGGATTACAGGATTGTTACGATGATACGAAATCCTTATAATCGTTTTTATTCCGGAATAAAGGAACTGAAAAGTCAACTGGTTCCATTTGAGCTTTTTAGCATCAAATGCTCCGGGCATTTGATAGATGAAGAATGGTTGAGTTTGAACAAATTCCAAAAAACATATGAATTTTTGCGAAGTATCTGTCCCGGGACAGATACCCGTCTTCTGGTGAAGCTGAATCTTGCTTCACCAGAAGACACTTGTAAATATATTTCTTCATTGAAGCGTAGTAAACAGGATGTTCTTTTGCGAAACAAAAGAATTCCCTGGATAACTCCCCAAAGTTATTATATGGCAGAGAAAATAGAACTATTATGGTATGAGTCGGAAGACGATTGGGAAAAATTGCTGGACATTTTCGGATTGTCTGCGTATAAAGAGCGTTTGAAAATAGCAAAAGACTATGCGATACCGGACGCTATTCGCGGGATGATTGAAAAGCTTTATCCGGAAGACCGGGAGTTGTTTTCGATGTATGGTGATAAATAATAATAGAAATACTTTATATAAATGAAAATACTACATGTAATTCCTTTCCTGAGTGCTGAAAGTGGAGGACCGGCTGTCAGTACGCTGTTACCGGTCAGGTATTTGAATGGAATGGGGAAGGATATTGAAATTCTGACATTCCGCCCGTCTTCGAGGGAGACTGTGATATCTGATGAATCATTTATCCGTTATCTGCCGGAGTTGAAAGGCTGGCGGGGACGTGCAGGCTATTCTTCCCGTTTAAAGGAGGCGTTGGAGAAAAATGCCGGTACAGATGTTTATCATATACAGGGACTTTGGTTGTATCCGGTTTATCTGACTGCACACATGGCCTCTGAAAAGCGGAAACCCTATATAATCACTTTGCGCGGGATGCTTTATCCTGAAGCACTGAAACAATCAGCCGTTACAAAAAAACTGGCATTATCTTTTTTCCAGCGCCGGCAGTTACAGGAGGCTGCATGTGTGCAGGCCACTTGTGAGGAAGAGATGTACTATTACCGTGAGATGGGGTTTACAAATCCGGTCGCTATTATTCCAAACCCGGTCGAATTAGAACCGGTAGCAGACGCTGTTTCGAAACCGGATGACATCAAACGTTTCGGATACCTCGGCCGTATTCATCCGCGAAAACATATAGAGCGTTTGATCGATTGCTGGCAACGGTTGGACGAACCGGGCGAATTAGTGATAATGGGAAACGGAGAACCCGGCTATGTGGCTTATTTAAAGGAGAAAGTTGAAAAAGCACTGTTGAAACAGGTCCGTTTTACCGGGTTAGTGACGGGGGATGAAAAAAAACGGCTGCTTGCTTCTCTTTCCTGCCTGGTCGTTCCCAGCGACTTTGAAAATTTCGGACGTATTATACCTGAGGCATTGATGCAGAGCATTCCGGTTATTGCATCGACAGGTACTCCGTGGCAGGAACTGGAAACGTGCCGGTGTGGCTGGTGGGTGAAGAATGATTCGGAGACTTTGACTGATACAATGCGTAAAGTGTTGGCGTGTGATAAAGCCCTGCTGGATGAAATGGGCGAGCGGGGACGGCAACTGGTGCTTAAAAAATATACGGTGGAGCAAGTCTCCGAACAAATGGTACAAATGTACGAATGGATTACGGGGAAGATAGATAAACCTGATTTTATATATTATTGATGTGATGAAAATGACAATGAAACGTACTTTGATACCCTTTTCAAGGTATATGTATGCTCTGATGAGCGGACAAAAAGATAAAAAAATAGATTTCTTTATTATCGGAGCACAGAAGTGCGGAACCACCTCTTTACATGATTATATGAATCAACATCCCTTTTGTACGGGTGCCTGGGGTAAAGAAACATTATTGTTTACGAAGAGATATCGGGGGCAATTGAAGTTAAAAAGGTTAGTCGGCTATTTTTCGTTTAATAAACTGATAAACAACAGGGGGAAATGCTTGTTTTTCGAGTCTACTCCCGACAATGTTTATGAAGAGGTAGCTCCCGGCCGTATTTATGAATATAACCCGGAGGCCAAATTGATATTTCTGGTTCGTGAGCCGGTCAGCCGGGCTATTTCCGAATATAATATGGCTTGCAGATATGCAATAGAAAAAAATCAGTGTGTTCGTGAAGATCCGGAACAGGAGTATTTTGATTGCCTGAAACAGCCGGATGAGTATCCATTCGAATGGTTTATAAAGGAAGAATTCCGAAAAATGGAAGAAAACGGTTCTTGTATGCCTTCAGCGTTTCATTACCCTGATTTTATTCGTCATGGCCTGTATGGCGAACAGTTGAAAAGGTATCTTCAGTATTTCCGTCCGGAGCAGATATTGGTTCTGGAAAGTAGAAGTTTGAAAATAGATAAGGTCAAGACCTTATCGGTTATAGAAGATTTTTTGGAGCTACCTCCTTATGAATGGCCTGAAAAAGATTTACAAAACTCCAACGTTGGAGTTTACACTCGTCAGATATCTGACGAGTGTAAACTGTTCCTAAAAAAATATTTTGAACCGTGGAATGAGGAATTCTTTGAATTGATAGGAAAGAGAATGGACTGGTAAAATCTATTCGTACTCTTTTGGAAATAAAACAATCTATTAATAAATATCTAAATGTATGAATAAGAGTGATTTGGTTAAAGAAATAGCAAGCCGCATGTCGGTAACAGTTACTATGGCTTCTCAATTAGTGGATACCCTGTGTGCCGTAGTCGGAGAATCGATCCGGAAGGATGAGTCTGTGTTGTTACAAAATTTCGGGCACTTTCAACCCTGGCAACAAAAAGAACGTTTCGGACGCAATCCGCGTACGGGTGTGGAATGTCCGATTCGTAAGCGGGTGAGCGTGAAATTTAAACCGGGAAAAGGGTTACTGGAACTATTGAATGAGAAACATGAAGATAAAGACATATGTGATTAATTTAAAGAGATCAGCAGACCGCCGGGAGTATATGTTGAAAGAGACCGCCCGGTATGCCTGTATGGATGTCGAACTGGTTGAAGCGGTGGATGGCCACCGGCTTTTACCGGAAGAAACGGAACGACTGTTTGATGTCAAACGCTTTACTTATCGTTATAAGCGGTATCCGTATCCGGGCGAGATCGGTTGCGGACTTAGTCATCAGGAATGTTATCGCCGGTTATTAAAGTCGGACGAAGAGGTCGCATTGATATTGGAAGATGATATTGTTTTTCTTAAACCCGAGCTTGTGGATGCTGTCATGACTGAATGTTGCGAGATGCTGAAAAAAGAGAAAGGCGGTGTATTTATCTATTCTTTTTTGCCGGTGAGTTTTACCAAAGGGAGGGATATGGGAAACGGATATAGTATGTACCGGGTATGGTTCGGACTGGGAGCTTATGTCTATCTGATACACCGGAATGTGGCGAAAAAACTGCTGACGGATTTCCCGTCGGTATTGGCTGACGATTATCAGTATATGAATTTGAAAGGGATAAAGGTGTATGGATTATCCCCGCTTTTTTCGACAGGTGACAGTATGGGGACGAATATTCAACAAGGCAAGCAAGATATAGAATACGTGACGGATATCCCCGTGCGCTATAGATTGCAGAATTTCTTCAGAGGCGGTTGCCGGCGATTATTGCTCTTATTACATATACTGTCTGTGAGATAACCGATTAATAAAATTAGATGTATGAAAATAATCAATTATTTATTTGCTGTATTGTTCTTTTCCCTTTTGTTCTCTTCTTGCGGAACAGTGAAAGATATAGCTTATCTGCAAGGGGATGATTTATTTAAGCGGATGGAGGTTTCCGATACCGTCGAAATGAAAATCAGAAAAAATGATATTTTGGATATTTCCGTCACTTGTGCCGAACCTGAGTTATTACAGCCATTCAATATGGTGTGGGGAAATTATTATTCCGGAAATTACGGAGGATATAATAATCGGGGGTATCAGGTAGAGTTGGATGGTACCATTAATTTCCCTCTGTTGGGAAGGCTCAAGGTAGAGGGATTGACCCGGCGGCAACTGATCGATTTGGTTCAGGACAAGCTGAAGAAAGGGGATTATATAAAAGAACCGGTGGTAACAGTTCGTTATCAGAATTTTAGAGTTCAGGTTTTGGGAGAAGTGAACCGCCCGGGTTCATATACCATAACCTCCGAACGTGTCACGCTGTTTGAAGCATTGGCTCTGGCAGGCGATTTGACAATCCATGGGCGTCGTAGCCGGGTAGCCGTGATCAGGGAAGCAGATGGTGTACGGACGATTTTGTATCATGACTTGCGATCGAGAGAGGTATTCAATTCCCCGGATTTTTATTTGCAACAGAACGATCTGGTTTATGTGGAACCTAACCGGGTACGGGCGGAAGCCAGCACACAGAATCAGTTTACCAGTGTCGGAACCTGGATGTCTTTAATTTCGTTTCTGATGTCGACTTGCGTACTTATTTTTAAATAGAAATGGCATGAATGATGATAAGCCTTATATAGAAGAATGGCATCTGAAAAGTGAGTTTAATATTCGTATGATTTTAGATGTGCTGATTGCCAGATGGCACTGGTTTGCTTTTTCGGTCTTTTTATGCCTGATGTTGGCATTTGTTTACATACGAGCCGTTCCGGTCATTTATAAGCGGGAAGCGATCGTACAGTTGAAGAACACGGCACAAACGGAAGAAGCCTTCAATGAGAAACAACTATTTGAGGACAGTAACAATAATATCGACGGAGAGATCGTGATTTTCAAGTCCCGTTTTTTGATAGGAGAGGTGATACGGCGGTTAGGGCTGGATATCCGATATTCAGTAGATGACGGACTGAAAAGTAGAGATTTATATACCGACTCTCCGGTGGAAATCAGTTTCCCGGATTCCTCTTTTTCCAAGCCGGCAGTTTTTTCCGTGATCCCTTTGCCGGAAGGCGGTTTCCGGATAAAAGGGCTGGAGGATGATCCGGACGGTGTGATGAAATATACTTTTGGCACACCGTTGAATAGCCCGGTAGGAAGGATGATTATTAAACGTACCTCTTTTTTTAATAGTGAATGGCTGGATGTGCCGATACAGGTTACATGCAGTGACTGCGAATCGCTTATCGATTCATATCTGGGCGGACTTGAAGTCGAACGGTCGGCCAAAGACGTCAATCTATTGACGCTGACCTATCTGGATACGGATGCAAAGCGGGGAGATGATATTCTGAATACATTGATACAAGTGTATGTGGACGAATCCATGCAGGATAAGAATATGGTCATTCGCAATACGGCTGTTTTCATTGACGAACGGTTGCAATTGATCAATGAAGAACTGGGAGATGTGGAGAATAATATCGAGAGTTACCGGAAACAGAACCAGTCGGCAGATTTGACTGAAGAAGCTAAAATTTATCTGGAAAACAGGAACAGGCATGATATAGAGGTCACGGAATTGACCAACCAGAGGGAGTTGGTTGAATTAGTGCAGATGTATCTGCATGACCCGTTGAAAAACGAACATTTACTTCCGGCTAATACCGGAATAACGAGTGTCGGGATAGAAGGTATGATCGAGAAATACAATACGACATTATTGGAACGGAATAAATTGAAAGTAAATGCCGGAGATAATAGTCCTGCCGTGAAAGAGAGAAGCAGTCAACTGGCTTCTTTGCGGAACGCGATCGCCCAAAGCCTGAGAAATACGAAAGAGGCAATCGATATGAAGCTGAATTATACCCGTAGAATGCAAATACTTGAAATCGGGAAGATCAGCAGTATCCCGACCCAGCAGAAATATGTCTTGTCGGTGGAACGTCAACAAAAAATAAAAGAGGAACTGTTCCTTTATTTATTGAACAAACGGGAAGAAAATGCCTTGTCGCTGGCTACGGCCGACAGTAATCTGCGTATTGTGGATAAGGCTTATGCGTCCGGAGTGGCCGGAGCAAATGCATTAGTTGTTTTATTGGTTGCTTTTCTGGTTGGTTTATTGGTTCCCGGTTTAAGTTTTTATATCCGTCAGTTACTCGATGTGAAAGTGCGTGGACGTAAGGATATCGAAAAGAACCTGACGATTCCTTTCCTGGGGGAAATACCTCGTAAATCGAAAAAATCAGGTTTGGTGGCGGTGAGCCAACAAGGGCGTGACACTGTTTCGGAAGCGTTCCGTATCATCCGTTCCAACCTTGACTTCATGCTGAACAAGAAAGGGGAAGCGCAGTCGATCATGTTTACTTCATTTAATCCGGATTCGGGAAAGACATTTATCGCTACCAATCTGGCTGTAGTGCTGGCGTTGGCCGGTAAGCGGGTAATCTTGTTGGAAATGGATATCCGTAAAGGTTCGGCAAAGACTGAAGACGGTGTGATTCAGGTGGGGTTGACCAATTATTTATCTGGAAACGTATCGGATGCCGGCGAGATAATTAGGAAAAACGAATGGTATGACGGATTGGATGTGATAAGTTCCGGCCCTATACCGCCCAATCCGGCAGAACTTTTATTGAGCAACCGGCTAGATGGACTGGTGGCGGAATTGAAAGACACGTACGACTTTATTTTAATGGATACGGTACCTTACGGAGTAGTGGCGGATGCCCAGGTGATTAACCGGCTTGCCGATTTATGTATTTACGTGATTCGTGAAGGACGTTTTGACCGTCGGTTACTGCCGGATGTCGAAAAGCTGTATACCGATGGCCGATTTTCGCATATGGCTGTGATATTGAACGATGTATGTTATGAACAAACCGGTTATTATAGCTACTATGGCTATTATGGTTACGGATATGGGAATAAAAAGAGGTAATGATGAAAATAAAGACTTATATAATAAACCTGAAAGAATCTGTTGAACGTAAAGATCAGGTTCTGAGGGAAGTATCCCGTTATCCTTTCATGGATATCGAACTGGTGGAAGCGGTGAACGGAAGAATGCTGATGGAGGAACAGGTAGAAATGCTGTTTGACTGGAAAAATTTTTCTTACAGGTATGGACACGAGCCATTACCCGGAGAAATAGGTTGCACGTTAAGCCATAGGGAGTGTTATCGCAGATTACTTCGTTCGGATGAAGAATATGCGTTGGTGCTGGAAGATGATGTTTTGTTTCAGCAACCGGAGGATGTCGCTTTTATATTTGATCATATAGATAAAGTGATGAAGTCTAAAAAAAGATGTATACTGACATTGGCCAGCCATTTTTATTATTTGCCGAAAAGTCTCTTAATGTTAGGTGGTTATGGTTTTTATCGAGTGTTGGGTGCGTATGGTACTTGTGCTTATTTGGTAAACCGGGGAGCTGCCCGAAAGTTGTTGTCGGTTGAAAGAAGTTCTATTGTGGCTGATGATTTTAAATATATCTCGAGAAATGGTATTTGTGTGATAGGTATATATCCATATTTGGCGTTGGGAGCTTCGAGCGCGGAAATTATCGATTCGGAAATACAAGTCCGTAAACAGGAAGTAAGGGATATTCCATTTAGATATAGAATGATCGTTGCCTTCTGGTATAGAGTATATGGTTGCTTGTTGAGGTTAAAAATCATGAGAAGAAGATAGTATACATTTTTTACGGACATCGGATGATACGTTTACTTGTTTTATATTTTCTTTATTGGGTCTGGAAAATCAGATATCTGGGCCGGGTTAATCTGGTCGGGTTCAGCATAATCCTTGCATTCAGGAACTCGTCTATTTCGATCGGTAAAGGGTCCGGACTCTGTAGTACGCCGGTATATAATTTGTTAGGTATGTATCAAAGGACGATACTGGTGGCAAGGCACGGAGGAACTATACATATCGGGGAAAATGTCGGTATATCCGGCTCCACGATTTACGCTATGAAAGAGATACGGATAGGAAATAATACGTTTATAGGGGCCAACTGTAAAATCGTAGATAATGATTTCCACGCATTTGAGTCGGGATTGAATTTTACGACCGATCCTCTTCATCTGAAAATGAAACCGGTTTCGATCGGTGAGAACTGCTTTGTCGGGATGAATTCGATCATTCTGAAAGGAACCGTTATCGGAAAAAACTCGATTATAGGAGCCGGTAGTGTGGTGTGTGGCAAATTTCCGGAAAACGTTGTGATTGCCGGAAATCCAGCCAGGATAATAAAGTATAGGAGTATTGACAGTAAAGAATAATCAGATGAAAATTTCATTTATAGTGGTAGATATCACCGCCAAAGCCGGAACGGAAAGAACGACAACCTTATTAGCGAATACATTGCTGAAAAAGGGCCATGAGGTACGGATCATTTCTCTATTCCGGCAGAATATATCACCGGCTTTCTTTCTTGAAAAAGAGGTGGATATCGTTTATGTAACCTGTGAATCGTATTCTATTCACAGTCCTTTAATTAAGCGTTTATTACGGATAATCCGGTCTTTCTTTTCTTTTCGCGAAATGATGCGTAAAAATGATTCCGGCCTGTTTATAGGGCAGAATTTCTTAGCCAATCTGTATTTGTATTTTTCAGGTTTTTCGAAAAAGTCGATTGCCTGCGAACATAACTTGTATGATATCTATCCTTCGCCCATTCTTTTTTTTCGGGAATATGTCTATCAGTCGTTTTATAAAATGGTGTCTCTCACCGAGAAGGATGCCGATAAATTCAGACGGAGGCTGAAAAATGTCGAAGTCATACCTAATATGTTGACTTTTACACCAAAAGGGAAAGCTGATCTGACATCAAAAAGAATCCTCTCGATAGGCCGTCTTTCTAACCAGAAAGGATATGACTTATTACTGGAAGCTGTCAAATATATCTGGAAAGATTATCCTGACTGGCATCTGGATATTTTCGGGGAAGGAGAGATGCATGCTTTTTTAGCGGAAAAGATAAAGAGGTATAATATGGAACAATATGTATTCCTGAAAGGGTATACGCAAGATGTAATTTCTGAATATTTGTCTTCTTCCATTTATGTCATGTCTTCCCGTTTTGAAGGTTTTCCAATGAGTCTTTTAGAGGCGACTTCCTGCGGACTACCGGTTGTTTCTTTCGATTGTCCGGAAGGGCCTGCCGATATAATAGGAGAGGATAGAGGAATCCTGGTTCCACCGGAGGATATATCCGGATTAAAGACGGCTCTTATAAAGTTGATGGATAGTCTCGATAGGAGAAATGAGTATGGGGAGAATGGAAGATCGTTCGTACTTCAAAACTATAATTCTGAAGCAGTTTATAAGAAATGGGATATGCTATTCCAATCTTTTGTTAATTCTCAGAGTAAATAGAATATAGGTTCATTATTAATTTAATTCACAATTAACATGAAAACAGCGTTAGTTTGTGGCGCCGGTGGTTTCATCGGTAGCCATATGGTTAAACGCCTCAAAAATGAGGGGTATTGGGTAAAAGGTGTCGATTTGAAGTATCCGGAATTTTCACCGACGGAAGCCGATGATTTTATGATCGGTGACTTACGCGACACGGATGTATGTAACCGTGCCGTCGACCGCAAGTTCGACGAAATCTATCAGTTTGCTGCCGATATGGGGGGCGCCGGTTTTGTTTTTACCGGTGAGAATGATGCCGATATTATGCATAATTCGGTGATGTGTAACATCCATATGATGGATGTGGCTTATAAACGGAATGCGGGAAGAATTTTCTATTCGTCTTCTGCCTGTATCTATCCGGAACGTAACCAGATGGATGCTTTGCATCCGACTACTTCAGAGGATTCGGCCTATCCGGCAGGACCGGACAGTGACTACGGTTGGGAGAAACTGTTCAGTGAACGTATGTATATGGCTTACCATCGTAATAAGGGGTTGGATGTACGTATTGCCCGTTTCCATAATATTTTCGGTCCGGAAGGAACCTGGGAGGGCGGACGTGAGAAGTCGCCGGCCGCTTTTTGCCGTAAGGTGGCTGAAACGCCTGATGGCGGAACGATCGAGATGTGGGGGGACGGCAATCAGACCCGTTCGTTTCTTTATATCGATGAATGCCTGGAAGGTGTGCGCCGCCTGATGAGTCAGGATGCGTTTATGGGACCGGTAAATATCGGTTCGGACGAGATGATCAGCATCAACGGCCTGGCGGAAATGGTGATGGAGATTGCGGGGAAGAATTTGAATATAAAACATATTCCCGGTCCGCTGGGAGTTATGGGACGTAACTCGGATAACCGTCTGATTAAGGAGAAACTGGGCTGGGCACCTAACTGGCCGTTGTCTAAAGGGATGGCATTGACCTACCGATGGATAAATGAACAAGTACAGAAAAAGAATAAATGAAAATAGTCTGTATCTCACAGGTCTACTGGCCGGACACTGCTTCCGTGGCACAACATTTGGTTGATTTGCTGCAAGCTCTGTCCGACCACGGACATGATGTTACTGTCATCACCAGCCGTCATAATTATGAGCATCCGGAAATAATGTATCCGGCTATGGAACATCATAACGGAGTCCGCATTCACCGTCTGTCTAATACCGGGTTCGGTAAAAAGACGAAGCTGGGACGTTTGGCGGATTTCCTGAGTTTCAATGTTCTGATAAGTTGTAAATTATTATTATTAAAACGGTCTGAATGCGATGCGATGATAGGGTTAACGAGTCCGCCTTTGTTATCGTATCTTGGGATAAGAGCAGCGAAAATGAAAAATATACGTTTTGTATATTGGACAATGGATCTGCAGCCGGAGTTATCGTTGGTAGCCGGTTATATGAAAGCCGGTTCTATTCCTGCGAAAAGCATGCAGAAATGCGGGGATTATGTCTTTCATCAGTCTGATAAAATTATTGTATTGGATGATTATATGAAGCAGCATATCAACCGGCGTTTACACACAGAAAAGTCCGGAATAGATGTGATTCCCGTGTGGCCGGTTATGACGGCTGTTTTTGAAGGTGGACGAATGGAGAATCCGTTCCGGATAGAAAACGGTTTTGGGGACAGGATCGTGATTATGTATTCCGGTAATCATTCTGTCATGCATCCGTTGACTACGTTACTGGATGCTGCGGTCAGGCTGAAAGAGGATGGGCGTTTTTTGTTTGTTCATATTGGAGGCGGAGTCCGTCTGCAGGAAGTACGTGAATACAAAGAAAAATACCGGTTGGATAATATCCTGATTTTACCTTATCAACCGCGTGAAAAGATTCATTTGTCATTAGGTTCGGCAGATATCCAGGTGGTTTCTTTAGGGGAAGGTTGTGTCGGTTTTACGCATCCGAATAAGATCTATGGAGCGATGTTCATTAGTAAGCCTGTATTGTATATCGGCCCTGAGCAATCCCATATAACGGATATTTTGTGTCGTTGTCCCGGAAATATTTCCGTCTCCCATGGTGAGTCGGATTTGTTGGTGCAGAAAATAGTGGCTTTTGCCGAAATGGATGAATCCGAACGTAGCCGGGTTGGAATACGGAACCGGAGATATGCGGAAACTTATTTGCGTCCGGATATTTTATTGGAGAAAATGATAGGCTCGATAGAGTCTGAGTTTTTATAATATTAATGGAAAGAATATATGATTTATTCTGTTTTATCGGATAGATTGGGTAATATTTTATTTGAGATTGCAGCGGGTATTTCGTTGGCAAGGCGGTTGAATGTCCCTTTTAAAGCTTTTGTCGGGCAGGAGGACTATCGGTATGTTGAGTATGTTCTTCAGTACAAAAAATCAATCTTACGTAAGATTGATTTTGCGGAAAGTCTTCCGCAAAATCAAAAAGTATATAATGAACCGTTTTTTCATTATCGGGCATTACCGGATGAGAAGGATTTGACAGTTTATGGATATTTTCAGTCAGAGAAATATATTGATAAAGATTTTATCCGGGAATTATTTGCTATAGATGAGGAAACGAAATTGTATATAAGACATAAATATCAGGATATACTGAATAAAAAACCGGTTTCTGTGCATGTCCGGAGAGGAGATTATATGCAATCGAAATTGTATTATGCTGTTTGTCCGGTCAGATATTATAAAAAAGCAATGCGATTATTTTCACCAACGACTGATTATTTGATTTTTAGCGATGACATAGACTGGTGTAAAAAACATTTTAAGGGGAAGCATTTTTATTTTTCTGAAAATGAATCACCATCAGTCGATTTGTATCTGCAAAGTTTTTGCAGGCATCATATCATCAGTAATTCCACGTTTGCCTGGTGGGGAGCCTGGTTGGATTCGTCTCCGGATAAACGGGTTATCTGTCCTGAATCATGGTTTGAAATACTTTATAGGGCTAATGATATAAAAGATTTATATCCGGAGGAATGGAGCAAATTGCGGATTCGCAAGACTATTTTCGAATGGATAGATTTATATATGTATGCTATAAGTCATTATCGTTATGTGTATTATAAAAAAATAAAAAAACTTATAGCCAAGTTATTCATATGAGAATCGGGATATTATATATCTGTACGGGACGTTACTCTATCTTTTGGAAGAAATTTTATCAGAGTACTGAAAAGTCTTTTATGCAGGGGCTCCCCTGCATCCGTGAATACTACGTGTTCACGGACAATCCATGCTTATATGGAGAAAAAAAGAATAAGCGTATCCATCGTATTTATCAGGAAAATCTAGGATGGCCGGATAATACGTTGATGCGTTTCAGTATGTTTTTAAAAATAAAGGAACGGCTGGAAAAGGAAACGGATTATCTTTATTTTTTCAATGCCAATATGGTTATACGGGAGAAGATCGGTAAAGAGTTTTTACCGGAGGAAAGTTCCAACGGATTGGTCGGGCTAATACATCCTGGGGGTTATGATCGTGAGGTGAACGAATTCACCTATGACCGGAATGAAAAATCGACAGCTTATATTCCTTACGGAGAAGGCCGTTATTATTATGCCGGTGGGTTAAACGGCGGTAGGACTCCTGCCTTTTTGAAGATGGCGGAGACTCTCAGGGATAATACGGAAGAAGACAAAAGAAACGGAGTGATGGCTCTTTGGCATGATGAATCGCATATCAACCGTTATTTTTTAGATCATCCGCCTTATTCATTAACTCCGGCTTACTGTTATCCGGAGGGCTGGAACATGCCTTTCCCGCAGATTATACTTTTATTGGATAAAAGCTTTATCTGTGGCGGTCATAAATATTTACGCGGAGGTAAAAGGAATTTCCATGATTACACGAGTTATTTGAAGCGCAGTTTGGTGAGGTTTGCCAGAAAGGTTATAGGGGTATTGCGTGGTTTTGGTCTTTAGTCGGATACTTTAATAAATGAATACTTATTTGTATAACCTTGGATTTAGTGCATTTGTACTTTTAATCATCTATAAATCCGATGGATATTTGTGAAAAGTTAAGTTTGTACTATAACGTACCGGTGAAACCTGGAGAAACTTTGCTTTTTTTGATGAAGTACAAATGTGTATACCAGCTATTTCTTCTTTGCATTAGGAAATAAAATAATGTCGATGACGATCTGAACATTTTTCATAAAATAAACGCAGGTTGTGCAACTAGGATATCCAATTTGATTATTCTATCTTTGTACAACCTGTTTTATTTATAGACGGGTTGTGTCTTATTGTTGAATTAAAATTTAATAGATAATTATGGATACCCCGAGATACAAAACGATTATCAGCGTATTGAACTCTTCTAATGAAGGATTCGACGAATATATAGAAATGAGTAAAAGAATCAGCCTGTTTGTGGAGACAGACGGGGCGAGTGAGGCTAATGGCATGATGGAGGAAAGCTATGTTGCCCAGTATACCGTACTTCAGGACATACTTTATAAACAGGCGTTGGAAAAGAAAAAGAACGAATCGTGTTGATGCGGTTCGTCAGGATCGACTTGCAGAAAGGAGATGTCTTTGAAATAGTTATTGATTAGAAAAAAACATTCACTAAATTAGTGAATAATACTTTTGTTGTATTTTTTTTGTAGAAACAAACAGAACTATGACTATAGAATACGAAAAAGATTATTTGAAAGAACTATATGAAAGTGGTAAATGTAAAAACAAGAAATATCGTTTTGATGCTGCTGTCATTAAAAAATATCAAAAACGTATTGATACATTAATGGCTGCTACACGAATTGAGGATTTGTTTGTTTTGAACTCTTTAAATTTTGAAGCTCTTCAAGGATTAAAGGATTAAAGGATCATTTTTCTATACGAATAGATTACCATTATCGGTTAGAATTTAAAATTCGTACAGATGCAGCAGAAGTCATATTAACTGTTTGTATAGTAACAGATATAACTAATCATTGTCAATAATAGGTATGGATACAATAAAAAGATTACCGACTCATCCGGGGGATGTGTTAAAAGAAGAATTGGAATTCCGTAAGATTTCTCAAAAGAAGTTCTCGGACTTGTTAGGAGTACCTTATACAATGTTGAATGAAATATTGAATGGTAAACGTTCTGTTACCAGTGATTTTGCATTAATGGTAGAAGCTGCTTTAGGTATTAATCCTGAATTACTTATTAATATGCAAACACGTTATAATATGGCTTTAGCCCGTGAAAAGAGCAATCTTTCTGAACGGTTGAAAGAAATACGGACAATTTGTGCATCGTTATTATAGTATAAGCTAAAGTCTGATACCGGATTAATCCAGCATCAGACTCATATATGATTCCCGGTTCGGGTATCCCATAACGATCCGGGTGAGTGTCTGGATGTCCATATCCTTCAGATTCTGTTCTGTAAACGGACTGTCTTTATGGGTGGACAGCCAATGATGTATCAGGCGCTCGGTGTCGATTACGCGGGCCATTCCGACCGGACGGGTTGCCGGTACGACCGGAGGTGTTTTATAGATAGCTTTATTCACGTTGTTTTGCAAAGTGGCCTCTTGCAGTAAGAGGTTGGCTACCCGGTCGTCATCATAAAAAAACTCTTTTACGTAGACCTGTTTCTTATCTTCGGAAAGTCCGGGTGTATGATCCGGCGGAAGAGTGAAGGCCATCCCTATCGGTTGGTCTTTTTCGTTTAATGCTGTCAGCATTTGTCCGCCATCCAGTTGCAGGTCGCGAAGAATGGTGACAAAGTCATCTTTGGTGTGGAGGACACAACATTGTCTTTCGCGGATTTTACGGTTGAAATAGTCGTACAGTTGATCCAGGGAAGGAACTTCCGGTGGTACAACGGTTATCTGAGGAGCGTAGACCGGTATTTCCGGACGTATATACGTATCCTCGGAGTAGTCGAACGTTTCCGTGTATCCCAGTTCCCGGTAGTAATCGAATAACCAGGGATCGGCAGGAATCAGTGCCGCTACGGCAACCGAACGGTATTTCATTTCATCGAAAGCCTTTTGCATCAGTTGTTTCATCAGGCCTTTTCCACGCATGGAAGGCAGGGTACAAGCTCCGGAAATATAGGCTACGGATATTTCCGTACCATAATAAGTCATGGTATAAGGCAGCATCTGCAAGGCAGATACTACCTGTCCGTCCTTTTCGATGACCAGTGTATTTTCTTCTTTGTATACCCGGTCGAAATAAAGGCGTATGAACTCTTCCGTATCATTGAAGGAGAGACGCCACAGATCGATTATTTGCTGCTTGTTCATCTTGTTTGTTGTTTTGCGTTTTCTTAATCGCGGCATTCTTTTCCAATAGTATGACCGGGTTATAAGAAAGTTTTGCTTGACGCAATCCCGGGATGCCGAGGTCTTCTTCGCGGTTGACGTAGACGAACTCTTCCGGTAGGCGTGAAGCGAATTCCTGATTGATAACAGTGTAAGCGCCTTCATAGTTCACATCCGCCTTTTCCACATGCACGCCGAAGGTGTCGTGATTGATCTGTGCACCGAAGGTGAAAGCTATTACTTTGCCGTCCACCAGCAATGCTCCTCCGAGCAGGCCCAGTTCGTCGTAATGGTTGAGCGCGTAAGTCATCGAAATACGTTCGAAGTTCAGGTCTTCCGCATCATCTTCCGTCTCATTGGCTTTATACCATTTACATTCCAGCTTTAAGCATTGCGGAATCAGTTCCGGAGTGATGGGGGCGTATTCGTATTCATATCTTTTCTTGAAATTATTGATATGGTTACGCTTGGATTGGAACTTCTTGCCTTTCAGCAATGCCAGGTCTTCACGCAGATAGATATAATCGAAATAATCGCGTTCGGGGATATAGAAAAATCCGCCGGGCAGCGCTTCCTCCAGGATGTCTTTGGCATCCGGTGTGACGCCTAGCATACAGAGTGGGTGTCCGTGTTCCAGTGAATCGGCTTCGAGTAACTCCAACGCGTGTTTCAGGTCTCCTTTTCCGGCAGGTGTCATATAGACTAACCGGCTTTTATCTTCTATCCAGAAACGGATCAGCAGAAAACCGTCGACAACGGCAAACTCCGTGTCGTACAGGAAACGCCAGCTACAGATATTGGCAAACGAGTAATCGCAATTGCGATAATTGTGAGGATAGATAAATGACGTAATAAGTTCTTTATCCTCTATTGTAATTGGTTTAAAAGGAATCTTCATACTTTTCTTTTTGTCGTACAAATATAAAACTAATAAATGTCCGTTAATGTTTAAAACGGAAATAATAAAGGCAGCACAAATATCATAATAATTCCCATAATAATTTGCAGCGGGAGCCCGACTTTTACGTAATCCATGAAAGTATATTTACCGGCCGACATCACAAGCGCATTGGGCGGTGTGGAGAACGGCGAGGCAAAACACATGCTGGCACCTACCGTAACGGCAAGCAGGAACGGGTAGGGGCTTACACCGATGGATATGGCAGACTGTAATGCGATGGGGGCTACGAGTACGGCTGTTGCCGTATTACTGATAAACATCGTCAGCAACGAAGTCGTGAAATAGATCCCTGCCATCAGGACCAACGGACCGTAATTGCCCAATCCTCCGACAAGTCTTTCGGAAATAAGCGATGATGCTCCTGTTTTCTCCAATGCCAGCGACATCGGCAGCATGGCGGCTATCAGGACGATACTTTCCCAGTTGATTGTCTTGTAGGCATCTTCCACATTCCGGAAGCATCCGGTCAGTACCATCAGTATGGCGGCTATCAATACGGCAGCGACCGGAGGGATAGGGATAAAGTCGAATACCATGGCGGCGATCATCAGGACCATGATACCGGCTGCAACGGGGGCTTTATAATCGAGTGTCACTTTGGAGGCCTCTTCGACAGGCTGGCCGAGTACTACCCATTGTGACTGCTTCTTGCTCATACGGGCAATATCGTCCCAGGTTCCTTGTATCAGCAGGATATCGCCGGCATGCATCTTTATATCTTTCACATCGGAAAGGATATATTCGTTTCCGCGTTCTATTCCCAGAATGTTTACGGAGTATTTATCACGGAAGCCGGAGTCTTTAACGGCTCTGTTGATCAGTTTGGAGTCGGGCATCAAGAGGACTTCGGCAATACCGATTTCGCGAACGCTCAGTTTCTCGTTATCTCCGGTAAATTCCGAAACTTTCGATTCCGTCAGGTCCAGCCGGTTTTCTTTTACGAATTTGTCAATATTATGGTAGTCTCCGAATACATATAATATATCTTCTTCCTGAATTTCCGTTTCGGGGCCTGCCAGTTTCTGGTCGACTGTCTTCATGAAGCGGCTTTGTGAGGAAGACTTGCGCCGTATTTCCAGAATGGTGAGGTTGTAGAGGCTGGTGATATTTAATTCATGCAGTTTCTTATTCTTTACCAATGAGTCTTTGTGAACACGTACACGGTACAGGTTATCGGAAAGGCTGTATTTTTTTGACAGTTCCTGGGGTGAACGTCCGGTAGATGTATCATTCTTTTTGGTATCTTCTTTCTTTGACAGAAACCATTTGCTGAGTGGGATCAGAACAATGAGGCCTACCGTTATACAGACTATACCGATCGGGGTGAACGAGAAAAAAGAGAGAGCATTGTATCCGGCATTGGAAAGAGCTTCCTGCACCACAAGGTTAGGAGGCGTACCGATCAGGGTGGCCATGCCTCCCATACTACTTGCAAATGCAAGCGGCATAAGGAAACGGCTCGGACTGATGTTGGCATTGACTGCCATACTGACAACAATAGGGAGCATCAGCGCGACTGTCCCGGTGTTGCTGACGAATGCGCCGATAAAAGCTGTCACCAGCATGATTAATATGAATAGCTTGATTTCGCTTGTACCTGCCAGATGAAGTATTTTACTGCCGATCATTTTTGCCAGTCCGGTTTTGAAGATAGCTCCGCCTACGACAAACAAACCGACCATCATGATGACAACGGAATTGGAGAAACCGGAAAGCGCTTCCTCCGGTGTGAGGATATTAAACACCATTAACAAGACCAGTGCACAAAGTGCAACAAGGTCTGAACGTATTTTTCCATTGACAAAAAAGACTGCCGACAGGACCAGAATAATAAGAGTTGTTATCATAAAATGTACTTAAAATGGTTTTTACTGAAACGAATTCCTCCAGTATAGTTAACTGAAAAAGACACCCATATGTTTACCCGATACTTCAATTTTTATGCAAAAATAGTAGAAAACGGAATACAACCTACATAAATAATTGCATGGCAGTAATGAATATACTATCTTCGCGAAATTGTTAACAACGACTGATGTAAAGAAATGAAGAAGTGTTTTTGTCTCATTGTGGCCTTATTGTGTTTTAGTCTGTCTGTAACTGCCGCTCCGTTAACCCGTATCAAAGGGAAAATTGTGGATGCCGGAACAAATAAGCCTTTGGATTTTGCAGACGTTCTCCTTTTTAAAAAGGGAGATGATAATCCTGTGTTTCATGCTTTGCCCGATATGGACGGAAGTTTTGGAATTGCAGATGTGAAGAACGGGGAATACAGCCTGATGATCCGGTTGGTCGGCTACGATTTGTTTACCCGGCAGAATATTGTGCTCGCATCATCGTCGGAAATAGTCGACTTGGGTACGATTCCTATGAAACCGCTTGAAGTCGGGCTTGCCGAGGTGGAAGTCGTGGCGCAAAAGAAACAGGTCATCTATAAACTGGACAAGAAGGTGATCGAGGCCTCTTCGAATATGCTGGCAAGCGGAGGAACGGCTGTCGACATTCTGGAGAATACGCCGTCTATCCGCGTGGATGCCGAGGGCGAAGTATCTTTCCGTGGAAGTACGGGGTTTATGGTATATGTAGACGGTAAGCCGAGCGTGTTCAGTGGGACACAGGCTCTGGAACAGATCCCTTCCGGCCATATTGAAAATATCGAGATCATAACGATTCCTTCCGCTCGCCATGATACAGGGGGCGATGTCGGAATCATCAATATCATTACAAAGAAGCACGCACAGCATGGATTCAGCGGAATGGTCAACCTGACTGGTAGCACATTTTTGTCGAGAGGGGTGGATTTCCTGCTGACGCAACAGAACAAATCATCCCGCTGGTATTTTGGCGGAGGCTGGACCGACCGTTTGCGGAAAAGTGATTTTGACCAGGAAAAGACTACGATCGTTGCCGATACCGCAACAACATCCCATTCGAACGGTCCTCGTGAAAGTAATAATTTCAACTATTCCCTGAAAGCCGGCTGGATGTATACCTTACCTCATACGACGTTCAATGTTGATCTGGAAGGTGGTTATGGCGGTCGTACCCGTACCGGCGACCTGGATTATACGGAGGAACGGGTGGTCGGCAGCCAGCCTTTTGCCAATGGCGATTATTATAGTCGCGACGATTATGACCTGCATGAAACTTATTTTCAGGGGAGTGTCGGTTTCGACCATAAGTTTAATGATGAGGGGCATCAGCTGACCGGTAGTTTTTATCTGAAATATGGGGGGAATGCCATGGAGTATTTCCAGAGCGACTTGTTTAATAAAAAGAATGAGCGCGAACAAGGGCACCGTGCCTGGGAGGACGAACATCGCTGGACGGTTCGTGGTAATATGGATTATATCTATCCGTATAGCAAGACCGGCCATATTGAAGCGGGTTACCAGTATTTCTCTTACCTGGAGGATGGCGATTACAGCATGCAGTTCTGGAGTCCTGAAAAGCAGGAGTTTTATTGGCGGGATGATATCTACAATACTTTCTATTTCCAGCACGGGATCAATTCGATCTATGCGATTGTCGGCGACAGCTATAAATCGTTCGATTTCCAGGCTGGTGTAAGAGGGGAGCATACGCATCGTGTGCTTCGCAGTTCCATTCCCGGTAAAGACCGTGAATATAATAAGTTTGAGTTTTTCCCTTCGGTACATCTGGGATATACGTTCCCGAAAGATCATAAGCTGATGGCTTCCTATTCACGACGTATCACACGGCCGGAACTTTTCTTTATGGAACCTTATATTACCTATCGTGATTATTATTCGGCAGAAATCGGTAATCCGGATATCCGTTCGGAATATATCAACTCTTTCGAACTTAATTATAAGAAGAATATCGGTGAGCATACGGTTTCCGCTACGGTTTTCCATCGTAGCCGGAAAGATAAGATCGAGCGTTTGCGCGTTCCTTATGAAGCGGGTGTGACGTTGGACTCGATGGCGAATGTCGGTCACGATTATTCGACCGGACTGGAGTTGAGTGGCCAGGTTCAGCTTACCCGTTGGTGGAATGTGAACCTGAATGGTAGCCTGTATCATTACAAAGTAAAGAACCAGTACAAACTGAACGGAACGAACGAGAAGAGCACGAATTACGATATTATCTGGAATAATGCCTTCGACCTGGGCAAATCGACCCGTATCCAGTTGGACGGTAATTTTGTCGGCCCTTCCGTGACTACGCAGGGGCGGACCGATGCTTTCTGGTATGTGAACCTGGCTCTCCGGCAGCAATTGATGAACCGCAAATTGTCTGCTACGCTGGCTTTCCGCGATGTCTTCAATTCGGCCCGTTATGTCAGCAAGATCACCACATCCGACCTGCAATCCATCACCCGGATCCGTCCGAACTATCCGCTTATCACGTTGACGTTAAGCTATACCTTTAATAACTTTAAAGTAAAGAGTTCACAGAAACGGGAAGATCATGATTTGTTTGAAGGAACAAATCATTAGCACCATAGGTACACAGCTTAAAATATATTGACTATATTTGCTTCAACAATAAAAAGACAGGATTATGGCAGCGAAAAATATACCTTATGGAGTTACCGATTTTAGGTTGATTAGAGCGAATAATTATTACTATGTGGATAAGACGAGCTATATAGCTTTAGTGGAGAATGCAGCAAGATTCTTTTTTCTTATACGCCCTCGTCGTTTCGGTAAATCTTTATTTGTAAATATGCTTTCCTGGTATTATGATATAAACCGGAAAGATTCATTTGAAGAACTTTTCGGAGATTTATATATAGGTAAGCATCCAACAGAAGAACAAGGCAAATATCTGATTCTTTCATTTAACTTCTCGGCTGTTAATCCTGATCCTGACAAATTGATGGAATCGTTTGAATGGCACTGCCATTTACGTTTTATGGAATTTGCCAATGCTTATGCTTCCTCTTTTGAATCAGGTTTTGCAGAAGAAATAAAAAATGCTCCGTCAGCCACAGCTAAATTTTCATATATTATATCGAAAGCGAAAGAATTGGAACTACCCATTTATCTGGTGATTGATGAATATGATAATTTCAGTAATGCTATTCTTGCCAATGCCGGAACTACTCACTATAAGACATTGACTCATGGTGCGGGTTTTTTCCGTTTCTTTTTCAATTTGATAAAAGAGGGGGCGACAGGAGATGGACCGATCAAGCGGATGTTCATTACAGGAGTTTCGCCGGTTACGATGGATGATGTGACGAGTGGGTTTAACATTGGAACCAATATGAGTTGTGATGCTCGCTTCAATAATATTATCGGTTTTAGTGAGCAGGAATTAAAACAAATGCTTTTTTATTATAAAAATGCAGGTGATATTCCGGATAGCATTGATGATTTAATCGCAATGATGAAACCATGGTACGATAATTACTGTTTCTCAACGGATTCTTTGGATGAACCAATGTATAATTCAGATATGGTGCTTTACTTTCTGAATAATTATTTGCCTCATCAGAAAGCTCCTTCTAATATGATCGATAACAATATCCGTACCGATTATAATAAACTCCGGCATCTGATTCGATTGGATAAAACGTTTGGTTTGAATGCTTCTATTATCCAGGAAATTATTGCTAACGGCAGCATCGTAGCTGAGATTAAAACTGCATTTCCGGCAGAAGATCTGGCTAAGCCGGATAACTTTAAAAGTTTACTTTATTATTACGGTTTACTGTCTATCAGTGGAGTGAAACGTGGCGATACGGTGCTGAGTATCCCTAATTTGACAGTACGTGAACAGTTATATGGCTATTTGATTGAAGCATATCGCGAAGCCGGGATGTTTGAACTGGATTTGAGTAATCTGAATAATCTGGTAAAAGATATGGCTTATGATGGAGTCTGGGAACCCGCTTTCCGTTATTTCGCATCTGAGCTGGAACGTCAAAGCGCTATTCGTGAGTTTATAGAAGGAGAAGCACATATAAAAGGCTTCTTGTTAGCTTATCTCGGACTTACCCGTGCATTTATTATTTTCCCGGAACATGAATCCAATAAAGGTTATGCAGACTTTTATATGATGCCTGACCTGCTTCACCAGCCGGAAATAGCATTCAGTTATATTGTTGAAGTAAAGTATGCCCGCCGGGATGCTTCCAATGCGGAAATAGCTACTTTAAAAATGGAAGCATCCGAACAACTTCGTCGTTATGCTGGCGATCCTAAAGTGCAGCAAACGAAAGGAGATACTCAACTTCGTTTGATTACCCTTGTATTTAAAGGTTGGGAATTGGATGTGTGTGAACTGACTGAGTAAAAGTAAAAACTCTCAAAATATAAATGCCCCAGTTAAGGGGCATTTATATTTTGAGAGTTTTTACGCTATATCAATCAGCTTATGTGTCTGTAAACTGAGTTGCCATTCCGGGTGTTGGAGGATATAATTGACTATCTCCATCGTGTTCCGGCAGGAGCAAGGTTGGAGGAAGTGATATTTGGCAGGTAGTTTGATGTAGGAAGACAGATCCTGTCCCAGATAAACAACCTTGACTTCATCCATATGGTCAATTTTGAGCGGTGCCCCTTCTTTGGGCGAACAAGTCACCCAGTCGATGCCTTTGGGTAACGGGCGTGTACCGTTTGTTTCTATACATATATATTTACCCGCTTTGTGAAGCATGTCGATAAATGCTTTGTCGATCCATAAAGCAGGTTCCCCACCGGTCAGTATGACCATGTCTGACGGATAAGCGGAGATTGCCTCCAATATCTCTTCGTCCGACATCAATGTACCTTCTTCGTGTTCGGTATCGCAAAACGAACATTTCAGGTTGCATCCGGAAAAGCGGATGAAAACAGCGGCTCTGCCGGTATAAAAGCCTTCCCCTTGCAGGCTGTAGAAAATTTGATTAATCTTTCTCATAGATCGCAGTGTTTGATTCTGATTCTTTAACTTCAACTTTATAACAATTAGGTAACTGGTCGCATATCCAGCGGGCCATATTCTCGGCCGTCGGATTGAAAGGCAGGACCTCGTTCAGATTCTGATGGTCCAACTTGTTTTTTATTGATTCTTTGATGTGACTGAAGTCGATGACCATGCCATCGGCATTCAATTCTTTCGAGCGACAGTAAACAGTGATGATCCAGTTGTGACCGTGCAAGTTCTCACATTTGCTGGAATAGGAGAGACGCAGGCTATGTGCTGCGGAGATCTCCATCCTTTTAATTACAGTGTACATGCTTAATTATGCAATTTAAGACGTTTATATATCGTATCTAATGTCACCTCGATACGGGTGCAAAAATACATAAAATCCCCGTGCCGTTAACTATACCTTATTATAGGATTTATTAAAAAAAGATTTATATTTTTGCATGTGTTAGAAAGTTGAATTTTTTCGTTTAGGAATGCTAAAAACGATATACAGGGAGAATAAGCAACTGGTGGATTTTATTACTGCTTATGAATCAAGAAGAACCGTGTCTGTCTTCGTGACAAACCGATAATTAAACGGTGAAGTCCAATTGTTAAAAAATAGAAGAAGCTGCAAATAAGTTTCGATAATTTTAAAAATGTGTTTTATAATATCTTTTTTTATTTGTTCAGTAACATAAAATCCCGCATCTTTGCATGCAGATAACCTAAACAATCTTTTTGCCTTAAAGACTAATACCTATTAAAAACCTATAAAGAGGGCCTTTGAGAAAAGGCCCTCTTTATGATTTTTAACCACTTAGTAACCTGTTTCTTCTATTTTTGACGATATTTTACCAATCGCTTCATTCAGTTTTTCTTCCGGAGGAATCACATTGAAGTTACCCCAGAAGCCTTCATCATAATTAAATTTTGTTTCAGAGAACACTGTCCGGGTCGATAATGTTTCTTTCCGGTCAAAACGGCTGACATTGAAAGTATCTGTTTTGCATGTCACCATCTCGAACCATACATGAAGGGGAGAACTGCCGAACAGTTGTTTTTTCTTTTTTACTTTGAAATGAAGGTCTCCTCTTACATGACTGATGTGATAAGTACCGTTCCAGGGTTTATAATAAACGGTGTAGATAACCTTTTGCGGGATTATTTTCAGGTTACGGCTTTTCTTTTCAACCAGCATGCCGGCTGCATTTTTTACATATTTAGGGTGTATTTCGAATTCGGCCCGCAACAGCGCACTGTTTTCCGAATCGATATACAGGTTTCCTTTCAAGAGAGGGCTGTTGATGAAATCACGCTGCTCGAAAGAGATCACGTTTGCCATCCGGCCGTCTATTACCGTGATGTCGGAATGGGCATAGACATAGGGATAATTCACATCGCTTTCCGGCAGCAGGAAGTCGGGTGCATCCTTCATGATATCCAGCTGTATGCTGGCATTGATTCCGGACTTCATTTTTGCGATGATCGTATCTTTTTCCTGATTGTTGGTGATACGGCGCATCTTCAACAGCTTAACCTGGTCAGTGACCGGACGGTTGGTGTACGCACTTTTGTATATTTTAAAAACTGCTTCCGTCAGGCTGACGAATTTGTTTTTCCGTTCGATGCCTTCCCGGTAGAAAGTAGTCTGGTAGACGGGTTCCTGGGAATAGTTCAGGCTTTTGTGTTCCTGCATTTCCCGTAACAGGCGCAAAGGATTCACGATACGGATAACCACTTCCTGTATGGGAATCACTTTCGGTTCCAGTGTCAGCATACTGTAACGTTCTGCCAACAATGAACTTTCTATTGCATAAGGCAGGTAGCCGACATGCGAGAAGTTGATCTGTGACAGGCGCAGGCTGTCGGGTAAACGCAGCCTGAACTCGCCACCCTGGTTGGTGACATTGCCGATGGAGCCGTCGTCGCTGACGCTGACTGTGGCAAACGGTATCGGTTCGTTGGTATATTTGTCCCGCAGAATGCCTTCGAGGGTAAAATACGAAACTGTATCCGGAAGGGCTGGTTGCAGTGCCTCCTTTACGGGTAGCGGTTCTACCGGGCGGGAGATCAGGATATGATTGCCGATCACGCGGAGATCCAGGTCACGGTTACCGATAATATGGTAGATGGCCTCTTTTATAGTGTATTTGCCTCCCGGTATTTTTACTACCTGTTCGTTGTCAATGATTTTGCTGTCGTAAATGAACAGGTAGCCGGAACGTTCGGAAACCTTTCCAAGTAACTGGTAAACAGTCTCCTTGCTTCGCGGAATTTGAATAAGGCGTTCGAGCACATCTTTATCGCCCTTATCATCTGCCTGCAAAGGGGAAGCTGTCATCAGCAGCATCCCGATGAGGATCAATAATAGACGATATGTAGCGCTCAGTTTCACCTTGTATCCTTTTTATCCCGTTAGTTCTCATGCAAAGTAATCACATTTTTGTCACGTGTACATTTCAGGTTCAGGGCAAAGCAGATTAACTCTGCCATTGATTCCGGCGAATTGTCGGAGAAGGTAACGGTGAGTTGCCTGTCCTCGAGTTCCGGTGTTGTCTGAAAACGGATATCTTCCGTATTGAGGTTGATAATGCGGAGGATATCGGCCAGCCTTTCATCCTTGAAACGTATTTGCCGGACATAGGTTGCAAATTGTCCGTGGTCTTTTGTTTCGCTTACTTCCAGCTTTCGTGAAGAGAGGGTGACGGTTTCACCTGCCTTGACGTAAACATCTTGTCTGCTCTGCTTCAGCGTCACCTTCACCATTCCCCTCTGTACGGACAGTTCAAACGGCTGGGTATTGTCGCTCTTTACATTGAACGCCGTACCCAACACCTCGATACGTGTATCTTCGGTTTCAATAAGGAAAGGACGCTGGCGGTTGCCTGCAATGTCGAAAAGAGCATTTCCCTGTAAGGTGATCTCTCTTTTGTCCGCCTGAAAATGTTCCGGGTAATGGATGGCGGCGTTGCCTGCCAGATAGACGATAGAACCGTCTTCAAGCGTGGTGGCAAGGGTCGTTGTTTCCATGTTCTGCCGGGTAAGCAGGTTGCGGTCGGTTTCCTTATTTGTTTGATTAAAATAAATTGTAGACAGATAAATGCAGAATACTAGCATTGCTGCTGTTGCCGAAATAATTTTCCAGAGTGGAGGACGGCGCATGTCTCCATAAGGAATGATACTGTTTTTCTCCTTATGGTCCAATAAACCATCCTTTTCCAGGCGTTGGTAGACATTCTCCCATGCCCGGTCCGTTTTTCTGTTGTTCCTTTCTTTACGAGTCATACTGTTTGTGTATAATTCTCAATTTCTTTCCTGAGTGTTTGAAGTGCCTTGGTCATTTCAGCTTCCACTGTTTTGACGGACAGAGAGAGGGCGGAGGCTATCTCCGCGTATTTCTTACCTTCGAAACGCTGCATCCGGAAGATGCGTAAACGGCGTTCGGGCAGCTTATTGAGAGTCCTGTTTATCAGAGCTTCCAGTTCTTTGTATTCGAGTTGGTCCTGCGGGTCGACCGGCTTGCTTTCCTGATTACCTGACAATACGTTTTCCCGGTAACGGTTGCGCACCTCCTGATGTTCGCAGTATTGGAGAGACTGGTTGCGCACGGCCCCGTACAAATAACTTTTCAGGGAACGGAACACTTGCAGTTTCTCCTTTTCTTTCCAGAATACGTAGAACAACTCTTGCACGATCTCTTCGGCGACGTCCATGCTGCCGGTGATACCGGCGGCGTAGAGGCAAAGAGGGGAGTAGTAGAGCCGGAAGATACCTTCGAAAGCTTTGACGTCCCCCTCTTTAATCTTTGTTAGTACGAATAAATCGTTCAGCATGCCGTGGATCTTAATGATTAGAGTCCTTCAAATGTACGAAAAGATATTGAAATTTATTTCTGTTGCTTTTTTAATTTGTTGACAGCACTTTCCAGTGATTCCGTAGGTTCGATGATATTGTAGGCTCCCCAGAAATCTTCATCCATAAAGTTTTCTACCTTGTCGGACAACGATTGAGTTTCCTTAAATGCCATCTTGTACGGAATGTTGGTTACGTTTTCTTCTTTTCCGTCCGTTACGACCATTTCCGAGATGATCGTGTAGTTGGTAGAGAATAATTTGCGTTTCCAGTCACATTTAAAACGTACCCCGTTGCGAATGTAATTCAGATAAGTTACGCCGTTGCGGTCCTTGTAGTTTACCAGATAGGCTACTTCAAGCGGGCGGAAACGTAATCCGAACGGTTTCTTCTTGAGGATGGCCTGGGTCGCTTTGTTGCGGTCGTCCATACTCAGGTTGAATTCGGCACGGGTGAATGAGAGTCGTTCCTTGTCTATGTAAAGTTTTCCGTAATACAGGGCATACGGCATGATGACCTGCGGCTTGAAACTGATTACATATTGCGGACGGTTGTCGATATTCGTTGATTCTTCCATTTTGAACAGATAGTAGGGCAGACATTCCCTGTCGAGCAATACATCGGGGTTCTTCACGATGTCGCAAAGGATTGACAGGTTGGGGCCGCCGAGCAGTTTAACGGCAAGCGTATCGGTACTTCGCTGGCTCAATAGCTTGCGGCCTTTGTAAATCTGTACGCGGTCGCGGTCTATGGCTTCGTGATAAGGTGTTTTGTAAACGTCGATCACGGCTTCCGATATATTGATGTAGCGTCGGCCTTTCTGTGCCGTCTCACGATAGAAACCGGTCAGCATATTCGTTTTCTTGCTGTAATTCTCCGGGATTTTCTTGATAGCCTCTTCCACGAGGTAACGCGGTTCTTTGGCATGGATGATGATCTCGTCGAGCATATTCTCGTAAGGCGTCATCCAGACGGTCAGGTCGGAGAGGTTCTTGCCGCTTACTTCTACCTTATTATTATAGTATCCGATATGGGATATTTCGACAGCTTTCACATGGGAAGCGTCTTTTATCTTGAAAGAGAATTCCCCGTCTTCGTTGGTGATAGTACCTGAAGTACTGCCGGGGATGGAAATGTTCACATACTCCAGCCGTTTCTTATTATTTTTGTCTTTGACAACTCCGCTGATGGTGATAAATTCCGGATCGGCATCGTCACGTACCAATTGGTCCTGTGCCTGCAACGGACTATTACCTGCCACCAATAATAAGATCAGCAAAAAACCGATGGATTGTCTACACAGTGTTTTCATCTTTGTATTGTTTTAATGGTGAATAATCGTGTTTGTACTTATAAGATCGTTCAGGAAATGAATACCCTATGGAAAAGTGAATTATTTGATAAATCTTTCTATATTTGTAAGGCTCAGTCGGACAATTACATATACTAATATATTATCTTATGAAAACCAAACATGTAAATCGAAGAGATTTTTTTCGGCTTTCAGCCACTGCCGGCGTGAGCGCGATGTTAATTCCGGGGGCCAGGGCCGCCGGTCTTCCCCAGGTGACTGCTAATGAAAATGAGATTCCTGTCCGTACGCTTGGCAGGACAGGTGTAAAACAGCCGATACTGAGTATGGGTGTGATGCGTGCCGACAATCCGAACGTGGTAAGAGCTGCCTATAATTCCGGTATATTCCATTTTGATACGGCCCACGGCTATCAGGGCGGGAAGAATGAAGAAATGCTGGGTAAGTTCTTTGCCGGGAAGCCGCGTGAGAGCTTCTTTATTGCTACCAAAGGAAAGTTCGATTATCCTTTGAGGGATGATTTCGAAGATTCGTATGAAAGATTGATCGACCAGAGTCTGCAACGCCTGAATATGGAACAGGTCGATCTCTTCTACGCTCATGCTCTGGATAAAGTGGAAGAGATAAAAGATGAGCGCGTGGTTGCCGTCATGAAGAAGTTTAAGGAGGATGGCAAAACCCGTTTCCTGGGCATTTCCATTCATGCCGGCAAACCTGAATTGCTGGATGCTGCCGTTGAAGCCGGTATTTACGATGTTGTCTTGCTGAGTTATAATTTCAAACTGTCAAATCTGAAAGAGACGGAAGAGGCCATAGCCCGTGCCGCTAAAGCCGGTGTCGGTCTGGTTGCCATGAAGACGATGACCGGTGGTACCGAAGACGCTGGGGGAAAGAAAAAGATTAACGCACAGGCCTGCCTGAAATGGGCCTGGAAGAACGAACATATCACGACTGCCATCCCCGGTTTCTCCAATTATGATGAACTGGATGAATGCCTGGTTGCTGCCCGCTCCCCGGAACTGACCGCCGGCGACCAGGAATATCTGGCTACCCTTTGCGGACAGGAAATGTTGTATTGCCAGCAATGCGGAAAATGCCGGGCGCAATGTCCTGAACATCTTCCTATTCCTGATATTATGCGGGCCTACATGTATGCTTACGGTTATAAATATTCGCGAATGTCGAAAGAAACACTTGGAGAACTGAATCTTTCGGCGGATATTTGTTCCAATTGTGAAACCTGCCAGGTAAAATGTCCTTCCGGCTTCGATGTTTCGACAAAGATTGCTGCGATAACGCCGGTGATGCAGGTGCCTGACGAATTTCTGACTTAATAAAACGAACGTATGAAACAGAGCAATTATTTGTTACTCTTTTTCCTGTTGTCCCTCTGTCCTTTAAAGGCGCAGACACCGGACGAGTTGAAATCGTGGCTGCCGGCAGTAGACGGCTGGGAGATATCCGGCGAGGTGGAGGTCTTCAATCCGGATAATCTCTTTGACCGCATCAACGGGGCGGCTCCGCTTTTCATTGAGAATAACTTCAGGGAAATGACTTCCATGGAGTATAAAAAAGGAAGCGAGTACATTACGATACAGGCTTACCGGCATGCAACACCGGAAGATGCTTTCGGAATGTATGCTGCCGAGCGTTCATCCGACCTGGCATATTTACCTGTCGGGGGAGAGGCGCAGGGAGATAAGACGAATCTGTATTTCTTTGCCGGAAATATGTATTTGAAGATGTGGAGTAATGCATCCGGCGATGTGTCCGAAGAATTGCAGGCGATAGGCAAGGCGCTTGCCGGAAGGTTGGATGCCGATGCCGGCTATCCTTCTGTTATCCGTTTATTCCCAGCGGAGGGGCAAGTACCTTATTCGGCTGCTTATATTACTTCAAATTTTATCGGCCATGAGTTTCTGCGTGCCGTATATACGGTGAAGTATGAAAAAGAAGGGCAGACTTTCCAGTTGTTTGTATTGGACGGCGGTTCTTCTGCCGGGGTTAAAAATATATTGACCCGGTATATGGCTTTCACCAAACAGGCGGATGAATTAAAAGAGGGCGCGTTGTTGGTCAAAGACCGTTATAACGGGGACATTCCGGTACTTTGGAAAGGACGTTACCTGATTGGCGTTTATAATGAGAATGGAGATACGGTTGCCTGTGGCGATGATTTATTGAAGGAACTGGCAGGAAAATTATAATATTATATGTCTGATTTTGATAAAGAGGATTTTGTGGGGGCTGTCTACCAGATGGTGAAAACGGTTCCGTACGGACGTGCCACCAGTTATGGTGCGATAGCCCGTGCTATCGGTTATCCGAATATGTCGCGGATGGTCGGCAGAGTGTTGGGAGGTTGTTCGGAAGTGGGAGTTCCTGCTTACCGGGTGGTGAACAGTCAAGGAATATTATCCGGCAAAGATGCTTTCGGTACGCCGACCGAAATGCAGGAAAAACTGGAAGAGGAAGGTATCCGGGTTGAAAACAACCGTATAAAAGATTGGAAAAAGGTCTTTTGGAATCCTTTGGATGAGATATCATTTGTTCTGTGACAGGCAACGGGTGAATTTCGGGAGTGAACGCAGAGACTTTATCTATTATGATGCTTATATCATATATTATAACACTGCATTCTCATATATTGTGATACTGGAGTCGCATAATATATGAGAATGCAGTATCATAATATATGAGAATTTTCATGATATATCTTTTTTTACTTTACAGTAACCTGTAACGGTTGTTTTACCTTTTGGGCAAAGTCCTGGATATATTTGAACCATTCGGCAGAGTTCTTGAAACCCCATTTGCTCCATCCGGCTCCGGTATAATACGTATATTCGTTGCCTGGTGCATAAGTCGCATAAGCCAGTACATGACCGTCTGCTCCGCGTTGTTTTTTCTCAGCGTCAGAGAAGTTTACAGCTTTCGCATCACTCAGTTTTTCAGGGAAGACGGCTCCGATATAGATTTGTCCGTTTGTCGGGTCTTCCGGGTCGGCGTATGCAATGTAGCCGTTTGCGGCATCAGCCTGATAGTCTGTGCTCGGCTCGTGCAGTACGATACCGGTTACAAGTGGTGTCGCTTCATTCAGATTAGCAAACGTAAGCGTAATTTTGTTCAACTGTGAACCGGCATCCAGTGAAAGTATACGTGTTTCGATGATATTGTCATTCTCTTTTACTTTCAGCGGATTGTAAACCAATTTAACAGTGAAACGCAACGGACCGTTATCCAGAATCTCGTAGTCTTTGTAGCAATACGGATAAACGATGGAATCGTTAGAAAGAAGGGCGGAAGTACCGGCACCCAGTGTCGGGCCTACTTTATAATAATCCAGTCCGTTACCATGGTCGATATGGTAGGAAATCGAATTGGCGAGTTCCTGTGCTGCTTTTTTGTCTGTTTTGCGCAGTTCGGCTATTTGGGCTCTCGATTCCGGGTTCAGTTCAGTCTTATAACGCATGTCTACAACCGGTTCGGAAACACATTTAGTCCAGATATCATATCCGAAAGCTTGTTCGCCGGTAGCTTGCAAAGCCGGACCATAGGTACGGAAAGCGATACGGTCGTTTTCCCAGGCAATATCGTCCACACGTTCCGGATAGAACTTACCGCAGGCAACTGTGGCGAAAGCCTCGGGAGTGCCGGGTTTAATCTTATAAGTAACACTGCTGTTTGCGTTCACATCAACAGGGAAAATAATTTTCTTGTCGTATGTGATTTGATAAGGAACCTGAGTCCCGTTATTGTCGGAAATGATGAAAGATTCGCCATTCAGTTTGGCAATGGCATCCATTGAAATTTCTGTGACCTCCTTTGAGCGGTCGATGGCAGACGGGTTCGTAACCGTTACATCTACGCTTTGCTCCTGTGTACAGGCAAATGCGGTAGCTGCTAAAAATAAGCTGATAATCTTTTTCATAAATAATATATTGTAGTTTATAAATATTTCGCCCTTATGATAAACAGTTCTAAAACCGGCAGTAAAAGTATGAATATTCGCGAAGTTTACAAAGTTCATCGCCGGTAAACAACTATTTTTCTACTTAATGGTTGTTCTTGTCATGCAGTAAAATTGTCTTTTTATCGTTTCTATAGTATGAAGTTGAAGCAGTGTTTACTTATTCTGATGTTGACAGGTATTTTGCCGGTTCAGCTCTATGCACAGCATTGGAGTGAAGAAGATTCGGTGTGGTTGTCGCGTGTTTTATCCGGAAAGGATACGATACGCATTAATCCGGAGTTTCAGAAAGCTATCCGCGAAGGTAAATTGATCCATATGGAAGATGAACCCGGACAGCAGATACTGGAGGCCCCCTCTGAATTGCCTCTCCTGAAAGATTTCTCCGAATATTTGCATGCAGATACGGATAGCATACATAATAACGTGGATTATAAGTCGATGCCCCCAAGTGTTTACCGTCTCTATAAGATGGAACTGGATACAATTCCGAAAATAAACAAAGAGGCCTATACGCCTCCTCCCACACGGCTTATCGACAAAAAAGAGATACAGATAGGCAAGCTGCCGGTGACGGCTGCGGCAGGAGGGAGGAACCTGTATTCTTCAGATGTGGTAAAAGACGGACAGAAGCGGGGAACCGTGGGCGGGTCCGTCAAACTCTATTTTTCTCTGGACGATATCTTGAAATGGATATTTTCGAAAGAGGAAAGGAATAAGCGGAGGAACCGTAAACGTGATGATACCTGGCGTTACTATAATGCCATGCCCTGACAGGTTTACTTTTTCTTCCAGAATGATTTGTGCATCCAATTTAAAATGCTAATTTTGAGACTGCTATTTCTCTGTTCCTGAATTTATTCCGTGCAGATACAGTAGTCTAAATGATAGTCTGATGAAAAAGTTATGTTACTTCATATCATTTTTGTTCTTATTGCTGACGTTTGCCGGCTGTGAGAATGACGGTACGCTGAATGAAAACTCTGAAATAGTTGTGGTCGGTTTAGGTCATAAGGTTTATAACCTGCCTTTAGGAAATGAAATCCTTTTTACAGGAAACGATATAAAATGGTTTAACAGAGATACCAGAGAAATCAGGTTCTACGACCATTCGGTATTTAAGGAAAAGCTGGAGCAGTATGAAAAGATACTTGTTATATTGGCCGATACGGAGTTGTTTACGGCGACCAATGTCTCCGATGTGATGGCGAGTGTGAGTACGGTTTATAACGACCTGGTGTTGTATTATGATACTGCTGAGGATAAATACTATCTGAATGACAGTTATCCGGCAAATATCGATGTGGAGCAAGTCCGGTTGAACACAGAAATACGTGAAGAAAACTGGGGATTATTCCTTTACCAGTTAGGGATAGAAGGCCGCCTCAAATAAAAAACTTCCGCCGGCCTGTGAACGAGCCCGACGGAAGTCAGTAATTAAGTTATAGCATTTATTTATTTACCTATTCTTCTTCTTTTTTATTAAGCCTGTAACTAAGTGCTCCCGACGGGCATTTGTTGATCTGTGCGATCAATTCATCGGTGGTTGCATTTTCTATTTTCACCCAGGGTCTTTCCTTGGGGTTATATACCTGTGGCAATGTTTTTACACAAATACCCGAATGCTGACAAAGGTCAGGTTGCCATATAATTGTCAGTTCGCCGTTTGAATATTCAATTTTCTTTCCCATATCTATATCGCTTTATCCTATGTTAATACCTCTCATTACTATGCGTCGCCAGTCCGGATGCTTTTGGATGTATCCGGCAATGAAGGGACACAACGGAACCAGGCGCAATTCTTGTTTTTCTATATCCTTCAGCACTTTTTCAGCCAGTTGGCTGCCGACACCTTTCCCTTCGAGGGCTACGGGCACTTCGGTGTGTGTAAGGTATATCTCGCCGTTCTTGGTTTTTATATACTCAATTTTCGGAACGTATTTGCCAATGTGAAATTCGTATTGGTGTCTCTCTTCGTTATCAATTAATTCATAATCGTCCATATCGCCTAATTGTTTTATTTGATTCTATATAATTCAAACAGTTTAGGGAAAGGCTTTGTTTATGGTTCTTACAATTCTTTTTATCAGAAAAATGAATGACGGAAGTTGCTGATTGTAAGCCTAAAGTTTGTTTATCTTTCAATTTATATTGAATAAGTATGGTTTTTATGAAACATTTTTAGTGTCAAGGTTGTTTCATTTATAAAGCAAAGTCATTTGTTTTGTGCGAAAGTTGAGTAATAATGGTATAAATAACTAATATAGGAGTCAAATGGAACATGTCCGTTTGATCCATTATTATTAGTTTTAGGTCACATATCAAAAAATGGAGTGTTATGAATAAGAATGACGTTGGTTCAAGTGCTGGTCAGATCTGGCGCTTGCTCGCAGAGAGAGGTAACATGTCTATCAGAAAGATTGGAGAGATGACTCATTGTAAGGAGTCTGTTATTTTTCTCGCATTGGGTTGGTTGGCCCGGGAAAACAAAGTACGTTTTTGTAGTGATGGCAGTGGGGCACTATCTGTCGAAGTAAATATTCCGCTAACAGAGACGTATTATTGATAGGAAGAGGATAATTTTTGAAGCGCAAACGGGAAAGGGATACAAAATGAATTGTAGCCCTTTTTGTTTGCGCTTTACTCTTCTATTGACGGTACTTGCAGCAAGCCGGGAGCTTGTTGTAAACACTGTCGTCTGCTTTATACTTATCGTTGTCGTGCCCGGCTTTGGCTATCGCTTTGGCAATGGCATCAGCAGAGGTCTGTTCCGGGTTGAATTGCAGATGGATCATTTGCGCTTCTTTATCCCATGAGGCGGAAGTGACTCCTTTTACGCTTTTGGCGGCATCTTCAATTCGTTGCTTGCACATGTCGCAGGCTCCTTTTACTCCGAACATAGCATGTTCACTTTGAGTTGGGTGAGCCGTGTTTCCGTCATTATTCATCATGGATGTTTTTCCTTCCAACTGTGCACTGGCGTCGATAGAGAAAACGCCATTGGTTACAATTTCTTCTCCATTCGAAAGTCCTTTCAGTATCACATAGGCATTGCCTAACGACGGACCCAGTTCCACTTCACGCATTTGGAATGTCGGGGTAGACATGTCCGGTTGTTTGACGTAAACGATAGACCGCTTGCCTGTCCAGAGTACGGCTGTCTGGGGAACGACAATCTGATCTTTATATCCTTTCAGGGGAGCGTCGACGATGGCTGTCGCATACATCTCCGGTTTCAGTTCCATACCCGGATTTGCTACTTCGACACGAACACCGGAAGTACGGCTGGTCGGGTTGACAATCGGATCGATAAAGGCAATACGCCCTTTAAATACTTTGCCGGGGAAAGCCTGCATGGTGAATGAGACCGGATCTCCCTTACTCAGGAAAGGCAGGTCTGTTTCATAGGCATCGAACATGGCCCATACCTTTGAAAGGTTGGCAACATCGAATAGTACGGCTCCCTGCGAAACATAATCTCCCTGGCTGACCCGTTTTGACATAACGATACCGCTTGTATTCGATTTAATCTCTACAGTAGAAGAGGTGGTGCCGGATTGTTCGATAGCCGTTATCTGAGCATCCGTCATCTTCCAGAGTTGCAGTTTCTCGCGGACAGCTTTTATTAAGGCGGGTTGCTGCATTTTGATCGCTTCCAGTAATTCCTGTTGTGCCGTAAATAATTCCGGTGAGTATAGGGTGGCCAACGTTTGTCCGGCACGGACCGTTTCGCCGGTAAAATCGACAGCCAGACTTTCTATGCGGCCTCCCACATGGGCGGTTTGCGATTGCAGGCTCCGTTCGTCCGGTGCTATTTTACCGTACAGGCGCACTTCTTTAACCGGGTTTTCTTTGCTGACACGTGAAGTTTGCACATTAGCCAGTGCTATTGCCTCTTCCGATAACTGGATAGCGGAAGGGTCTACATTCTCGTGGCTATTACCGCTTTTGCGTAAAGGAATCAGGTCCATACCGCATATCGGGCATTTTCCCGGTTTATCCTGTTTGATTTGGGGATGCATGGAGCAGGTCCATACGCCGTTTTCATCCTGTTGCAGGTCATGACTGTGGATGTGTTCCGTAATGCTGTCATGGCTATGGTGTTCGTCGTTTACCTGGGGTGTTGTGGAGGACGGACTGAAGAATAACCAGCCCAGAAATAAACCAGCCATTGCAAACAGGATATATTGTACTTGTTTGGTTTTAAACCATTCTTTTATCTTTTTCATGTCTTTATTCGTTTATCGAGGTTGCTACTAATTTTTCTATGCCGGCTATCCTTGTATTGTATTCAGCAATGGCTTCGCTTTTCTTGAGGCGGTAATCCAAAAGCTGGCGTTCTACCTGTATGACATCTGTCAGACTGGTTGTTCCGGCGGAAAATTCCCGGACAATCAATTGCCAGGTGGATAATGACAGTTCCTGCTGCTTTTGATAAAGAGCTATTTTCCGGGATGCATCCGCCAACTGTTGTTTAACCGTCTGGTATTCGGATTGCAGCTGATTCAGCGTATTTTCGTATTTCAGTTCGCTTGCCTGGCGGTAGTGCCGGCTTTCCTTTTGTTGTGCCTGATACTTTTTACGGAAGATAGGAATACTGATTTTAAACATAGGCATGACCATATCCATACCGTTCATGTTATCCATAACCATACTGTTATTCGATTTCCCGACCAGTGAATATTGCAGGCCGATTCCAAACATCGGATAACTCATCTTTTTATCCATCTCTGCTTTTGCCCGGTAGGCATTCGCTTCGGCTTCGAGCATCGATAACATTGGGTTGGCTATAATGATACTGTCGGTCATAGCCTGGTCGTCAATCAGGAAATGCAGTTGTTGCAAAGAATCGGGAACAGCAACCCTCATATCCTGCCTGCGGTTTAACAGGGCATTGAAACGTGCTTCGGCTGCCGTTCTGTTGGAGACAATGAGTTCCAGATTGTTCTGAAGTTCCGCTTTTTCTATCTGTATGCGCAGTACGTCCGACATGGTGCCTGAAGAACTGCCGGTACCCATGGAACTACCCATAGGACCGGAAGCCATTCCCTGCATAGAGGCATTGCCGGCCGGACTTCCTTGTGGCGTTGCCTGGGAGCTGCTTCCCATTCCTCCCATGTTATCCATACTGTTTCCGCTGGAAGCCGGAGGAGTAACGACATTACCTGTAATGGGGGTAACTGTGGAGGCGGGTGCATTGGCTGACGGTGCGGAATAACGGTTGAGTGCCAATTTTTCCAATTGTTCCAATAAAGCAAGATTAGCTTGCGTGTTTTTATATTGTTCGTTGAGGTTACATAACTGGTACCACTGGCTCTTTACTTCATAAAACAGATTGTTCCTGGCTTCACGGAATTGCTCGTAGGCCATGCGTGACATTTCGGTCGCCTCATTACGGGCCGCTTTACGCGTTCCGAACCAGGGGAACATCTGCATCAGGGTAAAGTCGGCAATCTGTTTACCGCTCAGTGTCTCCATCGGTTTGACAAAAACACCGATATCCAGTTCCGGGTCTTCGTAAGCTCCTGCCTGTGGAATCTTTTCCAGTGAAGCCTTATAGAGGGCAAAATTGGAGTTTACCAACGGGTTGTTGCGTGCGGCTATCTCCAGATACCACGCCAGGCTGTCCGCCTGTTGTGAAAATGCCGGAAGGAAACCGAGCAGCAAGGCTATTCCTGTTATATATGCTTGCATTTTTATCTTATTTCTCATCGCTTGTATTCATTTGAATGTTCTGTTTCTTTTGCTCTTTTTTAATCACACTTTCGCGCCACCAGCATTGCAACACGGGGACTACGAACATAGTCATGGATTGTATCAGCATACCTCCGAAAGTGGGTATTGCCATCGGTACCATGATATCGGCTCCCTTTCCGGTAGAAGTCAGTACCGGCAGTAAAGCAATTAATGTCGTTGCTGTCGTCATGGCGGCAGGACGTACACGTTTGAGTCCGGCTGTAACGACTGCTTCCCGTATCGCTTCTTTAGTAGTCGGATTCTGTTGCAGGAAAGTCTGGTGGATGTATGTCCCCATCAGCACGCCATCATCGGTTGCGACTCCGAACAGGGCGATAAAGCCGACCCAGACAGCGACGCTCAGGTTGATTGTGTGCATCTGGAAAAGGTCCCTCATGTTTTCTCCCCCTACGGAAAAGTTCATGAACCAATCCTGCCCGTACAACCAAAGCAGGATAAAACCTCCTGCAAAAGCGACAAATACGCCGGAGAAGTGGATGAGGGAAGCGGTTACCGTCTTAAACTGGAAATAGAGTACCAGTAAAACGATTAGCAATGCCAACGGTACAACAATCGCCAACCGCTGGGTGGCTCGTTCCTGTTGTTCGTAATTGCCGGCGAATTTATAGGAGACACCTTTTGCCAACCTCAGCTCCCCGTCTTTTATCTTTTGGTCCAGTACGCGTGTCGCTTCTTTTACTACATCTACTTCGGCTTTGCCGGATGTTTTGTCGAATATGACATAACCGACCAGAAACGTATTCTCACTTTGAATCATCTGTGCTCCCCGGGTATAGTCGATATCCGCCAGTTCTTTCAATGGAATCTGTGCGCCGGTAGCGGTAGGAACCAGTAGCATGGATAAAGCCTCCGGATTATCCCGCAGTTCGCGTGCATAACGGAGACGGACCGGGAAACGTTCCCTGCCTTCGACCGTAGTGGTCAATACCATTCCACCGACAGCAGCACTCAATATCTCCTGTAAGTCTTCTACGTTTACTCCGTAGCGGGCCATATTATCCCTGTTCAACTTTATTTCCAGATAAGGGGCACCGACTGCCCTGTCGTAGAAGACGGAAGAGGGGATAACCGAAGGAACTTCTTTCAATGCCTGTTCTATCGCTTTTCCGCTTTGCTCGATTGTCTCCAGGTCCGGACCATATATCTTTAGTCCCATCGGGGCACGCATCCCGGTGGAAAGCATGACCAGGCGTGCCTCTATCGGCTGTAATTTAGGAGCGGAGGTCAAACCCGGTAAATGAGTGACATTCACAATCTGCTGCCATATATCGTCTGTGTTTTTAATTTCCGGACGCCATTGACGGAAATAATCTCCTTTCCGGTCCGGTATCAGGTTGTCGCGGGGGATAAGCCGGAAACCGTCGGCTGGATTATAAGTACCGCCGTCTTTTAAAAAATATTCTCCTTTCCCGTTTACCTTGAACCGTTCACGCTGTCCGTCTTCATTTAATATATATTCCGGACGATAATTGATGGTGTTTTCAAACATCTGTGCTGGAGCCGGGTCGAGAGCCGAGTTGACACGTCCCCATTTCCCGATGGCTGTCTCTACTTCGGGAATAGCCGCCAGGCGTTTATCCAGTGCTTCGATATAATCCAGGTTCTGTGCAATCCCGGTATGGGGCATACTGGTCGGCATCAGCAGGAAGGAGCCTTCGTTCAGGCTGGGCATAAACTCTTCGCCGATTTTTCTCCAGATCATGAAACCGAATACGATGGTGGCTGCCGGAATAATCATAAATAGCCAGCGGTGGCTGAGGCACCATCTCAGTATCTTTTCATAGTAAATAACCAATATCCACAGAAGAGATAAGATAATAAGGATACAGGCAGCAACAAATAATATATTGGCCGATAATCCGGCTTGCGGTCCCATCGGCAACCACTCTTCCGACAGGTAATAAATAGCAACCAGCAGCGTAATGCCTATATTGATATAGGTACTCATTTTGGGATTCTTCCAATAAGAAGCGAACAGGTTATTCACACCGACAGCCGTAAGTCCCAGTGCCGGTATGCTTCCATAGATAACCAGTAATACGATGCCTGCTACAACTAACAAATAATTAGCCACCTTCCGTATCATTTTTGAATTTATCCTGACGGAGAACAGCAGATAAGAGAGCGTAGGCAATATTATTAACCCCAGAATAAAAGCGGAAGCCAGCGCATAAGTTTTTGTATAGGCGAGGGGAGAGAACATCTTCCCTTCCTGTGCCTCCATCGCAAAGACCGGCAGGAAACTGACAATAGTTGTTATCATCGCCGTCGCGATGGCACCGGACACTTCGCTTACTGCTTTGTAAATAAGGCTTACGAAGGCTTTACCTCTTTTAATGTCTTTGTTCTCCGGCATCTCCATATACCGGATAATACTTTCCACAAAAACAACCCCCACATCGACCATGACTCCGATTGCTATCGCAATACCCGATAATGCGACAATATTTGCCTCTATCCCGGTATATTTCATGAGGATGAAAGTCGCCAGTACGGCTATCGGCAACATGCTGGCAATGATGACCGAAGCACGCAGGTTCAGCACCAGTACGATAATTACAATGATACAAATCAATATTTCATGCGAAAGTGAAGTCTCCAGTGTCCCGATTGTCTCTTTTATCAGGTTGGTACGGTCGTAAAACGGAACAACGGTTACTTTCGAAACTGTCCCGTCCTCCAATGTCTTTTGGGGAAGTCCGGCTTCAATTTCTTTTATCTTCGTCTTAACATTATCAATCACCTCCAGCGGATTCGCTCCGTAGCGGGCGACAACCACCCCGCCGACTGCTTCGATACCTTCCTTATCCAGTCCGCCCCGACGTGTTCCCGGACCTATATTAACGAAAGCGACATCTGAAATACGGACCGGAACACCGTCGCGCACAGTGACGACAGCCTTTTCCAGGTCGGATACATCTTTAATATATCCCAACCCCCGGATCAGATATTCTACTTTGTTTATCTCCATCGTTTCCGCACCGATATCGAGATTACTTTTCTTGACGGCGTTCATAATATCCATAACCGATATATTGAATGCCCGCATGGCATCCGGGTTCAGTTCGATCTGGTATTCTTTCACGAAACCTCCGGCAGAAGCCACTTCCGATACTCCTTCGGCAGCCGAAAGGCTATATTTAACATAGAAGTCCTGTATCGTGCGTAATTCTTCGGCATTCCAGCCTCCGGTGGGTTTACCCGTTTCCGGATTTCTACCTTCCAGCGTATACCAATATATTTGTCCTAAAGCCGTTGCATCAGGCCCGAGGGCTGGCTGTACACCTTCCGGCAATATGCCGGGAGGCAGCGAATTCAACTTCTCCAGGATACGTGAACGGCTCCAGTAAAATTCTATATTGTCATCAAAAATGATATAAATGAAAGACATTCCGAACATGGAACTGCTCCGGATACTTTTAACCCCAGGTATTCCCAATAGGGAAGTTGTCAGCGGATAAGTGATTTGGTCTTGTATGTCTTTGGGAGACCGTCCCATCCATTCGGTAGCGACAATCTGTTGGTTGTCGCCTATATCGGGAATGGCATCCACCGGGATTGGATTACGGGGTATGATACCACCGTGCCAGTTGAAAGGAGAGGTGGATATTCCCCAGACAACGACCAATAGTAATAATAGCATGGTTATCACCCTGTTCTCAAGGAAATAACGGATTATTTTATTTAGCATAGAGTACTGTTTTTTTATTCTGATGGATTTATTTGCTGTATACAACTTCTTACAACAGGCAAACTTTGTTTTCCAAAGAATGCCTATGCATATGAAGTTTCCTCTCGTGTTACACAAAAGGAACAGATTATAATCTTTTTTTGTTTATGGAATGTGAACAAAAGAGACTACCGCCAGGTAGCCGGTATTCACTAAATCAGAAAAGAACAGTTTCGAATGCATAGTTCTGCACCACTACATTCGTCGGGTAGGGTATTATAAAAAGGATTGAATAGAGTTGAGCCGTCCGTTTCGGAGAGGACCAACAGGTCATTTATATCGAACAGCAAGGACAAAGCAACCGGAGTATAATCTATCACCGGTATCTGGTCGATATTCTGGTCGACTGTCATCTTCACCAACTGCGTATCTGTAGAACAGCAATGATGTGTTTGTTTCTTCTCCTTGCATGAAGGGCACATCTCATTTTGCCACACGCCAACTTCCACTATCTTACCCATGCAATGATGGATATTCAGGATTATTCCGCTGGAAACCCCGAGATACAGGAACGTTAGTATGACTAAAAGATATTTCTTCATGGGCGCAAAGATACGATTGTTTTACCGGATATAAACATAAAATGTATGCAGCGCTTATTAAAGAATGTTTCATCTTGTTTCCGATAACATTTTCTTTAAATAAAAGGGAAAGTTTAGCATTATGTGTAACGCCTTGTTTTTTAAATTGCTATACTTCTCTTTTTAGCGTTTTTTTATGTGAGGAAACGGGAAATAATGTATGACCTGTCATTACTTTATTGTATCTTCACCGCGTAAACGAAAATATATTTTGCACATTCAAAATAGTAAGTAGCAGAAGTTTTATGGTAATAGCTTATTTGAGAGTAACTATTGACAAGCAACATCTTGAAAGACAGAAAGATGAAATTACTCGTTATGCGTCAGCAAATGGTTTGGAAATCAGTAAATGGATCACTGATATAGTAGACGGAAAAAGAAAGGAGAGTGAGCCGACTCTGTTCCGTGTGTTGGACAGAATGAAAAAAGGTGATAAAGTTATTATAACAGATATTGCCCGGTTTGGTCGTACCTTGTCCGAAGTAATGACCCTTTTGAGTAAATGTATGACCCTGGGGGTTCATGTATATAGTATAAATGACCGTTATCTTCTGGATGACAGCCTGAATACGGAGGTAGTATCGACCACCTGTAATCTGGTTTCGGAGATAGAACACCACCTGATGTCTGTCCGTACGAAAGAGGCGTTGAACCATAAGAAAGAGAAGGAGGGCTTGCAGTTGGGACGTCCGAAAGGAACGGATGCCAAACAATCTTTGCTGGATGCCAACAAGGATGAAGTGATGAACATGCTTGAAAGAGGGGACACTGTTGTCATGATCTGCAAGCATTTCAACGTGTCCAGAAATACTTATTACCAGTTCAAAAGGAATTACGGGATTTAGAACCAGTCTTTTTTCCGCATATAAATCCAGGTTAGTATGCCTGTGAGGAACATGATTCCCCAGGCAATACCATAGCCATATCTCCAGTCCAGTTCGGGCATCAGCTTGAAGTTCATACCCCATACGCCGACCAGGAATGTCAGCGGGATGAACAGGGTCGATACGACCGTCAGCCGTTTCATGATCGCATTCATTCGCAGGTCATTGTTGGAAATATAAAGGTCCACCAGTGAAGAAATGATTTCCCGGCAACTTTCTGTTGTCTGGATAACGAATTGTAACTGGTCGGCAAGGTCGTTGTAGATCGGAAGCATATCGGGACTGATGATTCCGTTCTCCGTACGCAGCAGTTTGGGGAACTGTTCCTTCAATGGCTGGCTGTTTTTGCGGATAAGCATATATTCATGCCGGCGTTGCTGGATCATCGAACCCATGTTTCCCTGGTCGCTTTTGATGTCGAGCAGTGTCTCTTCGATATCTTCCAGCATTTCTTCTACTTTGGAGGCCGTTTCCACCAGATTGGCAATGATCGTGTTCAGCAGGAAAGCAAGCAACAGTCCGCTTCCTTTTTTTCGCAGGTTCAGCATATCGGATTCCAGCGCTTTCATTGTGTTGGCGAATACCGGATTATTGCTTTCTGTGAAAGTGATGACTACATTTCCGGTGACCAACAGGCTGATATGCTCGGAATGTATCTCCATATTGGCATCATAATAGCTGGAGTTCAGGATGATGAGCACATGGTTCGCATATTCCTCGATCTTTACGACATGCTGAGGTGTCAGTATATCCTTGGCATCCAGATTGTGCAGGCCGAACTCTTTTACGATACGCGTAATGGTATCGGAGTCGGTCAGCCCGCTCACCTGAAACCAGTTTATTTTGTTCGGATCGACCAGCTTGCCGAAAGAAGAAGTACCCTTTTTTATTTCGGTCGTGTGGAGTGCTTCGGCATTGTATTGGGTGAGACGAATGTCGGTTACAGTCTCATGTTCACCGGCATAATAATACTTATCCGACAGATGCCGGTTAGAAATATGTCTTCTTCTGTGTACATGTGTAGCTTCTTTTCGTCTCATAGATACCTTTGTTTAATCCAATTCCACAACAGTGATGCCGGCACCTCCCAGTTGAACATGCTCATCGTGGTAATGACGGACACCGGGAACTGAATGCAGATAGTCGCGTATCAGTTGCCGCAGGATGCCTGTACCTGTACCATGCAGGATACGTACCCTCGATGCTCCGACCTGGATGGCATCGTCAATGAAATAGGTGACAGTTTGCAGTGCTTCATCGCCCCTCATACCTCTAACATCCATTTCCTGCTTAAAGTTCAATTTCTTTTCGTGCATATGGTCGGTCGTATCCGAGCTGACAAATGTACTTTTCTGGATTTCCTTCTTGATCTGTCCTTTGCTGACTTTCTCCAGTTGTTCCAGTTTAAGCGTACTTTTAATCATACCGAATGCTACGACCGCCTGTTTGCCCTGAAGTTCCATAACCGTTCCGGCAGAAACCTGTCCCTTCAGGCGGACATTGTCGCCCACTTCGATTACATCGCGGTTGAATGTCTGTTTGGCGGCAGGTGTATTCTGCTTTTGTTTTTTACGCTCTTTCCGTTCCTGCAACTTCGCCATCTTGCGGGCGATCTTGTCATCTTCTTCTCCGGCCGATTCGACAGAAGCCTTAAACTCTTCCAACGCTTTGCGGGCAAGTTTGGTCTGTTCCTTTTCTGCTTGTGCTTCTTTGATTTCACGAACCGTATTCTCGATTCTTGCATTAGCTTCGGCCAGTATTCGTTGCGCTTCGGCTTTCGCTTCGCGCATGATCTCCTTTCGTTGCCTGTTTACCTCTTCCAGATCTTTTTCGTAACGGGAGGTGATATCTTCCAGTTTCTTTTCCTGCTGGCGGATATTCTGCCGTTTGCTTTCCCAGTAACGTTTATCGCGGACAATATCTTGCAGGTATTTATCCATATCGATATAATCGGAGCCGACTTTGGCGGAGGCGTCCGCTATCACATCTTCCGGTAAACCGATCTTTCGTGCAATCTCGACGGCAAACGAACTACCCGGATTCCCGATAGACAATTTGAATAACGGCTGCATCAGATGGCGATCATACAACATGGCGCCGTTTACGATGCCTTCCGTATCTTCGGCAAAATGCTTCAGGTTCTGATAGTGCGTCGTAATTACACCGAAACTGCGGTTCCGGTTGAAACGGTCCAGTAAAGCCTCGGCAATAGCACCACCTATCTGGGGTTCCGTACCGCTACCGAACTCATCGATCAATATGATTGTCTTTTCATTACAGTTTCTGACGAAATACTTCATGTTGGTCAGATGGGAACTATAAGTACTCAGGTCGTTCTCAATACTTTGCTCGTCACCGATATCAATAAAAATACTGGAGAATATACCGGTGCGTGAACTTTCGTGCAATGGAATCAATAATCCGCATTGCATCATATATTGCAGCAGTCCGACCGTTTTCAGACAGACTGATTTACCTCCGGCGTTCGGTCCTGAAATAATCAGGATACGCTTCTTTTCTTCGAGTGTGATATCGAGTGGTATGACTTGCTTGTTTTGTTTCTGCAACGACAGGTAAAGCAGCGGATGAACGGCACGCGCCCAATCCACCTGTTGTACATTCTCCACAACTGGCTTGATCCCTTTTACCTGTTCGGCAAAGAGCGCTTTGGCACGGATAAAATCAATATCTGCCATAAACTCATATGATTGCAGGATATCCGGCACCATCGGACGTACAATATTGGTAAACTCCGTCAGGATCTTCATGATCTCGCGGCGTTCGTCACCTTCCAGTTCACGTACGCGGTTGTTGGCTTCCACAACAACTTCCGGTTCAATGAAAACTGTCTTTCCACTGGCCGATTCGTCGTGTACGATACCTTTTATCTTTCTCTTGAAAGCTGGAGCGACAGGAATCATCAGACGACCGTCGCGCATGGTCGGGGTGACATCTTTGTCTACTACGCCTTCCGACTGTGCATTCCGCAGGATGGATTGCAGGCTGCGGGAAATACCGCTCATCGTGGAAGAAATTTCTTTCCTGATCTGTGCCAGGGTAGGAGACGCATTGTCCTTTACTTTCCCGAACTTGTCGAGGATAGAATCGATTTTCCCGATCAACTGGGGAAATACAAGAATGTCACCAGCCAGCGCTGTCAAAGCCGGATAAGCTATTTCTTCATCCTCTTCCGTCCGGAAGAAACGGACAATATCGTTGATTGTCTGTAGCGAACGTTTCAGGTCGAACAATTCCTTTTCGTCCAGCCAGGTTCCTTCCGGGCGTATCCGTTTCAACGAATAACGGACATCGAAAAAGAAACTGGCAGGAAACTCTACCTCTCCATGCAGGATACGGACAAACTCATCTGTCTGTTCCAGACGTTCAATAACGGTTGTATAGTCGGCAGAGAATTCCATCTCTGCAACCCGCTCTTGTCCCAGCGGGCTTAAACATTTATCGGAAATTAAACGGCGTACTTTATCGAACCCCGTTTTCTGTTCAAAGTTTTGTGGGTATATCACGTTAATTTATATGCTTTATTTTATCTCCACCGTAATCTCTCTGCGGATAGTCGGGCGGACGATCATTTCCATTTTGTTTTTGCCCCGTTTAATTTCAAACGTACAGGCATTGTTGCCGGTCGGATTGACATAAGGAGCATAATAATATAGGTAGGAGAAACCTCCTACATTGCCTGACTTTTGTAAAGCGTCGGCAACCTGAGGGTATTGGAATGTATCCCAGAACATACAGCGTTTGAAGCCGTTTGCGTCCGTGAATTGTGTTTTAGGATCGCGGAATTTCATCGTTTTGGAAATGAAGTTCTTATAGCCTGCTGTAAATTCTTCGGCGGAATAATTCATTTTGTTGTCATTGATCTTTTCGATCACATCACGCGGACGAAGTCCTGATGCATAAGCCGGCGAATTGCGGTCTACATCCGTGATGAGTTCCAGGCGGTCGATGTCATAACTGATCCCGGTGTAATTATAAGTCTTCTGGTTTACCTTATATTGTACATTGCGACCATATTTTACATACGGATACTGCATCAGCATCAACGGCACATGGATACGGGCATATTCTTCCAGCTTGTAGGAGTCTTCCAGCAATTCGTTCGCCTCGCATTCCCAAAGGATGCGACCCGGAACAAATGCCTGGTCAATCATTCGGAAACCGAATTGTAACAGGTATTCTGCTTCAGCCTCTGCCGCCGAATTACCCAGGAACGGGAAAGAATCCATCTTACTCTGAGTAAAATTATAACGGAAAGTCGGCTCTTTCTCTATCTGTATCTTATTGGCTCCTTTGAAATTCGGATTCTTATCGAAGAAGTAGAATGTCTGTATCAGAATATCCGGTTGTGCGATATCCAGCACCAGTCCTTTTTTAGTCATTTCTTTCTCGATACAATCGTTGATGGCACTTTCCAGTTTACGGTTGTTCTCATCTATCGCAGCGAAAGCAAATGTCTTGAATTTGCCGAAGCTTATAGAATCGGGTGTCACCACAGTCTTGAACGGACAGGTAAAAGTGCGTTCGCTGGTAGTTTCCAGACTGTACATGGAGAAAGCCGAAGCCAACTGGTCTTCAGTGATTGAGTTGACCTTCTTGCAATCCTTCTTAACCATTACTTGTTTGGTAGGAATGGATAGATTGGAGATGGTTAGTATCACTTCATTTTTACCGGCAGGATTCAGTAACTGGGCTATCTCCTGAGGAGAAACTTCTGCCGACTGCACCCCGTCTATCGCTTCTACAATATCACCTTGCTTAATTCCTGCAAGTTCTGCCGAAGAATAAGGGATAACTCCTGTAATGACAGGTTTGAACTTTCCCCAGTTGTTACTTTGGCTGATATCATATGTGAATCCTAATCTACAGATTGACGCGCTACGGTTCTGTGCATAACCGGTTAAGAATGCAAATAACAATAATATGGATAAAACAACTCTTTTCATAATGCCAGTAATTCTATTATAGTATTAATAATACCTGTTTATACCTAAATCTATAGGCAAAGGTAAAGATATTTTTGTTGAGTATGAATAGTTGGCAGCATATTTGATGTTATTCTGGTGTATGATCGTAAGGATAACTTTTTCTGCATCCAAAGTGTTAGTAGATGAAAGTTGTCGTATTATGCTGACAATTAGGTAATAATAAAAATATTAAGATAGTTATGAGCAAGATGAATTTTAACGGAAAGAAGGAAACGGCTGAAAAGAATGAATGTCAGAACAACGAAGAAGCGACAAATTTGCAGCAGGAACAGGAAAATGCGGCAGAAGAATGTGCGCAAACTGACAATGTGACCGAAGAGTTGGATGAGTTGAAAAAGAAGTATAACGAATTGAACGACTCTCATCTTCGCCTGATGGCAGAATTTGATAATTACCGCAAACGTACCCTGCGTGAAAAAGCAGACTTGATTAAGAACGGCGGTGAGGCAGCCCTGAAAAACTTACTTCCTGTAGTCGATGATTTCGAACGTGCATTACAGAATATCCGTAACTCGGATGATGTAGAAGCCGTGAAAGAAGGGGTAGAACTTATCTATTCCAAATTTATGGCTTATCTGGCCCAGCAGGGAGTGAAAGCTATTGAAGCGGTAGGCCAACCTTTCGACACCGAAATGTTTGAAGCTGTAGCTACTATTCCTGCTCCGGAACCTGGCATGAAGGGTAAAATCCTGGATTGTGTACAGACCGGATATACTTTAAATGACAGAGTGCTTCGTCACGCTAAAGTAGTAGTAGGAGAATAAGCAACATGCTAGAGGGCAAATAACAACAATACAAAGATGGCTAAAAGAGATTATTACGAAGTGCTGGAGGTGTCAAAAACCGCCACAGTAGAAGAAATTAAGAAAGCATATCGAAAGAAAGCAATCCAATTCCACCCGGACAAGAACCCCGGTGACAAACAGGCAGAAGAAAACTTCAAGGAAGCTGCCGAAGCGTACGACGTATTGAGTGATCCTCAGAAACGCCAGCGCTATGACCAGTTCGGGCATGCTGGAGTAGGAGGTGCATCCCAGGGAGGTGGCTTTGGTGGAGCCGGAATGTCAATGGAAGATATCTTCTCTCAGTTCGGAGACATCTTTGGAGGACACTTTGGTGGCTTTGGCGGTTTCGGTGGTTTTGGCGGAGGCTCACGTGGCGGCCGTCGTGTGAACCGCGGATCAGATTTGCGTGTGAAGGTAAAACTGAATCTGAAAGAGATCGCTAACGGAGTAGAGAAGAAGATAAAAGTTAAGAAATATGTACCTTGTAGCAAATGTCACGGTAGCGGAGCAGAAGACGATCACAGCTCCAAGACTTGTGAGACTTGCCATGGCAGTGGTGTCGTTACCCGTATTGCCAATACAATCCTGGGGCAGATGCAGACACAGTCTACCTGTCCGACTTGTGGCGGTGAAGGAAAGATCATCACTAAAAAATGTGCTCAATGTGACGGTGAAGGTGTTATGCGTGATGAAGAGATCATTACGATCAACATACCTGCCGGCGTAGCTGAAGGAATGCAGTTATCCATGAGCGGAAAGGGAAATGCAGCCCGCCACGGAGGTATAAACGGTGACCTGCTGATTTTGGTTGAAGAAGAACCGCATGCAGAACTGATCCGTGACGAGAATGACTTGCTGTATAACTTGTTGTTGAGTGTTCCCCAGGCTGCTTTGGGAGGAACCGTAGAAGTTCCGACTATCGACGGCAAAGCGAAGGTGAAGATCGAGCCGGGTACGCAACCGGGTAAAGTCCTTCGCCTGAGAAATAAGGGACTTCCTTCCGTGAACAGTTATGGAACAGGTGATTTGCTGGTAAATGTCAGCGTATATATTCCTGAAACATTATCAGCGTCAGAAAAAGAAACGCTGACCGGTTTGGATAATTCACCGAACTTCCAGCCGAATCGTACAATGAAAGAGAAGATCTTCAGCAAATTCAGACATATGTTTGATTAGAAGTATTCAACTATTCTCAGATAAATAAGAAAAGAGTAAAGTCGACTAACAGGAAGTTGGCTTTACTCTTTTTTATTATCGGTCTTGTCCCGGAAGGACAGGGCGGTGACTTTTCACATACCTCTTTTTTATAAAGCAATATATTACTGCCCTCATTTATTAGTTTCTTATTCCAAAAGATTTGCTTGTTTATCAATAAGCATTTTACGGAGTCGATGAACCTTAAAATGCTTGCCGATTTGTGTTGTCTATCATATCGCTTTATTACGGATGAATGCCTCTCTACAACTATTAATCAATGATAAATATACCATAAAGGAAATAGCTTATGAGCTGGGATTTACAGACGACGCCTACTTTTGCCGGGTATTCAAAAAGCACTACGGAATCATTCCCGGCGATTATAAGAAAAGGAGGGGAGAGGTTTTATTCTAAAAGCAAAACGCTATAAAAATCTGCTTCCCGTAGAAAAAACTCTATTGGTTGATTGTGAATTGATTACAGTTTCCTCGTAGTTCCGTGTTTAGGAAACTCCAGTTCCCTGCCTAGGAAACTACAATTTCCTGCGGAGGGAACTACAGTTTCCCAGGCAGGAAACGCGTGTTTCCTCCTAAGGAAACAGGAACGACTCTATAGGCGGGAATCAGAAAGTCCCGGACTCGTCCTTTAACCGGCCGAGAGACTGCCGGTAGCCGGTAATGATTTCTTCCATCACTTCGGCAACCGTTTCTTCTTTTCTGAACAGGGCGGCGACTTGTCCGATTTCCAATTCTCCTTCTTCCAGATTGCCTTCGAACATACCCTTCTTGGCTCTGCCTTTACCTAATAAGGCACGCATTTCTTCGACCGATGCGCCCCGCGCTTCGGCTTCTTCTACGGCAGTTGTGAAACCGCCTTTCACCAGGCGGGTGGGAGCGAGCTTTTTCAGCAACAGCTTCGTGTCGCCTTCGTTGAGGCTGAGGCAGAGCTGCTTGAAGTTTTCATGGGCGGAACTTTCGGCGGTCAATGCGAAACGTGTTCCAATCTGTACACCTTCGGCCCCAAGCGCAAAAGTGGCCAGCATGGCATCACCGGTTCCTATTCCTCCGGCCGCCATGAGCGGGAGGGAAGTGGCACGGCGTACGGCGGGAATCAGGCAAAGTGTGGTTGTTTCTTCCCGTCCGTTATGTCCTCCGGCTTCGAAACCTTCGGCAACAATCGCATCCACACCGGCTTCCTCACATTTGACGGCAAACAGGGAACTGCTCACCACATGGACGACCGTTATGCCGTGTTCTTTCAGGAGCGGAGTCCATTTCTTTGGACTTCCCGCAGAGGTAAAGACGATTTTTACTCCCTCTTCGACCATCAGGTTCATCAGACTTTCGATTTCCGGATACATCAAAGGTACATTAACCCCGAAAGGTTTGTCGGTGGCAGCCCGGCATTTCCGGATATGTTCGCGTAATACTTCGGGGTGCATGGAGCCGGCTCCCAACAGTCCGAGTCCTCCGGCATTGCTCACTGCCGAAGCAAGCCGCCAGCCGCTGCACCAAACCATTCCACCTTGTATAATAGGATATTTAATACCAAACAATTTACATATTCTGTTCATGGCTAATCTATTTATAATGTTAGGGGAACAAAGTAAAATAAAACTTACCTATCTTTGCGTGTCTGATTCTATAAATAATGTGGATATAAATTAATTCTTACAATATAACAGTTATGAATAAAGCGCTTATGGCTGCCGGTCTGGTAGTAGTTTTAGGAGCTTGCAACTCCTCGAAGAAAAGCGATGTGGCCGATGCCGCACCCAATCCGTTCTTTACGGAATATACGACTCCGTTCGGTGTTCCTCCTTTCGACAAGATAGAAGTGGCTCATTACAAGCCGGCATTTGAGAAAGGGATGGAAGAACAGAAAAAGGAAATCGATGCTATTGTCAATAATCCGGAAGAACCGACGTTCGAGAATACGATTGTCGCTTTAGATCGCTCAGGTGAATTGTTGACGAAAGTGATGTATGCTTTCAGCGGTCAGTCGAGTGTGAATACGACCGACGAAATACAAGCTCTGGAGCAGGAACTGTATCCGGTTCTTTCCGCCCATTCGGATGATATCAGCCTGAATCCGGCTCTCTTTACCCGTGTAAAAGTTGTGTATGACAAGCAGGCTTCAATGAACCTGAATAAGGAACAGAAGAAATTGCTGGAGGAAACCTACAAAGGTTTCGTACGTGGCGGAGCCAACCTCGACGCTGACAAGCAAGCCCGGTTGCGTGAACTGAATGAAAAGATATCTGTCCTGGAGCTGACTTTCGGGCAGAACGTGCTGAAAGAAACGAATGCCTTCAAACTGGTTGTAGATAACAAAGAGGATTTGGCCGGACTTCCCGAATCGTTGATTGCCGCTGCTGCCGAAACTGCCGCTGCCGACTCAATGGAAGGCAAATGGATTTTCACACTCCACAATCCGAGTGTGATGCCTTTCCTGCAATATGCCGATAACCGTGCGTTACGGGAAAAGATATTCAAGGCGTATATCAACCGTGGAAACAATGGCAACGGGAATGACAATAAGAACGTTGTCAAAGAACTAGTAGCTGCCCGCCTGGATAAGGCCAAACTGTTGGGTTATGAAGACTTTGCCGCTTTTGTGCTGGATGGGAACATGGCAAAGAACGAGAAGAATGTGTATAACCTGCTTGACCAGATTTGGACTCCGGCGCTGAAAAAAGCGAAGGAAGAACTGGCCGATATCAATGCCGAAATAAAGAAGGAAGGCGGCGACTTCGAAGCCGAAGGTTGGGACTGGCGTTATTATGCGGATAAAGCCCGTCAGGCAAAATTCAATATGGATGAAAACGAAGTCCGCCCTTATCTGGAACTGAACCATGTGCGTGAAGGTGCTTTTTATGTAGCGAATAAGTTGTATGGAATAACTTTTACGGAAATCAAGGACATACCGAAGCCGGACCCGGATGCTTTTGCTTTTGAATGTAAGGATAAGGATGGTTCTTCACTGGGTGTCCTTTATATGGATTTCTATACTCGTCCGGGTAAAGGTGGCGGTGCCTGGTGTGGCGGATACCGTGACCAGAGTTATAAAGATGGAAAGAAAGTGCTGCCGGTTGTTACCACCGTATTTAATTTCAGTAAACCGGCTGCCGGGCAACCTGCATTGCTGAGTGCGGATGAGGCGGAAACCGTCTTCCATGAGTTCGGCCATGCGTTGCATGGGTTGTTTGCTGATGTTCATTATACCGGAGTAGCCGGTGTTCCCCGCGACTTTGTGGAATTGCCTTCGCAGGTAATGGAACATTGGGTGTTCGAACCGGAAGTGTTGAAAGTATATGCCAAACATTATCAGACAGGAGAAGTGATTCCGCAGGAGCTGGTTGACAAGATTGTGAAAAGCAGCAAATACGGACAGGGCTTTGCTACGGTCGAATATTTGGCCGCTTCCTTGTTGGATATGGATTATCATACCTTGAAAGAACAGCTGCCCGGTATGGATATCGAAGCCTTTGAAGCTGAAGCGATGAACAAACGCGGATTAATCCGCCAGATACCTCCGCGCTACCGTACTACTTATTTCGGCCATACGATGGAAGGTGGTTATACAGCCGGATATTACAGCTACATCTGGGCAGAAGTGCTGGATGCCGATGCTTTCGAGGCTTACAAAGAAACCGGCGATATCTTCAACCCCGAGGTCGCTTCCAAGTTCCGTAAATATGTCCTTACCCCGGGTGGTATCGATGATGCAATGGATATGTATAAAAACTTCCGTGGCAAGGAGCCAGGCATTGAACCGTTGCTAAAGAACAGAGGGTTAAAATAAGATTTTTTTATTATCTTTGCGCATGTAACATGCTTAAACAGAACAATATGAAGAAAATGATTATGACAGCCGGCATAGCTGTTGCACTTAGTGCTTGCAGTTCGTCGGAGAAAAAGTCTGAAATCTTAGCTCCAGGAGATATTTTACTAACGGAGTTCACTACTCCGTTCGGAGTTCCTCCTTTCGATAAAATCGAACTGGATGATTATATGCCTGCTTTTAAGGAGGCGATTGCTCAACAACAAAAGGAAGTAGATGATATTGTCGGTCAGACGGCTGCTCCCGATTTTGAGAATACGATTGTTGCTCTTGACCAGAGCGGTAGCCTGCTGCGTAAGGTCAATGCCGTTTTCAGCGGACTGAACAGTGCCAACACAAATGATGAGATGCAGGCGTTAAGCCGTGAGTTGTCTCCGTTATTATCAAAGAACAGTGATGATATCCGCTTGAACAAAGATTTGTTTGCCCGTGTAAAGACCGTGTATGATAATCGGGAATCTCTGAACCTGAATAAGGAACAGAAGAAGTTGCTGGAAGAAACCTATAAGAGTTTTGTCCGCGGCGGTGCGAACCTGGATGCAGAGCAACAAGCCCGTTTACGTGAACTGAACAGTGAGATATCCATGCTTCAGTTGACATTCGGACAGAATATGTTGAAGGAAACAAACGCTTTCCAATTGGTTATTGAGAATAAAGACGACCTTGCCGGCCTGCCCGAAAGCCTGATACTGAACGCGGAGGTTGCTGCCCGTGCGGCAGGGTTGGAAGGCAAATGGCTTTTCACTTTGCATAATCCGAGCGTGATGCCTTTCCTGCAATATGCCGATAACCGTGCGTTGCGTGAAAAGATTTTCAAAGGTTATATCAACCGTGGAAATAATGGCAATGATGCCGATAACAAAGATGTCGTGCTTAAACTGGTTACGCTTCGCCTGGAAAAAGCGAAGTTGATGGGATATGACGATTATGCCTCTTTCGTCCTGGAAGACCGTATGGCAAAAACGTCGGATAAAGTATATGCTCTGTTGGACGAAATATGGAAACCTGCCCTGGGGAAAGCGAAAGAAGAACTGGCTGATATCAATGCCGAAATAAAAAAGGAAGGCGGCAACTTCGAAGCGGAAGGTTGGGACTGGCGTTATTATTTCGAGAAAGCGAAGAAGGCTAAGTTCGATTTGGATGAAAACCAGGTTCGCCCGTATCTGAAACTGGAGAATGTGCGTGACGGTGCTTTCTTGTTAGCCAATAAATTATATGGTATTACCTTTACACCCATCAAGGAAATACCGTTGCCTCATCCGGATGCACAGGCTTTCGAATGTAAGGATAAAGATGGTACGCATCTGGGTGTTCTTTATATGGACTTCTTCCCGAGAGCCAGCAAACGCGGCGGTGCATGGTGCGGAACCTATCGTTCGCAGACTTATAAAGACGGCAAACGTCAGGGACCGGTCGTAACGATTGTATGTAATTTCTCCCAGCCGGCTCCGGGGCAACCAGCTTTGTTGAGTGCGGATGAAGCGGAAACATTATTCCATGAGTTCGGACACGGTTTGCATAACTTGTTTAAGGACGTACATTATTATGGTGTATCGGGTGTTCCCCGCGATTTCGTCGAACTGCCTTCACAGGTGATGGAGCATTGGGTGTTCGAACCTGAGTTACTGAAAGAATATGCGAAACATTATGAGACAAACGAAGTGATTCCGGCCGAACTGATTGAAAAGTTGGATAAGAGCGGAAAGTATGGACAGGGTTTTGCTACGACTGAATATCTGGCCGCTTCTTTACTCGATATGGATTTCCATGTATTGAAGGAAGTACATGAAGGTGCAGACGTCATGAAGTTTGAAGAAACTGTTTTGGGTGAACGCGGACTATTGAAACAGATACCTTCCCGTTATCGCACTACTTATTTCAATCACACGATGGGTGGCGGATATACAGCCGGTTATTATAGTTACATCTGGGCCGAAGTCCTGGATGCAGATGCTTACCAGGCTTATAAGGAAACCGGAGATATCTTCAATCAGGAAGTAGCTGCCAAATTCCGTGAATACGTTCTTACCCCTGGCGGCATCGACGACGCAATGGATATGTATAAAAATTTCCGTGGTAAAGAACCGAACACGGAACCGTTGTTGAAGAACAGGGGATTGAAATAAAGGTAAATGTAGTGTCGTTGGTAGGGGCGGTTCGCGAACCGCCCCTACAGGCACTATCATAATGAAACAGGCCGGTTCAATATTTTCTATCCATGTATCTCTATAATATAGGACGTATCAAACGTCTCTCCCGGCTGTAAATGTTGCATCCAGTCTCTGTCTTTATATTCCCCGGTGTAGTTAACACGGTCGCAACGGCCATACCAGGGTTCGATACATACGAAGGGTGCGTCCTTTGAGGGAGGCGACCAAAGGCCGACAACAGGCGCTGTGAAATATACCGTCAAATAAGAGCCGCCATCCTGTTTCAGTAAATCCACCCGCTTTACCTGGCTGTTTTCAAGAACTAATGCATCCTTATCGAAAGTATGTATATCCAATGGTAATAATCCTTCTTTGTCAAGTGAAAGCGGATATTCCTTGTCTCCGATACAACCTTTTTCCTGAATGAGTTTGTAGGAAAGTCCCTCATGCCGGTCGAAGGCAAAGAAGCCTCTTGAACTGCTGTCTTTATCATAATCAGGATAATAAAAAGCCGGATGCGCTCCAATCTGGAAATGCAGTTCCTCGTTTCCGGTATTTTTCACTGTCCATAAGACTTCTATCTGGTTTCCGGCCAGTTTGTATCCTATCTCCAGACAAAAGGGGAAAGGATATAATTGTAATGTATCCTCATTTTCCTGTAGTTGAAACCGCAATTCCGTATCAGTCTCTTTTATCAGTTTAAATTCCTGATCCCGTGCAAAACCGTGTTGTGATAACTTGTAAGTCTTTCCGTTATGGCGATATTCGTTGTTCCATAAACTACCTACGATAGGGAAAAGTACCGGCGAATGGCGTTTCCAGAAGGTAGGATCGGCCTGCCATAAATATTCTTTACCGGTTGCGTTGGCAACAATGCTGCTTAGTTCGGCTCCATGTGGCGACACCTGAATGGTGAGCGAATTATTCGATACTGTTTTCTTCATCAGATTTATTTGTTTATGTTATTTTCCGTTTCAGCAAAGTTAATGAACTTATTTTTTGATTCTCCCGCTCTTTTATAATAAAACAAAACAGAAAGCGTTAAAAGATCATTGAATAGTTGAAAATATGGAACTACACGAAACAAGATCATTTCTGATAAGTGGTATCGCGACTTTGCTTTGCCTCTGTTTTTCGCTCTCGGTAAAGGCCGGTGAACGGTATACGGATAACTCGGTATTGAGCAAAGGAAACTGGGTGAAAATACAGATAGAGCAGGATGGAATCTACAAACTTACTTATTCTGAATTGAAGAAGATGGGATTTGACGATCCTTCGAAAGTTGCTGTCTATGGATATGGTGGCTGGCCTTTGGAAGAAGATTTCACAAAACCTTATGTGGATGATCTGCCTGCTGTCCCGGTGCTGAGAAAGGATGATTATATCCTTTTTTATGGGCGGGGAACGACGAAATGGGAAGCTCAGATAAGAAATGAAAATTTTACGCATACCAATAATCCTTACTCTGTGTATGGATATTATTTTCTGACAGACGGGGCGGAGGTTAAAGTCCCGGAGCAGATTAAATATGATAAAACTACCAGTGAGAGGATAGAGACTTTTGATGACTATTTGCTGCATGAAAAAGAGTTGGTTTCTATTAATTTATCGGGAAGGAGATTGTTTGAGAAGTTATCGCAGTCTACCCAGACTTTCAATGACTTTGGAAATCCGGAGACATTGGGGATAGTCGAAGGTGAAATTTATGTAGATTGCAAATTTGTACCACTCACTACAACATCAGAGGCACAAGGTGAAATTACGTTATCTTTTGCAGGAAATAAGCTGTATAATGGAAACACTTCCCTTCAAAGTGGAACATACACAAAAGGCAAGGATATGGAATTAGCCCAAAAATATGAATATAAGGCAGGGGATCATTTAAGTGTTAAGCTGGAGTATAAGAAATCACAGCAACCCAGTACCGATGGCTATGTCGATTATATCCGTTTGAATGTCAAACGTCAATTGAAGACTTACAATGAACCATATACATTTTTCCGTTCATTTAAATCCCGGAATCATATATCCCGGTTTGTAATAGAAGGCGCTAATTCAGCCTGTATGGTTATGGATATAACAGACCCTGCAAACTGTAAAATTATAGAAACAGAACTGACTGGCTCTACCATGTCTTTTACTATTCCGGAAAGTAATTCATTAAGAGAATTTGTTTTGATAAGGACTGATCGTACGGATTTTCCTGTCCCTGTCAGTAAAGGAGCGGTTGAGTGCAGGAACCTTCATGGCTGGTCGAATAAAGATATGATTATTATCTCTCCGTCTACTTTACGAAAAGAAGCGGAGAGATTGAAAGAAGCACATGAAACACAAGATGGTTTACGTGTGGAAGTGGTAACACTGGAAGAAATATATAATGAATTTTCAAGTGGAACTCCCGACGCAACAGCCTATAGAAGGTTTATGAAGATGTTGTATGATAAAGCGGCATCAAAAGAGGATCGTCCGAAATACTTGTTGCTTTTCGGAGATGGTGCTTACGATAACCGCTTTGTTACGGAATCATGGAGTAAGATGAGTGATAAGGAGAGAGAGAATTTCCTGCTTACCTTTCAGTCAGAAAATTCATTGGATGAAAAATCTTATGTGACAGATGATTATTTTGGTTTTCTGGATGATGCTTCTAATGGGAAAAGTGTAGAATCGTGTCCGGTGGATATAGGGATAGGCCGTTTCCCTATCCGTTCGGTTTCGGATGCTCGGAAGATGGTCAATAAGGTTATTCGTTATATGAATAATGAAGAACTGGGCATTTGGAAAAATGAAACTTGTTTTGTGGCAGATGATGGAAGTAATGCGGATAAAGTAAAAAAACAAGCGAATGATCATATGAAATATGCAAATGGAGCAGCTCAAACGGTTGAAGAGAAAGCACCGGATGTTCTGGCAAGTCGATTGTTTTTTGATAATTATGCCAAAGACTATTCTAGTTCAAATTCATATTCGGTCGTAACAGACGAAATGAATAAGAAGTTAAGAGAGGGATTGATGCTGATTAATTATACAGGGCATGGAAACACGACTTCGTGGTCTGATGAGAATGTTCTTACACTACCGATGATAGATAAATTCTCCTATCCCAAATTACCATTATGGATTACGGCTACCTGTGATTTTTGTCGTTTTGATGCACTGGCAACGTCGGCAGGAGAAAGCATTTTTCTAAATGAAAAAAGTGGGGGGATAGCATTGTATACAACTGTTCGAGTGGCTTACGGTTCTGAGAATGATAGAATAAATAATAGTTTCCTAGAGAAGTTATTCGATCAAAGTATGTATCCGGCTTTGGGCGATGTGGTCAGAAGTGTTAAGGCTGATAATAAATCATTAAGATCGAAAAACCTGAATTTTACCTTTATTGGTGATCCTGCTTTAAAGTTGGCTTTGCCTTCCCATAAAATACGTATTAATACGATTAATGGAAAAGATGCGGTTCAGAATTCAACTAATTTCAGAGCTTATGATGAAGTGACTGTAGAGGGAGAGATATTAGCTCCGGATAATTCGATAATTGATAATTTCAACGGAAAGCTGGATGTGAAAGTGATGGATAGTAAAATCGAAATTACGACACGGAATAACTTCAGGAATGATACTGCTTTTAAATATATGGATTATAAAAACCTTGTTTATAAAGGTTCAACTCAGGTTCAGAATGGCAAATTCAGTTTCTCTTTTTATGTTCCGGGCAATATTTCTTATTCCGGTAAGGCCGGAAAGATGATTCTGTATGCTTCGGATAGCGAGCAGAAAATAGAAGCAAAAGGTAACTTTACGAATTATAAGGTACAAGGTACTTCTGATGATCCTTTGGACGATCACGAAGGTCCTGAAATAGTAAAACTTTATTTGAACGATTCGACATTTGTGAGTGGTGACAAAGTAAATACAACTCCGTTTTTCTATGCCCGGTTGTGGGATCAGACGGGAGTGGATATAACAGAAGGCGGTGTCGGGCATGATGTGATGCTTATGATAGACAATAAACCTTTTACCAGCTATAATCTGAATTCTTATTATAACAATATATTTGGCCGGAAAGGAGAAGGTGAAGTGAGATTCGGTATTCCGCAATTAAGTGCGGGAATGCATGAGGCTGTCTTTAAAGTTTGGGATGTCATGGGAAATTCAACAACTTACACGTTCCGGTTCGAAGTAGATGAGAGCTTGAAACCTTTCATCACCAATATTGTCGCAACTCCGACACCGGCAAAAGGTAATGTTGAATTCCATCTTACACACAACCGTCCCGAATCTCAGATGAAAGTCGGTATCATGGTCTACGACATTGCAGGCCGGCTGCATTGGAAACATGAGGAGACTGGTTCGTCCGAATTATTCAAAGATTATGTGATAGATTGGGATTTGAGAAATAATTCAGGAAGCCATGTCCGTCCCGGAGTTTATATTTACAGGGCTGCGATAAGCACTAATAATTCAAAGGAGGCAACGGAAGCAAAAAAGATGATTATTTTATGGTGATTTTACTTACATTTGTAGGAAATAAAAATAAACCATGGAAAGTATATATACAGCAGATGAAAACAGATATGCCGGCATGGCGTATCGCCGTTGCGGACGTAGCGGTATTTTGTTACCGGCCATTTCTTTAGGGTTATGGCATAACTTCGGAAGTGTGGATGTCTTCAATAATTTTATAAAGATAGCTTATACGGCTTTCGATAATGGCATTACTCATTTTGACCTGGCAAATAATTACGGCCCGGTCTATGGTTCGGCAGAAGAGAATTTCGGCCGGATTCTGAAAAAAGGTTTGGGGGCTTACCGTGACGAACTTCTTATTTCGACAAAGGCCGGTTATGATATGTGGCCGGGGCCGTACGGAAACTGGGGAAGCCGTAAGTATCTGATGGCAAGTCTTGACCAAAGTCTGAAACGGATGGGATTGGAGTATGTGGACATCTTCTATTCCCATCGTCCTGATCCGGAAACACCGATAGAAGAAACGATGGGAGCTTTGGCAGATATCGTTCGCCAGGGGAAAGCGCTGTATGTAGGTATCTCAAATTATAACGCGGAACAGACGGAAAAGGCGTTGGCTGTATTGAAAGAACATCGCGTTCCTTGCTTGATCCATCAGGCGCGTTATTCTATGTTCGATCGGTGGACGGAGCCGGATTTGCTGCCTTTGCTACAAGAAAAAGGTGTCGGCATGATTGCTTTTTCTCCTTTGGCACAGGGAATGCTTACTAATAAATATTTGCATGGAATACCTGAAAATTCAAGAGCCGCTAAGTCAACCGGCCATTTGAAACGGGAACAGGTGACGGATGATAAGATAAATAAGATTCGCCAGTTGCATGAATTGGCAATAGAACGTGGACAGACATTGGCTGAAATGGCTTTGGCATGGTTGTTGAAAGACGACCGTGTAACCAGTGTCCTTGTCGGAGCCAGTTCCGTTGAACAGCTGCTGGATAATCTGAAAGCATTGCGTAATACCGTTTTCACCGATGAAGAGTTAGAGCGGATAGAGTTTATTTTGAAATGAAGCTCCGGATTTATTGATACATTATTATTTATATGACACCATTTTTACAACAGATAGCCTCTTTATTTTATCAGCAATACGGAGCGGAGGTCAGCAGGCTGGCCTTTGTTTTCCCTAACCGCCGAACGGGATTGTTCTTTCAGAAATATCTTTCGGAAGTAGCTGACAAACCGCTTTTCTCCCCGACAATCTTGACCATCAACGACTTGTTTGTGCAGTTGAGCGGTAAGCAGACGGCCGACAGAATCAATATGCTGTTTATGCTGTATGATATTTATGTCCGGCATAGCGGTTCGACAGAAACTTTCGATGAGTTCCTGTACTGGGGAGAAATGTTATTGAACGATTTCGATGATGTTGATAAATACATGGCCGATGCCCGTATGCTGTTTACCAATGTAACGGACTTGCGGGAGATAGAAAATGATTTCAGCTTTCTGGATGCAGAGCAGATTGCCGCTATCCGTACTTTCTGGTCATCGTTTTATCCGAAAGGAGATTCTCCGAATCAGGAAGAGTTTCTTGCCGTGTGGAAAATCCTGTATACATTATATAATGACTTGCGTGACGCATTAGCCGCAGAAGGAAGAGGCTATGAAGGAATGATATTTCGAGAAGTAGTTGAACAGATGGAGCAGAACAACTGTTGTGACCTACCTTATACGAAGGTTGTCTTTGTCGGACTAAATGCTTTGTCTGTGGCTGAGGAACGTTTTCTGATTCAGTTGCAGAAACGGGGCATTGCCGATTTCTATTGGGATTATGCTTCTGACAAGGTGACCGACCCGAATAACAAAGCCTCTTATTTTGTTGAGCGCAATCTCAAAAACTTCCCTTCTCAATATCCGCTTCCTGCCGAAGAGAAAGTAGATACGGAAATTGAAGTCATCGGTATTCCGTCCGGTATCGGCCAGGCGAAACAGGTTTATACTTTATTAAATGAACTATGCAAGGAGGATGAGATGTCACCCGAGGAAGCATTGCGTACAGCTATCATTCTGCCCGATGAACATTTGCTTATTCCGGTGCTGAACGCGATTCCTGAACAGATTCGCCGGATTAATGTGACGATGGGATACCCGTTGGCGGGTACGCCTGTCGCTTCGTTGATGGAATATATTCTTGCGTTGCAGAAAAACGTACGCTATGTAGACCGGCAACCGGTCTTTTATTTCCGGGATGTATTACCTATATTGAACCACCGGTATATCAGTTCGACCTGCCCGGAAATAGTGAATGCCCTGGTGAAAGATATTGCGGAAAATAACCGGATATATATTTCTGCCGCCGATTTGGGAAAGACCGATTTGTTGTCGGTTCTCTTTCTTCCGGTGACTGATGTGAATACATTTTCCGATTACCTCATTAATGTCTTGCAGGAGCTGAACAAGGTGATGCACGCTTTGTCATCCGGCGAAGAAGAAGAGGATGCCACGCAACGTACCAATGACCTCGAGCAGGAATTTATCTTCCATTATTTTACAACTGTCAACCGGATGAAAGAAATTATGCAAGATGCCGGAATAGAAATGAAGATAGATACCTATTTCCGTCTGCTTAAGCGGGTAACCGATACGATTACCATTCCTTTCCGGGGAGAACCGTTGTCCGGTTTGCAAATTATGGGAGTACTTGAAACCCGTGCACTGGATTTCGATCGGCTGATTATCCTTTCCATGAATGAAGGGATTTTCCCGTTGCGTAAGGCGGCAAACTCATTTATCCCGTATAATCTGCGAAGAGGATTCGGTTTACCGACCTATGAACATCAGGACAGTGTCTGGGCCTACCATTTTTACCGTTTAATATATAGGGCGAGCCATGTCAGTTTACTCTATGATACCCGCAGTAATGGTTTACAGACTGGCGAAGTCAGCCGTTTTGTCCATCAATTGCATTATCACTACGAAGTGCCGTTGCAAAACAAACTGCTCGTATATAATGTATCGTCTGCCAAGACTCCGGCCTTGCAGGTGAAGAAGACGGACGAGGTGATGCAACGCTTGAATGCTTTCCACAAAGGGGGAAATCGGGCCATTTCCGCCAGTGCCGTCAATACGTATCTGGACTGTCCGTTGAAATTCTATTTCTCGGTAGTCGAAGGTATACAGGAGGAAGAAGAGGTTAGCGAAACGATTGAAAGTAACGTGTTCGGTAGCATCCTGCATAAGGTAATGGAAGAACTCTATATGCCTCTCTGTGGAAAAATAGTGACAGCCGACCTGCTGAAAGCAATTAAGAAAGATACGCCTGTCCTAACGGGTGCCATTGCCCGGGCATTTGCAGAAATTTTCTTTATGTCGGACGTCGTACGTCCTCTGACGGGGCAGAATTTTCTGATAGGTGAGATGATTCGGAAATATGTGGAGAAGATACTGGAACGTGACAGTAAACTGACGCCTTTCCGATATATTGAATCGGAACGGAAGATTAACCGTCTGTTTACGTTGGGTGACAACCGGACAGAGATTCAGCTGAAAGGTTTTATCGACCGTATTGACGAGGTGCGTGATGCGATTCGTATTATCGACTATAAGAGTGGGAGCGGAACATCTGTTTTCACTTCGGTCGAAAGTTTGTTCGATAAGGAAGATAAAGACCGTGCCAAAGCCGTAATGCAGGTTTTCATGTATTCGTGGATGCTTGGAGCCGCTCCCGCAGGAAAGACGATTCAGCCGGGAATCTATTATATGCGTACGCTTTTCTCCGACTCGTTCGACGCCTCAGTCAGCAGACGCATTGAACGGACGAAAACGGAACCGGTAACAGATTTCTCGGCATATTCCGAAGCATTTGAAGGAGAATTGCGCCGTTGTCTGGATGAGATATTCGGACGTGAAACACCGTTTACACAGACAACAACGGAAAAAGCCTGTGCCTGGTGTCCTTTCAAAGATATCTGTGGAAAATAGTACAGGTCAGAACAGAAAACCGAGTGAGAAACTCATCGTATTGGTCCGTTTGTCGATCGAGATGTTTCTTTCAATCGGGTTTTGCGAGGATTTGTCTTTGAAATCGGATTCGACTTTGTTGAGTCCGAATTCATAGGTGAATTCGAAAAAGAGCCTCCAGATGCTGACGCCCAGCCCGGTGGCAATACCCAATTCAAACGGGGTGCTGTCGTTGATGTATTCATTCGTGACCTCAGAGAAATGTGTCGTATAGCGTACCTTATAATTATACTTCACTTTAGGACCTACCATCATACTGAGGGCATAAGGTCCTTCCTTGACAAGGTAATAGCCAATCATAACAGGCATTTCGAGTGAGGTGGTTTTTAATTGAAGCAGGTCTGTTTCCGGTGTATTGCTATCGGCTAAGTTGGACTCGGTATTTTGTGGCATGGAGAAAAGAATGTCTCCTTTCGTGTGATACCATGACAGGTCCGGCTGGATAAAGAAACGGTCGATATTGATTCTGCAAAAGACAGAAGCCTGATAGCCTACCTTATATTGCAGGCGGATATTTTCCGCTTTGACATCATCTATTGTAAGCGAATTAACGATTGGAAACGTAGAGTTGACACCTACCTTTGCTCCGAAGTTAAACGCTTTGTCCTCAATCTGTATAAATTTCTGCGCGTTGGCTGATATACAGAGAAAAAACACGGGCAATAGAAGAAGTATCTTTTTCATACGTTTATTTTTTCTTTTTTACCGACCAGCCGAATTTACCTACAAATTCACCTAATCCATAATATTTCCCATGTGAATAAGCCAGCAGGTCGGCCCGTTGCATATCGAATGCTCCCGTTTGCGGGTCCAGGTATTTATCATCTGCCTGAACATTCAGGACATCGGCTATGAACATATCGTGGCTGCCTAAAGCAATCACTTCCTTGACCCGGCATTCAATGCAAAGAGGTGCTTCTTCGATAGTGGGACAGTTTACTAACGTGGCTTTACCCGGTGTCAGTCCCATTTCTTCAAACTTATGGTGCCCTTTACCTGAATTGACACCGCACCAGTCGGTTGCATAGGCCAGTTCGCGTGTTGTCAGGTTGATGACGAACTCCATATTCTTTTTCAGTATGGGATAGGAGTGACGTTCGGGACGTACGGATATATAACACATGGGTGGATTGGTACAGATTGTACCGACCCACGCCACCGTTATAATATTGTATTCTGAAGGTTCGCTGCCACAACTAACCATTACGGCGGGTAAAGGATAAATCATGGTACCGGGCTTCCAGTCTTGCTTCATAAAAACTTATTTAATAATAATATCTTCCTTATTGATTTTACGTTCACAATAACGACATTTGATTGTTCCCTTTTCTTTGTCTATTACTTCGAAACGGCTCGGCATCGGTTCGTTATTGGTGATACATTTCGGATTGTTGCATTTAACCAATCCAACCAGTTCGTCCGGCAATGTAACTGTTTTCTTTTCCACAACTTCATAATCACGGATAATGTTCAGGATTACTTTGGGAGCAATCAGGGCGATACGGTTGATTTCGTCTTCTTCAAAAAACTTGTTGGATATTTTAATCACGCCTTTGCATCCCATTTTTTTACTTTGGAAATTGTTTCCGATCGTGATTGTGTTATCCATATTTTCAAGTCCCAACAATTTGGCCACTTTAAATAATTGGCTGGGGGGGATATGGTCGATAGCAGTTCCGTTCTCCAGAGCGGCAACCTGCAATTCTCTTTTCTTTTCTACTGACATGACTGATTAATCTTCAATTGATAAATTAAGAACTTCACAAATAATTGCCTGACGGGCGAACAATCCGTTGCGTGCCTGCTGGATGTAGTAGGCTTTCGGATTATCATCCACATCGTAAGCAATTTCGTTTACGCGGGGCAGGGGATGAAGGATACGAAGGTTTTCACGGCTTCCTTCGAGCATCTTATTACGCAGGATATACACATTCTTTACCCGTTCATATTCTTCCAGGTCGGTAAAGCGTTCGCGCTGTACGCGGGTCATGTAAAGAATATCGGACTGGTTGATAACATCTTCATCGAATGTCGTATGTTCGTAATATTTGATGCCGTGCTCGTCGCAGAAATTCTTGTATTCGTCCGGCATGCGAAGTTCGTCCGGAGCCACGAAATGAAAAGTTGGATTAAAATGTGACATGCCGACAATCAGCGAATGCACTGTCCGTCCGTATTTCAGGTCGCCCACCATGGTGATGTTCAGGTCGGTCAGTTTTCCCTGTGTCTTCTGAATGGAGTATAAATCGAGCATAGTCTGCGAGGGATGCTGATTGGCACCGTCGCCCGCATTGATGATAGGTATGTCCGTTACTTCGGATGCATAACGGGCAGCGCCTTCCAGATGATGTCTCATAATGATCAGGTCGACATAATTGCTGACCATCAGGATGGTATCTTTCAGCGTTTCCCCTTTGGAAGAACTGGTGGTAGAAGCATCCTGGAATCCGATCACTCGTCCGCCCAGGCGGTTGACAGCTGTTTCGAAGCTTAATCGCGTGCGTGTAGAGGGTTCAAAAAACAGGGTGGCAGCCACTTTGCCTTCCAGTAGCTTTCGGTTTGGATTTTCCTCAAACTTCCTGGCGTTATCCAGAATACGAAGAATGTCCTCTTTGGAACATTGATCGATAGAAACTAAACTTTTACTTTTCATTTTGTGTATAATCTGTCTTTCTTGCAAAAGTATAAAAAAAGCGGAGACTGAATAGCCTCCGCTTGTATTTATTTCAGATATTCTGCCAGCTTCGTCGGAAGGTAGAATGTATTGTTCTTATCTACATAAACTACAACCGAGTTGAGCCGGACTTCTTCCTGTCCTTTTTTACCGATTGTGACGATATTGCTGAACGGGGTGATGTTGATTTGTTTCTTTTTATTTTTCACGACCAGAGAGGGAGAGCCTTTCTCGTCTTTTGCCGGAATAATCTCACATTTATAGTCTTCAAATACCTCTGTGTGAGGAGCGAAGTTCTCTTCTGTCAGTTCGTCCAGTTTGTCACGGTCCATGCCGAACAAGGCGCACAGATATGCGTTCAGTTCGATGTTGGTGTGCATACCGATGGGAAGGCTGGCTTTGTCCGGGTGGTAAGCTGCCAGGAAAACGTCTTCGCCAGTATGTCCGCCGGTTGTAAATCCGAAACAGGTTTTTGATGTAAGCAGCTTAGACATGAAAGAGGTCAGCGAACCGCTGTAGAGGGAGCCTTTCCCTTCGGTGGTACGTTCGCTTTCAGGAATCGGGCTGTTCTTGTAGTCTTTGCAATGGTTCAATGCATCCAGTTCTTCCGGGCTCAGTTCGAAACCGGCATATTCGCGGAAGATGTTCTGTACTTCGGAGTTGGGTTCACTGTTTACTTTCTTGGCGAAACCTTCTGCCGTCAGTTTATAAAGAGAGAATTGGTGGAACAGTTGATCTTTTGTAAGTTTATCATAACCTCCGCAAGAATAACGGCCGATGCTGATACCGCTGTTTCCGTGGTCGGGAACCATGATAACGGCTGTTTCTCCGTTCTGACGGGCAAATTCAAGTGCAGCACCACAGGCACGGTCGTAAGCCAGCATATCTGTTGCCATACCGACAGGGTCGTTTGCATGGGCGGCCCAGTCTACTTTACTGCCTTCTACCATCAGGAAGAAACCTTCCGGGTTTTTAGACAGTTTCTTGATGGCGATACGTGTCATTTCTTCCAGGTCCGGTTGCTGGGCCGGGTCGCGGTCGATGTCGTAAGCCATTTCGCGGTCACCGAATAAAGCCCACATATTGTTACCGCTGTAGTTACGCATACCGCTGATGTCGTTTTTAAACACACCATATCCGTTACCTTTCAGATAAGCTTCGCTTTCTTCCGGAAGAAGAGATGCGCCACCACCGATTACAACATTCAGGTCGTTGTGAGCCATCTGCGGAGCAATCCATTCATATTTACCGCGGTTGTAGCTGTGGGCAGAGCAGTCTGCCGGTGTTGCATGCGGAAATTCGCAGGTGAAAACAAGACCGGTCGATTTGCCCTGTGTCATCTTAGCAGCTTCCAAAACGGTGGTAAGCGGCTGGAAAGCGCGTTCGGGGTCGGTCGGGTAGATATCATTGTCTCCGTCGTGTTCCGGATAAGTGGAAACATAACCGGTACGGCTCGGATAGCCGGTCATATAGCAGGAAGTTGTCGGAGCGGAATCTCCGATAGGGGCATTTGAAGAGTGCGTACGCACGGTTCCGCACAGATACGGGTCCAGATTCAGGTTGGGTTTGTCGGGGTTTGTGTACCATTGCAACCAGCGTGCCATAGAAACGGTAGCCAGTGAAGTTCCGTCCGGTATCAGAAGAATAACATTCTTGACCGGTTTTACGTTTTCTACATCCGCAGCTTTTGCCGGCATGATGATGATTGCCAGTAGAAGCAGAAAAGTAATCGTCTTTTTCATGTGCTTGTATGTTTATAAATTAATGTAATTGAATGATCTCTTCTTCGAAAAGTGTCAGTTTTTCCAATCCTGTTTCTGTCACCAGGAAACTGTTTTCAATGCCGACGGCTCCCACGCCCGGAATAACGAATTTGGGTTCGAGGGCAAATACCATATTCGGTTGCAACTCCTCTTTCGAGCGCGGGGTCAGGACGGGCAGCTCGTTTATCTGGATGCCGATGCCGTGTCCTACGAATTTGGCTTGCTGCTTGGTTCCCATGAAGTTGGTGGCCAGACCCTCTTTTTCGGCAATGCCGGCAGCGGTATTATATAGTTCCGAACAAACGACACCCGGACGGGCTGTGTTTTCGATTTCATTTTGTATTGTCAGGGCTACCTGGTGGGCGCGGTAGGCTTCTTCGGTCAGTTTGCCGACAGAGAATACGCGGGTCATGTCTGTCATATAAGATGTATAGTTCCCGGCCATATCGACCATGATAGCCGTACCTTCTTTCAGGACCGTGCCGTTGGCTCCGAGCGGACAGGAGGCATCCATGCCACCGCCACCCAGGGCGAAGTCGAAAGGAGAGGGAGCTTCGGCATTTTCTCCGGCCAGGATGCTTCCCATAAAGATATCCATATTGGCACCGAAAGCACGGAATAACCCGATGGAACCGTTCTGGCGCATACGTCTTTCTATTTCGTACTGGAATTCGAGGTCGGTCATTCCCGGACGGAAACATTCCGGAACCTCGGAATATGTCTTGGCATGTTTTGCCGCCGAGATACGAAACTGGGCAATTTCCCATGGTGTTTTGATTTCACGCAAGGTCCGCATCAATGTAGTTGCATTGCCGGTTTCTTTGGGATTGAAAATCGATTGCAGACGGATATAATCGTTGTATGTCAGCTCATCGGCTTCAAGAAGCAGCTTCTCCGGCATTTTTATTCCGCGTGCAGCGAATATCTCGGCTATTTGCTCCGGTTTGCGGATATATTCGATTTGGTCGTTGCTTAATCCGTTAGGGCGTTTGACGAAGAACCAGGGCGTGCCTTCTACGGGCAGATAAAAATATCCGCTATACACACGTCCGGTTGTATAATACAGGTTTACATCTACACTTAGCAGGCATGCATCCACATTTATCTTTCGCATTGCCTGTTGCATACGACCCCATTTCAATTGCAGGTCGCCGGTCAATTCTTTTTGTATCATCTCCAACTTTTATTTTTATGTGGCATCAAAGATATTAAATTATTGCCGGGAAAAGGATGAATAGATTATTAAATCTTGATTAAATAATTAAAGTGTAAATTATCATAATATATGAGGATTTCTATGATATATCTTTTTTAGATTTTTTAGTTTTGTCATCTTCTGTTTTTATTTTCGATCGTATCATAAATATCGGGGGAATAATTATCCCGACAAAATTCTTTTTATATCTTTGAGCGGATTCTAACTTATATAAAATAAAACTATGGTACTAATTGTTTCTATTGTAGTTCTGGTCCTTTTGGCCTTGTGGATAATCTCGTTGTATAATTCGTTGGTGAAACTGCGGAATAACCGGGAAAATGCGTTTGCGGATATCGATGTACAGCTGAAACAGCGGCACGATTTGATTCCCCAGCTGGTTTCGACAGTAAAAGGATATGCCGCCCATGAAAAGGATACGCTTGAACGGGTTATCAATGCTCGTAACGGTGCGATGGGCGCCCATACGATTGACGAAAAGATTAAAGCGGAAAATGCATTGAGTTCAGCATTGGCCGGATTGAAGATTACGCTGGAAGCTTATCCGGATCTGAAAGCGAACCAAAATTTCCTTCAGTTGCAGGAAGAGATTGCCGACCTGGAAAATAAACTCTCGGCTGTCAGACGTTATTTCAATTCGGCTACTAAAGAATTGAATAATGCGGTAGAGACATTCCCTTCCAACCTGATTGCCGGCATGTTCGGGTTCCATAAAGAGATCATGTTTGATTTGGGTACGCAGCGTGCAACGCTTGAAGAAGCTCCTAAAATTGAGTTTTAAGTATGCAATACGTTGGGATACAAACGCAGAAGAGCCGGAATAATTTTCGCTCCCTGCTTTTGCTCTGTCTTTTTCCGTTGTTGGTTTGTGTGCTGGTGCTGCTGTTTTGTTATCTGTATGTGATGTTTTCGGGTGCAAGTAACCAGGTACAGGGCGAAGTTACCCTTACTCAGTTAGCGATGGGTGTTTTTGTTCAGATCGCCCCGTATGTGCTGGGAGGTGTATTGGTCTGGTTCCTGATCGCTTACTTTGCCAATACCAGTATTATCAATTCGGCAACCGGTTCCATACCATTGAGCCGTCAGGAAAATAAGCGGGTGTACAATCTGGTGGAAAATCTTTGTATGAGCCAGGGAATGAAAATGCCCCGCATTAATGTGATCAATGATAATTCCCTGAATGCTTTCGCCAGCGGGATCAATGAACGGACTTATACGGTGACGCTTTCCAGAGGAATCATCAATAAGCTGGACGATCAGGAACTGGAAGCGGTAATAGCCCATGAGTTGTCGCATATCCGTAACCATGATGTGCGGTTGCTTATTATATCGATTGTCTTCGTCGGTATTTTTGCTATGGTTGCACAGATAGCTATGCGTACGGCCTATTATTCTTCTTTTTCCGGAAGAAAAAACGATAAGAATGGGGCCGCTTTGCTGATCGTACTCGTTTTGCTGGTGGCTGCGATTGGTTATTTCTTTTCCATTCTGATGCGTTTTGCTATTTCGCGTAAAAGGGAATATCTGGCGGATGCCGGTTCGGCAGAGATGACGAAGAATCCGCTTGCCTTGGCAAGTGCGTTGAGAAAGATATCGGCTGATCCGGACATCGAGGCGGTGAAGCGTGATGATGTCGCCCAGTTGTTTATCCAGCATCCCGGAAAGCAAGCCGAGAGTGTTTTGAGCGGAATGAGCGGTTTGTTTGCGACACATCCGCCGATTGGAAAGCGTATTCAGATTCTGGAACAATTTTAATGGAAACAGATGGATATATTATTGATCATACTAGGAGCGATTTGTCTATTGGTGGGGTTTGCCGGTTGTTTTCTGCCGGTCCTTCCCGGTCCTTCCCGGTCCGCCGTTGTCGTATCTGGGGTTGATACTGCTTCATTTTACAGATAGGGTACAGTTTACTGTAACCCAACTGGTGATATGGGGTGTGTTGGTTATTGTCGTACAGTTGCTGGATTATCTGACACCGGTGTTGGGTACTAAATACGGTGGAGGCAGTAAATGGGGAAATTGGGGATGTGTCATCGGAACCGTAGCCGGAATATTCCTGTTCAGTGCTTTGATATAAAAAGAGGACGTTGCCACAGTGATACTTTTGCAACGCCCTCGTTAATTCTTTCTTTGTTTTTTTTTATTCAGCAGGAGTGCCGCCCGAAGAGATCACTTTACTGCGTTCGATAGATTGCAATGCCAGATAATTGTCTCCGAACTTTTCCAGATTCTCGATTTCTGTTTCGAACTGGTCCAGATGACCTTCTTCTTCTACCACCAAACCTTCGAATACTTTCTTTGTGGCTGAGTCTGCGTGTTGTGCACATTCGTTGGCCCATGCGTTGTAGTCGTCTACGCTACCGGTTTCCATTTCTGCGGCTTTTTCAAGCATAGCTTTAACATCGTGGATCTTTTCTACCGGACCGGAACATTTCATTTCCACTTCACCTTTCAGGAACAGGATACGTTCGGCGAGGCGTTCTACATGCATCATTTCTGTTATAGCCGTACGTTTGAAAAGGCTGGACAGAAGGTCGTATCCCATATCGTCCAAACGGAAATGGAAATACATGTACTGGTTAACAGCTGTCATTTCATCGGCTACTGCTTTATTTAGCAGTTCAATACTTTTTTCTCTTTTAATCATAATCGTTGAGTTTTAAATCTTGTTTTATAAGACATCTTTATTCTAATGCTGTAAAGTTAACAGTTTCCATGATACAATGGGGTCGGCTTGTGATAATATTTTTTATCTTTGTCATAGATTCTATCAATTAAAACGAAATCTTATGACAAAAATACAGGAATATCTGGCTGCTCTGCCGGAAGATAAGAAAGCATTGTTTATCCCCGTGTTCGGAAGTGTAGATAAATTTTACACGGTGGTATATCTGATAATTCGCAATGAGCATGTGACGGACCAGGAAAAGCCGGAACGCTACGAAGACCGTTTGCAGGTGATTCGGCAAGTGAAAAATAAAGTGGAAGAACTGGTTTCTTCTTATGGTTTGGACGGAAAAGAGATTGTGGCGGATATCGCCAGTGATTATTTTGAAGATTTTGTCAATTATAAAGAACCGGAATTGGATATAACGAATGAGGAATTTATTGCGATTATCCGGAATTTATAACAAACGGGAATAGTTCGTTTGTCGATACTTATACTTACACGATAATTCTAAACTTGAAATATATGAGAAACCTAAATCTATGTGCCTTATTCCTGTTATTGGGAATGAATTGTTTGAATGCACAGATTACTGTGGTGAAGGACAGCAAGCCTGTTTCCCGTATCCTGGTGGAAAAGGGAGAAGCGGTGGATAATCAGGCGGCTCTTTTATTACAGGATTTTGTGAAACGGATAAGCGGTGCCTCCCTGCCCGTAGTGAATGATAAATCGCCCCGGAAAGGAGATATCGTCATAGGTGGGAACGATGTATCCGGACTGACCGAAGACGGTTTTCGTCTGAAGACAGAGAATGGCATTGTTTTTATCAGCAGTGGTGGTGATAAAGGGAATATCTATGGTGTAGTAACTTTGTTGGAAGATTATCTGGGAGTTGCTTATTATGGAGCAAACGCCTATACGTTAACAGAACGTTCTACTGTCGTTATTCCGGAATTGGACAGGGCGGAGAATCCGGCTTTCCGTTACCGCCAAAGTCAGTGTTACGCTTTGCGTGAAGACCCGGTTTATAAATTATGGTTCCGCTTCGAAGAGCCTTCGGAAGTATTTGCCGGTGGCATGTGGGTACATACATTCGACCGTATCATGCCCTCCGATATATACGGAAAGTCTCATCCGGAATATTATTCCTTTATCAATGGTGAACGCCGTCCCGGAAAAGCCAGCCAATGGTGTCTGACTAATCCGGAAGTATTTGAACTGGCCTCGCAGAAGATTGATTCCATATTTAAGGCGAACCCAGGGAAGAATATGATTTCCGTCAGCCAGAACGACGGTAATTTTACTAACTGCGGTTGTCCGGACTGTAAAGCATTGGATGAACAGGAGGGAGGCCCTTCCGGCAGTCTGATTCATTTTCTGAATAAGTTGGCTGCCCGCTTCCCGGACAAAGAGTTTTCCACGCTGGCTTATCTGTATACGATGCATCCGCCTAAGCATGTGAAGCCATTGCCGAATGTGAATATCATGCTGTGCGATATCGATTGCGACCGTGAAGTTCCTTTGACCGACAATGCTTCCGGACAGGATTTCATGAAAGCAATGAAAGGCTGGGCTGCCATCAGTAATAATATATTCGTGTGGGATTACGGGATCAATTTTGATAATTTTGTATCTCCGTTCCCCAATTTCCCGATTCTGCAAAAGAATATCCAATTGTTTAAAGAACATCATGCAACCATGCATTTCTCCCAGATAGGAGGTTCCAAAGGAGGTGATTTCCCGGAGATGCGTGCTTATATGGTTAGTAAGTTGATGTGGAATCCTTACCAGAATGCAGATTCGCTGATGCGTGCTTTTATGGATGGCTATTATGGGGCTGCCTCTCCTTATATTTATCAGTATGAGAAGCTGTTGGAGGGTGGTTTGCTTGCCAGCAAACAGCGTCTTTGGATATACGACTCACCGGTTACGCATAAAGACGGTATGCTGAATGCGAATTGCCGCAAGCGCTATAATGAGTTGTTCGATCAGGCGGAACAGGCAGTAGCCAGCGATCCCATCCTGTTGAAACGTGTACGGCTATCCCGTTTGCCGTTACAATATGCCGGACTTGAAATAGCACGCGCCGAAGGAAATCACGATTTGGAAGAAGTCAAAGCCGACCTGGCTTTATTTGAAGAACGTACGCGCGAATTTAATATACCGACCCTGAACGAACGAAGTAATCCTCCGGCTGAATATTGCAAATTATATACCGAACGTTATCTGCCCGGTAAAGCAAAGAACTTGGCAAAAGGTGCGAAAGTGATCTGGATTCAAGAACCGTCCGGTAAATATAAAACGTTGGGAGAAACCGCCCTGACTGATGAACTGTTCGGTGGAACTACTTTTGTGGAAAGTTGGATCGGATGGGAGGGCATTGACGGTTCGTTTATTCTCGATCTGGGTAAAGAGACACCGGTCAGCTCGATAGAAAGTGATTTCCTTCACCAGTTGGGTGCCTGGATATTGCTTCCGAAGAAAGTGACCTATTCCACGTCGTCGGATAATAAAACCTATCAACCGTTTGGTGAAAAGAGTTTGGCGGAAGACCGTTCCGTACAGGTGAAGTTTGTGGGAGTCAAGTGTGAAGCCCCTTCTCCCGTGACAACCCGTTATATAAAGGTCGAGATTGAAGGAATCAAGACCTGTCCTTCCTGGCATTATGGGGTAGGTTATCCGGCTTGGTTTTTCTTGGATGAAGTAACTGTTCAATAGGAAAAGACGGTCGGAATTGTGTGAAATAACTTTTTTTGTATGTGGTTTGTATAAGTATATGCTGAATAACAACTACTTTTGCAGTTCGCCCGGAAATGAAAGCCGGAAGAAGATAAAAGAGTAGTTGTTTTTCAGGAATATACGGTATATCGATGAGTTATTTTATAAAGTTGAGGAATTGGTTCACTTCCCAGGAACATTTGTTGTTCTTGTTTGCGTTGTTGTTTATCGTTCCTAATTGTGTGTTGTTCTTTACGGAGCCCTTACCTGTCACAGTGGGAATCGCATCTTTGATATTGCCTTATGCCTTTTGGGTAGGTCTGCTTTTGTTGGCACGCAAACCGGGTATTGTCGTCTGGTGCCTGCTACCGAAAGTTATATTGGACGGGGGACAGCTTGTGTTGCTTTATCTTTTTGGCGAATCGGTGATTGCGGTAGATATGTTTCTGAACCTGACCAGTTCGACTGCATCTGAAGCCAGCGAATTACTTGGAAATATATTTCTTGTCATTATAGGTGTCTTCTTCTTTTATACATTGCCAACTCTGCTGCTGGCTGTCT
>ERZ856578.280-NODE-280-length-106611-cov-46.770139_pt1 | contig 106611 bp, 88 predicted proteins | sample MGYA00514384_ERZ856578 | MGnify/ENA primary metagenome ERZ856578 (study PRJEB29103, sample SAMN06111958) | human gut metagenome | biome: human gut; feature: ankylosing spondylitis patient; material: healthy_person | host: Homo sapiens | place: China:Hangzhou... | reverse complement strand
CACACGACGCCTATTGCTTTGTCTTTCTTCGGCTCATTCGGCGGCAGAATAGTATCGCAGCCGCCAAAGCGCCGCAGCCGGCGACCAGCGCATACACGGTGCCGGACGCAACCCCGGTATCCGGGGCGCTGGGATCGACGGGCGCGGTCGAATCATCCGGAGGTATCGGCCGCTGGGGTTTGACGTTCAGCTGCGAATCGCCCGTATTGTCCTCGCCCGAGACGAAGCTGTCGCCTACCGACAGGCCGCCTCCCAGGTACAGGCAGTCAATGTCCGCCCACATATCGACGCGGCCATCCTCCACCGGACGGAATTCGCATAGCGGGGAGGTCGCCAACAAGGTGTTTTCCCCCTCTTGCAATTCCACCACGAACGCGAGGGTATACATATTAAATTCTCCGGGAATAAACTTCAGCTTCTGCTTTTTGCCAAAATCGTCATTCGTCACGACGGCAAGCCACGCCTCCTCCGGCAGAACCTCATCCGCACATCCTGACCGAAAACGAAGCGCCACGCTATACAAACCAGCCTTCTTCGCGTTCAGAATGAAGCGGACATGAGGAATCTCTTCCATAACCTCCTGCGAGAGGGTATCAAAGGTCACCCGGCTCTCATCCAGCCTATTGTAATCGGCGCCGCCCAGGTATTTGCCGCCGGACATGCTCTCGTCATATTGCAGAGAGTAGTTGTAATTTTCCGAATTTTCCGCCTCGACGGTTCCGCCGAAAGGCTCCGCCGCCAATTCCTTCGGCAGCTCGATATAGTCGAAGTCCGTCCAAACATCGCCCGTCTCGAACTTGGAATCGGCGGTAAAGCCGGAAATCCGCAGGACGTTGCCGCCCGCCGTGAAGGGAACCTGCACCGTGAACGCACGGTTTTGAACGCCCGCTACCGGCGCTTCGATCACCTGGCGGAAATCGCCGCATTCCACGACCATATAGGCTTTGTCGATCGGCGCCGTATCTCCCGAGGACGACCAGACGCCATACCTCATGCCGATGTAGACCGCATAGGTCCCTGCTTGCTCCGCGACTATCTGATAATCGGCAAATGCCGTGCGCATACCGTCGATGCCGTTTGCCTGAATATCGGCCAGCGTCTGGACGTAGGCGTTGTTGGCAGCGCCAAGGCAGCCGCCACCCGAATAGTCTTCCCGGCCGGTTTGGATGGCGATTTGGTTGGGCATGGCATAAAGCTCGCTCTCATAGCGCGCCGGCTTTTCATAGGGAACCGGGGTCAGCTGGGAATCTAAATCCAGGTAATCCTGGTTGGCATAGGCCCAGGCCGCGCCCGCGTCCACCATATCCTTCAGAACGCTGGTGCAGGCGATCCGGTTGAGCCCCTTCTGTAGGCTGACATGCACAACACACGCGGCGGTATTGACAAAGCTCACAGCCGGATCAAACACAAAGTCCGCTTTGTAGACGTTTCCCTGGCCGCCGCCGTTGACCACCACCGCTGCCGGGTAGAGGGAAAAGTTCTTGTCCGCGCCCAGTCGTACGCCGACGATCACCTCATATTCACCGGCTTCCGGCGCGTCCACCGTGTACTCCGCATAGGAGGTATAAACGCTGTCCAGGCCGTTGGCCGCGATATCCGCATAGGTCTGCACATTGTGAATATCCGCGCTGCCGCCCACGGTAACGCCAGTGCCGCTGGGGTTCTCCTCGGTCCCCTCGGGGTTGCCGTAGAGGTTCAGATAGGCGTCCGTTTCGGCTTCCATGCGGATCGGCTTTTCATAAGATACCGGCTCCAGGCGATCCTCCACGTCCAGGTAATCCTGGTTGATATAGGCCCAGCCCGAGTCGCCGCTTACCGCATCCTTGAGCACGTTGGTGCAGGCAATACGGTTCAGTCCCTCCCGCAGTGTAATCCGCACCCGGCAGGCTGCCGTATTGGCGAACTCCGTCGCCGGATCGAACCGGAAATTGGCCGGATAGACATTTCCTTGTCCACCGCCGTTGACCACGATGGCCGCCGGATAAACAGCCAGCGCCTGGCCGGCTCCCAGCCGGACGCCCATAACGACGTCATACTCCCCAGCCTCCGGCGCGTTTACGGTATACTCCACATAAGAAGCGCTGCTGCTCAGGCCGTTGGCCGCCACATCGGCATAGGTGGGCATACTCTTGACATCCACGCCACCGCCCACGGTGATACCGGTACCGCTGGGGTTCTCCGCAGAGCCCTCCAGCGTTCCATAGGCGTTCAGGCGGGCGTCCTTCTCCGCTTCCATGCGGACAAAGTCTACATCCTCCCACGCCTCTTCGGCCAGGGTCAGGCCGTCCCAGAGAAGGAAGTAATACAGATCGGCCCAGCCGTTCCCCCAGTCATAGCCCGCCAGGCTGGCGGCGTCCTTGGGCAGGGGCATGGTGAAAATCAGTTTGTTGTCCCCTTTTTTCAAGGGAAGCCGGATTTCCGCGTTTCCGCCCCAATTTCCTTGGAGCGTTCCCTTGATCAGGGTATTGTCCGCCGTCACCACGCCCAAAGCCGCCTTGGCCGGATCGGCGCCGGTATTGTAGTACACGTGGATAGGATACTCGCCGTCCTCCGGCGCAGTTACCACCATCTGGACATAGGGCGTGTTTTCCAGATTCCCGTCTTCCATCAGGTTGTCCAGGGAAACCTTGTTTTTCAGCTCCTCAAAATTGCCGTAACCAACGCCGCTGTCCGTGCGGCTGTAGTTGTTCAGCACCAGCTTTTCCGCGTTGGCGTCCACACGGTTGGCGTGAAGGTGTGTCAGCCGCCCCTCCACATCGTCCAAATAGTCCAGGTTCATCCATCCCCCGGATCCGCCGATAAGAGCGGTGGTGATGATGCTGTTGACCCCTTCCTTCAGGTTCACCTTAAGGGAAACCGAAGCCGCCGGTACCCAATCCCTTCCCGGATTGAAGCAAAAGTCCGCCGCATACACGTCGGTTCCCTTGCCGTTATTGACTATAACCGCGGTGGGATACTGCTCGCTGCCGCCGCCCATCATGGCGCCGACGCGGATCTCGTAGGTTCCATCCGCCGGGGCGCTGACCTTATACTCCACATAGGAGGCCGCCATCCGATCCCATCCGTTGGCCTTGATGTCCTCCAGGGTTTGGCTGCTGGTGGTGCTGCCGCCCAGCACGCGGCCAGTGCCGCCGCCCTCCCCGGCGTTGAGCTTGTTGTTGTAGTTGCCGTTTTCCGCCTGCAGGCGGTTCACCGGCTTGGGCGTCAGACGGCCGTCCATCTCCAGATAATCCTGATTGCAATAGGCCCATTCCGCCCCCGCGTCCAGAACATCCTGGAGCATGCTGGTGCAGGCGATGCGGTTAATCCCTTGAACCAGCTGGACGGTAACCGCCGCTTCGCCGTGCGCGTAAGCTGTCGCTTCATCGAAATGGAATACCGCGTCATAGGCATCGCTGCCGTTGACCACCACCACGGTGCGATAGTCGCTCTGCGGCGCATTTGCGCCCACTACCGCTCCTACACGGAGCGTATAGGTGCCGGCGGCGGGGGCCTCTACCCGGTATTCCACATAGGAGGTTTTGGCGTCGTCCAGGCCGTTGGCCTTAATGTCCGCCGCTGTCTGGATGCTGGTGATGCTATCGCCCACGGTAGTGCCGCCGTTGTCCAGCTTGCCGTACATATTCAGCGCGGCGTCCCGCTCCGCCTCCATGCGGATCGGCGCGGGAACCGTGGTCAGGCGGTTGTCCAGATCCAAATAGTTCATGTTGCAATAGGCCCACGCCACGCCGGTATTCAGCACGTCCTTGGTGACAGTGGTGCAGCGGATGACGTTGCGGCCTTCCACCAGGCTGACCCGTACCGTACAGGCCGCGCCGTTCCCCGTATGGCCGGTGGCCGGATTAAAACGAAAGTCGGCCCGATAGACACGGCCCGGACCGCCGTCGTTGACCACCACGGCTGTGGTATAGGTATCCAGCGCACTCGCCGCCCCCAGGATAGCGCCTACCGTAATCGAATACTCGCCGTCCTCCGGCGCATACACGCTGTATTCTGCATAGGAGGTGGCCGCTTGGTTGATGCCGTCTTTTTCTATGTCCGCAATGGTCTGGGTGGCGTCCCTGCCGCCGCCCAGCTTACTGCCATCCACACTGTACAGGTTGGCCACGGCGTCGTTGACCGCCCACATGCGCGTAATGGGAGCGGCCGTCAGACGGCCGTCAATCTCCAGATAATCCTGATTGCAATAGGCCCATCCTGCGCCGGCGTCCAGAATGTCCTTGAGTATGCCGGTGCAGGCGATCCGATTCTCTCCCTCCTGAAGACGGATGGTCACAGTGGTTTCCCCCACGGCCCAGGTATTGGCTTCATCGTAATGGAATGTAGCCGGATACACGTCACCGTTCTTGCCGTTATTGACCACCACCGCCGCGGGATAGTCGGCAACCGCGTTTCCGGCTCCCATGACGGCCCCGATACGCACGGCGTATTCCCCGGCGGCCGGGGCGTTGACTGTATACTCCATATAGGAGGTCTTGCTCTTGTCCAGGCCTCCGGTCTGGATCTCCGCCAGGGTCTGGCTCACATCCACCCCCACGCTGCCGCCGACCACTTTTCCCGAACCGCCGTCTTCAAGGTTGCAGTACAGATTCAGCGAGGCGCTGGTTTCCGCCTCCATGCGTTTCATGGCCGGGGCGGTATCCGCCTGCAACCAGAGCAAAGGCGTGGAAGCCAGGAGAACCGAAACCGTTGAGAGAATAGCCAGTAGATTTCTCCGTTTCATGAGTTAACATAACCCCCTTTTCCCTTTTGCTTGGTTTTCACGCATTGGCGTCCCACGTGACAGTGATAACGCTTCTGCCCGCGATCGGCACTTCCATGACCTGATCGCCCATGACAAGCTTGAATACCTTCTCGGTCTTTTCATTGTTGACCAGAACCGCGGTCATGGATCCATTGGGGTTACGGGTCACCAGATTGACCTGGTTGTACTTGGTCGCGGCGCCGGTATCGGTGGAGGTAACCACTTTAGCGCCCACGTGGATGAACTTACTGAAGTGCGCAAACCCGAAATACTCCGCCGTATACTGGATGTTTTCTCCCGTCTCGTCGAACCGGATGATGCCGGAGCAGCCGTTGTTGATGTTGTTATAGGTGGGGCCGCCCTTTAGGTCTAAAGCTAGGTTCCAGGTGATGTAGTTGCGCGCGCCGCTGCGAAGAGCGCGGACGCAGCCGCTGGCCATTTCCCGCAGCTGATTGTCAAAGGTGCCAATCGCCGTGCCGTTCTCGGTAATGTACATCGGCACATCTTCGTAATAATCGCTGACTTCCTTCATCTGCTCCGGGGTGCCGTCGTACCAGTGCCAGGCGATACCGTCAATATCGTCCTTGCACTGGGCCAGGATGGTTAAGGGAAACAAGTAATCGGCATAATTATGATCCCAGGCCCACAGCTTGCTGGTAATCCCGTTGGCGTTCATGGCGGGGCGCAGGGAAAGGGAAATGAAATCGGCCATCTGATCGCCGTCCCAGATGCAGCCCGGCCAGCCGACCCGGCCCTGCGGCTCGTTCTGGATGGTCAGGGCGTAAATCGGGATGCCTGCCGCCTCATAGCCCTGGATGGTCTTAACCAGATATTGGGCGTAAACGTCGTAGCAATCCACACGCAGCATGGCGCCGGAAGAACCCTGCCACTTGTAATTGGTCTTCATCCACAGCGGAGGCGTCCAGGGGGAGAGCAGGAACTTTATGTTCTTGTTGATCGCCATGGCGTCCTTCATCAGGGGGATGATCTGCTTGTGGTCGTAGGACATGTCAAAGTGTTTCAGATCCCAGTCCTCTTCCCCTTCCGGCATGTCGTCGTACGTATAGTATTCGGTGGCAAAGTCGCTGGAGCCAACGCAGCCGCGGATCATCGACAGGCCGATACCCTTCTCCGCATCAAAAAGCTTCTCCATGAGCATTTCACGGGTCTTCTCCGGCAGGGCGGACAGCATCTGCGCGGAGGTGTCGGTCATAGCGCCGCCGAAGCCCTCGATCTCGTGCTCGGTCACATTGGCGTCAAACTCCACAATCAGACCGGTGGAAGCGTCCAGGTTTTTCTTGCTGTAGATCTTGAACGCGTCATTCTGGCGCACAAAGGTCGACTTGCTATTGGACAGATAAACGCGGGCAGCATCGCTGAACTGGTACATATACTTCACCGGCTTTTTTATCGTCGTGGTGGTGGTCGTCGTGGCTGTCGATGGATTCTTAATAGGACTGCGCGATGGCTTCGATTCGGATTCCGTCGGGCTGGTTTCCTCTGAAGAAGGCTCCGTCTCTCCCGTTTCTCCACTGGTGGTTTCCGTTGTCGAGGCGGCTGTCGAGGTAGCCGCCTCCGACGTGGGGCGCTGTTCGCTGCTCGGTGATGCTGGTCCGCCATTACAGGCGGTTACGGTCGTCAGCAGCAGCACCGAGAGAACAGCCGCCAGGCATTGTCTCGCTTTCATCAGCACGAACACTCCTTTTTTGGTATGGAAAATCGGCGTTTACCCAAGGATTTACTTTTCATACGGATGGCTTTCGTAAAACTTGTCCGTGGCGCTTTTCACCTTTTTTTCAAAATTTGCCCAGGTCTTTGCTGACGCGGCATTGACCTTGGTTTCCAGCGTTTTAGCTAGAGAGGCGGGCGCGGTGCCGGAAGCGATCTGCTCGTCGACCTGCGTCTGATACTGGGTCACATTGTTCCAGAAGTTCGGGACGATTTTATTGACGTCGGCCACAAACACGTTGCTCTTATCGGCCATGACCTGCTTATACATATATTTCATACCATTGGGGTAAACCTTCGATTTGCTGTAATACGCGATAACGTCGGGATGGGCCGAGGCGGGGGTCAGGAGGGTGCGCTTTTTGGTGCTGGCGTATTGCGACTCACAGTACTTGACGTATTCGATCGCGGCGTCCTTATCGTAGCTGAGGGTCTTGAGCAGCGCGTAGGCTGCGTCGCGGTTGGCCTGCGTCACCGCCGTGGTCATACAGACAAAGTCCACGTGAGTCTGGATGCGCTGGTTGGTTTTGTCATCCTTGCGCGGGTAGGGATAGAAATCCCAGTTGTGCTTCACCTCGTCATACCAGCTGGCCTGCCAGGAGTGGGTGTTCGTGAACAGCACCTTGCCGGCCTTCATCGCGTCGCCGCCGCTGCCGAATTTCTGCTCATAGGCGGTTTTCCCACCGCTGCTGGTTTTCTTCAAATCGTCGGCGACCAGGCCGGGGGTGTTTGTCAAATTTTTGCAAACCTCTTTGGCTTTTACCCACGCTCCATTTGTAAAATTGAAGGTATTGTTTTTCATGTTGTAGCCATACAGTCCAAATCCATCGGGGAGAAGGCTGTTCATTAAGCCAATATCCAAGCCGTGAGTAGGGTCGCCGCTGTCAAAAATGTAATTGATGCCGGAATACGTGGTAGTGGTCGCCTTTTTAGCCATATCCACAAACTGAGCAATCGTCCAGTTGTAGCCCGGATCCTTCAAATTGAGCGTTTCAAATAGATCGGTATTGACGCCGATGGTATTGAACTGTAGCCGGAAGGGCAACGCATATAGGTGATTAAAATAGGTGTAGTTTTCAATGCCCGCCTGGAACGCATACTTCTTGTCCGGATCGGCCGCATACAGCTTATCCAGCGGATAGGCCAACCCCTGGCTCATGATATACGCAAAGTTTTCTGTCCCAAACAGCACGACGTCCGGCAGCTTTTTGGCCGCCGACAGCTTGCTCAAATCCTGACCGATCGTGTTGGTGGCGCCTTCAACCTGTGTTTTCAAGGTCACCTGCGGATATTTCTTTTTGAACACGTTCAGCATAGCGGCCGTTTCTTTTTCCGCGTCGGCGGCGATCATCAGCGTAACGGTACCCTTTACCGTGTTGCTTCCCGGGGTGTTGTTGCCCCCGTTGTTGCTCGTGGTTCCGTTCGGTTTGTTTGTCCGGCCGCTTGAAGTGCTCGAAGTGCCCGGCGCATTGGACCCCGGTGTCTGTTCCGGCGAGGTCGTATCGCCGCCGGAGGGAGCCGCCGCGTCGCTGCTGGCACTGAAAGAACCCGGATTTGAACCGGATGAGCTCGGATCATCAATCGGATCCGGATTGCCCTTACAGCCCGTAAGCCCGCCTGTGAGCAACAGCATCGTCATCAGAAAAGCGATAACGCGGGAAGTCTTTTTTCTCAACATATTTGCTTCATCCTTTCTTTCACCCTTTTGTCGATTTTCGATGCTTTCAACAAATTTTGCCGTCGTTGTACGAAAATTATTGCGCTTATAGAATATCACGTTGCTCTTGGTTTTTACCATAGGAAATAGACGTTGCCATGTGCGAAATAGAATTCGAATTTTAGTTTCTGCCATCGTTTTCCTGCCTGAAAACGCTTTATCATATGAATATAAAATTTCTTTATGAACCCAGCATTTAACACCATATCGTCATCAGTATCCGTTTCTTTGACGGTTTTCAAAATAATAGCGGTGTTGATTCTGCTATCCAGTCATCATGAAACGATTGATTTAAGAAAACAGGGAAAAGCCCTCCGCAGCATCCACTTGTGCAGAGGGCTTTTATCAACTGGGGGTTCCGCCGTCGGCCATTCGTTGATGGTCGGCATGGTATGCTTCAGTCGCTCATTGTATATACAAAGGGAAGGGCCTCTTCGAGCGGCAGAAAGCAGTGAATCTTTTCTCTCACTAGCTTTTAACACCTGCGGATGGGCGTCCCGATTTGAAACATATCCTTGAAGGGGTAGAGTCGGTTCCCAGCGCAAATCCGGAACAACCGGCGACGATCCGAAAGATGCTGTTTTGCGACTACATGGTGACAGGATCCGGGAGTGACTGGGATATGCCGAAATTAAGATGGCCATGCGCTATGCGCACTTAAATGTCAGTGCTGCAAAAGACGAAAGGGCGACAATCATGAGCAATTTACTCACCGTAGAATAAAAAAGAAAAGACACTGTCTGTGACAGTGTCTTTTCCCGAAAGATGGGTTTGTGTTACAAAAAAGATACCCACTCCAAAATGAGAATTTCGGGTTCGGAACGAGTCCGTTTTTGTTTTTACATGGCGATTTTTTGATTTTTACTTTTCGATGTCTCATTTTGGTGAGAGATTCCAGATATCAAAAGATGGCTTTAATACTGGGACTTATAGCATAGGAACAGTGGCCGGGATTTGGAACGTCTCATCTCTGCGTTCCAAATCCCGGCCTCTATTCCGTTTTGTCCTGTTCCGCCTATTTCAACACAGGGCGGTGGGAAGTCTCATCCCAGTCCCATACCGTCTCAAAATCCCAGCCAAGGCCCAAGACAAACGTATCCTTATCCTGGGCTTCTTCCGCCGTTTTATCTATGCCCATCCAGCCGGGCGTGCGTTCCTCCTCTTTGGCCGGCGTATTCACCGGCATATCGGCCAGCGCAAAGTTGTTTTCCAGTATAGCCACTTCGGAGCCCAGGGTGCGGGATGCGATCCGGTGCGCATAGTCTGTTGCCGTAATAGCGGTGTTCAGAGCAAAGCAGTTCCGCACGGTGCTGTCCGCATAGGTGTAGCCGGTGATGCCGCCCGCGCTGGCGTTATCCACAACTGTAACCGCTCCGGCGGCGTAGCAATTTTCAATCACGCTGTTGCTGCCCCGGCCGGAGATCCCCACCAGGCCGCCGGCATATTTCCCGGCGTTTACGGTGACGTCCGCCGTGGAATAGCAGTTGGAAAGCGTCCCGTTCAGGTAGCCCACAATCCCGCCTTGGGTCGAGGCCCCGGTGATGCGGCCGGTGGTGTAACATGCTTCGATCCGTCCGCCGCTCACATCGCAGAGGATGCCCGCCCTATCGTAATCCGCGGTTACGGCGGCGTCCTCCAGGCTCAGCCGGCGGATGGTGCCGGCATTTTCCTTGAACAATCCCCCGGTCTGGGAGGTGAAGTGCAGCAGCCGGTGCCCCGCGCCGTCAAAGATTCCGGAAAAGGCGGTCGCCTGACAGAGCTGTCCCACGGTTTCGCCAGCCAAATTCAAGTCTCTCGTCAGGATGTAATTTTCCTCCGGGAAGAGGGAGATCTGCGCCAGATCCTCGACCGAAGCGATTTGATAATACCCGTTTTCATCCTGCGGGAGCGCGGGCTTTTTACCGGTTTCCTCCGTGCAGCCTCTCAGGAGGGGACGCTGCGTCAGCTCGTCCCATTGCCACACGGCGTCGAAATCCCATCCAAGCCCGGTTTTAAAGGTGTCCTCGGCGTGCATGTCGTCCAGGCTCTTTCCTTCGCCCATGAGGGACGCGAACCGGGAATCCTCTTCTTCGGTTTTGGAAACCGGCATATCCGCCCAGGCAAAGTTGACGCCGATGTTGGCAATCTCATTCCCCAGCGTCCTGGCGGCCACCCGGTGCCCGTACTGCGTGGGGGCGGTTACCGAAGTGTTCAGGGCAAAATTGCCTTCCACGTTGGTGGTCGCATAGGTATAGCCGGTGATGCCGCCGGCGTTGGCGTCCGCCGAAACCGAGCCGGTCGCATAGCACCGCAGAGTGGTGCTGCCCCGCCCGGAGATGCCGACGACGCCGCCGGCCTGGCGGCCGCTGCTCCTTACATTGGCCGTCGAGTAGCAGTCGCGGATGGTGCCGTTGAGATACCCGACGACGCCGCCCGTCGTCGCCTGTCCGGAAACCGAACCCGTCGTGTAGCAGCTTTCGATGATGCCGCCGTTGGTGTCGCAGAGGATCCCGATATTGGAAGCGCCGGGAGCCTGCACGCTGGCGTCCTCCATGCCGAGATTCCGAATGGTGCCGGCGTTGGTATGGATGAGGCCGCCTTCGGTCGAAATATACCCGGTAATTTTGTGCCCTGCGCCGTCGAGAATCCCCATAAACTGCAGTTCCCTGCACAGCGGGGACATGGACTGGGTGAGCACCATATCGCTCGTCAGGACATAGTTCTCCTCGGGGAATTGCGAAATCACCGCCAGATCCTCGGCAGAGGCGATTTCGTAATACCCGTTTTCATCCTGCGGGAGTGTGGGCTTTTCGCCGTCCTCGCCCGGATCAATCGCCTCCGGAAGCATCTGCAGCACCGGCCGGCTGCCGTTTTCGTCCCATTTCCATATGGTGTCAAAATCCCATCCCAATGTTTCCTGATAGAAAGCCTGGGACTTCAGCTGCGCCAGGGAAGCTGTCGCGCCTTTTTCCGTATCGGCCGCCGCCACGCCCTGCTGTTCCCCGGGCACCTGCACTTTTATGCTGCCGTAGTTGTTTTCCAACACGGGATCGTGCCCGGATTTAATCCGTCCCACCACACGGTTGGAATACGAGTTGCCGTCCACTTTCCCGTTCAAGGCGATGCAGTTGCGCACCGTGGTCCCGGTATACCCATAGCCGACGATGCCGCCCGCATTCTTGGAGTCCGCCGTGACGTTCCCGGTGGCATAGCAGCGCTCGGTCACGCTGCCTTCCATGCCCAGGCCGACCACGCCGCCGGCTTCCGTCCCTAAAGAATGGACGTCTGCCGTCGAGTAACAATTCCGCACGATCCCGTACGAATCGCCCACCAGGCCGCCGACCCGGGAGGGAGCCGTAATCGTGCCGCTGACATAGCAGTTTTCCATGGTGCCGCGGTTGAGGTCGCAGAGGATCCCCGCCGTACTCGTGTTGGATTCCACCGCTCCCGTTACCGACAGGTTGCGGATCACACCGTCGTTGGTGGCAAACAGGCCGGAGCCTTTTTCCGGATCCGCGCGGAAGCCGGTGATGGTATGCCCGCCGCCATCCAGCACGCCGGTGAAATTGACGCCGCCGGAAGCCAGCTGGTCACGCACCGTCCCGTCCAGGTTCAGATCGTTCATCAGGCGGAAATGGGCGGAAGGCTCGTAGGTAAGGTTGACAAAATCCTCCCAGGTGTAAATCTCATAGGGCTGTTCCGCCGTGCCGAACCCTTTCATCCCCTTGCGCAGAGTCTGGGAACACAGGACGGGCTGCGCGGTATCCAGTCCATCCCAGATCATGACCTTTAAGACATTGGACGAATCGAACGTGATCGGCGTGTCAAAGGCGATATACTGCTCCTTGCCCCGGCGCTCCAACACCACGTTTTCCGCGCGTACTTCCAAAAGTTCGCTTTCATCCTCCGTATATTTGGCGGCCATTACGGTGACCGTTTCACGGGCGTCCTCAGTCGCCAGGAGGCCGACACCGTTCCACTGCTTGTCCTTGATGTCGGTGGAGCTGATTTCGAACAGGCCCTCCGCATGCCCCAGGGTGAATGTATCGACCACCTCTCCCCCGGCGGTATAGGTGGTAAGGGTCAGGGCATCCGCATCCGCGCTGAGAACCATGCCGGTCTGCACGTCTTCGTCAAACACCACATTGTCCCACCAGTATTCTTCGTTCTCATAGAATTTTGGGCCGGCGGATCCGGAGGTGACAAAAGTGGTTCCCTGGTTCATATCCGCCGGGTCGTTGGTGGCGACGCCATTGCGGATGGTGGTCCTTTTATAGACATGGTCATGGCCGCCGATATACAGGCTGACGCCCAGCTGCTGGCAGGCCGCCGCTACCTTTTCCCGCTGCTCCGCCATGCCGGAATCGTTGCTGTGGCTGGCCCCAAAATAGGGGTAATGCCCCATAACGATCCGCCAGGGCTTATCGGTTGCCCGCATATCCTGTTCCAGCCATTCCAGCTGTTCGTCCAGCGCGGTCGTGGAGTTGAGAACCGCGATATGCATGTCCCCGATATCGGTGGAATAGCTGCTTTCTCCCAAAGCGCTCCCGTTTTCCGGGAGATTGTACATCTTGGTAAAGGTGGAATTTTGCGTGTACGGCGAGTCGGTATGGCTGTGGGCCAGATTGAGGTCGTTATAGGTTTCATGGTTGCCGCTCATGGTGGCGGTCAGCAGCCCCAGGTCCTCCAGCACATAGTCGCTCAGCGATTTCCAGTATTCGTATTTGGCGGCGTTGTCCACAAAGTCGCCCAGCTGCACCAGGACGGAAGCGTCCGGCTCCTTTTCCTTCAGGGTATCCAGCATGGCGTTGAACAGCTCGTAATCGGCTTCCTCCGTTCCGGGAACCTGCAGATCCCCCATAATATAGAGGGAGGTCTCGCCGCTGGGCCGGGCGGTGGTAAAGGTGTATTCCTCGCTGGTCCAATCCCCGTTTTCCGAGACGCCCAACCGGTATTTGTAGGCCGTCCCGGGAGTGAGCCCGCTTATATCAAACTCATGGCTGCGCAGCGGCTTGTCGGTGATGGGATTTTCATAATCGGGAGCGTCCAATTCGCTGGAAACCTCCAGCTGCATGGTGGATTCGGACGACAGGATGGTCTGCGCGTTGCTCCAGTCCGCATCCGCGGCGGGGGCCACCTGCAGATAGGCCGTCGTCAGAGCCGGGTCGGTCACCACATTGACGCCGACTTGGTCCGCCGTTTCCCCCACGCTTGCCACCGGGGCAAACTGGCCGAAAATAACATCCGCCTGCATATCGCTGCGGTCCACCGTGATGCGCCGCAGTTCCACGCGGGTGCTGCCGGTGCTGTCCTTGGCGCTGTACCGGATGAAGTAGTCGTCATAGGCATCCGGGGTAAAGGTTCCATCCGTGATTTTGACGGTCCCTGCGGAATTGATGACGTCCACCGTGACCTCACAGCTCCCGTCCCGGTCATCCATCGCGGTGGCCGAAGGGATGGTCACCGGCTGGTGGATGGCCACCGTCTCGGGGATCGAGCCGTTTACGGTGATTTCCGGCGCAAAATTGGTGCCCCGGGTGGTCTCGCCGATCCACATGGGAGCGGATACAATCTGCTCCCCGTCCTCCTGGTTGACGACAAGAAAGAAATAATCCCCGTCGGCGCAGTCAAAGGTTTCGTTTATCTCCAGCAGGTTGCTGCCGACGTTATCCCACTGCTTGACGATCTTCCGGTTGTTGGAATAAATCACCACATTGTCGATCGGGTCGCCGGCGTCGGGGTCGTACAGCTTGGCGTACATGGCAAACTGGGTGGTGTCTCCCGGCAGGATGGAACCCATAAACTGGTCGTTTGCCGAAAAAGTCAGCTCAAAGTTGGCGTCCAGAGTCGAATAGGTGGAACGCTCCCGGAAAGCCTTGTATAGCCCATCCCGGGTCTTGGAATCGGTCCAGATGCCGGTTCGGGGAGCGTCATCCCCCCAGGTGGCGCTGTGTTCGTCGCCGTTCCAGGTGGGGCTGACATGCCACCCCGCGTCCAGGCAGTTCTGGAAGGTGGGGAGATACGCGGCCACCTTGTACTCGAACAGGTTCAGCTGGGCATCTACCTCTTTGTTATAATGCGTAAAGCTCCAGAAATCGCCCTTCCCCGTGGGATTGGGGTGGTTAAACTGGGCAATGGCCTCCGGATCCTGCGCCAATCTGGCGTAGAAGGTGGGAAGATCGTACTTCACATCGCCGCTTCCAACCCAATCCCAGCGCGTTTTGGCGAAGGCGGTCACCTTCCAGTCGGTATTGAACAGATTCATATGGCCGCTCTGGTCATACCAGGTGATCTCCTCGCCGGCGATGGCGACGAATCCCCCGTCCTGATTATACCGATCGGCTGTTTCGTGCAGGAAACGCCAGTCGTCCGACAAGGCGTCGTTCACATCGGTCAGATAATCGTCCCCGTTGCGGTAGTCCAGGCAGACGTCGTGATCCGTCACGCCGAAAAAATCCAGCGTCGTGTTTTCCCGGACATGCTCATACGCATCCTCCGGCAGTTTCTCACCGTCGCTGAGGGAGGTATGGGAGTGTACCTGCCCCGTGTAAAGGGTTTTCCCCATATAGGTCGTTTTGCTGCCGCTGTTGGATAAATCCATCTCCTGTGCCAATGCCTGGAAGGGCAGCACAGCGGCTATCTGGACAGCCGCTAAAACAACGGCCGCTGTTCTTTTTATGGAATTACGCATGCCGGTTTTCCTCCTTTTTCTTCAGGATGACGACCGTTCCCAGGACGAGCAGCGCAGCCACGGCCGCGACGCCCCAGACAATCGGGTACGTATCCCCCGTTTGGGCGCTGTCCCCGCTGCCGTCGGGAGCAGAAGGGCTCGAAGGCACGCCCGTGTCGGGATCGGTTCCGGAAGGCTGCGTGCCGGCCGACGTTCCGCTGGTGACCGAGGAACCGCTTGTCTCCTGTGCATCGGAACCTGTGGTCGGGACGGTGGAGGAGGCGCTGGTGGTTGTATCCGGAGTATCCGGGATTTCACTGCCGTCCAGCACCCTTTGATAGAGCAGGCCGTTCTCTCCGCCGATTTTCAGCACATATTGCTGCAAATCCGCCTTCGGCAACACCGCCTGAAAGGAAAACGTCTTTTCCGCTCCCAGCTCATATTCGTTGGCATACACGATATCGGCGGGGCTCGGTTCATCCAGGTTCGCCCTTTTTTCCAGGAGTAGGACGCCAATTCTTGCCGTATTTCCTTCTTGTACAGAGCCTGTGACAGACACGGTGTTCCCGCTGAGCCCCGCCGTTACCTGTACCGGGTTGCCGGCCGCCAAAGCGGAAGCCCCCCAGGCGCAGCACAGCGCCGCCATAACCGTAAGCAGCGCTTTTCGTATCCATTCTCGTCTACTTCGCATACCATCGATCCTCTCTATTTCTTGTTGCCCTATTATTTTAAACCATACCATGTTAACGCTTAAGCCATGTTGCGTTAGACACAAGTTAAATAATCTTGGATCGTTTTGTTTGCGATTCAGCCGACGGTTCGCATATTTCCCAAATCAAATAAAACCATACCACGTCTCTCCGGCGCAGAAAAATCCGAATAAACAAAAATGGAGCTTCCAACCTGAACGAATCAGGCGGAAACTCCGCTTTTCCTGCTTTGAGTGGCGCGGGACTCTTTGGACATCTACGGTGAAACGGTTCCCCGGTTTTTCCTCCAAAAAGCCCGCAAACCCGCATGAATACTAGAAAAAATTGGGTGACATCTTTTTTGTCACCCAATCATGTCTAAAAGCGCAAGGATTGATACAATTTAACGGAAACCAGATTTTGTCGTATTTACAGTAGCGGTGTTCATTTTCTTTCAAGAAAAATGGACATGAGGGTTCAAAAGCTGTTTTTCGCCGTTTTATGCGGTAATTTTTGAGTGTTTGCATATCTGATCTGCAACGCCAATTACACAAACCAAAAATGCCGAAACCCGCATGAATACTAGGTTTCAGCATAAACGACGACGGTATGAAACTTAGACATTCCAAAAGAAATGTTCAGATCTCATACCGTCGTTCAACTAAATAATGCAAAACTTTTTAGAACGTATCACTGACTTTCAGGTGGATCAGCAGGAAATGTTTCGAAACGATCGGACTCGCTATCCCAAGTAGGGTTGTAGATCCCAGGACATATATAGCGAAATCCAGGTATATATTCGTCGGCATTCATTTCCTCTTCACCAGATATTTTTATCCGATTTACTCCGACTTCATCTGGATTCGGTTTTGAGATAAAGACATACTCAAAAAACAGATCATATGTCTTTCCTTGATCGGTTGTTATCGAATAATTTCCCTCGGCTCTCTTGCGTCTGCCTTCTGGACCATAGCGAGTTCCCACGGGACATCCATTACTTTTGCTTCCAGTCATCGTCCCTTCATATAATCCAAAAGTATACTCGATGCCTTCATCCAGATCGGACGTCTGTAGCGCCTTCTGTGATAAAACACTTTTGAGCAATTCAGGATTTTTTTGGTCCAGAGCTTTAATAATTATGTTGGCAACCTCATCCGTCTTATTTTGGTCTTCTGTAATAGAATTGAGATTTGCCATTCGAAAACCGCAGCCATTCAAGCCGAATAACAAGATCCACACACCTCCTAATAATAACATCCTTTTTAACACTAAAAGATCACCTTCTACCACTTTATGGTTGCTGAATACCCATCAAAATTCCACCGTTTGTTATTCTTATATGTATTATAAAATCCTTCAAATAAATCTGTGTTTTCATCAAAATGGATGGTGACAGTTGAAGTTAGGTTGTCGCCCTGTGCATTTGGATGTGAAGGATCAAAACCGGTTATCCACCACGTATATCCCTTCGGTTCATAGGTAAACAGTGTTTCCCCTAGGGTTTTGTCATATAGCTCTAGCTCCATTTTTAGCTTCGTATCCGTTGCGGTAAGCCAGTGATCCATTCCACCTAAGTTTGCGCCATATTCATAAATACCTGCTTCGGCACCAGAGCCAAGATTGATATAATCTTTCCATAACCAGATTACATATTCTTTATCGTTGGCAGTAAATTTAAAATTATCCGTAAGCATGCTGGTTCCAGTGAATTTCGTAGCAACATCAAAAACGACATCGTAAAAGTTATTATAACCGATCAGACTGAAACTTTGCCACCAGTCCTGACGAATATGATAGATATTGTCGTCATCTGGAGTAGCCCCAAGTCCCAACTTTAGTAGCCAATCAAAATATCCTTTTTGTGTTGCCCATTTAAAACCATCGACAAAGGGTTTCGTCAGATATTGCAAACCATGATACAGATAGTCCAACCATGATGAATCCGTTCGATCGGCCGACAACCCAAATGGATCAATGTTAGAAATTGGATTGCCGTTGGCATAGGCATAACGGTTCAACGTCTGGGAATTGCTGAGATCCCCTACTATTATATCCGCATTGATAAATCTTTTCAACTCCGGACTATAGTACCGGGCGCGCATATACAGAAGACCATTGGCATCCGTCATAACGCCGTCGCGGCCATTGTACATGAAGGGGGTATCAGTAGTTCCGGTGCGGGCGATGAGCTGGCCATAGGTATCGTAAGTGAAGGTGTCCACCACATTGCCCGACTCGTCGGTAATGGCTACTGTGCTTCCGCGGTAGTCATAGTGGTAGGTTTTAAACCCGTTGGCATCTTCCTGGCCGATCAGACCCAACCCGTAAACGAATTTGGTGATGCCGCCGTTTTCGTCTTCGATCACCAGCAGTTGGCTGAGAGAGGCGTTGGTATTGTACGTGTAGGTCTTTTGGGTAGTCCCTTTGGCGTTTGTGATGCGGTTGTTTTCCACATCATAGGTATAGGTATTCCCGCCCGCACTGAGCAGCCGGTTGCTGGAATCGTAGGTTAGGGCAATATCTGCGCCGCCAATGTAGCCGGAAATCATATTGCCGTCCGCATCGTAGGAGATGGTATGGCCGTTGTAGGAAACCAGCCGATTATTGCTGTCATAGACGCAGGAACCGCTCTCATTGCTAACGGTAAAGGATGTGATGTTGCCCGCCTCGTCGTAGGTAAAGGCTTCGGTAGTCGTCTCGTTTGTCGAAAGATCGGTTTCCTTGCGTTCAGTTACACGGGAAAGAGCATCATAGGTCATGTCGTACTGCTTGTTATCTGCCAGAGAGGTTTCGCGAACCACACGGCCGAGTTCATCATAGACATACTCATATCCGGTGATGATCGTCCCATTCGCCGTTTTCTCAACGGTGGAGAGTACACGGTGCGCATCGTCGTATACGGTAGTGGTCACGCTGCCATCCGGCTTCGTTACACCAATGACGTTGTTGTTTTCGTCATAGGTATAAGTCGTTATCCTTCCGGCCCAGTCTGTGACCTTCACGAGATTGTTGGCTGCATCATAGCTGTACGTCACCGATGTATTGTCCGGATAGGTCATCTTAGAAAGATTTCCTGCCGCGTCATAGCTATATTGGATAGTATTGCCGTTTACATCGGTATATTTGACGACCCGATTAAGCTCATCGTATTCCCGTGTGATAGTACCATTCGCGTCGGTTGCTGTGAGTACATTACCGTTTTCATCGTAAGTGTAGGAAGCCGTTCCTTCCGCGTTGGTGTATCCAGTGATCCGGCCCAATGCGTCGTAAGTAAATTGGGTTTCTTGGCCCCGAGCGTTAATCAGCTCAGAACAAAGGTTGAGCGCATTGTATCCATAGGTTTTGGTTCCGCTGGAAGGTGTGGTTTCTGCCGTGAGCCGTCCGGAATCATCATAGGTGTACTGAACGTTGGCACCAAGCGGGCCGGACACGGTCAGCACATTTCCTTCCAGATCATATGTCGTGCCGCTTTTGGATCCCATCTGGTTTTTAGACTCGATCAGCCGGCCGTTCCTATCGTATGTAAATTCCTGATGGTTAGACAGTGCATCAGCCGTTGAGAGCAGCCTGCCCGCCAGATCGTACTCGCTGGTTGTGGTATTCCCGGCGGCATCCGTGGTGGAAACAGCTTGATTGCTGCTGTTGTAAACGATCGTTGACTGAACTTTTCCCTTGGCGTCGGTAGTGGTCAGCACATTGCCGTTGGGATCGTAAGAAACCGTAGTGGTGTGGCCGTTAGGATCAATCTGAGAAATCTCCCGGCCGGCCGCATCATAGGTATAGATCGTTTTATGGCCATTCTGATCCGTAAAGCTGACAAGACGATTGCTGACATCGTACTCATTGATAATGATATTCCCCAGCGCATCCTCAGCACTCAGAAGCAGATTATTGGCGTTGTAGGTATATACCGTCGTGTTGCCCCTGGGGTCTTTGACGCTGATCATGTTTCCAAACGCATCATATTGATATTCTGTTACATTCCCCAGGGCATCCGTCACGGTCAGCCGATCTCCAGCGTCGTTATAAGTATAGACGGTCTGCCCATCGACAGCACTGATCTCCTTGACCAATTGGGACTTTTCATCGTATTCATATGTGGTGGTGTTACCTGCCGGGTCGGTTTTAGAGATCATGTTCCCGTTAGCGTCATAGGCCATCTGAATGACGCCGCCATTCGGATTAACCTGCTTGACAACACGGCCGACTGCATCGTACTCATAGGATGTTTCGGCTTTCAGATAATCCTGCGTGGATATGGTTCTGCCGCCGGCGTCGTATGCCGTGCTCTGGCTGTTGCCATTCTGATCGGTGACCTTTACGAGCCGATCTTCTCCATCGTACTCATAGGTGATGGTGCCGCCGTTCGGATAGGTAACGGAAGCCAGCTTCATATTTCCGGTATACGTATACCATGTTGTATTGCCATTCGCATCGGTTGTGCTTACCTGCTGTCCATTGGAATCATAGGTGTTGGTAACGGTATGGCCCAATGCGTCTGTTATGGAGAGAACATTTCCTTTGTTGTCATAGGTATACGTTGTGCTGTCGCCGGACGCATCCGTCACCGAGATCGGCTGCCCCATATCGTTATAGGTATACGTCATTGTATTACCTAACGGATCGGTTTCGGTCTTCAGCAGTCCGTTTTCGTAGGTGTATGTGCTTTCGCGATCACCAACCAGCTTACATATAAGTTGAGCGTTATCATCATATGTATATGTAGTGACTACGCGGCGCAAGTCGGTTTGCTCCGCAATTAGATTTTTATTATTATAAGAAAATGTGACATCAGCGCCGCCTGGAAAAGTAATGCTTATCACGTTTCCTTTGGAATCATAAGCCCAGGAGATAACATTTCCAAGTTTATCCGTTTGCGTTAAGGGTTTATTCATGGAATTATAGGTAGTGGTTATGGTATTGCCCAGAGCGTCCGTCTCTGAAATCAAATTCAACTGATCATCGTACGCATAGGTGGTGGTGTTCCCGTTTTCATCAGTCAGGCTAATCAGCTGATGATCTTCATTGAATACCCGTGTGCTCTGGACGCCTTCCCGATTCGTAACGGTAACTTGCCCATTGGGGCCATAGGAAAACAGGGTAGGACGACTTCCAACTACGCCGTCATATTGGCAGATGATTCTACCCTGGTCATCATATGTATCTTCAAAATAGCGAACATTGTTGTGGTCTGTTCCCGTTTTGATACGCCCATTTTCATCATACGTATAAAACAGAATATTGCCGTTCACATCGGTGATAGAGGTTATAAAATTGTTGGTATAACCCAGCACAACTTCGCGACCGGCATCGTCCGAGATTTTTTCTATTTTCCCATTACTTCCCTTGGTCAAATAGATGTGTTTACCGGTTACGGTATCGGTAAATGTAATGGTCGTATCGGTATGGCCAACTGTTACCGCGACCTGGTTCCTGTTTTCGATCCGGACTAGCTGGCCTTGGGAATTATAGGTTTCCTGCTGATCATAATTCCGGTTCAATACGTATGAACCATCCGCCTGCTTGGTGAGAATATACGTGTTACGGCTTTTCGAGGTACAAACAAACTCATTGGCATTGCTGGTCTTTTCATATACATTGTAGGACGATGGGCTTTCATATACCCAGATAGTGGTATCAGATTTGACTTCCAGAGATTTTTCGTATGAATAATTCCAGCCGATACCAAAGAGGCCTTCGGACAGGCAGGACGAATTGTACCGCGCGCCAATGCTAAATTCAAAGCCACCCGGTATGGAGAGCAAGCTGGTTTCAATGATATGGCTGCCTGTGCTTAGATCTACCGGATCGGCGACAATACCTGGTTCAATTGGTTTTTTATTTTCCGGCTTGGGATCCGGCAGAGATTCCGAAGGTATCACGGGTGCCGGTTTGTCATCTGGAGCGGAAGGATCTGTCGGCTTATTCCCAGCCGTTATCACGATCGCTTGGCTAAAAAGCCCTCTGTAAGCGGCCTCAACCGATGCTTTGCTGTAATATACTTGTGCCTGTGTTCTCATTGAATCATTAAAAATATAATTATAATCATCATATCCTACCAAAAGCAGGCAGTGCTCGGGACGGATCCATTGTATCTTTTTCCCGTTATATATCCAAGAAGCACCATTCTTAGGAGACTCCATCCCTCGTGTTGCCCACATGATGACAGGGATATCGTTATCGATGTATTGCGAACACAAATCTTCTAGCGATACATTACTTAGCTGAGTTGCTTTGTATTTCGTACTTGCCAATACTTTATCCAGAGCTTTTTTAATAACTGGAGCATAGCAGCCAAATCCGCTGGTAGAGCGTGGATTGCCACCAAAAGTTGAATTGGGATCAAAAGGAATGCCACTAGATCTATCTAGATATTTGTCGATAAAGGTGTCCACCGAGATATTGATGCCCGCATACTGCAATGCCATAACGGCGGCGACACTCTCGCAACCAGTAGGATACTTATCCATCTGGTAGATAAACGGTGCCTGAATGATTTTATAATCGCCAGTTGGGGTTTGGTTATAGTCCAAACTGGTTTCTTCAAATACCCGAATTTCAATGCCGCTGATGTTTTGTCCCTCAACGCCGGTATAGTATCCGCTTGTGTTGAGAGTCCCGCCCAAATTGTACTTCACTTGGACAAGCTGCATCCATTCCGGATCGGCATTGCTTACCCAAGGCATCCAGACGCCGTTCACATAGGCTCGATACATGACGACCACGCCGGCTGTTAATTTAACACCAGCGTTCGAGTATACGCGAATACCCAGCTTTTGTATAGGCTTTCCAGCCGAGCCAGCGTAGTCGTTTTCAATACTGGTTACTTCCGGATAAAAGTTCGACTGGCCGGCGTTGTGGGTTCGATACTTTATATAGTACGATTTGTTCGTCCCCGTCTGAATTTTCAGGCCATCCATCGAGGCCATAATGCTCTTGTTGAAGCTTGTCCATTTGGTTTTATCACCGATCATGTAGCTCAAAGAGGGCGCAACTTCTCCGCCGGACAAATCACCGCCGGGAGACGATTCAACATTTCCCTCAAAAACCCGGATTTCTATGCCCGCGATATTCTTACCCGTTTTCCCAGTAAAGGCGCCGCTCGTATCCAGAGTACCGCCTAGGTTATACTGGCTTTGTACGCTGCGCATGTACTCTGGGTCGGCATTGCTTACCCAAGGCATCCAGGCACCGTCTACATAGGCTCGATACATAACGACCACACCAGAGGTCATTTTTGTACCATTCGTGCTGTAGACTTGGATGCCTAATTTTTGAATTTGTTTTCCTGCGGAACCAGCGTAATCGTTCTGTATACTGGTTACTGTCGGATAAAAATTCCCCTGGCCAGCGTTCCAAGTCCGATATTTTATATAATAGGGCTTGCTCGAATCCGTCTGAATTTTTAAACCGTCCATCGAGGTCATAACACTTTTGCTGAAGCTTGTCCATTTAGTCTTATCGCCAATCATATAGCTCAAAGACGGAGCGATCTCATTACCAACAAAGCTACCTGAACCGCCGATTTCCGAATCCATATCATCGTCTTCGAAAATTCGGATTTCGATGCCGCTGACATTCTTGCCGCTCACGCCAGTATAGGCACCACTCGTATCCAGATTGCCACCCAGATTGTACTTGCTTTGTACGCTGCGCATATACTGTGGATCCGCATTACTTACCCAAGGCATCCAAGCACCATCCACAAATGCGCGGTACATTACAATAACCCCAGAGGTCAGCTTGGTGCCGTCGTTCTTATAGACACGGATCCCTAGCTTTTGTATTGGTTTTCCTGCAGACCCGGCGTAATCGTTTACTGTACTCGATACTTCCGAATAAAAATCCGCCTGGCTGGAATTATGGGTTCTGTATTTCAAGTAGTAGGGCTTGCGCGTGCTGGTTTGAATTTTTATGCCATCCATTTTTGCTGCGTAGGTGCTTTTATCAAAAGATATCCAATTGGACTTATTATCGACCATGTAGCTCATGGAGGCCGATACTTCCCCCACCGTAAGATCTTCTTCGGGGGGTTCGGTGGAGCCAGTCTCATCGTATACCCGAATTTCTATACCGCTAATATTTTTCCCGGTTTTGCCAGCAAAGGAAGCGCTGCCATCTAGGGAGCCTCCCAAGCCATATTTGCTCTGAACACTCTGCATACTGGCCAGATCGGCATTGCTCACCCACGGAAGCCAGGCACCGTCAACATATGCGCGGTACATAACTACTATCCCTGATGTTAATTTGGTGCCGTCATTTTTATACGCTTGAATTTGTAGCTGTTGTATGGGCTTTCCATTGGAACCCGCATAATCGTTGATATTGCTTTTTACATAAGAATAGTATCCCGACTGACCCTGATTTAAGGTTCTGTATTGCAGATAGTATGGGCTGCTGGAGCTGGTCTGAATTTTAATACCATCCATCGATGACTGAACACTATTAGTGAAATTTGTCCATGCTCTATTCTTCAAATAGGAAAAAGTAATTTGAGGAGTAACTTCATCCGCTTTTGTGGGGATGGCTGCCAAAACGCTGAAAACTTGCAGCAATACACATACGGTAAGTATGTAGGCTAATGCCTTTTTATAAAGGTGCTTTAACAAATTTTCTCAACTCCTTGTGTCTCGTTATTCATTTAGGGGACGGGGATGTCGCAATGAAAGAAGTCTTATTCCTGATATGCTCCTCCCTCTCAGTTTAATTTGTTGACCATGCTCGGCCGTTGCAGATCAACTCTCTCATTATATATGTACTAAATGTCCGTTAAATTTGACTTTATATTTTATATTTCTATTTATTATATATATTTAAATGAGTGCATTTTACATAATATTTAAAATTTGCTAAAATTTGCTATGCATACATGGCAATGATAGGCGTATAATTTGCTAATCTAGTGATAATAACTGGGGATGGTTATTATCACTCAAAAAATACGTCATAGTAAAGACTTGGGCAAGAATCTGAGGTCTTTAAGAATTGAAGCAGGTTTAACTCAAGAAGAAACCATAATTAAGATGGAGCTATGGGCTTAAAACGTCCCGAGAAATTTACTTGCAGATGGAGATGGGGATATATAATATTTTTGGATAGACGAGTTAAAAGCTTTGAAAGAGATTTTTCATACTTCGTATAACAATATTTTTGGTATTTATGAATAATTTTCGGTTATATAAAATGGATAAACTGCTTTATATACAGTATCAAGAAACTTGGAATCAATATTATCCGAGAATAAAAAATTTTATTGCTTATAAGTTGGAGCAATATCCTGCATATATAGAAGATTGTTGTGAAGAGGTATTTGAAATATATTTAAACACCTTGTTGAAGGGTAATAAAATTGAAAATACTTCTGCATGGCTTTATAAAGTTGCAAGGAATATGGCTATAAAATTTCAAAAGAAAATTATCAAAGCGACCCATTCTTCTATTAGTTTAAATGATGATACTTTTTATCTGGAAACACCTGTTGTGGAATATGATTTTATAGAAGAGAGCGTAAAAAATAAATTTTCTGAAGATGAGTTAATCCAGTTGGTGAGCGAGACTTTATCGGACGCAGAAAAAATATGGTTTCAAGATTTTTTTCTGGAACCCAAAGATATTTCAGTATTAGCTAAAGAACAGAATATTTCAATAGGTGCTGTTTATAAAAGGAAACGGGTATTGAGAACCAAATTAGAAAGCAGTATCAAGACCTGCTAATGAATATTGAAAATGAAATTTATTGTACTTACAAAACGTGATATGTGAAATCCTTTTACTGGCGTCCAACTACACACTAGACTGATATTGGGAGTTGACTATATGCCATATATTGTGGTATAATGTTTCTGTAATTGATTTTTATGCCGTCCTATCCGAGACTATGGTGAATGAGACCCGTTTTTCGAACAATTTTGTCGAAAAGCGGGTCTTGTTTTATGCCTGAAGCCCTGATAAATCAGGCTTTGTTTGACTTGCCGCTTTACTTGTAACCAGTAAAACGAACATATCTCTCAGGTTAATTCAACTGCAAAAAAATAAGAAAAGTGTTAATGGGTTCGTGATTATAAACCTAATACTGGTTACTCATTCACGTTAAACGATGCTGACCACTGCATGCAGGTAAGTGGAAGCACCAATCAAAAAAATACCCTGCTTAAAAATGTGAATTCCGGGTTCAGAATAGAGCCGTTTTCATTTTCACCTTGTAATTCTCTATTTTTTACTTTTTGGTGTCTCATTTTTCAAAAGAGAACAGACCTCAAAAAATAGCTTAAGTGCTCAGTTTACAGCACAGAAAAAGAGGCCGAAATTTGGATGTCTCATTTTTGAGTTCCAAATTTCGACCTCTATTCAAGTTCCGACCTCTGTTCAATTCAAAATACAATTGAGAGTTCACTATAAAGTGCCGGGTGTATTGCCAATTCCCAGCCATTATCTATCAGCACTCCAGTATCCCCCTTGTGATTCCATCGCCAAGAGTATGTTCCATGACGATTTATGTTTTCCCAAAGACCAACCCTATAAAAGTCTTCAAGAATATCATCCTTTCTTTCATCCCAAAAGATCCGAGCAGGACTCCCCTTTGCTGCTCTTTTTCGAATGTCTTCCGCTGTGCCAAATGGTGAGCCTCCCCTCAACAATCGTATTATCATTTCAATCTCCTGACTGGTGTACAATGACTGTAACTCTTGGCGTATTTCTGCAAGGCTCTCCTTGGAATATTCTTTTCTCAAATTGTCAAACGCTGCTTGGGTAAAGGAAGTATCATTACAATGCAAGCTGTCATTTTGTGCGGCGTTAATAAGTCTTACTATATCTCTGGGCTTGTTCCATCCATTGTCAAGGATGTAGCTTACAGCATCTTTTTTATAAATATACTCTGGAAACCATTCTCTAAACGCTTGCGGTATCCCACCACACCCCACTTCTATTCGCTTCATAAGTATGCTCTGTTGAATTTGTATTATTATATGTCCATTTAATAGGAACGCTATACCCATCCACTATTTTATTTATCTCTTTTGTTTGGATAAATCTATCCATGGAAAAAATAATTTCATTTCGAATGGCAGCGATAATTCGCACTTTTCCATATCCATTTAGCCTGTGAATGGTGAATATCATATCACGAATTAAAGTCAAGTCTCGTTTAAGTAACTCTTGATCACCATAATATGCTTCCATTTCATCCACAAAGATATAATAGGGTATATCTGTTCTTTCCAATCTACAAAACAATTCTTCACATCGATCCACGGTATCAACTAATACTCTGAATGCAGTATTATCATTAGCCACTTTTTGAAATTTAGCGTTCACTTTAATAGAAGCTCCCGAAGCTGGTGACGCCTGCATTGAAATACCCAATTCTGAGAGTGAAATTGTCTTTTTATTAGCAGTAGAAAAGCTAATCTTATTTACCTCTCTAACAAAATCAAACCAATTTTTATCCTGCTTAAATAGACCGTTTAGATTTTCCTCGCAATCATCTACGATTTTTCTAAAAAATACCCACCGCCATATGTGAAGATATTCAACCTTATCAGGTTGTATCTCACCTCTTATATCAATTAATGAGGTCATTCTTTTGGCAACAGTATCGATACGACTTCTTTTCACTTCCTCAAAATCGCTTTTAAAGTATAGAAATGAAGTGCAGGTTGAGGCGTCCCTCTCCTGTGCACAATTTTGCAAATAAAAGAGTATAGAGGTTTTCCCAACGCCTTTGTAACCTGTAACTAAAAATTTTCTTCCGTTGAGTAAATTGTCAATAGATAATCCTGGTGGGACAATAAAGCTGGCAAAAAACTTATCTCCTTGAGCTGTGTTGATTTCGTCCTTCGCATCAGGCATTCCTGCATAAATATCACGTATTGTATTTATAGCCATTATAATATTCCTCCTTTTTTCTCATTATACTAAATTTTTACTTTTTTGGCTAGTAAATAAGGAGGAACTCTTAAACGACTATAACCCAATCTAAAGTCCTTTTGGAAAGAAAAAAGGAGCGATCCGCCCCTTTCCATGTATCTAGTATAACAAAAAAGAAGGAACGGGGCAAGGCGCATTGGCCTTTCCGTTCCCTATTTATGTCAGACTCTGCGATATTTCCAGTCCTCCAATAAAGCGGATACGAATTTCTTCTTTAGAGAGTACAGTGACTCTTTCCACGATACGGTACACCAAGGCGTCGGCGTATTCCGTCAGGTCGAGATCTTCTGCCGAAACCATCGCCATGACCCCCTTGGCTTGAGCTTCACGCGCCTCTACCCGTTCGGTGGAATGCTCCGCTCGTTTTTTCTTCTGCTTAAGCTGAAGGAGTTCATCGTTTATCAACTTCAGCTTTCGATCGATAACTTCGTTTTCCTCGGTGGCCATCGGCAACAGTCGGTCAAATTCCTTCTCCAGTTCCTCTATCCGACTCTGTAGCGCCTGAGGACTCTCGCCGTCCGTCCTCCCCACCAGGCAGTCGACCAGTGTTTCCCGCAGGGACTCCGCCATCTCCTTTTGGCGTCCATCCACCAAGGAACGGATCGCCGCCAGGATGGCGTGATGCAAAGCTTCTTCAACGAGGCTGGGAGATTTCCCACAAGCGTTCGGCCCAAACTCCAGCCGGTTGATGCAGCGCCAGACGATCTCCTTCCTTCCATGGATATTCCAGGTAACCCGACGAAAGTAGCTGCCGCAATCCCCGCAAACCAGCCGCTCCGACAAAGCATATTTACTGGTGAATCGGCCCCGGTTGGTTTTCGACTTTTTGGCGTTGGCAGGCTTCTTGCTGTTACGCCGGGCGAGTTCTTCCTGGATCTGCAGATACATATTCCGTGGGATGATCGCCGGATGGTTGTCCCGTATGTAGTATTGCGTAAGGACACCATTGTTTTTCTTGACAATCCCCTCCAGAAAATTGGCGGTATAGGTCTTTTGCAGCAGGACGTCACCGGCGTATTTTTCATTCCGTAAAATGCGGAGGATCGCTTGTGTCGACCATATGGACTCTCCACCCGGACTCGAGATCCCTCTGGCCTCCAGCTTTTCCTTGATGACTTTTAGGCTGTCACCGGCCAGAAAATTCTGCGCGATCAGCAGGATGGTTTCCGCGTCCTCCGGTATAATCTCCGGTTGCCCATCCGCCCCTTTTCGGTATGCAAATCCTGTATAGCGGAAAGTGAACCGTCCCTGCTGGTATGCCATGCGGATGCCCTTGGTGACGTTGCCGCTGATGGATTCGCTTTCGGCTTGGGCAAAGGAACTCAGGCAGGTCAGGATTAACTCGCTGGTCATGTTGGAGGTATCGATATTCTCCTTCTCGAAAATCACGGTAATCCCCCAGCTTTTCAGCAGGCGGACATACTGGATGCAGTCCAGGGTGTTGCGGGCAAACCGGGAGATGGATTTTGTCAGGATGAGGTCGATCTTCCTTTTACGGCAAAGGTCGATCATCCGATTAAATTCCTCCCGCTTTTTGGTGCGCACCCCGGAGATGCCGTCGTCCGCGAAAATCCCGACCAGCTCCCAGCCCTCATGATTGGTAATCTTGTCGGTGTAGTACGTCACCTGTACCTCAAAGCTGTTTTGCTGTTCTTCTTCCTCCGTACTCACTCGGCAGTAGGCGGCCACCCGCAGCTTGCTTTTCCGCTTGCGCGTATTTGCCAGCATCGGGTTGGCCGGGATTACTGTCACGATCTTTTCCGGCATGAGGGACACCCTCCTTTTCCTATACAACCTTATTGTTCATCAGCCGTAGGCGGAGCGAGCCGTCAGTCTGCAGAATCACCTGCTTAACGGCCTGATCAAATAGTTCCCGATTCAGGTCTTTATCCTCCGTATGCTCCTGGAACAAATCGAGGAGCTGAAGGGTGACATGGTCGGATTCTCGAATACGGCAAGTTTTGTATTTCTCGGCAGCGCATTTCAGGATGAGGGGGAGCAGCCTATCCGGTTCTACCTCACGCTGGTTCAGCATTTGGTTGATTTCATTGGTCAGGCGGGCGGCCTGCAGGGAGAGACTTTGTCCCGAAACCGGTTCCGGTTTGGCCATCTGCGGATCGTGGCAAACCGCTAACAGCTTTTCCGTAACCGCCGCCAATAATTCTGTGTCGTCCAGCGGCCCGAATCGGGCTTGACAGCTTTTACAGTCCCAATAAACTCGACGGATATTCCTGTTATTACGAGTCAACTTGTTTCCGCACCCGGAACAAACTATTATTTTATGTATAAAGCGAATTTCTGACTGGTTTGTCGCTTTGGTTTTTCTCATAGCGGCGAGCTGCTCGCCTAATTCCCGACTGAAAATCGGCGGACACTGGTTTCCATTCCAATATCGGACATCATCCAAAATTCGAGCGATCATGTTTTTGTTCCAGCCATCGGCATTTTCACTATATCGGGTTCCGCTTTGATCCGCCATATCCGCCAACCGCAGCAACGAGCACCCTTCCAGGTAATGAGCAGCTATCTTATGGAGAAGTTCGGCTTCCTCCGGTACGATTTCGATTTTTCCTCCCGCCATGCGATATCCAAAGGGAAAGTACCGTATTTTTTTCATGACCGGCGCCGTCCTTCGTCGAGTATCAACCCGTTGATAAGGTGAAAGCAAAACCTGTCCGGGTAAACGGTAATTTTATGTATCATGCTTTTAAATATGACGGGTTCGAATTCCAGCATCGGTTCAGCTCCGTTCAGCGCATCTATAAGGCATTTGGTATTTTCGATGGTACTGTCGGCAGCAACTGGCGTTTGAAGTTTGCGAAGTTGGCTACGCAAGTCTTCGATCTTTCGGTTGTTCTGATTGCACCGCTCAATATAAGAGGCAGAATCCATACACCCCTTGGCCTGTAGCCGAGCGAGAGTATGATTCTGCCCGACGATTTCCGCTATTTTCCGGTTCAGATCCTGAATGTCCGGCCTTGTATAGAACGCCTTGCTTTGTAATTCCAGCAGTTGATCCAGAACGGTTTTTAGGATGCCTGGGTTGTCCAGCAGTTTATTAAAAACAATCAAAAATGCCTGTCGGATGTCCTGCTCTGCAATAATCCCTATTGAACATAAAGCGGGGTCTTTTAAATGAGCGGCACATGTCCATCGGTTTGTTTCTTTATTATGACGATGATAAAATGCAGAACCACACAATCCACACACTATCTTACGGCTTAAAGGCGAATGTTGAACTTCTGCCTTTGGAGCATGCAAAGCATTTCTTAACCCAAGGAGTTCTTGAACGGCCTTAAATACTTGTCTGTCAATAATTCCCTGATGAGTTCCTGATATATAATACCGCGTGACTTCTCCATGATTTTTCTTGCGTCCAAGCGGTAATTCGTCTGGTGTATATTTCTTCTGAACCAACGAGTCACCTATGTATTTTTCATTGGTTAAAATATAATAGACTGTCCTATCACGCCAATGAGAGCGTTTCTTTATATTGTTCGATGTTTCCTTGGCATTTAGTTCTGCCGCGATTTCCTTTGTGCTTTTCCCAGCGAGATAACTGGCAAAAATATGCTTGACGATGGGAACCTCCTGTGGATCCGGCACCAGGGTATTCCCCTCTAAAAAGTAGCCGAGCGGCGCGCTGCAGGTGATAAAATCACCTGAGCGCATCCGCTTTTGGTAGCTCCATTTGATGTTTTGGGATATGGACAGGGATTCCTCCTGGGCGGTTGCTCCCAGGATACTCAATAGCATCTCGCTACCCAAGCTGCCAGTGTCGATCCCCTCTTTTTCAAACACCACCGCCACGCCGAGCTGCTTCAGCTCCCGCACGGTTTGAATGCATTCTAGAGTATTCCGCGCAAACCGGGAGATCGACTTGACGAGGATGCGATCGATCTTCCCGGCCCGGCAGTCCCGCAGCAGCCGTTGGAAATCCTCCCGCTTGTCGGCCCGTGTACCGGTGACGCCCTCGTCGGCATAAAGACCGGCGAACTCCCATTCGTCCGCTGCCTGGATGGTGCTGGTGTAATACTCCACCTGAGTGGCGAAGGAATTCAGTTGATCAGCCGAGTCGCTGCTCACGCGGGCGTAGGCCGCGACCCGCTGCTTTTTCGCCTGTTCCGCTATGGGCTGTATAATCCGTACCTCCGGCACCTTTGCCGCCTCCCTTTCCCAGTCGGACATCTTTTTTGTCACACCAACGCTACCACAACCGGCCCCGGATAGCTATCACGACAACCACTAAACCGGGAGCCTCAAAACGCCGTACTTTTCGGCGAGAGCAACAACCGTCCGGCGGCGGATTTTCTCTGTGATCTTTCCCTGTTCCAGCAGCCGTGTTAGGGTGCGGCAGGACACAAAATACTGTATCTCCCGGATCACCTTTTCTTTCGCAGCCTCCATATTGGCCTCATTCCCACGGCAGGCCGCAGCCGGTTTGGGCCGCCCGCCGGTAGAAGTATGTCTCCAGCCCTTTCCGGTAAAGCTCATACCGCAGGTCGCTCCCGGTGGTGATCAGAACCGCGTCGTAATCCTGCAGGTGCTCCAGCACTTTCTTCAAAACAGGGACTTGAATGCTCAGACGATCCGAGTCCTGTACCAGCATAGCTCGGGCGGAACCGTCGCGGACAGCCTGCAGAGCTTTCTGCAGACCAACTCGCCCCAGACTCCTGCCACTCCCCATGTCCTGGGACACACCGACAACGGAGTAGCCCCGGTTCTGCGCTTCCCGCAGCAGCTCTTTCGTCTTCTCAAACAGGGTGCGCGGGTGCGGGTCGCTGCTTCGGCTGTATACCCATACTTTCATCGCACCGCACCCCCTTTGTCGCGGAAATGCATAAGGAAAGGGATCGCGTCGGCATCTTTAGCGTAAATAATCGTCCCCTGCTCTTGCAGTTCCGTGATTACAGGAAGTATCCGTTCCGTCTGACGGCTGATGTGGTGCAGGCCCGGCATCATAACAGCCCCCGCCTTTCCTTCACGGATAGCGTTCAGCATGTCTTGTATGCCGGGCCGCGACAACGGCTCTATCCGCCGCTCATGGTCACTGGATATTCCGATAACCGTGAGGCCCTGCTTTTCCACTTCCCGCTTCATTCTTTCGATAGCATCGTCCTGTTCCGGTTGCTTGGCGCAAGTATAAAGCCATACCGTTGTTTTCTTTGGAACGCTCATGGCTAGTAACTCCTTTACAGCAAAAAATAATCCGGGCCTTTTTTAGTCCGGATGAACGCTTTTACATCTTCGATATTGTCCGATAAACGGGTCTTAGGGAGGGCCTCCAGAACAGCCTCGTGATACTTCCCGCCAGAAGCTGCCCGCTTGTCCAGAATACTCACTACGCAGGTGTCGGTTTCGGTGCGGATAGCTCGTCCGAAGCCCTGCCGGAGTTTTCTCTGCATGTCCGGGACGATCACCGCCCGGATATACTCCTGCAGGGTGGGGTATGTTTCCCGTTCCGCCTCGCTGAGAGGATCGGGAACCGGAAAGGGTAACCTCACGATGATAAGGGAGGATACCATGTCGCCAGGAAAATCCACCCCTTCCCAACAGGAACCCGCCGCAAACAGCACAGCGTTGGTGGCCTGCTTGAATTGCTGGATGACGTCCTGCGCATGCCGCCAGACCACCAGCAGCGGAAAGACCAGCCGATCCTTGACCTCCTTGTAGAGCGTCCCCATGAGAGAATACGACGTGAACAGCGCCAGCGTGTGGCCATGGGTCGCTTCCACCAGACGGCATATCTGTTCGACCAGCTCCTTGACCTCCTGGTCGCTGCCCATTGGCGCCTGCGGCGGATCGCTGGGTATGTACAGCAGACAGTTTTCCTTGTAATTGAAAGGAGAGGTCGCTGCAAAATGCGTCAGCCTCTGGCAGGCGGACAGTCCCATGAGTGTTTCCGTTCTGTCAAAGCTGTTCCCTGCCATGAGGGTGCCGGAGGTCAGAATGGCGGGAATGTGCCGCTGCCACAACGCCCGGCGCAGTTGTTCCGGCGTTTCCCGGCTGGCCGCGCAGAGGCTGGGGCTTCCGTCCCGGTCGTACTGGATGGTGAGGATGTATTGGCGGTTCCCGGTAAAAAAGAGACCCAGGATCTGTTCTGTCGTTCCCAGCCGGTGAGTGATCCACCGTGGGAGGTGTGGGGAAAGCTGTTTTTGAAGCTGCCGAAGAAGAGAGAGGCAATCCCGCAGGGCCGCTTCCCGGTCCGGCGTCAACACAAAGGGGGTTCGCTGGGCTTCTTCCAGCAGTTCGCCCCGGCACAGGGCTCCCATAAGGACGCGAAACGTCTCCCGCAGGCGCTGGGCGGCCAACATCTGTTTCTCCTGCGTGAGCAGACCGCACAATTCGGTGAAATCTTCCGCCGACAGGTTTTTCCCGTACATCTGACGGGCGGCGTCCGGCAGCTTGTGGGCCTCGTCGATCACCAATGCCCGGTAATCATTGAGAAGAGGCCGCAGCTCCTGCAAACGGTGGGCGGCGTCGGCCAGCAGGTAGTTGTGGTTGCAGATCTGGACGAAAATCTCCGCGCTTCTGGCCTCGCGTAAATACCTATGATACCGGCAGGTATTGCGCAGCGGACAGCTTTTCTCACAAACCTTGGGAACGCACACCTGCCGCCGGTCAAAACCGCTCAGGCCGGTAACAATGTCTAAATCGTAATAGGTGCGAAGGGCGAGAAGGGCTTCCAGCTGTTCCGCGTTCTTTTTCTTCTCCTTAACGGCTTCCAGCCGCTCTGCAAGGCGGAGATCGCAGACAAAGCGTTCCTTGCCTTTTCGCACCATCGCGCGGATGGGCTTCTGCATGATGCGGTTCTCCAGAAAAATCCGGGATATGAACGGAAGGTATTCTCCGATGATGGCGTCCTGCAGGGCCACGCTGGAGGTGGAGACCACCACCGGCTGGGAACCAGCGGGCCCATGAGGCGCAAACTTTTTCAGTAGAATGCAGGCGGTCAGGTAGGCATACGTCTTGCCGATCCCAACCCCTGCGTCGCACAGGGCAATATGGTTTTGGAGCAGGGTGTCCAGCATGGCGTGGCAGAGAGCAACTTGTTCTTCCCGCACGGCCAGTCCGTTTTGGGGCAGAAGGATTCGGAAAATCCGTTCAATCTCCCCATGGGCCTGCTCCTTCAGAGAGGGATAACTCATGTCGGCACAATCTCCTTGGCGTCAACCAGCCCAAAGGGGGCGGCGCAGCATAAACCGCGCCGCCCCTCCGCTGGCGACAATCTGAATTCCGTCTGCTTTTGCTGTGCCGTATTTGCAGCCCGCCCCCCGGCAACCTTGGGAACCATGCGGGCAGGCTTGCAGTTGACAAGCCGTTCACTGGCTCTCCAAGGGTCTTGCTGATTACAACCCAAGGTCGGCCAGCCCATCTGACGTGTGGGCAAACGATATCGTGTATCATGATCCCCCGGCCCAAGGTCATGGCAAAAAGGGCAACAACTCCCTCTTTCCGGTCAAAAGGCATCGCTCGGATCCAAAAGCAACAGCCGCCGTCCCTTTTCAGGGAGGCAGCTCTTGCTTTGGAGCGTCATGGCGCTTTTTCCTGAGTTCACTGTGCAAAAATTTGCACAATGAACTCTCTTTGTCGCTCGCTCAGGCGGGAACGTACCCGCATGGCTGGTATGCACTTTTCAAGCTACAAGGTGAACGGTTTTCCCCGTTCACCCTATAGCCCAGGAAAAAGGGCCGATAGCTTCATGCTTCCAAAAACTTTTTTAATTTTTTTCTGAGACGCACCATTCTCAGGTTGACCGCCTTTTGGGTGAGCCCAGTTTTCTCGGCGATTTCATAGCCGTTAAAGCCGGACATTTTCAGAAAGGCGATCTGGATGGTGAGCTTGTCCTCTTTGGAAAGAACCCGCAGCAGCTCTGTGTCCTCGATGCTGTCCAGCAGGGATTTGGTATCTTCCACCGGCAGCTCCAGATCCTGTGCCGTACTCCATTCCACATAAGGCGACCAGTCCACCTGCCGCTGCCGGTACTGGCGCTCCTTATTGAACTGCGCCCAATCGTATGTATGAAGGCGTTGGATCGTTTCCTCGTCAACGCCGAGTTCTCTCAGTTTCTTTTCCTCTGCTTCTTTCCAGCGAAACCACTTTCCGCTTTGGCTTTGTTGTAAGCCATGGCTGTTTCCTCCGATCAATCTGAAATTTTGAAAATTCAGATTGTCGGAGGACCGCGACAGCATTTAAAACGCTTCTGGAGGCGGAGATATTCTACGGCAGAACAAAAACAGCCAAACTCACCGGATTCTAAGAAACCGGCAAATTTGGCTGTACGGTTGGTTTGTTCACTCTTGGGGGCGGCGGATGTCGTCCTCGACTATATATTTGTTCCTTTTTCGGTGCTTTTGACGACGCCTTTCCCTGCAAGTTGCTTTGTGCCTTATGCTACATTTTAGTGTTTATCTATATTTTTACAACTAAACAGCAAAAAAGATCACCCCAACCGCATGGCAGCACGGCCATACGATTGGGGTGTGCTGTCTCAGCGGGCGGTTCTGCCACGCCAAATTTATTTCATTTTCAGTCTCAGCGATACTGCGGGCCATACGCGGCGCAGGCACGATAGTCGGCGTTTTCCTTGTCACAGGTGCCGAACGCCGTCCAGCTGTGCGGCCGGTAGATTTCCTCTTCCGGTATGTTGTTCATGAGCACTGGGATGCGCAGCATGCTCGTCATGGTGAGAACGTCCGCGCCTACATGACCATAGATCCACGAGCCTTGGTTGGCATCCCAATTGGCCATGAAGTCGGTGAATACGCCCTTGCCAATCAGGATGGATACAAACCAAGTGGACGGTCAGGTCGTTCGGTGCAGTCAAGCAGCGTTTTGTCCACCCCGGCAGGTAAGTTCCACCGCGTACCCCTCGGCCACCTGCACCACCGAGCGTATGCCCTCTACCACCATTGTCATCGGCATTTCGCCGATAACTGCGACAGGAAACACCATCACGGAAATATTGCAGGTCAGCCGCCACCCAGCAAGTCGCTTCCAAGCAGGCAACTACGTCCGCCTTGTGGTGACATTGGGAGCTTCAAAATTCAGCGTCACACGTCCCGCATGGCGCAGCAACCGCGGCACTTTCTCATCTGGTTCAGTCCAAAGCCAATATTCCTCCAAAACCGTCCACCTGCGATGACCGGTACATCACATCATGCCGCTTCAAATATTGTGTTATATCTACAGCATATGGTACATACGCCCATCCACGCTTCGTTCTGTTCAAGCATCACCTTTTTCCTTCCTGCCATTTTGGCGTCGTTCATGCATCACTACACTCACCTGAGGCTGTGCACCGTATCCGAAATAGCTTTGATGTTTGCGGCCGGTACATTGGGCAAAACTTCCTCATGGCTGGGGGACAAAATGATGTTGGGTCCCAGCACATTCCAGACCCGCTCAACCTCCCAGCGAATTTCATCCGGCGTTGCGTTTACCATAAAGGTCTGCGCATCGATGCCGCCCAAAAAAGCAATGTCGTTCTTGAACTGCCTGAGGCTCTCCGCCGACATCCCCGCCGCCGCAGCCTGGAGAGGATGGAGAATATCCACGCCCGCATCAATCAGATCTGGAATGATACGATAAATGGAGCCGCAGGAGTGCAGAGCGATCTTCTTCCCATATTTCTTTCCCACCGCAATCAGCCGTTTAAAAGACGGAAGAACAAACTGGCGGAACTGTTCTGGAGAAATAAACAAGTCCAGCTGCGTTCCGAAATCATTGCCAAAGAACATCACATCGGCTCGTTCGCCCAACCCGCTGAAAAACCTCTCGTTTGCGGCAACATAGAAGTCCACGACGCGTTCCGTAACCGCCTCCACCACATCCGGGCACTCATACATCTTGATGAAATAATTCTGCATACCAAACATATCTGCCACAATATGAAAAAACGGGCTCCACATACCGGTAAAGCAGATCTTATTCGGATATTTGTCCAACTGCGCATATATTTCTATAAAGTCGCAGTATGCCGGATCCGGCCAGGGATACGCCTCCACATCGGCAAGCGTTTCCGCTTCGGCTAGACAGCCTTCCGTGGCCAGACTGTGCCGTTCAATTCCATATGTGGGATCGAAGGCCGGGCGACCTTCGGGATGGTGATATGCCGCATCTGCCGGCACCCATCGGAGATCGTCATCTAGATAGGTTTGAATGGCTTCTCTGGTTGGCTCGATACCCCATGCCTCGGCAAGCAGAGGAATCGTCTTCTCATTGGGATGGCCAACCCAATAGCCAGGAGAGCCCGTATTTTGCCGGTCCAATATACGCAAACATTTTTCTCTGGAATTCATTATTATGATCTCTTCTTTTCCTTTTTGTATGTCATATAGTTCAGCCGACCAAGCCACTACGCTCTACACTTTCTGTAAAATAACAATGTAGTATTTCCTATGCCTTTTAAGCAACAGCGCGGAGAATGGCCCTCGTCAACATTATGCATCGTCACAGGAATGCACAACATGGACGCAAGTGTAATCAAATCCGCGCCGACATGCCCATATACGGTTACTCCATGATTGGCTCCCCAATTCGCCATTACGCTGTAAACATCGGCAAACGCCCCTTTTCCCGTCAGACGGGGACAGAACCACGTTGTCGGCCATGTCGGATCCGTACGACTGTCGATCGGTTTGTGAATCGCATCTGGGAGATCAGCTGTAAATCCTTCAGCAAGCTGAAAAACAGGCCCGATGCCGTCCACAATATTGAAGCGCAGCATCGTCACCGGCATCTCAGCTCGGCATCGAAAATGACTTGAGAAACCGCCGCCGCGGAAATATTCATAATCCGCACGGCACCATTCCGTCGCCTTAAGGCAGGCAGCAATGTCCTCGTCTTCCATTTCCCAGAATGGCTTCATGCAGCCTTCCCCGGCGGCGTTTTTAGCCGCCCCGCTCCCGTCCAGAGCCGTCGCACCAGAATTGATTAGATGGATAAAACCATTGGCGGCGACGCCGTCTGGCTTGTAGCCGGTCACTCGCTCGCAAGCCTCTGGACTCCAGTAAGTACGGACATCGTGGAAGCAGGGAGCCGAATGGCTGATTAACGAACCAAGCAGCATGGCGATCCCATTACAGGTATCGTTCTCGGTGGCAAAAGGTGTAGGACTTTTACGACCGTTCCAGTCAAAAGTTGAAGCAAGAATAGCTTCAGAAAAATCCGCATTCGGCAGCCAGTCCGTCCACTGCCGCTGCCCCTGAAATCCTCCCGCAACGGCATTTCGGCCAAGTGCCTCCTCATGCCAGCCCAGCTCATCCAGCTTTTTATTTCCATAAAGAATATCCCGTATGAACAGCGTCATCTTAACAATAAATTCCCAACCCTTATCCGGTGGCACGACTTTGGAGCGTGTGATGGCCGGCGGGAAACTCTTTAGCGCGTTCTTATCGAAGCACTCTCGGTAATGGGCCTTGACCCACGCCAGTGCCTTCTGGTACCCCTTTTCATCATAGATGTTCAGCGTCATTCGTCGCAGAATTTCAACCTCGTCCACCCATTCCGCTCGGATCCCGAAATATTTTTGCATCACGGAAGCGTAGCAGTAGCTGCCGCCAATTCCCATGGCCACCGCACCAATATTGACATACGATTTGTTTTTCATCCAGCCAACTCCCACGGCGCAGCGGGCAAACCGCAGAATTTTTCCGCCACATCCTCCGGTATATTGGCGTCAGATGCATCCTGCACATCATGGCCATAAATCGAAAGCGCGGGTAGCCCGCGTTGTGCGTGCGCCGCCAGCGCGGCCGCCAGATATACGGTGCCCGGACGTTCCGTACCGGACGAATCCCGATTTTTGGATAATTCCCGCCGATTTTCTCCTTTTCAAAGCAAGCTTTTTATCTTACTATTCAAATTCCTTTTCCTACAGGCTTTTTTGCCAGGTATGGTTAAGGTAAAAACGTCTATTGAGCTCCGACCAGCGGCTGATAGGAGCTCAATAGACGTGGTTTTTAATCCTTCAGTGTCAATTCGAAGACCGTATCGTTTTCATCCGGCAGCGGATAGGTGAAAAATTGATCCGGCCCATAATGAAAAAACAAATAATCGGGATAGTTGGCCGTGACCCAGCCGGAAGCGGAGGGCAGCTCAGCACCGGTCGCGAGGATACGCGCTTTCTCCAGCCGTGCAGGCTCTACTCCATGGACGGGGATCGGCCCGACCAGTTCCTCCATTAGATGAATATACAGTTTGTTGCCCCGTCGGGTGATGCGGCCGTATTCCGGTTTGTCGATAGGCGCAGAGGTACAGCCGTAGATGCTGTCGCCGTTCCGCTCAAGCCAGCGGCCGACTTCTTGCAGAATATCGATCGATTCCTGTGGGATGCGGCCGTGCGCATCCGGCCCGACGTTCAGCAGCAGATTGCCGTCCTTGCTGACGCACTCGACCAGCTTGCGGATGATGGTCTTTGCCGGTTTGAAGTCCTTATCGTACCGATGATAGCCCCAATGGTTGTTCATCGTTATACATGCTTCCCAGTACAGCGGCTCGCCATTGCTGCGGCACAGGCCTCCGGGGGGGATGATCTGTTCGGGAGAAACAAAGTCGCCGGAATAAGCCGTTGGCTCCTCCGTCGCGATGCTTCCGTATCCCTCGCCGCTGACCTCCAGACGATTGTCCACGATCACATCGGGCTGCAGCCGCCGCACCATTTCCATCAGCTTGGTCGCACGCCATTTTTCACCGCGCATGTTCTCATAGGAGAAATCAAACCAGAGAATGTCGAGCTTCCCGTAGTTCGTGCACAGTTCCTCCACCTGGTGGTGCATATAGTCCAGATAGCGATCAAAATTCCGATCTTCATCGGAATAAGCGGGATTTTCCCGCATCGGATGATACAAATCCGAACAGTGCGGGAAGTCCGGATGATGCCAGTCGATCAGCGAGTAATACAGCCCCACCTTCAGGCCCTCGGCGCGGAACGCCTCCACGTATTCCCGCACCAGATCGCGGCCGCAATTGACCGTGGATTTGTAATCCGTATACTGGCTGTCGAAAAGGCAGAAGCCGTCATGATGCTTGGCCGTCAGCACGGCATATTTCATACCGGCCTCCTTGGCAAGCCTCGCCCATTCCCGCGGGTCGTAACCGCTGGGATCGAATTCTTCAAAATACCGGCGGTATTGCTCGTCCGTCATGCGTTCCGCCTGCATCACCCATTCACCGCGCGCCGGAATGCTGTACAGCCCCCAATGAATAAACATACCGAAGCGATCGTGGCGAAACCACTGCATCCGGCGCTCATATGCCTGCCAATCCATCTGTCTCCCCCTTACCTTTTCCATTTAAATATCTTAATTTCGCCGGGCTCCAGCCCAGTGACAAAGCCGCGCCCGCTCACAACAGGCTGCTCGCCGGTGAGTATTTCCTCAATTACGCCAGGCAGTTCCTCGTTCCATGTCACGGTGAGCTGTATCCCGGCACTGCGGTCGATTTGCACCGGCGTATGATAGTCTTTGGTCACGCCGCGGTTATGGACCAGCATAAGATACACGTAGTCAGCCGCCAAATTAAGCGAATATTCAATTGGCTCGGAGAAGCGCACCGGCATATATGTCTGCCACAGTTCATCCAGCAGCGTCGGTAATTCCGCCGTGTCAAACGGCTGCGCACCGTACAGCACGATCTGTCCGCCGCCGGACGGATAACGACCGCAAGGGCTGCCTTTTAATCCGAATGCAGCCGCATAAGCGCTGTTGAGCAGCAGCGTGCCGCCGGCGCGCACGTAGGCTGTCAGCCGCTCTACTTCACCAGGCTGCCACTGCACATTGCCGGCGGGCAGCAGCATGGGATAGCGTGCAAGTACATCGGCGGGCGCATTCTGTAAGAGCACGTCGATGCCGTCGCCATAGGGCGTGTTGACTAGACAGCCTGTCTCCTGCTTGCCCTGCACTTCCCATCCGCCCGGGAAGAAGGTATCCACAACCCGCCAGATCATTTCATCACCCGGGCCGTAAGGGAACTGTCCGAACGCCTTACGCCCCTCAAAGCCGGGATATGCACCATGATATTTGTCCAGCAACAGGGCCAGAGGCACATAGGCGTTCCCAACCTGCGGGTATTGCTGGGTAAAGCGGTAAAATTCGCGACAGAGCTCGCCGTAGGGACTGAGCTTGTGCAGTCCGCCCGCATCGGTTTCAGGGAGTACCGCTATGACGCCGCCGGACTCAGCCACCACCTCGTCAGCGCCCGCCATATAGCTCATATAGAACGAGCGGCGCACAAGGCTCAGCGAATGCCCGCGATCCGATCCGCTGTATTCCGGCCAGTGGGGCGGAACAAAATAGTCCAGCACCCCCGGGCCGTACCAAGAGGAAAAATCGATGAACCACGGCCTTTGATACTGTACCGCCGCACCGCGGTTGAGCGCGATGTGCCACTGAATATTGTTGATGTTTTCTCCGACCTCTGTACCGAGGCGGTCGTACCCAAACTCACCGGCATAGTGATGCCAGGGGTAATGCCCGTTCATCGATACCCACGGGCGAGGCATCTCCCGGATATAGAACTGCCGCAGGAACTTTTCAGCAGCCTCCAGTGCCTGGGGCCGATCGGCGGGGGGAGGATCCTCCGCCCCGCCGATCTCGCGCCCCATGCCGTCCTTCTGCCCGCGAAGATGCGTATAACCATAGCCCCATTCCGCGGCGAAAGCACCGAAGTTGTAACCGGGCCGCCAGGGGCCGACACCGTTTTTCTCCAGTGACTCCGCGATCGCATGGCTATGTGCGTCGGTATCCGACAATTCCAGGAAAAAGCGCTCGGCTTCCGGTGCGCGAAAAGCGCAGTCCTGCTTCTGTGCGTAGTCTTTCCAATCCATAAGTCTGCTCCTGCATTATTTGAATCGATATTCCAGAATGGCAATTTCGCCCGGTTTGAGAGTTACCGAAACCTTGCCGGAATTCACGGCGACGTTCCGGCCGCCATAAATCTCCTTGACCGAAGCGATCGCGAGGGAACCTGTGTAGGAGGTGGTCACCGTTTTTGTCTTACTGTTGTCGACGATAGGTGTGCCATGCGACGTCTTGGTAACCCCATCGCTGTTGATGAGCGTCACATACATGTACCCGTCCTTGACGTTGACAATATGCTCGATATTCGTCGAAAAGGAGAAAGGCATGAACTTCTGCAGCAGCTCTTTGAAAATGCCGCCCAGAGCCTGCACGCTGTAGTCTGGGCCGTACATGATAACCTTGCCCTTGCCGTCGGCGATGTCCAGCCGATTGTTTTTGAGCGTGCCCTTATATTCCGGGAACTGGTCGCGATACGCCGTATTGAGCACCAGAATGCCGCCCTGCTTGACATACGCCTTGTACCGGCTGACCTCCGCAGCGGTGAGGGTCACATCGCCGGACAGCACGATCGCCGGATAGCTATTGAGAACCGCCTGCGAAGCGTTCTGCAGCAGGAAATCAAAGCTGTCTCCATAGGGGCCGTTGGTAAGAGCACCGGTTTCGTTGCCCCGGCTTTCCACCGACCAGGTACCCGGCCAGATCATGTCGATCAAGTTGTGCGACATCATGTCGCCGCTGTTGTAAGCAAATTTGCCGAACGCCTTGCTGCCGCTGGGCTGGCGATCCATGCCGTGGTAATAATCCAGTGCGATGGCAATAGGCGTATAGGTGATGCCGACGTCCGAATAGGCCTGAGTAAAAGCGTTGAAGTTTTTGCAAACCTCACCGTAAGGGCTCAGCTTGTACATGCCGTTTTCGATCTGCGTATAAAAAGCGATCGCCGCGCCCGCTTCCGCCACGACGGCGCTGGCCCCGGACATATAGCTGGCCACAAAAGAGCGCTCCACAAGGCTCAGCGAATGGCCGTTGTTGACGCCGCTGTAGCCCGGCCAAATCGGCGTGGTGGAATAATCGAGAATACCGGCTCCGTGCCAGGAGGAGAAGTCGATAGCCCACGGTTTTCCATACTGACGGGCTGCGCCGCGATTCATCGCCAGATGAAGCTGATAGCCGTGAATGTTCTCGCCGATCTCACTGGCCAGTACATCAAAACCAAATTCACCGGCGTAATGGTGCCAGCTATGATGCCCGTTCATCGAATACCACGGATGCTTCTCGCCGCGCACATACTGAGCCATCAAAAAGTCCTTAATCTTGGAGACAGCCTCAGCGCGGTTGGCCGGAGGATTGTCTAGATAGGTATTGTTTATAACCCGTCCCGCGCCGTCCTGCGAGCCGGTCGGAAGGTTGAGGACGGAATAGCCCCATTCCGCCGCCTTGACGCTCGGAAGGATCGACTGGTATTCGCCGACCTTCTGCTTGGAAATGGAGTTTTTCAGGAGCTGTTTGTTCATGGTGCCAATGCTCGTCATTTCCAGTTCAAAAAAGAATTTCCCGCTGGAAAGCATTTTGGTTTTCCACACCGAAGAGTTCTTCACATAGGCGGACTGCTTTAAAGCAGAAGAGGACGTATTGCTGCCGGGGTTCGAGGGGGATTTCGTGGTCGAGGCGGTTCCTGTGCTGTTTGTTTGCCGCGACGTGCTCCCCTTGCCTGCCGTCGTTTTACCGGAAGAGCTGTTTGACTGGGAGGAATTGCCGCCGCTGGAGCTGTCCGGGCCGGAGACATCCGCCGAACTGTCCGGGGCGCTGGATTCCGTGCTGGAACTGTGGGAGTCGCCGGAGCTGGCTGCCTCGGAACTGCCCGGCTGCTGTTTACTGCTGCACCCGGCAAGCAGCATACATGCCAGTGCAAGAGCTAGAACGCGCCGCAGCAAGGAATTTGCATTTTTCATGGTGCTTTTCTCCTTATGTAATCCAGCAGAGGACCTCCCACTGATCATATTGAAGATGAATGGGAAGTCCTCTGCGTCAGCATATCAAGTTTTCACCTGTACATCAGTCGTGTTCTTTTTTGCGGATAACCAGAACCGCCGCGCCGCTCAATGCAGCGGCAGCCATCGCCGCTAGAGGCAGAGCCACGCCGGTCGAAGGATTGTTGGTTTCGCCATCGCCGCCGTTACCGTTGCCGCCGGAGGCGGGAAGCTCGGTTTCCGTGAGGAACCAGGTGCCGGCCTCGCTCATGTCGAAAGTCACATAACCGTCTTCATCCACAGCAAGCTGCTCGATCTTGGCCGCCTTGCCGTCCGCATAGCGGTACAGATAAGGCGTCGAATAGTCGTCGCCCAGATAGATCTGCAGGGAAGCCTTTCCGGGAACCGCGTTGGTTTTGAAGAAATAGCCTTCCAGACCCTGATACTTGGAGGTGATCGTCTCGATCTCATCGAACTCCGTGATCAAAGCAGGATCAAATTCGACGGCCTCGGCGATATCGGCGCCGTTCATCGTCCAGCCGTACAGCTTATAGCCGTCTTCGACGTCAACCTTCAGCGTCACGCCGTTATCCTTGACATATGCGACCTGCTCCGCCGTGACCTTCTTCATGTCGTCGGGGGCCATCACGATCTCCACGTCTTTGGCCATCTCCGTGGCTTTGAGGCTGGACAGGAAATCCGCCGACTTGGCCGCGCCGATATTATCCAGCACAAAGTCCTTGCCGAGAGGCGCGTTTTCCACCTGGAATTTGATGCGCACCAATTCTCCGATTTCCAGCTGGCCGCTCGCATCGTTGGCCGCATAGCCGGGATGCAGCTTGAAATAGCTCAGCGGCAGAATGACCCAGCCGTCAAAATCCGCCGGCAGGAAATACGGGGATTCGATCGTGTTGGTATAATACTGGTTCGTCTTGGCATCCACAAGAATCACGTCGCATGGGTCGACGCCGAAACTCTCACGGTTCATAAAGACGCCGCCCACGCCGCCGCGGTCGCGGTCTCCGCCGCCTGTGGTGGCCGATTCCTCGAGCATGAGCATCATGTCAAAGCTCTCGTATTTGGTGCCGGAGGGCGTCTTGACACGCATTACCAGCGAATCGGCATCCGCCATCGCGGCCCGATCGGCATCGGAAAAATTCACGCCGATTTCCGTGAAGCTGGTGGTCAGGAAGTCGCCTTCCTTGCCGTTGAAGGCCATCGTCAAAGCGTTGCCGTAGGACAAGGTGTTGTCGGTCACGGTGTAGGTGATGTTGGCCGTATCCTTTTCACCGCGGATCGCGCCGACAGCCTCCAGTTCGTCAACCGAATCGCCGACATTGGCCTGGCCGAAGCCCTGGCCGAAGTACATATCGAGATCCGGAGCGGTATCCGTTTTGCCTTCTTCTTTTTTCAGCGCTTCGACAATGTCGTCGGCCTGCTTGGTCATGCAGAAGTCATCCAGATACCACACAGCGCCGGTACTGGCGGCATTGGCCTGAAGCTCCACCGCCAGCAGGCGGTTGGGATCGAGTTTCTCTTTTGTATTGCCGTCCTCCGTGCTGGTTCCGTCGTCATAACGGTAGGTTGCGTTGGACAGCGGATAAACTACCCAGCCCTCAAACCCGGCCGGAATGGTCGTCATATTGTTCTCACTGGTCACATTTGTGACCTCGCCCTCCGCGGTGATAAGGGTATAGGAAGCCGCTCCGGTCGCCGCAAACCGACCGCCCACGTAGCCAATACTGCCGGGATTATGTTCATAAAACACTGGCAGCAAGGTCAACGCCTGCGTAGCGTCGCCCTTGATATAGAATAGGAAGGTGTCCATATCCGCGTCGCAGATGTTGCCGTTGGAATAGGGATTCTCATCGGTATAGACGTTCTTTTCCAAACGAATAGGCGATCCATAGGGATTGGCCGCATTTCCGGTGATCTTCAGCCAATTATCCCCCTCTTCGCGGGCCACGATTTCCGCGCCGCTGTAAGCGGTAGCCCACCATGCCGGGCCAAGCACGCCGCCCTTGTTGGGTTCCGGCACCGGATTCACGGCACCGGCGGTCAGGGCATCGAAATTCTGTACCGGCGTCACCAGATCGGCGATGGTGTCGGGGGTGCCGGCGAAAGCGGACAGGCCGGCAGCCGTGGCGAACACAGCCATAGAGGAGAGAACCGCGAGAGAAGCTTTGCGCCAGGTTTTCATGCAATTTACCCTCTTTCTTTTTATCAATCACAGATAGCTGCCAATGGAGACAAGATCTTGGCCGGGTCAGGCGACATAGGACTGGAGCAGGGCGTCGGTTGCCGGAAATTCCTCTTCGAGCGCGGCCGACCATTTCTTTGCGCCGGACGTTACCGTACCGTAGCCGGGAAGCACCTGCGTACCGAGCCAGCTCTGCCAGATGATGGAGACCCGTTTATAGTTCTTATTGATCATCGCTTTGGTCTTGGCCAACTCGTCAGCGGTCAGAGTGGTGTCGGCGTTGCTGGTATCCTTCAGGTTATACTTGATTGCGGCGGCATTCTTCTTCTCCGCCGGGATCTGCGGGCAGAAGTTGTAACCGAGGCCAAACCACTTGACATACTCGATGAAAAGAGCGGCACTCTTCGGATTCTTTGCGCCGACCGGGATCCCCCAGCCGGGATCAAAGGAGCTCTGGTTGTAATAGTTTGAAGATGCATCCATCTTGGGCATCGGCACCCAGTCGATCCGACCGCTTTTTCGCATGTCGTTGAAATCGACGGTCAGCGTCGAGGCATTTGTGATGATCATGGCCACCTTGCCGGATTTGAAACCGGTAATGGCGTCCCCCGTGTACAGCGAACCGGAACCAGCCGTTCCCATGTCATACATCAAATTCATCATCTTGGCAACCTTGGCGTCCTTTAGATTGTACACATAGCCTCCCTTGCCGTTGCCGCTGACCAGCTCCAGACCGGTGGTAGCGATAAGATCACCGGTCTGCATGGTCAGCCCCCACTGCACGATCTCTTTACTGGCATTTTTCTTCACAAATTTGTCCGCCAGCTCCTGCATGCGCGCCCAAGTCCAGTCGTTCTTTTCATAATAGGTTCTGGGCGTCTGTTTGTTCAGGCCATAATCCTTGAACATCTTTGTGTTGTAAATAAACCAGGTTTGCAGCGTCTCGCTCATAAACGGGACATAGGTTTTGCCTTTCCACTTGTTGGAATTGCGTATGCCGGCCGTATCCGCCCACAGCGGATCGCTGAAATCGATGAGTTCATCCAGCGGCTGCAGCAAATTCTCCGTGATAGGCAGCGGGTAAAAATTCCAGTTGGGCAGATCTACAAGATCGGGGGAATTGTTCGCCGCCTTCATACGGCTCAGATCCTCCCAATAGGTATCGTGGGTGGAGAATTGGCCTTTCAGCGTAATGCCGAATTCCTTTTTGAACAGATTTGGCAGGCTTTTGGCGTCCTTGCCATAAGACTGCTCTAGCGTCGCCCAAGAAAAATAAGTCAAAGTCTTGCCGTCCGGGGTACGGGAGGGCATGGGCGCAGTACTAATGTCAAAGCTGCTGCTGGACGTTTTGTTTGTTGTATTGGTTGTCGGGTTTCCCTTCCCCTGCGTTGTCTTCCCCTGGTTCTCCAGCGAGCTTTGATCCTTGCCGCCGCTGGTGGCACTGGAGGAGCCCTGTTCGTTGCCTGAAACGTCAGCACTGGACGATTCCGGCGTCGAGATGTCTGGTGCTGACGCTCCACTGTCAGTGGACGAATTCCCGGATACATCCGAGCTGGTGTTCGGCTCCTTTGAGCCGCACCCAGTTGCCAGCGATGCACACAGGATAACCGCCAGCAGCCCTGCGGCCAGACGTTTAAAATTCTGTGCCATACTTTTTCCTCCTTAATGTCAAGTCGTACAAAATAAATGGTTGTTGACGCTTACCTAAGTATTATTAAAACGCATTTTTTAAACAAACTCTAGAAGCTTGTCATTTTAAAATATTAGTTTATCGTTCCTTCCAGGTTATAGAAATTTTTTATCCTGAATTTTTATCCCACAATACCGCTCTGCACGATGCTCTGGGTGAAAAACTTCTGGAGGAACAGGTACAGAATCAGCACGGGGGCAATAAACAACAGGCAAGCTACGAGTACATAGACGCCCACCTGCGCCTGAGAGTAGGCGGATCCGTCTGGCAAATAGGCTGTATTCAGATAATCCCGCAGGCCCGACACAAGCACCGACAGCGGGCGTGCATTGGTATAAAACAGCGATACATTGAGATAGTCGTTCCAGTACCATACAAAGCTGAACAAAAAGCACACCAGGAGAATGGGGCCGGCGTTGACCAGCATAATGCGCCAAAAGGCAGCGATGGGGCCGCAGCCGTCGATATACGCGGCATCCTCCATCTCCAGCGGCATATTGCGAAAATACTGACGGCACAGGTAGATAAACAGTCCCGCACGGATTCCGGTGCCGAACAACGCCGGCAGAAACAGCGGAAGGATGGTGTCGAGCATCGGTATCCCGCTGCCGCCGGAAAGCTCCGCCGTCCAAGCGGTAAAATCCACATAGTTGATATACAGGGGCATGGTAATGGTCTGCGGCGGCACGATCAGGGTGAACAAAGCCAATGTAAAAAGCAAGCCTCGGCCTCGGAAGCGGAAGCGGGCAAACCCATAACCGGCGATCGCGCAGGTCAGCGTCTGCACCAGCGAACAGGACAGGGCGATCGACAGCGTCTTGCCGACCGCCTTCGGATAGTCGATCACCTCCAGCACATAACGAATATTTTCCAATGTAAAAGACTTCGGAATCCATACAACCGTCGGATCGAAGAGTTCCGACGGTTCCCTGAAGGAAACACTAAGCATATACAGCAAGGGATAGACAATGATAAAGGACAGCCCGAAAATGAGGAAAAACCGCAGCACCGCCCATACAATGGCGCTGCCACGCCGGACGGCAATTTGCATCTTGCGCTGGGATGCCTCTGTGCGCACCGCCCCGGACAGGGCCTCCTGCCGGTTGAGGGTAAACTCAGGACGCCACATAATATACCCTCCTGTTCAGAATCAGGTACACCACGCCGATAAGCAAAAAGATCACAAGGAAATTTACCAGCGACATGGCAGAGGCATAGGCAAAATCGATCTTGCCGGAAATCTTTTGAATATACTGGAACATGGGGTTGGAATAATCGATAAAATTGTCGATAACGGAATACATCAGATTGACTACCAGCATGGGGCTGATAAGCGGCAGCGTCACTTTCCAAAATGCCACCCAGGCATTCGCCCCCTCTACGCGGCACACTTCATACAATGTGGGGGAAATCGACTGAAGCCCCGCCAGAAAGATTAAGATTTGAATGCCGGAATTCCAGGACAAATTGAAAATCTGGTTGACGATGGAAACAATAAAGTTCACCACAACCGAGTCCAGCCCCAGGGTGGTCAGCATATCCTGGATCGAGTTCGCTTCAAACATCATAGAGGAACGCTGTCCCGACATGATACCGCCGATAAACTGATCGCTGTTGATGATGTTCATCACGACGCCGCTGGTAATGATCACAGGCAGGAAAAATACCGCTCTCGCCAGCAGGCGGCCGCGGAAATTCTGATTAAGGATGATCGCGATGAACAGAGAAAACACGCAGATAAGCGGCACATGGGCGACCACCGACCCGAGCGTCGAGGTAAAAGCCGGCAAAAACTCGCTATCTTCCACAAACATCCGCCGGTAATTCTGCCAGCCTGGCGACGTCAGAACCACATTGCCTGGCTGCACTTCCATGTTGTGAAAGCTGTATACCACGGCTGAAATGAAAGGAATGAAGAAGAAAAAGACAAACCCAATCATCCACAGAGATATAAAGACATACCCGTAACAGGATTTTTTTCTCTCATAAGACAGGGGGCGTCGTCTGCTCATCAAAATCTCCTCCCTTCGTCATCCGGCAGGAACGGCCCGCAAGGCGCGTCCCATCGGGCAGCGTGGTTTCCTGCTCGTTGAAATTGATATAAACGGCGGCGCCGTTCTCGTACGTCGAAACCGTCACGCCGTCTGCCACAACCGAATGCGCATGGAGCGCCGACCCTTCCGTCGCCGTATAAAGCCGACTGTACAGGGCATACAGTTTCACGGCGCTCTCTCGTGTGCGGACGAAGCCACAGCCGGACAACGCGCTCTGATCCGTGTTTTTCAAAACCGAAACATCCGCATAAATCCATGTAAACGCCGGCAGTGTTCCGCTTTCGAGCGCCCGCAAAACCGCGTCATCACCAGCGCCCGCATTCAGCGGTTGCGAAGCATATGTCCGCAGGCCGCTCATAACGATGCCGTAGAAAGGCACCGAAACATCAATCAGATCCTGGCCGCTCGATGTGATGGGTGCCGAAGTGATGCGTTCGGCCGCGCCGAACGCATAAGCATTGGGATTCACCAAAAGCAGATCGGATGAAATTCCGGAAAGCCAGGAGGTGATTTCGCGGCTCATCCGATCGCGTTTGCAAACCGTATCGCGGAAATCGTTATACAATTCGTTCACAATATCGCTACATGCCAGGCGGCCGTATTTGTCTGCCAATTTACCGATTGCCGTCAAAGCCTCCATCCGCTTTCCGGCGGAAAGCCGGTAATAGGTGTCGCCGGTTCCGAAGCCCAGCCCAGGTGAATAGGCATTCCATCGGCGTGTAACTCCGGACAAATCCGTCGCCGTGCCAAAGGTCTTTTTGAAAAATCCCGCCTTGGAAAAGGTGGTCACCGCGTCGAGTGACGGATAAAAGACAAACTCCCGTCTATTCAGCAGATCGGACAGCGATACGCCCCCCTTCTGCAGCGTTCCGGCGATCTTCAGCGAATCCGGCGTTTTTCCTGCCAGTTCCTGCTTTTGACAGTCCGTGTAGCGTATCACAAGGTTATCCACACCCCGCTCCCGCAGCCATGAGGCGATCGCGACGACCTGCTCTGTGGTTGTCAGCGCCACTGTCTGTTTGCTCTGTATGCCAAGCCGGGATACCGTTTTGTTTACGCCGCCGACTAGATTCAAATACAGCGCCGGATCTTCGCTCGCGGCAGGCTGTACGCCGCCATCGATCAGATACTGGCGATAGCTGCGGGCCATGCCGCTGTAATCCGCATCATCCCCGGATAAGAAACGGTAAGCCACGCCGATCTGTGTTTCCGCAAAATCTCCTTCTTCATACATCGGCGTTTTAGCGTTGCCAAAGTCATAGTCCATTTCACTCATGACCTGGAAATCCACATAGGTGTTGGCATAGCCGGTCTGCTGCAGATTGGTGTAGGCGCAGAGCTGGCCGCTGGCCGCAGATTCCTCGACAACGGCAAGAAAGGCGGCACCGTTGCGACGGATGCCATAGACCGGTAGCCGGACAGCGGTATCCGCAACCTGCAAATCGTAATTTTCCGGCAGTTCCGTGGGCTCCTGCCCGTAAATCGGCCGCTGATACGGTGAAAAGGTATTTTTTCCGTTGTTGAAGCGGATGATGCCGCCCTCACCGTCGGCAACGAACAGATAGCCCTCGTCCGCTTCGCCGCCTGCGCCGAAAAACGGCAGAAGCGCGATCGAGCGGATAAAAAAGCCGTCCTGTTTTTCGATCTGGTCGAGCAACACCCGCACCCGCAGCATACCATCCTCGAGGTACACGCACAACGGGATGGTTACGTTGTATTCCGAGAACTCATAATCCACCCGGAAGCCGCTTTCCAGCGTCGATAAGCGATAGGTATTGTCATAGACGGATCCCGTCATCGTGTTAAAACGGCTGCTCTCGCCATTGGATGTGTCCGTATACTGAACCACCATCAGCGAGGCCATTTCCATCTTATAAATGCCGTCGGCAAACCAGTCGTTTTCGCGGTCTTCCGGGCAGCTAAACCACTTTTCCTGTGCCGCAGTCTCCACATAAAAGGCCGTGGTGGAGGGCTGCACATAAAGCTTTAGCCCATTTTCCTCGGCGCACAGGACATAATCCTCTTTCGAATAATCGGACAGATCCAATCCCCGCTCAACGGCAACGCCGCAGGAAGAGGCGTCAGCCGTCTGTTTTTCGATGGGGGCGCATCCGGCTAACAGAGCAGCCGCACACAGCAGCGCTGCAAAACAATACCACTTTTTCATTGGCTCCTCCTTACCGGGCTTGGCGAATACGGAAAACAAACTCGTTGAAAATGGTGAGCAGCGCGTCCGATACCTGTTGGTATAAAGAGTAGAACAGGAAAACTAGAAAAGCGATCAGCAGCATCCCGATCGCGGTCACAAGCAGGGACGTCAGCGCCTTAAACAGCTCATATTCGTGATAGGTCATCAAGCCGCTGATCAGCAAAACGAAACTCCATGCCACGCCGGCAAACATCAGTATTGATAAAAAGGCGGACTCATCCTGCGTTAGAAAATGGCTCAGGATCACCTGTAGAATTCCCGCATAGATGTAGGGCTGCAGCGAATAGGTGGTGACGATCCAGACGTCCCCCAATCTTCCCTTTCCGTCTGCCAGTACGCAAAAGGCCCAGTTGGACAGGACGAACAGCGCCACGATCGCCAGGCGTCCGAATAACGTGCGCAGCAGGTTGACGCTGTCCGCATCGACCATGGTGATCTGCGGGCCAGTCCACTGTTCGGCGAGGAGCGCCTGGAAGACCAGCAGCAGGAAAAACAAAACGGACATCCGCCATGAGGCTTTTCGCCGGTAATGAAGTTCATCGTACCCATCGATCGGGTGCATCACGATGAAAAAGGGAAGAACATATCGGCTGCGGTGCGAATCGCTGCGAATCATTTGACTCCATCCGCCTTTCTTTTGCGCCAGATTCGGCGGATCACCGGCGGCACAAGCACGATAGCCACAACCGCCGCCACGATCCACACGATGTTTTTGCGCATGAGGGCCACGCGATATTCCTTAAATGCCTCGCTGTAACGGGCGCTGTCTCTGCCAAGCTGAAAATACGTCAGCGCCTCATCATACTGCTGCTGATTATAGAGGGCGCTGCCGATGCCGATATAGGCAAGCTCATAGTTGGCGTTTTCCGCAATGACCTGTTTCCACGGTTCGACGGCGGCCTTATAATCACCGGCGTAATAAAGCTTGAGCGCCTCATGAACGTTGGCGCCGATCCGGGTTGTCCGGAAAACGGTCAGACTGCTCTTGTCCTGATCCAGTACCAGGATACAATCGTTCATTGTCTCGATGGCCACCGGCTTGGAAAAGGTGCCGGCATATTCTCCCAGCGCACCGAAAGCACAGACAAGCTGCATATTTTGATCAAACTGATAAATTTTCCCCTTGCGATCGTCTAGCACATTGAGAAAGCCATTCTCGTCGTAGCAAACGTCCACAAAATTCAGCTGCCTCGCGTCCATCTCCAAGGCGTTGTAGGCGGTATCCGGCATCTTCCGTATAATGGTGTCGCCGCCCTTGGGATTCAGGCAGCGCAGGCTGTCCATTTCCATTTTGACGGTGTCGCCCGGTACAAGCTGCGCCGTGGATACTGTATAGATAAAGTCCTCGGAGGTGATGTCCATGTTGTAGATCTCCTGCGGAACATAGCCCGCCATGATTTCCTTCTGCTCCTCGGTCATCATCTGCTTCCAGAAATAATCCCGTATGGTCTCAGCGGTGGTCACCACCTTCTCACTGGCGAAAAAGCCCTGGAACGCATACTGCGCGTCAAAGATCACGAGTCCCTGGTAGATGCCAGTACACTGCACATACAGGTTTCCCGCCCGATCCCGTACGAGTTTCTGCGGGAGAAATTCCACATACTCGCTGAAGTATTCCGATTCCGGCTTGCGAATATCAGCCAGCACACGGCCCTCGCCGTCCGTGCACAGCACCCGCTGATTGCCGGGATCGGCAATGTACAGATTGCCGTTGCCGTCAACAAACAGGCCGGTTGGTTTATCCAATTCGGTTGTCTCGCCGTTCGATGTGAAGGTGTCAACAATTCGGTTCAGGCGCAGCTGCCTATCCAGCACGATCACGCGGCCGTTTCCACTGTCTAAAATATACAGCTCTCCGGAGGGCGAAAGGCTCATGTCGCGCGGCTCCGTCAATTGCCCGGCCTTCATATCCTGTCCGGACAGCACCGAAGCCGGTTCGTAAATGTGCGAGGTGGTTACCGCGTTACCATAGGAATCATAGGTATACGAGGTGTAAGGAACAGCGGCGCTTGCGACGAGAGGCAACGCAAGCAAGAGTGCCGCTGTGAGCGCCATGCGTTTGCAGTTCATCCGGTTTCCTCCCTTCCGTCAGCCCTTGATGCCGGAAAAAGCCATTGTTTCAATAATGCGGCTCTGTAGGATGATGAAGATAATAAAGGGCGGAATCATCATCACCACCGAAGCGGCCGCGCCGCTGCCCGCGCGCGCAATGCCCGCTGTGACCACTTGGTTGAGAATCGTGGGCAGAAGCTTGATTTTTTCATCGTAGATGAAGGTGCCGCCGGTCGTGTTCCAGAGCGATTGAAAGGTGAAAATGATCAGCGTCAGGGCGGCAGGCTTCACCATCGGCATGGCAATCGAAGCAAAGATACGCCAGGTTCCCGCGCCGTCGATGCGCGCCGCCTCCAGCATTCCATCCGGAATCTGCGTCATGAAATTGCGCATCAGAAACAGGCCAAGCGGCAGCCCGACAGCCGGCAGAATAACCGACCATAGCGTATTGATGAGGCCCATCTTCGCCACAATGATATATTGCGGCAGCGCAGTCACGGGGCCTGCAAAAAGCAGCGACGTGGTTACCAGCCGAAAGAGCCATTTGGAACCGGGAAAAGGATATTTCGCCAACGGGAAAGCCGCCATGGAAGCCACGACTAGGTTAAATCCCGTGCCGGCAATGGTTACAACGACGCTGTTGACAAGATAGCGGGAAAACGGCACCCACAGGCTATCGGTCAGCTTGGAAAGGGTCAGATAATTGCTGAGTGTTGGATTGACCACAAAAAACCGCGGAGGAAATATAAAAATTTCTTCAATCGGTTTGAGGGACTGCATGATCGCATATACAAACGGTAGCATCATGAACGCAGCAACCACGATCAGCACAACCGTAATAAAAATATCTCCGCCGAGCGACCGGGCTACACCGTTGCGTCTTTGTTTCGACATAACCAACTCCCCTTTTAATCGTCGGATATCCTGGCGATCGCCCGTTGAATGACATGATTGACTAACAGAATAAAGGCGAATAGCACCACGGATATAGCGCAGGCGTATCCCATTTCAAATCGGATGTTGCCGTAATCGTAGATATATGTAACGACCGTCAGCGCCGCATTGTCCGTCGAGGGGAAACCAGCCAGCGTCATGCAAATCGAGCTGACAGAAAAGGCCGCGCCGATTTGCATCACAGCGCCAAACATAAGCTGCGGCCCCATGGAGGGCAGCGTGACATAAATGAGTTCCTGCAACCGGTTGCGGACGCCGTCAACGGCCGCCGCCTCATAAAGTTGCTTATCTACATTCTGCAGGCCGGCAATAAAGGAAAGGAAAGAGGTGCCAAGGCTCATCCAGATCTGAATGAATATAATCACGCCCAGCATAGTGCTGGGATCGCTGAGCCATTGCACCGGCTCGGAAATGAGGTTCATGCTCATGAGCAGATAATTGAGCCATCCATACATATCGCCGGAAAAGATGTAACTCCACATGACATACAGGGTGCCGGAAATAGACGGCGCATAGAAGAAAAAGGTCATCACGGCCCGCACACGCCGGTCCAATTCGTTGATAAGCCAGGCGAACAGAAGGCAAGCGAAATAGCTGACCGGGCCGGTGATAACGGCAAAGATCAACGTATTTCGGACAGCTACGAGGAACACATCGTCCTCCAGAAACAGTTTGATATAATTCTCAATGCCGACCAGTCCCGGCCATTCCAGCATGTTGAAATCGGTAAAGCTGAAAATGACCGCAATCCCGATCGGCAGAACGATGAATATGCCGAACAGAAGGAAGAAAGGCAGGATCATCGCATAGCAGGCACGGTATTGGTGCATTCGTACGCCGATAGACTCTTTCGTCCGCATGTTGACGGCTCCTTTCATTTCTTTCTGTCCAACTGCTGCCGCTTCCGGAAAAGCTCCTTGTTGATTCGGACGTTGTAGCGATTGAGAGTATCCACGGCGTTATCGTAATCATAGATCACCTTGCGGAAAGCATTGTTGAGCTCGCGGGTCACGTAATAGTTGCCGGGTACCTCCGGGATCAGCACGACCTGCTCCCACTGCTTGAGCAGCTCTTCCCTTTGCGCCGTATCCCACGGCAGTCGGCTGAACGCCTCGACATTGGCCGTGGCATACCGGGCGGTCGGCCCCATCACCGCTTCAACGGCGTTTCCATACTCCACCTGCGTATCGGCTTCCGTGAACCAATTCAGAAAACGCCAAGCCTTCTCCTGCTGCTTGGAGGTCGCAAATATGACGCCGACGGCCATATTCTGCTCCAAGCCGGGAGAGGTCGTTGCCCCGGTCGCGTTGCTGATGCTCACGGCACGGCTGACCGTGCCATCCTTCCGAACCGTCGCCGGCACGGGAAGCATCTCCCAGCGACCGTTTATCTCCGGCGCGGCAGATTCCAGCATGGTATACGTCGTATAAGCGGCGATGCCGATCGGCATTTCGCCCGAACGGAAACGGTTGTAAAAATCAAAGGAAAGCGGGAAACCGTAACGGGAGAAGAAATTCGTCCAGGTCACGAAAGCGTCCACCGCTTCCTCGCTGTCAAACCGCGTCTGCCGCAGATCCTCGGTAAAGAAGCTGCCCCCATTCTGATACAGCAGGGTGGCATACATGCCGATGTTCGAGGGAATGCCGATCTCCATGTTCTTTCTCTGAAGCACAGCGGCGACCGTATACATCTCCTCCCAGGTATCCGGCGCTTCCAGGCCGAGTTCCTCGAGGATATCCGTGCGTACAAACATCATCGGATAGATTTCCGTCAGAGGCAGTCCGTAACAGCCCCCGTCGTAGCGCAGCGAGGCGGTGGCATCTTTCCGAAAACGGCCGATCACGTCGTCAAAATCGGGAAACTGGCTCAAATCGGTCACCGCATGTCGAATCGCCAGATTGACCGGTTCATCGCCAGCCAAAAAGACTGCGACATCCGGCGCTTTGTTCGCCAGCACCGCTTCGCGCACATTGGTGGAAACCAAGGATAGATTGACATTTATCTTTTCGTTCTTGCTGAAATCGTTATCGATCAGCTTTTTCAGCACGTCGAGCTGATCGCGGCCGCCGGACAGCCAGACAGAGATGGAATCGTCCTTGCCGTACACATCTCCAACAGTGCCGTAATCCTCCGCATAGGAGGCGATTAGCCGCTGTATTTCAAATGAAATCCGGCGAAAGAATCCGGCGCGTACAGACGGCAGTTCGGCTCCCGGCGCATGGACGGCGATATAGTCAAGATCCACCGGCTGCACCTTGGCCTCTGTGATCCAGGAAGAGAGCGTTTGCACATCGCTTTTAAAAGAACTGAGCGTCCGCGCCAGGGAATCCGGATCTTTTTCGATCTGCTGGAGCCGAGTAATCAGGGAACGTATGCTGGTCAGCTCGCTGCCGGATTCGCCGCCATTTTGCTCCAGCATCTGTTCAAGAACGCTTTCCAGCTCCTTGCGCAGGGACGTCACGGTTTCTCTGTATTGCGGGATTTGCTGGGCCAGCTTATAATCCCTATATTTATCCTGATCCGTGCCGGCAACCATTACAACGCTGCGGTAAAGCGAGTTCAGAGAATACACCAGATCCTCTAGACGGCTCAATACACCGTCCAGCGAGCCTGGGATCACTTCGAGCGATAATACATACGTTTTTCCTGCCTCAAAATAGAAACGGCAAGTCTCGCCATTCGCTGTTATCGCCTGCCTGTACCAGCCGCTCGAAGAGGGGAAAGAGATCGCCTCGGTCTCTTTACATAAAGCCTGTCCATCCACCCGCAGACGACGTGTAGATACAAAGCCGCTTTTGGTGTCCTGTTTGGCGCGTATGCTGATGGCATATAGACCGTCTTGCGGGACAGTCAGATGCCACTTGACCCATTGCCCGACACTTTGAAAACGTGCGCCTGGCAGGATGTTGTAATATAACAAAGCCGGATCATTCGGACTGGTGTTGGCATCACTTTTATCAAAATCCGCCATGATCGTGGAGTCGGAAGCTATTATAAAGTCTTCTGCTTCCACCAGCTTGACTTCGCCCTCGGCATCGCGGTATCCCTGCTGGCTGTAATAATCGCTGAGCTGCGCATAGTCCGGAACCGTCTCGTCATTAAAGATCTCCACAGAAACCAGCGCGACATTGGCATTTTTAAAACAAAAAGCCAGTGTGTTTTCCCCAGCTGTCAGCGGAAAAGCCAGCGGCTCATTATAGCGTCCCTGCGGATCGCTCAGCACCATTTCCGTTTCGGCACATTGTTCTTTGCGATCCGGAAGGATCTGGTTGCCCCGTTCATCGGTCGTGATCTCCCCATCCGGAACCCAGGGGCGATCCAGCGTCAAAGCATCGGCTCCGTCTACCGGTGTTTTCCCATTTACCGTTAGGGCAAGGCCGGTTCTCCGCATCGCACTTTCACGCACAATGTACCGCAGTCGGATACGGTAGGTTCCTGTTTCCGGCACCGTCACCGCAGCCGTAACAACCGCATTTTCGGCGCGTATCTCCAGCGAACCATCTTCATTTAACGCGGTGGAGACGGCATCCCATTGCATCTCGCCGGCGGGGATACGGAGGTTCGTCACAGGGCCTGCCTGCCCATTCGCGGACATGGAGGGGGCCGTGCCAGAGCTGTCGGCAGTGCTTTCCGCGCACACCCTGTCAAGGGAGCCGGGCAGGAAAACGGCTGTAATCAGTATAAAACCGGTAGCCATCACGGAACACAGACGGCGTTTTTTCAAAGCCATTTCTCCTTTCTGCATCGTGAATCGTTTGCGATCAGTTCGTGGGGCTGCTTACCGGGATAAACAATCGGAACAAACTGCTTTGTTTTTTCAGATTCGGTGGCTTTCAAGCACATGAGCGCGCTGAGCAGGCCTTCATGAAGGGGGGCGATCGAGTGCCCCCCTTTTATTAGATCAATAAATCCACAAATCAGTGCTTTGTCACCGCCGAAATGATCCTCGTGCAGATCGTCAAAGCGGATCTCTTCCATTCTGGAAGAGTGGTGAGGATATTTTCGGATGCACAGCGTATAGAAGTCAAATTCCACCGTGCCCTCATATCCGAGGAAAATAGCGCCCCGCTTCTGTGCGTGCTTGCGGGCGAAGAAGTTCTGTGAATATACGAGATGCATACCGGTATCATAGCGGACGAGACAGGAGGCGGAATCATGGTTGCCGGTATCTACAGCGAAACAACAGCGGCTTCCCCGCGCACTGTCGTCACAAAAGTTTTCCAGTACGTACGGACTGTCTGTGCAGGTGAGATACTCCGCGCAATCTCGGCATTTCAGTCCGGCCGGCTTGTTGCCTTTAAAAACCTGCTTGGAACCCATTGATGCAACTTCCGTCGGCTGGCAACCGATCACATAATTGATATAATCAAAATCGTGTGTTGTTTTTTGCAGGAAAAGGCCGCCTGTTATCGACTCATCGCGATACCAACTGTGATAGTAGACGCCGCCATACGGTACATCGTTAATCGCCTGCACATGCTGAACCTGCCCGATCGCGCCGGAATCCACAATTTCCTTAACACAATGGACTATAGGGGTCAGCCGCAGCGGAAAGGATACAAGCACCTGTCCATCGTGCGCTCGCTCATAAGTATGTAAGCGGCTCCAGTCCTCCATCGTCGTGCATACAGGCTTCTCGAGAAAAAGCGGTATATTGTGTTCCATAACCATGCAGGCATAGTGGGTATGCGTCGAACACCGTGTACCGATTAGAACACCGTCAAGCGGTTCTTTTTCCAGCATATCCTCCGCCGACACATAAAAATGCGCGCCTTTGATCGCCTCGGCTACAGAAGGATGAAAACTGCACAGCGTTTCTGCGTCTCGCGTATCCATGACAGCCGCCAGTCTTCCATTTTCACCCAGGGCGCGCAGCAGCCTGGCCAGTAATGTTTCGATCCGATTTCCTAGTCCGATAACGCCAATGTTGTACATAAAGCTTTCCCTCCACACACGAGCATAAACAAAAGACTATATCCTGAACCATCACAGATGGTATTCTTTAGTTTAAGTATATCAACTCATGGTTTCGATTTTCTATGGCTTTATCAGTATAGAACTTTAATTTATCAACCCAGGGCTGGCCTTGTTTCCTAACTATATCCGTTTATCCTGAAATAAAGTAGTCCTGGGAAAACAGCACCCGCACAAAAATCTTCAGAGCATTAACGGACTGTATTTAGCGACTGTAGCGATCAGCGAAAATAAACGGTTTTGCCATATTCGCGAGGTGTACATCCGAAAGCTTTCTTAAACTGTGTTGAAAAATAGGTAGGTGAACAGAAATTCAGTCTTTCGGAAACCTCAGAGATTGTATACTCACCGGAACCGATCATTTCTTTTGCCCGTTCGAGCTTTTTTTCCAGAATATAGGATTGTAAATTTTTCTTTTCTTCTGCCATAAAAACCCGATATAGATAAGAAGTGCTAATATGCATTTTCTGAGCGACATAAGATACCGATAAGGCGCTATTCATCAAATATTCATCTACGATCTGTCTAACACGCTCTGCCAGCAAGCCGTGAGTTTCCAAAGCTATGGCACTGGTTAACTGTGTGGAGTTATTGTTGTGCATGTCTACCATTAGATGAACAAAAATCAGTTTAAGATAAGCCGCCACCAGGTCGACGGAATACGGGGAAATGTTCGTTGACTCTGTAATCATTCTTTTGAAATACTGCTGAATATCTGTGTCGATATGATAAACGCGCTCATTCAACAAATTCTGTCTGCTGGATATACCAAAGGCGATATTTAGAAAAGCGACCTTCCCGGTTCCGATCGCCTTTAGCGAGTGAAATTCATTCGCTTGGTAGAAAATCAGATCTCCCTGTTTAAGACGATATTTTTCCCCTTCAACCGTGCATAGAATTTGCCCCCTATCGACATACATCAACTCCCAAAAGGGGTGCTTTTCACCGATAAAAACGTAGTTCGCCTTTTTTTCAGAATAGAGAAAGGTGTAGATATTCGTAATGCTAAAACGTATATTCGTAGAATAAATATATGGTGTTGGGTCAAAGGGAAGACAGTGCCGATCGCCCAAGGTATATTCGTGATAGGAGCTCTCCCGGCATCCATAAGGCAATACACAGTAATAGACTCCCGGATTGATCGACACTGGCCGAGCGAAAAGAAAGGCTTCCGTTTGAGCTCCTTGCACAACTAACATAGCGATCCCATCAGCAGGTTCGATATAAACCGGCTGATCGTATGCTTCCAGTTGTCTTGTATCCTTATCATGGCAAATTTTTAAACAATATCGGTAATCTGTCAGCTTTTCCAGAACATCGGTACTACGGATTGTTATCCCATACGGCAAAAATTGTCTGTATTGAATCGGTTTTATGTACACCTTTTCGCGCCTCCAATTGAAATATTGTTATATTGCCAAAATTTATTATATATACATAGTAGCATTTTTTTTACCATTTTCAAGTGCTTTTCCAACAGCTTGCCTTATTTCCTGTATTTTCTAACTATTTTACCTGTTAAAAAATGTAGAAAAACCAGTGTCTCATGTCCAGGGCCGTCGAAAATAGACATTGAAAGAAAAAGCCTCCAATCGTAGGATAAAAGTACGATTGGAGGTTTTGTCATGGCAGAAAAAAGGTAGGCCCAAAAAGAAAGCAGGAACACAGGAGGAGCACTACGGCGATTGGAATGGAAAATGAGCTGCATTACCCAAAGTCTTTTCAGCGCTTGCGCCGCACCTCGCTGAGCACCCATATTTGCGCATGCCATGAAGGACGGCTTTAGGGTTGAGACGAATTCCTTTGTACCGTTCCAACTATAAGTGGACATAATGATAGCCATGGATTTCTTCGTTTCGTCGAGGAAAGCCGTGGTGCTGCAATTTGAGCAGTCTCACCTTGTGCCCGGATAGATTCGCAGAAGCTTAGATGGCCGCCATTTGCCTTGGATTTCTCATTCTGATATAAATGCCCCCTCATTGAATACACGGCAGGATAATCATCATGCAGTGAACCATTGGAATACAGCGCAGCGGCAGATTCCTTAGGCAAGATGTCTGTGCTATTTGCTGCATCTTTGGGAAAAATGCATTTAACATGTCGGCTCCGGCGGGTCGAGCCCAAAGTTTGTGTAAAGTCCATTTCGGGTGGTGCGAATAGAGCAAAAATTATGCAGGGCGGCAGCGGGTTTAACCAGCTGCCGCCTTGTCGACAGCATATCGCTGATGGGACAGCATGTCAAGGGCGGCGAAGCCGTTCAGTTTACCCTTGACGTGTTGGTGCGGCGGTGTTACTCGGACATACGCCCGGCAAAGTAAATGGTCATCTGGGCATGAATCAGGCTCCAGTCCTGCCGGCGTCCAGTCCACTTTTTCGTGATATCCATCATAGCAGGATACAGCATTTTCAGCAAACTGTCATCGGTGGGGAATACAGATTTGGCCTTGGTCACCTTGCGCGGCTGGCGGTTGAAGCCTTCAATGGCGTGGTGATATAAATCAACCTGAGCACCTCCAAATAGGTGCTCAGATTGACCCAGTTGTCCCGCCAGGACTGAAAGATTTTCCTGGATTTCCGTGATGACATCCTGTAAGGTTTTGATCGCTGCCTGCACCGAAAACGGAGCCAAACAGCATGGCTGCAAGGCAGACAATCAGGATAATCAATAGAACCACCCAGCCTCCGGCGGCGATGGCGGCGGCTAACCCCTTGACCGCCGCAACGGTGGCCTTCGCTGCCGCAGCGATCGCATGGGCGGCGGCGCGGATCGTATGCACCGCTGCTCTGGCCACCTGCTGCGCCCGCCGGATCGCCTGCACGGATGCCTTGGCCGCCTGCCGTGTCCGTTTTGCTACCGTCTGCGCGATTTTAATGCTCTTAGCCCCCTGCTTGACGCCTCTCATAGAGCGGCTGGCGGTTTTCACCGCTTTCGTTGGTTTCCCCCTGACTGCCTTGACCGCTGTGGGTTTCATGCGTATTTTCTCTGGCGCAGAGGTGAACCTCGCGGCTTCTTCGGTCGTGTTCCTGGCCTCCTGCAAGCCTTTGGCTGCACGGGCGGTTTCTCTTGCCTTCTTTACTTTCCGGGCGGCAGTCGACGCGACGGTTTCCCCAACCCGGCCAGCCATATCCGTTCCCTTCTTCACAGCCGTCTCAATGCCGGACACCATCTGCTCCCCGCCGTTGTTGGCCGGAGCGTTGGTGGATTCGTCCCGCAGGCTATCAAAAGGTGTTTCTTTGACTTCCGAGACGGTTTTCTCTGTGGCTTTCAGCCATATGTCCTTCATGGCAGCCTTCGGCATCTTGGCCGCTCTCTTCAGCAGCTTGGGGCTGCCGCCCTCCGGCTTTGTCTTGATCTCTCTCAACGATGCACCTCCATATAAAACGAAAAAGGTCGTCAAACCATGCGCCATGGTTTGACGGCCTTTTTCAACCACTCATCCGTTCTTGTCCTGGTGACTGAGGAGAAACTGGATGTATTCTTCAATTTTGGGATACTCTCTTTTCGGCAGAGACTTCGGGACGACAATCACATTGTTCTGCTCCTTGTAAGATACCCTGTCCCTGCGCAGTCCCAACAAATAGTCGAGCGAAACATCGAATAGCTCCGCGATCCGTATCAGCATTTCGTGGTTCGGCTGGCTGCGCCCGCGCTCGTAGGACGAGATGGTGTGGTACGATACGCCCAATAACTCCCCCAGCTTCTTTTGGTCGTATCCGCTCTCTTTTCTCAATTCCGCCAGATTGTCCCCAAACAAGCCAAGCACCACCTATACTGTAATTCATTTCAAGTATAGGTTTTCTGCGAATTCATAGTTTATATTCGGCAGAAACTTAGATTTTTGCTTGTAAACAATAAAAAACTGCTGTATAATAAAGTGCAATTAGAAGTATCTTACGGGTGGATATGCGGAATGGAGTTTGTTTTTTCAGAGAGCAGTATTCGAGATATAAAGCCCATAAACCTTGGAGCTACACTCAGGCAGTTACGGGAATTTAACGGCCTCAAACAAGGCGTGGTGGCGAAAGCGTTAGGGATAGACCGTTCCACCTATGCATACTATGAGCTAGGTAAAACAAGGCCAAGCTACGAAACCCTCATTAAAATTTCCGACCTGTATGATGTCACTCTCCGCTTTTTATTAGGACAATGTGACGCCTAGATACAGCGCGCAGCGCCCTCCGGCCCCACCGACGCCGGAGGGCGCTGCTTTATTAGCTTCCTCAATACCTCGTCCGGTTTGGTGGTCATGAGTTGGTACAGCCGGGTGTTTCGTGGGAAGCTGTTCTCGAAGGGGACGATATTCCCGGCGCAGCGGATGAGGCCGCAGCCCGCAGCCACGTTGGTTATGTAGCCAAGCTGGGTTTCGGAAATATTCAGCAGGGATGCGAGTTCGTCCCGGTCGGTTTTGGATTGGTTCAAAAGGATGAGAAATTCCGAATTGGCCAGCATGAGACGGGCGGTGTCGGAGCAGAGCAGTTCCTCCACGTTCTGCGTGAGTCCTGTCACCAGGCCGTTGTATTTGCGGATCCGCTTCCATAGCTTGTAAAAAAAGTCGGCGCTATATTGGTAGCGGAATAGCAGATAAAACTCATCGGCGAACACCCAGGTGGTTTTGCCCTTTTTCCAGTTCTGGATCACCCGGTTGAAGATAGCGTCCAGCGTCACCAGCATGCCGATGGGCATAAGCTGCTCGCCCAGCTCGCGGATGTCATAGGCGATGATCCGCGCCCTCGTGTTCACGTTGGTGGGCTTAGCGAAGGTGTTGAGGCTGCCGGTGATGAACAGCTCGGAGGACAGAGCCAGCCCTCTGGCTTCCGGTTCCGGCTGTTTGAGAAGAGAGCGGTACAGATCCTGCAGAGTGGGTGGCTGACCCTGATACCCGTTAGCAATGTACTCCTGATACACGTCATAGGTACAGCGGTCGAGGATGGATTTTTCCCTGGCGGAAATGCCGCCCACCCCTATCAATTGCTCAAACAAGGATAGCACGAATTCCGACTTTTCGATTAGGGGGCTTCGCTCGTCGCCGTAGGCTTTGTCCATGTCCAAGGCGTTGATATGGGTGCCGGATGAGGCGGACACCCGGACGACCTCGCCGCCTAAAGCCTTGGTCAGATGGCCGAACTCGGACTCCGGGTCGAGAATCAGGATATCGTCTTCGGTGGAGAGGGCGATGCTGACGATTTCCTCCTTGGCGGAAAAGCTCTTGCCGGAACCGGATACGCCGAGACGGAAACTGTTGCCGTTGAGCAGCTTGCGCCGGTCGGCCACGATCAGGTTCTTGGATACGGCGTTCTGCCCGTAATAAATGCCGCCGCTCTGGAGGATCTCCTGCGCCCGGAAGGGGATGAGGACAGCGGTAGACTCAGTGGTGAGTGTACGGAGCGCCTGGATTTTGCGCAGGCCGTAGGGCAGGACGGTGTCCAACCCGTCCTGCTGCTGCCAGCGCAGGACGCCCATCTGGCAGAGGTTCTTGCGGGTCACGGTGAGAAGGGTTTCCGTGTCGCTATCGAGCTGTTCCCGGCTGTCGGCCAGATGTACCAAGGTGACCAGTCCGAGCATCATCCGCTGGTCCCGGTTGGTCAGGTCATCCAGCATCTCCTTGGTTTCCTGGCGCTGCTGCTCCATATCGTAGGGCAGCACCGCTGAGTAGTTCTGCGCGGCATTTTGTTTGCGCTGCCAGTTGGCGGCGTTGGTTTCGACACCCAGCAGTTTGTTTTGGATTTCCCGTACCGCCTCGTCGGTGGGTACCGGCAGGATGTCGATGGACAGCATGAGGCTGCGGTTCAGGTCGCAAAGCTCGGACACCATAGAGTCCTTGATGTAGCTAGCGTAATTCTGCAGGTAAAGCACCCGGCCCCAGCGGTCATTGATACGGAAGTGGTCTTTCTGGAATTCCAAGCTGTCGGGGCAGAACCAATCCTTGAAACTGTGTCCTTTCCTCATGTGTTCTTTAAGGTCAAAGGCAAAGGCGTCGGGTTCGTCTCCCCGGAAAAAATCCCGGAATATCCGCAGGCGAGCCGAGTCGTCCAATTCCTGTCCAACCGAGGAAAGCTGGGCGAGATGGGTGACGATGTCGGTGCCTACACGGGCGAAATAGGCACGAGCCTCCTCCACCGTTCTCTTAGCCACGCTGATGGTGAGGCAGCGATCCTGTACCACGCTGTTGTTTGTTCCGGTGACTTTGGAAAGCAGCATCTCGTTATATTCCAGGCGGAAAGGATCAAGGCTATCCCCCTTCATGGGGAGCAGCAGGGAACGCTCGAATTCCTTTTTATTCACACGGCGGTTGTGGATAGTTATCTTGGCAAATGCGCCGGAATCCAAGGCGTTGAGCAACTCCGAATAGTCCAGAAACATGGTGGTTTTGTCATCTTTTCCGGCGATGGCGTAATTGATGTCGGTGAAGGAGAAGGACTTAGAGAATCGGTTCCCCACCTGAAAAATTCCATCCGGCCAGATGCGGCGGATGGGTATGGCGTCCTGTACGGACTTCGGAATGGCAAACCGTTCTTTTTCCCTCGTGGCTTTGGATAAAGTTTTGAGTATAGGCATCCTTCCTTTCAAGCTTTGGCTAGAGGCTCACTGTTCTTTCCCAGCTGGTAGCTGGGGCTTGCGGTTTTTGCGCTGCCTGCGGGGAGGCTTCTCGCCTGCGGCAATGGCGTCTTTCATTGCCTCATAGTAGAGGCTGGTGCTTTTAAACACCAGACGCTTCGGGTATAGGAATTCCGACTTGAACCATGCCCAGGCCACCTGCTCGGCATGCATGCCGTGATATTTGAAAAAGCCGCAGGCCGCAAAGGGCGCGGCCCCCAGGATGCAGATCCAGCCTACTTCTTCCGTACCCACCAGAGGGCGCAGGCCGAAGTACAGCCCAACAGCCGCGCCCACCGCCAGCAAGGAGCAGAAAAACTGCCGCATGGACAAGCCGAAAAAAATCGACTCCGTATACTCCCGGATTTCCTTCTGATAGTGTTCAAAGGGACAAAAGTTGACTGAATGTAGGTGCGGTAAAGGCGGATGGCAGTTGTCATCCGCCTTTACCGCGTTTGTTTTTGATTTGCTTGATTTGCTTATTGTTGCTTTTGGCTCGTGCCGCTCTTATGCCGGAAGCAGTACCGGATGCGCGGCGTCAGCTGTAAGCTGCGGCTGCTGCCGGTTGGTTTCGGCTGCCGATTCGTCGTGATCCCATTCTCCGATGTCACGGTAAACGATACGGATTTTCTGAGCCGAGTGTCGCGAGTGCTTCACAGCACGTTCTCCGACCTCGATCCGGGATATGAACAGGCGCACGATCTGAGGCGTCAGCTCGTCAATGGTCCTGTACCGTTTTGCCTTCTCGATGAACGCCTCCACATTGGCGGCCGACGCCTTCAGCTTTTCCTGTCGCTCCTCCTTTTGCGGGATCGCCTCGTCCAGCTCCCTCTGCTCGGCGTTGTAGTCGGCAGAGAGAAGACGGAACTGTTCGTTGGTTACGCGGCCGAGCACATTGTCCTCGTACAGCCGCTTGAAAAGGGCAGTCAGCTCGTTCCTGCGCCTGCGCATGGCGCCAAGCTCCTTTTGCAGCGTGTTGATCTCCTGCCGAAGCTGCGCCGTGTTTTTGCGGTTGATGTACTCCGCAAACTGCCGCTCTTTTTGTCGTGCGAAGTGGGTCACTCGCCGCAGATCGTCCAGTACGACGGCGTACAGCTCTTCCTCCCGGATGTGGTGCGGCGTGCATTCGCTCCTGCCGCGCTTGCCGTAGGTGTAACACTTGAAGTTGTAGTCGGATTTCTTCATGCTGCTTGCCCGGTGCAGCACCATCGACCGTTTGCAGTCGGCGCAGTAGGCAAGTCCCGAAAAGAGATTCGGCTCGTCCATGTGCTTCGGCGTGCGTTTTTTGTGCGTGCGCACCTCCTGCACGATATCCCATTGCTCTTTCTTGATCAGCGCGGGGTGCGTGTTCTCCACAACGGCGCATTCGCTTTCGGGGCGGTGCACCGTCGTTTTGTTCTTGTAGGATATCGTTGTGGTGCGCAGGCCTACGGTGTGTCCGAGATAGACCTTGTTGTCAAGGATCCCCGTGACGGTGCTGCTGCTCCACGCATAGGGGCGGGTGAGATCCAGCTTGGCATGGCTCTTTTCGTGATTTTGGTAATAATAATTGCTTGGCGTCAGCACCTTTTTCTCACGGAGAATCCGGGCGATCTGATTGGGACCTTTGCCGGAGGCGCACAGAGAGAAGATCTTTTGTACCACCGCCGCGGCTTCGTCGTCGGGGACGAGTTTCTTGCTCTCTCTGTTCGCCTTTTTGTAGCCGTAAGGAGGCCGTCCGCCGAGCCGCTCTCCCCGTTCCGCCTGCAGCTTCTTCACCGCACGAACCTTCTTGCTGGAATCCTTTGCGTGAAGCTCGTTTGCCCAGTTGCGTATCGGACTGAAATCGTTGCTCCCCTCGACCAGCGAATCCACGCCGTCGTTGACCGCTATGAACCGCACGCCCATGTTCGGGAAGAACAGCTCAAGGTAATAGCCCACCTGCAGATACTCTCTGCCGAGGCGGCTGAGATCCTTGACGATGAGCGTCTCCACCTCGCCGCGCTTGATCATTTCCTCGACCTGTTTCCATGAGGGACGCTCGAAGTTTGTTCCCGTATAGCCGTCGTCCGCCAGGAACAGGACATTTTCAAACCCGTTGTCAAGGGCATACCTTTCAAGCATGAGTCTCTGATTGGTAACGCTGTTGGATTCGACGGCCTTTCCGTCGTCCTGACTTAATCTGCCGTATAGTATCGTGTATTTTTGGCTTGTCATTTTTGCATCCTCCTTTTATGCAGGGCAAGCCGATACGGTATCACACAGTATACCGTATCGCCTGCCGAAAGTCTATCCGAAACCGAAAAGTTTCAGATATTTTTTGCATCCCTTCCGAGGTCTTCGTCTATGAGAGACAGCATTTTGTCCGTAGCTGTGGCTCTGGCGTCAGAGAGGAATACGGAGGAGATAATAAACCGCTTTCCCTTTATCAGCATTTCACGCTCCCGGACGCGGGCATCTCCTTCGTGTGTGCAGACCGTATCACGGAAGAGAGTGAGCGCCGCGCCGCTGTCGAATTTTTTAACCACGGCATTCTCCGGCCTGTAGCTGCCGAGGATCCCCGTTTCAAGATATTCTTTGTAATCGTTCATTGTATTCCTTTCCGCCGTAAGGCTGTTCGTATTTTCACATTCCGCCTATCACGGGACCGGACTTTTCCTGTAAATCCGCAACCCCTAAATATGCGAGAGATTTATTTGTGCAACCCCTAAATTGCCGTTTTATTCTTAGACTGCAAAAGCCGTACAAAGCCCCTTGCGGTCGGCGTTGCCGTCCGCTGTAACCCGCCGAGGGATTGCTGTGCAACCCCTCGGCTTTCTCCTGCTTATTTTCGTACCGTGTGCCGATTCTCGCGAAACAGGACGCAAACCGCAAAAAGGAGCTTGAATCCTGCGAGTCTTGTAGAAGAAGAGTTTCACGGCAGAAAAATGTCCGCACACGCCGCCACAGGCGCCGTATTCCGCTCTTGTGCGCGGCGGTCGGGGTTGTATGCCCGATTCCGCTGTTGTCGGCACACGGGGCGTTTTTTTGGTATTGTCGGCAGAGAAAAGAACAATGCAACATTGCAAGTGGGTCGGCGGGGGCTGCAGTGTTTTATCCTTCCTTCAAGGACACCTCTGCAATGTTGCAATCTTCATTTTCCATTGACCACAGCCATCTTGCGCCCGCCTTCCGTGTGACGATGCCGGAGATATTCTTCTTTGCCTCGTTTACCGTTCGGCGGGAGATCTGCCTGTCCGCAGCTGCACGGATGATCTCTTCGCAGTGAAGCTCCGCTCCGTCCTCCAGCATGGAGCGGATGAGTTCCTCCGCCTGCGCAGTCTTGGTTTCCGGTTGTGAAGAGAAGCCGGACAACAGTTCTTCAGCGGATATCTCGTCATAGCCGTCGAGCCAGCGGAAGCCTTCTTCATCTCCGAGCTGAAAGGCAAAGGATTTCCCCTCCGGTGCAAGGGAGGATTTGTCATGCACGACGATACGGACTGTTTTGTTTTTTCGCAGCCTGCCCACCACAAGTACGCTTCTTGCCGCCGCGCGAAAGTCGATGGAGCCGAGTCCGCGGTAGGCGCTGCTCAGTCCCGCTGCCTTATTGAGATGACCGACAAGCACGACGGCACAGCCTGTCCGCTGCGCCACCTGACCGACCGACTTCATCACCTCACGAATTTCATTTGCCCGGTTCATATCGATCCGCTCTCCGAGGTAGCCCTGCAGCGGGTCGAGGATCAGAAGCCGGGCATCGCACTGCACGATGGCTTTTTCGATACGGCTGTCCAGCAAATGCAGGGATTTTTTATCCTCGCGGATATTGATGATCCTGTCCTGATCGGCGTCCGCTTCGGTAAGGCGGGGCTTGACGGTATCCTCCAGTCCGTCCTTCGCCGTCTGGTAGATGACGTTGAAGGGAGGCAGAGGCTTCATTCCCGGCATCGGTTTGCCTGCGGAGCAGGCGGCGGCAAGGCGGAGCGCAAGGGTGGTCTTGCCCTCGCCGGGGTCGCCCTGCAGAATGGCCAGCTTTCCGAAGGGGATATACGGATACCACAGCCAGTCCACCTCCCGCAGTTGCACCTCCGACATTCGGAGGATTTCGGGTTCGTCGTGTATCATAATGTTTTTCCTTTCTTTTCTGTTGTTTTCTTCTTCGCTCGGCACAGTCATATACATCCCGCCTTTCATAAAAATTTGTTTTGCGGCGCACGGCTCTGTCCCACGAGAGAAAGTTCACAGTCCTTTCCCGCGCTCCGCAGTTTTTTCCTGCACGTCCGACAGCGTTCCTACGCTCCTTCTGACCGTGTATCGCATCGGCGTTTGTGTTTTGCTTGCCGTGTCCTCCTTCGAGGGCGCATGAGTCTGCGCCTTTCTCCTACGGCACGATCCCTCGGATCGCTGTCCTCGCAAAGTCCGCCGCCATATATCCTGTCGGCAGGGTATTCGAGAAGATATCCCCTCACTTTCCATGCCGAAAAATCGGGTAGTTGACTACCTGAAAAACGAAAAGTTTACAAAATGTTCAAAGTTACGCTGAAGCATTCAGATGCGAGGCTGTTCTACAATCTCCTGGCAGATGAAAACTGCTTAAGGTGGCAGGCACGGTCGGGACTGACCATGCTCCATTAGCGTCGCTGCGATGCGTAGCCACAGATACAATTTGTGTTAAAGGGGTTAGGGGATTTTATCCCAGACAAGCGATTTATGAGTCCCTGCTGCGGCAGGGCTTATAAATTTTGAATGAGTGGGTACCGCCATGCCCTGCTTGCCAAGTGTGTTTTCGTTATCTTCATTTGTAACTTTTCTTTGAACCCCATTGACAGTAGCGAATACAAAGAGTATAATTATGACCGAAAGAACAAAAGCGGTCAAAATGTTTTGGGGGTTATCACTTGGCGTTTACAGAACAGAAAAATGAAATGATCCGCAAGGATTTATTAGACGAAGCGTTGCGTTGTGCCGTGACCGTTGGGATTCGGAAAACATCGGTGGAACAGCTCACGGAAGCGGTGGGTATTGCAAAGGGTTCGTTCTATACGGTCTTCCCATCCAAAGATCTGCTGTTCTTTGCTGTGCTGGAAAATATTCATGCGGAAACGTATACCGTAGCGGAGAAAGCCTTACACGACAATGCAGAACTTCCACCAACGGAGCGAGCAACGAAGATCATTCTTGCCGCCTGCAAATACCTTTCCGATACCAAAGCTATGACCTTCATCGAAAACGATGCGGAGTATTTGTTGCGGCGGATACCGTCTGACATCAAGGCTGCCCACTATCACGATGACGAAGTTCATATTCGTCAAATTCTGGAGGCAAGTGGACTTGTGCCGAAAGGCGGAATGGATCTGGCCGCCGCCACCATCCGTGGGCTGATCTTAACTGTCTCCCATCAGGGGGAAATCGGCGAGCTGTACCCGCAGGTGTTGGAAACACTGGTGCATGGTGCTTGCAAGGAATTATTTGATTAAATCGAAAAGCTGCCGTCTGGCGGCTTTTCAAAAGGCAGCGAGTTAGCGAAAGCTAACCAACGCATAGGAGTGATGTTATGAAGAAAACATTTTGGAATCGCATAGCGAAAATCTATGACCATTTTATGAAGAAAGACCACAAGGCATATAAGCAAATGTATTCTCTAATCTATCCTGTGGTGCGGCACAAGCAGGTGCTGGAGTTGGCAACCGGTACGGGGCTGATCGCCAAACATATAGTCCGCTCTGCTGACCATATTGAAGCTACCGACGCATCCCAAGAGATGATCGAGCAGGCGAAACAGGGCGTGAAATCTACGAAACTCCATTTTTCGGTGCAGGATATGTTCCATCTGCCTTACGCCGACCGGTCTTTCGATGTGGTGATCGTGTCCAATGCTCTGCATATCGTGCCGGAACCTGAGAAAGCGTTGGCGGAAATTCGGCGGGTGCTGAAAGAGGACGGTATACTGATCGCGCCGACCTTTACTCATGCCGATAATGACTTTCGTGGAAATGTCAAAGCATTTTTCATGAAGCTGGCGGGCTTTCCGCTGCACAGCAAGTGGACGAGCGAAGAATATCTGGCATTCCTGTGGGAAAACGGCTGGACGGTGCGGAAAAGCACGGTCCTGACGGCGTCCTTCCCGCTGACCTATGCCGAATGTGTAAAATTGGAGGAAAACAAGACATGAAGGAACGGATCAGGCTCTCCGGCGTGCCGGAGACCATGCTGCAAACCGTTTATGCAAGGGCGAAAGAGAGCAGCGGCAGAGGTGCGATCCACGACGCGAAAGCGGAGGAAATCGTCGAGCGGCTGGATTACGATTTTTCCCTTGCGGACAAGGACACCGCCATGCGCAGTGGCGTGATTGCCCGCACCATTGTGCTGGATCAGCTGACAAAGGCGTGGTTTGAGGCGCATCCCGGCGCGGTGGTAATCAACATCGCCTGCGGGCTGGACACCCGCTGCTATCGGATGTCGGGTTACGCGCATTGGTATAACCTCGACCTGCCGGAGACGATGGCGGTGCGGGAGAAGCTTCTGCCGGAAAGCGGCACGATTTCGCAGATTGCCATGTCCGCCATGGAAGATTGGGGCAGCGAAATCAGCGAGCAGAATGTGCAGGTGCTGATTCTCATTGAAGGGCTGACCATGTACCTGAACGCAAAAGATGTGCAGCAAATTTTTAAGGTGATTTGCAGCCGTTTTTCCAAAGCAACCGTATTTGTGGAAACGATGAATCCGATAATCGTGAAGCGATTTCAGGAAAAATCCATCGAAGGCAGCCATGCAAAATTTACTTGGGGAATCAAGAATGGGAAAGCACTTGCCGAACTGCTGCCGGGTTTTCGATTCGTCGAGGAACACAGCCTGACGGAGGGCATGGCGGTATTTGCGCCAATTTACAAGCTGCTGGACAGGCTGCCCGCCGTGCGGAATATTTCCAATAAGATCATCGTTCTGGAAAAGGAGTGAAGGAGGATGTCGTTTTTTGAAAACACCCGCAAGCCTGTGGGGCTTGGCGGGAAGCTCATGGTCGCCATGATGAATTTGGGTCACAGTCCTGTGGCGCGGTGGGGGCTTCAATTTCTGAATGCTGCACCGGATGCCAAGGTGCTGGACTGCGGCTGCGGCGGCGGGGCAAACATCAAGAGACTTCTGAAAAAATACCCGCAGGGGATTGTGAAGGGCATCGATTATTCGCCCGTCAGCGTGGAGAAATCTAAAAAGGTCAATGAAACTGCCGTTACAAAAGGACGCTGCGACGTGTTGCAAGGCAGTGTGGCGGATATGATCTTCGCAGATGACTGGTTCGATGCGGTCACAGCTTTTGAAACCGTTTATTTCTGGCCTGATCTGCCGCAGTGCTTCCTGGAGGTTTACCGGGTGCTGAAGCCCGGAGGGACATTTCTCATCTGCAACGAGAGCAATGGCGACTCGGACAAGGACGAGAAGTGGACGGAGATCATCGGCGGCATGACCATCTATAAAGACATTGAATTAAAGGCGTATCTGGAGCAGGCGGGCTTTTACGAGGTGCAGATACACAAAAAGAAAAGCTGGCTGTGCGTTACGGCACAGAAACGAGGAGGTAAAGCATGAGCATTTTTGCATCCATCCTGCGCATGGCTTATAAGCTCTCCGGTGCGAAAAAGGCGTTCGCTTTGCCGGAGGATGCGCTGCAAAAGGAAATCGAAAAGCAGAACCGGCACCGCGGCGTTTTTACGCCCACCGACTGCAAGGCGTATTATGAAACAATTACAGTGAACGGCTTTCCCTGCCTGATCGTGCGAGAGCGTCCGAAGCCGTCCGAGCGTGCTATTCTCTATTTCTTCGGCGGCGGCATGGTGATTGGTCCCGATAAGGGCGACCTGCCTGTGATGCGCAAGCTGTGCCGTGAGACCGGCTGTGATGTGTGGTTTCCATTCTATCCGCTGTGCATGAAGCATTGCATTACTGAAACCTATGCGATGGTGTACGAATGTTACCGGAAAATGATTGAAATGTATGGCGGAGGGAACGTCAGTACCTGTGGCTTTTCCTCCGGCGGTGCGTTGGCGCTTGGCATTGCTGCGCACAACAATGCGCAGCCCGAGCCGCTGCCGCAGCCGAGGCACATTGTCGCCGTATCCCCCGGCGAGGTGCCGTGGAATGATGCGGAAAGGGCGCGGATGCAGGCGCTCAATGAAAGGGATGTTTCCATCGACTATGCCTTTATGGTGACGGTGGAGAAGTTCATGCGGCACGGCTGCGAGAATGTGCCGGACTATATGCTCTCCGGCTCTCGGGGAGATTTTACCGGCGTAGGTGATATCCACTTCTTCTATTCTGCCGACGAAGTGCTTTACGGCGCTTTGCCGGATTTTGAGGAAGCCTGTAAACGGGCAAATGTCCCCTATACGGTGTCTGCCCGCCCGAAGATGGTGCATTGCTACTGTATGCTGCCGATCTTCAAGGAGGCAAAAGAGGACTTTGCAAAAATCGTGGACATTTTGAAGAAATGAGGCCGGAAACGGTTCTCACGCTTTTCCAGACAAGGAGGCCGCCTACCGGCGCAGCCTGCAAAAGGAGAAACCATGAAAGATAACGAGCTACAATTTGACCGCAAAAGCCATGTGCTGTATTCAAAGCCTTGCAAGAAAGAAATCCTGGCGAAAATCGCCCTGCACTATCCGGAAGCGGAGCGGGAGACAGTATGGGAAAAGGTGCAGCGGCAGTACGCGGTCTATCTCTCCGACTGGCGCACCGACTTGGGCGGCAAAAAGAACTTCCACAACGGCGTAGGCGGCACCTACGACTGCATCGCCATCATGAGCTATTATGTGGTCTGCAAAGCAGTTACTTCGTTCCGTGAAATCGAAGAGATGGAGGAAAATCTGATTCTTCCGACTTTCCACAAGCTAAAATTCGTGGACTGCAACAAGCCGTTCTGGAGGAAGCTAGTGTACAAGGCGTTTGTTCGTGCGAAAAGCGGCTGCGATAAATGGCACGATTACGAGATGTCGGTTGCGCCTTATGAAACCGACAAGCCTATTTATTATGAATTTACATCGTGTCCGGCGGCGGAGTTTGCTATAAGGCACGGTCTTACGGATATTATGCCCGCCCTGTGTAATGTGGACTTTGCGTCCATGGAACTGCTGCACGCCAAGCTGGTGCGGACGACTACCTGCGTGAACGGCTGCCGATGTGACTATACCATCTGCGGCAATCAGGACCCGTATGTAAAAGAACATCCCGAATATCGGGATGAGGCGGGCTTCAGGAGGAATCGGTAATGCTTTTACAGGTGATTTTGGAAGGCATAGGACTTGGCGTTCTGCTCATTTTGGTTTGCACCATCGGTATCCGCAAGGGCGCGGTGGGCATGGTGCATCTTTACAGCCCGGAGGTGCAGGAGCGGTGCGTAACGCTGGGACTTACCACACACGCGAAAGAATAAAGCGGAACGCTTTGATTTTCAAAGCTGTCTGCGTTCCCGGCTACATCGCCTATGTGCTGGTGTGCGTCTATGCGGTGAATGGTGCGCGGGGTTTTCTTGCGGGCTTCTGGCAAATGCTCGTTATTTTATCGGTGATGAACCTGATGGACCGTTTCCTTGTTGATGATTTTTGGGTCGGTCACACAAAGGCGTGGACAATTCCAGGAACAGAGGACTTAAAACCGTACATCACCGCAAAAGACAAAGCAAAAAAGTGGTTGTTCGGCACAGTGGGCATGGCGGTCATTTCGGCAGCGCTGGCGGCAATTATGATGCTTTTTATGAAAATATGAGGTGATAGAAATGCTGTTTCAAACATATGGCGACAGGAAGAATCCTGCCGTGCTGTTCTTTCATGCTATGGGCGTGACAGGCGCAAGCAGCGAACCGGTTGTGAAATATTTGCAGGATCGATATTTCTGCATTCTGCCCACCTCCACCGTTTACTGTGCCGGGCAGAAATATGTCAGCAAGGCGGACGAAATACGGCAGGTGGAGGACTTTCTGTATCGACAGGGCGTGGAGCGGCTGGCGATGGTGGTCGCTTCTTCTATCGGCGTAGACCTTGCCATGGCGTTTTTGACAAGCGCGAAGCTGCCCATTGGACACGTTTTCTTCGATGGCGGGCAGTTCGCCCAAATCGGAAAGGGCACGCGCCGCATTATGACACCGTTTCTGTATTTCGCTATCAGGAGCCTGTACTGGTCGAAGGGCGGCACACTGAAAAAGATTCTGTGGTGTGACGACGATTCCATAAAGCCGTATTTTATAGCCGCAGGGGAAAATCTGACCTATGCAAATTTGCGGCGGCATATTCTGGACAGCCTGGAGGATAAGCCCTTTCCGTCCCTTCCCGAAGAACTGCAAAAGCATATCTATTTCGAGTTTGGCAGCATAGAAGATCATTTCAAATACCGTCAGGCAGTGATGGAAGCCTACCCCTGCGGCCATTATCCCGTGTTTGAGGGATACGAGCATATGCAATATCAGATACGCGATCCAAAGGGGTTCGCCGGAATGCTGACCCACATCGCCGAGCGTGACTGTATGCCGGAGCTGCCATTTATCAGAAAGTGAGCGTTACATATGAAATATAAAATAGAGAAAAACACCGTGCAGGAGACGCTGATCATTCCGCTGTTTGCCCGGAAGGTGTGTTCGGAGCTGTATCCGAACCTCTATCGGGACGAGACAGCAGTTCGGCTGATTGAAAAGATTGACTACGATTTTTCAGAGGCGGAGAAAAAATCCCGCAGCCTGATGCAGCGCTTCGGCTCGCTGGAGGTCGCTATGCGGCAGAACGATCTGGCATGGGAGGTGCGGGACTACCTGAAGATCCACCCCAATGCGGCGGTGGTCAATCTGGGCTGCGGACTGGACAGCACAGGGAGAAGCTGCGACAACGGCAGCTGCAAGATTTATAATCTGGATCTCCCGGATGTGATCGCCGTGCGCAATGAGCTGCTGCCCGCCGGAGAGCGGGAGGAAAACATCCCATGCGATTTGAACAATACCGAATGGTTGGGGAAAATTGACGCTTCAAACGGCGCGGTATTCTTTGCCTCCGGCGTGTTCTACTATTTTTTGACCGAGCAGGTCAAGACGTTGGTGCAGGCCATGGCAGACACCTTCCCTAGAGGCGTGCTGGTGTTTGATGCGGCCAACCGAACGGCGGTAAAGATGATTGCCAAGACATGGCTCAAGAGCGCGAAGATCCAGGATGTGGGCGCATATTTTGCGGTTTCGAACGCAAAAAGCGAGCTTTCCCTGTGGGACAGCCGTTTGCAGGTCACGAGTCGGGGCTATATGTTGGGCTACAACGATCTCCGCGATCCATCCGTCAGCGGCTTTTTCCGTTTTCTCGCAAAGGTCGGCGACGGTATGATGAAAATGCAGATCGTGAAGATCAACTTTTGAAAGAGGCGTTTTGAATGAAACACATCCACTTTGATGTTGAAAGTGATGGCTTTTACGGCGCGTATTGGGCATGCAAGGACGGCTCGGACTGCGCCGTCATCGCCATGCTCGGCGACGACCCCGAGGACTATATGGTGCGCTCTGCGGTGAAGTGGCTACTTCGCCTCGGCGTGAACATATTGACCATGTCGCCCGGGAAAAAGGACTACGGTCATCACAACTATCCCCTTGAACGCATCGAAAAAGCAATGGCATGGCTCAAATCGCACGGCAACGCAAAAATCGGCATTGCGGGGGCATCAACTACCGGCACGCTCGCCCTCACGGCGGCTTCGATATTCGGTGATATCTCTCTGACCATCGCAATGACACCGAGTGACTTCGTATGGCAGGGTTTCATGCAGGGCAAAAAGGACGGCTGTAAGGAATGGCCGATCGAGGGCGAATCGCTCTTTTCCTACAAGGGCAAGCCCCTGCCCTATATGCCGTTTTGCTATAAGCACCCCGACTATTGGCATATGATCTCGGAGGAGTCCAAACGCACCGGCAATATGATTGCCTCCCGCAAGCTGTTTGACGACTCTGAAGCGGCGCACCCGATTACCGAGGAGGAATTCATAAAGGTCGAGAATATCTGCGGCAAGCTGTTTCTTGTCGGCGCAGAGGACGACGCGCTTTGGGACACCGCAAAATATATCCGCCGCATGGAAAAACGCCTTGCGGAGAAACCACACTCCTGCGAAGTCGAGGCGGTCGTATATGAGCACGGCACGCATTTTGTTTTCCCCGACGGTATGCTCAAGACCATGCTTCCCGTCGGTTCGGCACTGTTTGTCAAGCTGGCGTTCAGCGCTGCGAAGAAATATCCCAGGGAGTGTAAAACGGCTCGCATTGACATTGACCGCCGCATGACCCGCGTGATATGCGATTGGAGGGACAAAAAGTGACCTATTTTGGAATGCCTTTCGGCATGTGGACGATGTTTGCAGGCTCGTTTCAAAAGCAGCTGACGGCGGTGCTCGGCTATGATGCCGATGCGGCAAAAGAGATTACGAAAAAAGCAAAGCCGAAATACAAAGCAATCATTGCAGGTCTGCCGGAATTTGAAAAAGCGGATCGCTTCAAGATGAACATCGTCAACTGCGCAATGATCGGTGCGTTTATTCTTTCCATGCCGGAGCACCCAAAGGTGGACAGACTGACAGATTACTACGCAAAATCCATGATGACAAAGCCCATGAAATGGTTCTGCCAAATGAGCGGAAAGAGCAAATTCACCGAAAAGGACATTGCCGGTATGAAAGCCACCGCCGCGCTGAGAGCCGCTGACCGCAACCCCTATTCCTGGAACATGGAGTTTTACGAATACCCCGACGGCAGCGGCTACGAGGGACGCTTCACCAAATGCGGCATCTGTGTGCTGATGAAAAAGCTGGGGCTATATGACCTGACCCCTGCTTTGTGCCATCTGGACTACACCATGAGCGAAGCAGGCGGTGTGACAAATTTTGTGCGGCAGTATACCCTTGCTTCCGGCGGGCCGTACTGCGACTGCGGCTACAAAAGGAGAACCTGATATGAAAATTATCATCGCTTTTGCATTTTACTTTCTTTACTGGTTCTGCTTCTTTCTCGGCACAGGCACGGACAGGAAGAACCTTGCCGGACTCCGTTCCTATCCCGATGCCGTCCAGAAGGCAGTACGAGAACATCCGGTGCTGGGGAAAGCTGCACCGCAGGAGAAATCCATCATAGCTATCCTGCTTGGCAATTTGCTTCTTTATACAGTCGTGTTTTCTGTTTTAGGGTTGGCATTGAAAAACATCCTCGACTTGAATCGCTTTGGAACAGCCTTTTGGTTTTTCCTGGCCCTGGGCGAAGGGCTGGGAGGGTTTGATCTTGTCATCATTGACCTGCTGTGGTGGCGAAATACCAAGCGTATCCGCTTCTCCTTCCTGCCGGAGCAATCCCACTATCAAGACCCCACCAAGCACATCAGTTCTTTCCTGCGGGGTATCCCGCTGTTTGCGCTGGTAGCAGTATTGTCGGTGGGAATCGTGTACTTATTATAAATCCGGAAAGGAATCTGAAAATGAAGGCGAAGTGCCACAAGCTTATGGATACACACAAACAAATCATTGCAAATGACAACCGATACATAACAACTACCTATTCCGTATTTCCGGGCATTGAGTTTTCGTTTATTGATGTCCACAATCATCAGATCATCAACGAGAAAAAATCAAAGGGTGATCATATTCTTGAAATCACCTATTGCCGCGAAGGACGTTCGGAATTTAATATAAATGACGAATTTGTTTTTCTTGTTCCGGGCGATCTGATGATCATAGACGCCAATACCGTTTCACCTGTTATGAACTTTCCGCTCAAACATTATCACGGTCTGACGGTCAGTATCGACCTTGACAAAACACCGCATTGTCTTTCCTGCTTTCTGGAAGATGTTAATGTGCAGCCAAAGTCATTGGCAGAGAAATTTTGCGGCGACAGAATCGGGTATATTGCGAGAGCCAATCAATCTATCAAGCATATTTTCTCGGAAATCTATTCCGTGTCAGAGCATATCCGAAAAGGCTATTGCAAAATAAAGACGCTGGAATTGATGTTGTTTTTAAGTCAACTGAACACCGAGGAAGATGAACTTCAAGAGAGGCTATATTCGAGGACGCAGGTTTTACTTGCCGAGAAAATCGCAAAGTATTTGTATGAACACATGGATGACCGTATAACTTTGGAAAAGCTTTCGGAAGTCTTTCATGTTTCGGTTGCCCATATCAAAAACACCTTCAAGAGCGTCTATGATGTCCCTGTCGGAGCCTATGTGCGAACCATCAAAATGGAGTCTGCCGCTTATATGCTGGAATACACAGACAAGACAATCCTTGAGGTCGCCATGGAGTACGGCTACGATAATGGAAGTAAATTTGCGGCAGCCTTTCGTTCGGTCAAAGGCGTGAACCCTGCACAGTATCGCAATGAGGTACATAGAAAATCAAAGACTATCCAAACAGAGCCTTTTTCTGTCTTTTAAGAGCGGAAGAAGGCTTTGATTTTTGGTATGATATATTTGCATGAGGTGTGGCGGCACACCTCATATAATTCGAGCGTTGGTTAGCGTTCGCTAACCATTGTGCAAAGGAGGGGGCGCATTGTCGGAAGAAATGCTTGTAAAACACTGTTCGCCCACACTTGCGGGAATGAAAACCGGCAGTATGTTTGTGTGCCGATATGACAGTGTAAACGAAATGCGAAACTCCGTAAGGCAATGGAACAGGACATTAGCCTCAAAGGGGTTGCGTGTCCTGCCGCTTCGCTTTAATGAAAAGTCAGCACTAATTTATATTTACCGTCCGACAAAATTAAAGCAAGACCTTACGGATGAAACTGCCTGTCACATTTTGCGTGAGCGTGGATACATAACAGAAACACCGGAAAGGTGCATTGTCCGACTGATCAAGCGAATGGCGGAATATGAGGTTTTTCCCCATGAAATCGGTCTGTTTCTTGGGTATCCCCCGGAGGATGTGTGTGGGTTTATTGAAAACAAAGCCTGTAACTGTAAATGCTGCGGATGCTGGAAGGTCTACAGCGATGCGGAAACAGCACAAAAGACCTTTGCAAAATACAAAAAATGTACTGAGGTTTACTGTTCTCAGTACGCAAACGGAAAGTCTATCGAACGGCTCACAGTAGCCGGTTGATATATATAAAAAACAAGAAAGGTTGGTATACAACGATGAGTAAAATAGCAGTTGTTTATTGGAGCGGCACGGGCAACACGGAGGCAATGGCATCCGCTGTTGCGGACGGTATCAAGGAAGCCGGTGCCGAAGTGGTCATGATGACTTCCGCTGAATTTGACGCTTCGCAGATGGATTCTTACGATGCGGTGGCTTTCGGTTGCCCTGCCATGGGTGCAGAGGTGCTCGAAGAAGATGAGTTTGCCCCGATGTTTGAGTCCTGTGAGAGCAAGCTGAGCGGCAAGAAGATTGCTCTGTTCGGCTCCTACGGTTGGGGCGATGGCGAATGGATGCGTAATTGGGAAGAAAGCTGCATTTCGGACGGCGCAGTCATGGCTTGCGATTTTGTAATCTGTAACGAGGCTCCCGATGACGATGCGATTGCTGCTTGCAAGGCGCTCGGCAAGGCACTTGTGTAATCAATACAATTTTCGATAAATCAGAAAATCTCTCCGAAGGGGAGTAAAAATGTGAGCACCCATCGGAAAATCAGATGGGTGCTCATTGCCGTTTATAAGTAGGGATGATGTATATGGCTGCGTTTTACGGAATACTGCTCCCGTTCCTTGGGACAATATTGGGAGCAGGCTGCGTATTCTTTTTGAAAAGGTCACTTGGAGTACCGGTACAGCGGGCATTGACCGGCTTTGCCGCAGGGGTCATGGTGGCAGCGTCTATCTGGAGTCTGCTGATTCCGGCTATGGAACAGGGGGCGGATATGGGCAAAGGTGCGGTGATTCCTGCCGCAGTCGGTTTCTGGGTTGGCATCCTGTTCCTGCTGATTTTGGATAGGCTCATCCCACATCTGCATCGCAATGCTAACCAGCCGGAAGGTGTAAAAAGCGGATTCGGCAGGACAACTATGATGCTACTGGCAGTAACGCTCCATAACATTCCCGAAGGAATGGCAGTAGGCGTGGTCTATGCAGGCTTTTTAACCGGAAACGGCGAAATCACAGCAGCGGGTGCGTTGGCATTATCCCTCGGTATCGCCATTCAAAACTTCCCGGAGGGCGCTATTATATCTATGCCTCTGCGGGCAGAGGGAATGAAGAAAGGGCGAGCCTTTCTAAGCGGTGTCCTATCCGGCATTGTAGAACCGCTGGGGGCAGTGTTAACAATTCTTGCAGCACAGTTTGTTGTTCCAGCTTTGCCGTATTTGCTGAGTTTTGCCGCAGGAGCTATGCTCTATGTGGTAGTGGAAGAACTGATTCCTGAAATGTCTGCCGGAAAGCATTCCAACATCGGTACAGTATCCTTTGCGTTGGGATTCAGCGTGATGATGGTGCTGGATGTGGTGTTGGGATAAGAAGCCGGACCGTCAAGAAAAGTTTTTCGCCAAATGGAGTGAAAATAACAAATCGGATTAGAAAGCAAACAAGAAAATCAGTATAATTACTATGAAAGCCGTAAAGAGCGGCTTTCCTTAATCAGTGCGGGTTAGCCTTCTCTAACCCGCTTGCAAGGAGGTGCGAATTTGGAAATTGAATACAATCCCTGGGCGATGTTTCACAGTACGGACATGGGCGACAATCTGGAAGAAGTGGTTGAGACCGAGGATTGCAAGGTGCTGCGGATGAAGGACCCCAGCGGCGATGGTCTTATGACCATCTATCGGGTTTTTGACGGTGTGTATCTGATGTATAACGACTTTCACATGAGCCATTGTTACAGCCGTTTTAACAGTTCGTCCCGTATCTTCTGCATCGACCATTGTCGGGAAGGACGCATTGAGCATCGGACGGACAAAGATATGCGGTATTACATGGAACATGGCGATTTGCGAATGGATCGCCGGGTGCATCACAACGGCGATATGTATTTTCCTGTGTCTCACTATCATGGTATCACGGTTGGCTTCTTCCTCGATCGTGCGGAACAATCCGTGCGGGAGGCAATGCCCGGTGTGTCCTTTGACTTATCGGCATTGGCAGACAAGTTCTGCGGTAAGGACAGCATCTATATTTTGCGCAAGCATCCTTCCATTGAGCATATCTTCTCCGAGCTTTACAATGTTCCGGCAAGGATACGCATGGACTATTTCAAAATCAAGGTCATGGAGCTGCTGGTGTTCCTGCGGGCTTTGGAATTGTCCGAGTACAAGGATGAACGCCCGTACTTCTATTCCGGCCAAACTGAGAAGATCAAGGCGGTACATAAGCTGCTGACCGACGATTTGACCCGAAATTACACCACCGAAGAACTGGCAAAGCAATTTGATCTCAGCACAGCGACCCTGAAAAACGGCTTCAAGGGTGTGTATGGCAGCCCCATCTATACCTATATCCGCAACTACAAGATGAATGTGGCAGCGTCCATGCTGGTAACAGACCGTAAAAAGCTGATTATTGAGATTGCATCTGCTGTCGGCTACGATAATCCTAGTAAATTTGCAGCGGCTTTCAAGGAAATCTTTGATACGACCCCTGCTGAATACAGAAATGACAGGAGGTAGAACATGAACACAAAAACGAAACGCTCCGCAGCAACGTGGATCTGGGACTTTGCGGGAGGATATCGCTCCCGTTATGTACTCAGCGTACTCAGTGCTGTGTGTGGCGTGATCTGCGGCATTTTGCCCTATTTCGTCATGGCGAATATGATTGGTGATTTACTGGGTGGATGCCGGGACATGAATATTTACTTACAACACTGCCTTGTGATGGCGCTTCTTTGGGTGGGGCGATGCGGCTTTCACGGCATTTCCACCACGCTTTCTCACAAGGCGACCTTTGCGGTGTTGGGCAACATCCGCAAACGGGTATGTGAGAAACTGACCCGTGTGCCGCTGGGGACGGTGCTGGATATGCCCTCCGGAACGCTTAAAAATGTGCTGGTGGAGCGCATCGACAGCATCGAGACCACTATGGCACATATCATCCCGGAATTTACATCAAACCTGCTGGTTCCCATTGCTCTTTTGGTATATCTCTTTGTACTGGATTGGCGGATGGCATTGGCGGTACTGGCGACAGTGCCCATCGGGTTTGGCTGCTACGCCCTGATGACCCGTGGCTATGCCGAAAGCTATCAGAACACCGTGGATAAGACGAAGGTGCTCAATGATACGGCGGTGGAGTACATCAACGGTATCGAGGTCATCAAGGCTTTCGGCAAGGCGCAAAGCTCCTACGAAAAGTTCGTGGTTGCCGCTAAAGAGGGTGCTTCCTGCTATGTGGAATGGATGCGGCGGTGCAATATCTATTTCTGCATCGCAATGTCCGTTTTCCCGGCAACTATGGTCGCAGTTCTTCCCATTGGAGGTGTGCTGTTCCGTGCCGGTACGCTGGATGCCAACACTTTTATTCAGGTCATTCTCTTTTCCGTTGGTCTGATTGCGTCGCTCATTACCGTCATGTCCTATGGCGACGATCTGGCAAAGCTGGGGACAATCATCGGAGAAGTGACCGACATTTTGGAGCAGGAGGAACAGGAACGTCCTCAGACATCCACTTCCGTGCCGAAAGATAATGATATTGTGCTGAAGGATGTTACCTTCGGTTACCACGAAAAAGAGGTGCTGCACGGCATCTCCCTGAAAATCAAAGAGGGTACGGTCAATGCCTTTGTAGGTCCTTCCGGCAGCGGGAAATCCACCATTGCCAAGCTCATTGCAGGTCTGTGGGATGTGAAAGGCGGCAGTATTACTCTTGGTGATGTGGATGTTCGTTCCATGACTCAAGCAGACTACAACCGGTACATTGCCTATGTTTCACAGGATAACTACCTATTTGACACCACGGTTATGGAAAATATCCGTATGGGCAACCAGAGCGCAACGGACGAAGAAGTCATTGAGGCGGCCAAGAACAGCGGTTGCCATGACTTTATTATGAGTTTGGAGCATGGCTACCAGACCGTTGTGGGCGGTGCATGCGGGCATCTCTCCGGCGGTGAGCGTCAGCGCATCGCCATTGCCCGTGCCATGCTGAAAAATACACCGATTATCATTCTGGACGAAGCGACGGCCTTTACCGACCCCGAAAACGAAGCCCTCATCCAATCCTCCGTAGCCAAGCTGACCCGTGGCAAGACCCTGCTGGTCATTGCCCACCGTCTGTCCACCATTACGAACAGCGACAAAATCTTCGTGGTGGAGGACGGAAATATCCGAGCAACCGGAACCCACGAGGAACTGCTCAAAAAAGATAAACTATATGCCGAGATGTGGCGTTCTCACATTGCCGTGCGGGATACTGCGGAAGGAGGTGCACAAGTATGATCCGGATTTTCAGACGGTTTTTTGATTTTTGCGGCGAGACCAATAAACGCAAATTTACAAAATCCATTTTCCTCGGTGTGCTAAAAGCACTGTTTGAGGCTTTGAAGATTCCTGCTATCGCCGTGACATTGCAGGGTGTTCTGAGTGGGAATCTGACAGCTCAGCACATTCTGCTATCCCTTGGCATTATGCTGTTCAGTATCGCAGGCAATGCTTTTGCAAATTACCGCTCCACCATGCTCCAATGCGAAGCCGGTTATGGTACCTGCGCCGACAAGCGCATTGAAATTGCCGAACACCTGAAATATCTCCCGATGGGCTACTTCAATCAGAATAGTCTCGGCTACATCACCTCCGTCGCCACCAACAGCATGGAGGCTCTGGCGGATGTAGCTACCCGTGTGGTCATGATGGTAACCCAGGGGGTTTTGACCACGGCGGTGGTTGTGTTGATGATCTGCGCCTTTGATCTGCGTATCGGCGGTATTGCAATTTTGGGTGTTCTGCTGTTCTTTGCTGTCAACTCACTTTTGCAAAAGAAAGCAAAGGAAATTGCGCCGACCAAGGATGCCTCTGACCGCAAGCTGGTGGAAAAGGTGCTGGAGTACATTCAGGGCATTGCGGAAGTCAAGTCTTACAATCTGACCGGAGAAAAGAGCAAGGCTCTGAATCGTGCCGTCGACGAAAACACAGCGGCAAACATAAAATTGGAGATCACCTTTGTCCCCCTCATGTTCCTGCAAAGTCTGACAGCCAAGCTCATCGGCGTGGTCATTGCGGGCGTATCCGTTGCGTTTTATCTGAACGGCACAATGGAGCTGCTGAATACCGTGGTCATGGTTATTGCCGCCTTTATCCTGTTCGGCGCACTGGACAGTGCAGGCAGTTACTCTGCACTTCTGCGAAATGTTGACCTGAATGTGAGTAAGGCGCAGTCCGTTCTGGATATGCCTACGATGGACATTGATGGACGTGATATCACACCCACGAATTACGATATCGATGTGGAGAATGTGGAATTTTCCTACGACAAGCGCAAGATCATCGATGGCGTATCCGTCCATATTCCGCAGAAAACCACCACCGCCATCGTCGGCCCCTCCGGTGGCGGCAAGACCACCCTTTGTCACCTCATCGCCCGGTTCTGGGATGTGGACAGAGGCTGTGTCCGCTTGGGCGGCATGAATGTGAAGGATTACAGCATGGACAGCCTGATGAAAAATTTCAGCTTTGTATTCCAGAGCGTGTATCTGTTCCAGGATACCATTGCCAACAACATCTGCTTCGGTCAGCCGGATGCACCGATGGAAAAGGTCATGGAAGCGGCAAAAAAAGCCTGCTGTCACGATTTCATCATGGCACTACCCGATGGGTATGAAACCATTATCGGTGAGGGCGGCGCAAACCTTTCCGGCGGCGAAAAGCAGCGTATTTCCATTGCCCGTGCCATCATGAAGGATGCGCCTATCATCATTCTGGACGAGGCAACCGCTAATGTTGACCCGGAAAGTGAACAGGAGCTGACCGCCGCTATCGAAGCATTGACGAAAGAGAAAACCATCATGATGATCGCCCACCGCCTGAAAACCGTTCGCCACGCTGACAACATCCTCGTCATTGACGGCGGCAAAATCGTCCAAAGTGGTACTCACGAACAGCTCATGCAGCAAGGCGGTATCTATCGCAGATTTGTGGAGTCCAGAGAACTGGCCGTTGGCTGGAAAGTATAAAAGAAAGAGGAAAACAACATGAAAGACAACAAGCTCAAAGGCAAAGACCTGATCAATATCGGCATTTACGCCGCAATCTACTGTGTGCTCATGACCTGCATTGCTATGCTGGGCTACATTCCCATTATGCTGCCCATGCTGGCAGTTATCGGGCCAATCGTTCTCGGCGTTCCCATGATGCTGTTTTACACCAAGGTCAAAAAATTTGGCATGATCACCATCATGGGTACCATCGTCGGCATCTATCTGTGTGTGACAGGAATGGGCTTCTGGCCAATCGTGTTCGGCGTCGTATTCGGTTTCCTTGCGGATTTGGTGGCAAAAAGCGGCAAGTATGCAAGTTCCAAGAAAACAATCCTCAGTTACGGAACTTTCTGCGTCCTGCTGTTCGGGAATTTCCTGCCGCTCTATATTGACCGGGAAGCCTATTTCTCCACCCGTCAGAGCTTTGGAGCGGAGTACATCAATAGTCTGAGCAATATCATGCAGCCGTGGACGGCTCCTGCCATCATTATTGCCGCTTTTGTGTGCGGTATGCTGGGTGCGCTGCTGGGAAAGGCTTTGCTGAAAAAACACTTTGTAAAGGCAGGCATCGCCTGATGGCGGCGGGTATTTTACAGGCAAGCGTACAAAACAGAGGACTTGTGCTTGACCCCAGAACAAAACTGATGATGCTGTTTAACATCGCCCTGTTTGTTTTAGGGTCTGCCGGGGGCGGGAGCGTAGAACCTCTTGTCCCCGTTCTTTGCTTTATGCCTGCTGTGCTGTTTATCAGTGCAAAAAGGTGGAAACAGGCGGCAACCTATCTCACCATCTATCTTGCATCCTGGCTTGCCTACACCCGTCTGGTGCCACTGACCACCGGAGCAATCAACTTTATTCTGCTGGGGTGCAGTGGGATGCTATCCCGATTTCTTCCGGGGATTGCCATGGGCGGGTATCTTGTTTCCACCACCACAGTCAGCGAGTTCACTGCTGCCATGCTGCGGATGCACCTGAGCGAAAAAATCATTATCCCACTGTCGGTCATGTTTCGCTTCTTTCCCACGGTGATGGACGAGGCAGCTTCTATTAACGCTGCCATGAAAATGCGTGGGATACATATTGGCGGAGGAAATGCCGGGAAAATGCTGGAGTATCGTCTTGTGCCGCTAATGACCTGCTGTGTCAAGATCGGTGAGGAACTGTCTGCGGCGGCACTGACCCGTGGCCTTGGCGGAGAAGTACGCCGAACCAATATCTGCAAAATCGGCTTTCGTGTGCAGGACTATATTCTGCTGGGGATCGGGCTGATCCCATATATTCTCTGGATCTGGGAGGTGGTCATGTGATCGAACTGGAAAAAATCAGTTTCCGGCACGAAAATGCCGATGTGCCGTCACTAAAAAATGTTTCCCTGACCATTGCTGATGGAGAATGTGTCCTGCTTTGCGGCGAATCCGGTAGTGGAAAAACCACCATCACCCGACTGATCAATGGTCTGATTCCCCATTTCTACGAGGGAGAGCTTGAAGGCTTTGCAATGGTAAATGGTCTGAATGTGACGGAAGCAGAGTTGTATGAAACGGCAAAACTTGTAGGCAGTGTGTTTCAAAACCCCAGAAGTCAGTTCTTCTGCGTAGATACTACCAGCGAGCTTGCTTTCGGCTGTGAAAATATGGGTATGCCGGAAAATGAAGTCCATGCCTGTGTGGATGCAGCAGCAAAAGAGCTGAAGATTGAAAATCTTCTGGGACGCAGTATCTTCGAGCTGTCCGGCGGCGAAAAGCAGAAAATTGCCTGTGCTTCGGTTTCCGCACTGCGCCCACAGGTGATGGTGCTGGATGAGCCAACCTCCAATCTGGATTTGCAAGCCATCGAAGAATTAAAGCAGACACTCCTTGCTTGGAAAGCCGAAGGAAAAACCATCGTGATTGCAGAGCATCGCCTGTCATGGCTGAAAGAGATTTGTGATCGGGTGATCTGCATGAAGGATGGCGAGGTCGATTTTGACATTCCTATGACGGAGTTTGAGCAGTATTCTGCGGAGCAGCTTCACAAAATGGGACTTCGTTCATTGGATGACAACGCTGTTCCGCAAATCTGCTCTGAACCGACAGACGGCGAAATACTGGAGCTGGTGAATTTCTGTTTTTCTTATGACGGCGTTCCAGCACTGCATATTCCACAGCTCACGCTGCCCGTTGGCGGTATCATTGCCGTTGTAGGCAACAACGGTGCAGGAAAGTCCACCTTCTCCCGCTGCCTGTGCGGACTTGAGAAAAAGTTCAAGGGCGAAGTCAGAATCAACGGCCAGGTGTGGAAAAAGAGGCAACTGCTTAAAAACTGCTACATGGTCATGCAGGATGTAAACCACCAACTTTTTTGCGAAACGGTGGAGGAAGAAGTGCAGCTTGGAATGCGGTCGGAAAACGCTGAAGAAGTTGATCGTGTGTTAAAGCAGCTTAATTTATCTGATTTGCGTGAACGTCACCCCATGAGCCTGTCCGGAGGACAAAAGCAGCGTGTGGCCATTGCATCTGCCATCCTCGCAGGAAAGGAAATACTGATCTTCGATGAACCTACCAGCGGTCTGGATTTCAAACACATGAAACGCACCGCAGAGCTGTTCGCTTCCCTGAAAGGAAAGCAAACCGTGCTGATTGTGACCCATGACCCGGAATTGATTCAAAGATGTTGCGATTATCAAATTCACCTTAAGAGTGGGCAGGTTATTCTACATGAGCAAATATGATTTTGAACAATTATCTCGACCAAAAAAGCTAAAAAAACCATTCATATAACTACAAAACCGCCTTTTACGACGATTTTGCACAAGTAGAGAAAGCTGCGGTTTGAAGCATCAAGCCGCCGATTGCGACGACTAAAAAATGTACCACGGTGGTATCTATGGAGGTATCACCGTGGTTTTTATATATTCCAACCATCCCCCGACTAATTGCATAAATTCGCAAGGACATAATCATGTCTCCAAGCCTTTCTGTTCCTATCCGCATTTTGCTGCAGATAGGCGCTTTTTGCTTTTAGCATAAATATCGGACATCCACTCCGTGGCCCTCCGAACCGAAATTTGATCTCACCCAAAAATCAAATTTTAAAATTCGGAGGAATCACAAATGATTAAAACCAACAGCATCTACACCCTTAACAAGAAAGACCCAAATGCCATCGTTTATAATACTTCCTTCGGTGCCGCTTGTCCGGAAAGAACAGCAAAAAATACGAAAAGGCAGGGCGCAAACGCACTCTGCCTTCGGGCATACCGATTTCGTGAAATTACCGAGCGAACTGAACAGGCGCGACAAGAAAGCGGCGTCCTCGCTTTGTCCTTTTTCGCCACCCCGGATATTTTGAAAAGCGGAATGTTCTCCGCTTAAATCTTCTATTATACACAGTACAACATAAAATCGTGATAAAAACAAACTTTTTCGATTGCTTCGATATTTTTTCGAAGATTTTATCCGTTCTGCGAGCAAAACTGCCGGCCAAAAAAAAGCAGGAAAGCGGAAGTCTTTTTTGACTCCTGCTTTCCTGCTTACCCCGTATCGGCTTTAGCCCACTGTTCACTTTTTGTCCCTTTGGGCGTAAAGCCTTGGGTACTTTGACTTCTATGGACATTCCTCCTTGGTTATATAAAAATGAAGCGTCGCCGATGGGCGACGCTTCGGTGTACATTATGGATGATTTCCCGTTTGCCAGCACCACTTGGCTATTTCCGCAATCAAATCCAGCGAGATTGGTTTGGCATAGGGGAATTGGATGGCTCCTTTGCTGGTCTTGTATCCGCCTAGGCGCTCCCTGAACGCCTGAACCGCTTCGGTTCCAGCGTACAGACCGAGGTGCTTTTTGTGTGCGGCAAAATGGATGATATTATGCCCCTTCCAATAGGTGGGCATACTCCAGGAGATCCGTTCCTCTGCTTCCGGGAGTGCCGAATAGAGGGCAGTGCGCACCGCCGCCAAGCAGGGTCGGATTTTCTCCGGCTGCATAGATATATATTCGTCTATGGTTTTGGGTTTCTCGCCGCAAAAATGGGATTGATTCGGATTCTCAAAAGAACGTCCGCATTGGGGGCATTCCCACATGGCATATCCCTTCCTTCCAGGATAGTATACCAAAAGCCGGGCAAAACTTACAGCCCCAGCAATTCTTTGACAATGCGGTCGCTCATCCGCACCGCGCCCACCAAAACCAGCAGGTTAAAGATGAGCTCTGCCACATAGCTCCACACGGCGGTGACCGCCGACACGCTGGGGTCGACGGCAGGCGAGCTGGAGGCCATGACAGAAAAGATAATGCAGGCCAGCGCAATAATGGCCCCTTCCAAGCACACCCCGGCATAGGAGCGCAGGAAGTTTTTCCCCACGTTGCTGGTGGGTTCCCCTGCAAAGCTGGAGAGCGGGATCGGCGCGATAGCCGTGTACATATACAGCTTAAATAGGCGGCTATACACCGTCAGGATCATCACAAAGGACAGCACGGTGATGAACAGGCTCCCGATGAGCGTCACCGCCCATAAGGGGATGCTGTCCCAAAATCCCACCTGTTCGATCTTGTCGATGATCTCCTGCGGGAGCGTCGTGCTGCCGCTCCCGGACAGGCCGGATGTGGTGATGATGGTGGAAACCATCCCCTGAACAATCTGAAACACCGCCAGCATAAGGTCGAGGCCATAACCCACCGCCGCCTTTGCCAGCGCGAAGCGGAGGAACAGCTTGAGAGCCTGCTCCGGGCGCTTGACTTCGGCCAGGGATCCACAGGCTTTGACCACCCCGACTGTGAAAAACAGCACCAACAGGCCGTATCCGATGGCTTTCAGCGCCCCGTTGATGCCCAGCATCACCTGCCAGATCCCGCCGCCCTTGAAGGTGGCGGGATCCTGCGTGAGCAGCGTCCAGATCTCGGCCAGCTTGTCGTTCCAGGTTTCCAGCGCATTGGTCAGGTTTTCAATAATCCAGTTTCCGGCTGGTCACCTCCTTTTTCTGCATGAGTCGGCTGTCACGGTGTGCCGGTGATGAGGTCGAGGATCTCCTTGGCAAAGGTCACGACCAAACCTCCCGCCAGAGTCAGGAACCCCTGGGCGCGCTGGGATGGATCATGGCTCTGAAAGGAAAGCCCTACCTGTACCACGCCCCAACCCAGCAGGATGAGGCCGATGGCGCGGATTAAAGAAAAGATAAACGAGGAGAGGTTGTTCACCACGCCCAGCGGGTCGGCAGCGGCAAGGGCAGGAACGGAAAAGCAACAAAGAGCCAGCACCGCCGCCATATAGAGGGAAAAACCAAAACGGCCCTTTCTGCCGAGAGGCAGGGCGGTTGTGGCCTTGCTGCCTTTTTTGCGTTTTTTCAGGGGAATAAATTTACTCTGGATTTTCTTCAGAAGCATTCCTCCAGTTCGTTTGTGTGGTTAAGATTTCAGAAAATCCTCCGGATCCAGCAGTTCGAAATCCTCGTACTGGTCCGGGGAGAAGTCGATGTCGTCAGCGGCGTCCTTGGCTTGGGTGTAGTCGTAGGGCGGTGCGCCGCCGTCCTCGGTCAGCCGGATGTTGGGGTGGCGCAGCAGGTCGTATTTGTCGTCCAGCATGGGGCGCTCGCCCCGCACGAACAGGATCGCCTTACGGTTGTCCAGCATCCGCACCTCGTCGGGGGTGAGAAGTTCCCGCCCCGTCTGCTGGTCGTTGACGCTGAAACTGCCGCTTCGCCCCCGGCTGCGGCCATAGGTGCTGGTGTCCAGCGTTTCCCTGCCCATAAGCTCCGAGACGTATTTGTGGGTTTCCTTTTCGTTTCCGCCCAGGTACAGGAATTCGTCGCACAACCCCACCAGCGATTCCCACTGTTCCTTGAACAGCACCTTGATCTGAGCCATGTTCTGTGCGATGTAGCTGCAGAAAATATTCCGGCTGCGCATGGTGGCCAGCCAGGGCAGGAACGCATCCGTGGGCAGGGCGATATTGGGCGCCTCGTCGATGAGCAGGTGGACGGACATCGGCAGCCGCCCCTTGTATTTGCGGTCGGCCACATAGTACAGGGTCTGAATGAGCTGGCCATAAATCATGCCCACCAGATAGTTGAGGGATTTATCGCTGTCGGGGATACAGCAGAACAGAGCCACCTTTTTCTCGCCCAGTTCTTCCAGGTGCAGGTCGTCGGTGTAGGTCAGCCTAGCGATCTGCGGTAGGTTGAATGCCGACAACCGGACGCCCACGCTGATGAGGATACTCTTGAGGGTCTTGCCCGCCCCCATCTTAAAGACATGGTACTGCTTGACCGCGATGCTCTCCGGGTCCCGCATCTCCAGCCGGGCAAACAGGATGTCCAGCGGCGACTCGTATTCCTCATCTTCCTCCCGTACCTCTGCGGCGGCCAGCATCTCCATCACCATGGCGAAGTTCTGTTCTTCTTTTGGCGCTTCGTGCATGAGATATAAAACCAAGGCCTGCAGCAGCGCGGTTTCGGACTTCTGCCAAAACGGGTCGGTGCTCTGCGCGCCGGGCGGGGTGGTGCTTTGGATGAGGGTTTCAATGAGGCGCAGCACGTCCTTGTCGTCCCGGACATAGGCTAAGGGGTTATAGCAAAACGACGCGTCGGGGTTTAACAAATCAAATACCCGCACCTCATAGCCGCCCGCTTTCAGGGCTGCGCCGGTTTTCCGCAGGATTTCATTTTTCGGATCACAGATGACCAGCGAACAGTTCCCGCAGTTTAAGGCATTGGGGATGGCATACGACCGGCTTTTACCCGCGCCGCTGCCCCCGATCACCAGGACGTTCAGGTTACGCTTGTGCTTGTGGCCGTCCAACCCCATCTGGAAATGCTGAGTCAGGATGAGGTTCTGCCTGGGATTTTTCTTGTCCCGGTATTTCTTTACGATCTGAAACACGTCGCCCCATTTGGCGGAGCCATGTTCCACGCCCCGGCGCCGGTTTTTCCGGCTGGAGGCCACAACCAGCACGGCGATCCCATACCCCATGGTAAAGAACAGCAGGCACCGGGCGGAGTAGTCCGTCCAGCGGATGGACAGAGGACGGTCCATGGCTTCGGACAACCTGCCCAGCAGCTCCACGAGGCTCATCCCGGCACTCCAGCATCCGGCTGTCAACAGTGCCGCCCACCAAACGATGGGAAGCGGCAGCAGCCACATCCACCACGGATGTTTTCTTGTGGTTATCGAATCAAAATAGATCCCTCCTTTCATAAAAACAAAAAATTCCCCGGATCCCATGGAAGAAAACTCCCACAGGATCCGGGGGAAATGGTATAACGGCTAACGATATGGCGCAGGCACCCGCCTGTACTTGCTGTTGAGCAGCCCGAAGAGGACACGGTCGAATCCGCCGGTGGCCTTGCCCGCCGCCAGGAAACCGCTGCGTACGGAATTCACCGCCCGCACCGCATAGTCGAGTTCCTCGTTGTCCAGGTACAGCCTGCATTTGTGGGCCTGCCTGGTCCGTTCCCGAAGGACCTGCATTTTCTCCGCCTGTTCGGGCGGGAATTCCTTCTGTGTCTCAACCAGTACCTTGGCCAGAATGTCCCGCTGCAAGGGCGTCATTTTATACAGCCGCCGCTTTGTCATGGCGATCCCTTCCTTTCCTGACCCCACCATACCACAACGGCTGGGGGAAATCTACCGCACAAAGGAAAACAAACGGAAAACTCCCGGCGGCCTGCGTCCTCATCGCTCCGCTTCCTTTTCCGCCTTGGCCTTGGGAGCCTTCGCGGGCTTCGGGGCTTCTACCGAAAAGCCGTCCGGCTGGATGGCCTGCTCCATTTCCCGGAAACTCCTTTGCACATCCCGGTTAATGGCATAGGCCGCCCGTTTGACGTCGCTGATGAAGCCGCGCTTGTCGTCCTCGCTCATCTGGGCGCAGCTTTGGCAGACCTTGTCAAACTGAAAGGCCGACGTGTCCAGCCCGAACTTCTGCGCCACCACATAGGCCGCGCAGTAGCTTTGGGCCGCATACGCCTGCCGGTAGTAGCCGCTGCCCACCGCATCGAAGCTGGCATGGGCCTGCTCACGGGTGATGGCGCAGATGGTGGCGGTTTCGTCCATCCCGTTTCGGACAAAAATGGTACGCTGCTTGGGTACATACTGCGCCTGCACACCCTGGGGGAGCTGGTCGGAAATGGCCAGCGGCACAGAACTCTGCTCCACCATGGCGGCGATGATTTCCTCCGGCAGCCGCTGCTGGGGCGGCAGGACCTTCGGTCCCCTGGTTTGGGAAATATCGTAGGCTTGGGTGATGGAGAAGCCGCTGCCTATGGAACCATCTTCTTTTGTATATTCCTGATCCGCATAGAAGGTGTACCCCTTTTCTCCGGCGCGGATGGAGCGTCCGGCTTCCTTCCATTTGTCAAAGGTGCGGGGATGGGTGATTTCCGGGTTCTGCTCATAGAGGATGAGGAGGTTCCGGGTGCTCTGCGGGGTACAGCTCGCCATGAAATTCAGGAAGCCTTTCATAGAGGCGTCGTCCTTAAACACGGCCTCAGCCTGGGCATTGACCCTGGCCCAAACGTCCTCACGCTCCGCCTGTTTCATGGCGGCATATTCTTCCCTGGACAGCCGGGGCTGCTCCGGCTGGAGCTGCTCCTGTGTCCTGCCGATCAAGTTGGATAAGTCGATATCGCATTACCTGCCTTTCGCTTTTTTCTTTTTCTTCTGCCTGGAATGGCCGGGGGTGGGATGCTGGCGCCCCTGCTGCTTGGCTTTCTCCGCTTTTTTCTCCGCCTGCTCCTGCCTAATCTCCTGCAGCTGCTGTTTCACGAATGGCTTTTGACCGGGGGTGCTCTCATGGCCGGTTAAGCCGGGCGAAGAGCTTTTGCTGGGCGAGGAAGGCCCGGACGGACTCCTTTCCGTCGATGGTTTTTCCGCCGCCCGCCCCGAAGTAAAATTTGCGCCGTCCTCCAGCCGGGTCGGGCCGATTTGGAAGTCGTCCTCAAAGCCGCCCACCTCGAATTCCACCGCGCCCTGCTCGGTCTGGATGGTTTCGGTCCTGGCTGGTGCGGATGCGGCTGGGGCCTGTTTCGCCGGTTCCATCGCCTGCTCCACCGTGGCGCTGCCAGCTTCTGCTTTGACGTAATCCATATTCAGGTTGTCGTAGATTCGCTGCACCTTGGAAGCGTCGTCAGCAAACACCACCACTTCGATATGGTCCGGATTCTTTTTGTTTCGTATAGGGACAAACAACAGCCCGTGGCCCTTGGCTTCCTTGACAAAAGCCTTCATGCTTTCGGTGGGGACATTAAAGAACTTAAAGGGCCGCTGTTCCCGGAGCATCCGCACCAGCCTTGTCTTGCCGCGCACCTTTTTCTGATCCTTTAATACGGCATACACGAACAGCGCAAAGTTCTTCGCCGCCGCTCCGGTGAGCTTGAGGGCCATTTCCGCACCGTCCAGGGTAAACCGGACGATTTGGTCGGTTGGTTCGTTTCCGTAGTTCAGGCAGGTTTCCTCCTTTCATCGCTTCATGTCATGGGAGCGGTCATTTTTCGCTTGTTTCAGTTCTTCCTGTTTCTGCAGCTCATGCCGATCCGCCTGCAGGCGCCGCTCGATCTCTATCGAATGGGCTTCAATGTTCCGGCACAGCTTGGCGGTGCGGCGGAGCTCCTTGAGCTTCCCGGTGAGGACGGCGATCTCCGGGGAGCCAGGTTCACAGCGATAGAGCTTTTGGCGCTGCTTTAACAGCATAGCGATCTCATTCTCCGCTTTCTGCCGGATGGCGGCAAGCTGGCCCCGATCCTCAATGTGGTTTTTGAAAATGAAGTCCGCCTGCTCGATTCGCCGGTCCAGCTTGCGAATGTCCTCTCGCACCGCATAGCTTTGGTACCGGGGCTTCCTTCTCAAAGCCCCTACCTTATATAAATAGGAAAAGTAAAGAGCCCGCAGGCCGGTGAGCCTGCGGAAACGCTGGCCCCCAGTGCGGAGTCGGAAGCTCCGGGCCGGGGATGTTCGTTTCCCAGCCGGTGTAGGGGGCTTTGGGTAGAGGATGCGGCGCTGGATGGCCTCCGGGGTATACTGCCCGCCCAGGGCCTTAAACCGGACGGTATAATCTCGGCCCGGTGGTTTCAGGGTGGCGTATTTACGGTTAAAACGGAAGGTGTAGCCCCGCTGCTCCAGCATCCGCAGGAACTGTTTCCAGGTGAGGGAAACGGCAATCGCCGCATCCACGTCCTGCTGAATGGGCGTTTTCCAGGTGGGCTTCCCGTTCTGCTCGGCCAGCCACTGGGCATAAGGCCGGGCCACCCGTTCCGACTTGGCGGTGTCGATTACGGAGAGCTGGTGTTTCCGGCACAGCTCATCGGAGATCCGGCGAATCTGGGCGACGTAGCTTTTCTCATTGCTGCGGTATTTCCTGCCGTTTTCCATGGAAACGGAATTCCACACCAGATGATTATGGATGTGCCCAGTGTTGAGGTGGGTGCTGACTACTACTTGGAATTTTCCACCGAGAAGCTGCTCCGCAAATTCCAGCCCGATCTGATGGGCCAGCTCCGGCGTGACCTCCCCGGCAGCGAAGCTCTGCACCAGATGAAAGCCCTGCACTCCTTTCTCCTTATGCCACATCTTTTTAACGGCGCACATATCCGCAAAGGCGGATTCCAGGGTGCAGCCGATGGCCGACTGGAACAGGTCCTGCTCGCTTTTGTCTTGGTTGAGAGCCTCGTCCACCGCCCTTTCCAGTGAAGACTCCACCGGCGAACGCGAACACTTTTCTTCATCCATCGTGTAGTCCAGGGCGTTGTCCAGGCGGTGGACGGGGATGATGCTGGTATACGCCATGGGGGCTTACCACCCCGCTTTGACCGCCTCCCAGACTTCCCGTGCGATGCCGGTCATCTCGTCGATGCTCTGCTGGCTGGCCTCGCCGCAGGTGTTGGCGACGCGGGCAAGCTGGTTGGCGTTGTTGCACAATCCCGCCACCTTGTGCAGCAGGTCGGCATGATGGCTACAAGGCTTGGCCCGCAGTTCTTTCCCAAGGATCAGGCTGCGCAGAAATTCCTCGCGGGGCAGACCGCTGATTTTTACCTGCGCCTCCAAATGCGCCAGCTCCTTTTTGTTGAGATGAAGAGGAATGATATGATTTCGTTTTCTCATAGTCTAACGCTCCGGTTCCTTCCTTTTTCGGGTTTTCTTCTGCTCCGGCGCTTTTGCCGGGTATTCGTAATGGACTGGGACGCCCCGCAATCGCAGCCTGTCGCAGTCCGGCGCATAGGCAGCATATCGGGCGTAGGCGTATCCTTCCGCGTCCACAAGGATCCCGTCCTTGCTGGTTTCGCCTCTCACGAGTACGCAGTGCCAGCAGCGTTCGCCGGGGTCAAACCACATCCTGTCGCTATGGTCGAAGAGAAAAATCTGATCATCCATCAAACCGGCCTCTTTGAAATGGCGGTATTGCTCATCGGCAAGCACGATCACCTGTTCTGCCCGGAAACCGGTTTCCCGTTCCGGCACAGGCCGCATGGTGTTTTGCCCATTGATGTCGTCGATGCGGCGGGGACGGTGATAGAAAACGGCCTGTTCCTGATATACCTTGGGTTCCTCCAGGGAGAGGTATTCCCTGGGACAGCTTTTGGGGATATATAGCTTGTGGCAATCCTTCACATACGCCAGGTACAGCCGCTTGCCTTCCTCCGCCGCCAGGATTCCTTCCGGTTCGTCCTCGGTTGTCACCAGCAGGCAGTCAAACCGTCCGCCAGGCCAGGCACTCATGAGATCTGCGTTCTCCCGGATGAAGGGGTATTCTGGGGAGATGTCCTCCGAGAGCTTGTCAAAATCCTCTCCACTCAGGATAAAGACCTTTTGAATATGGACGTCGCCGGGGACGCATCCCACTGTGTTCTGACGAAGCAGTCCCAGCGTTTTTATATGGGTAGAAAACGCGGCGTATTGTTTTTTGTTCAGTCGGTTCACCTCTCCTTAAAATCAGTCGATGTCAATCCAGAGGGGGCCGGGGGTGCTCCCCAAGGTGCGTTTGGATATCCAAACGCTATGCTTGCACAGCTCAGTACCGGCTGGGAAAGAAAAAGCGGCCCCTGAAATCAGAGACCGCCGTTCTCATCCGCTTCCTTAATTTTGGCCAGCCCATCGAGGGTGGTGCAGATGAGGTTGCGCTTTTCCGCCAGCCCGATTTCCCCGGACATGGCGTGGCTGATCTCATTGCCGCAGACCACCAGCATCCGGCACCGGCCCAGCTTCTGCCGGGCGATGCTCTGGAACTGCCGCTTTTCATCCGGGTTCTCCGTCTGCAGGTACTGCCCGTCGGCCAGTGCTGGGCAGATCGGGACGTATCCCAGCTCGTAAACCTTCCGGCAGTAGCGTTTAAGCAGGCGGGGCGTGGCTTCTTCCGAAGCACAGATATAGGCAAAGGCTTTTTCCATGTTTCCGTTCCTTTCTCTCATATATAGGGTGTGGACGCCCATGTGGGTGTCCAACTTTTTTCTCCCAGCAGCCTTGGACGTCCAGTTGGGCGTCCATCCTGAATCAGTCGGGTTCTTCCGTTTCCTGATGGGCTTCCAGTGCCATACGCACCCGGTCGACTCCCAACTTGTAATAGGCATCGGTCACTTCGATGCCTACGGCTTCGTATCCTTCCAGCTTGGCGGCCAGGACGGTGGTCCCGGCCCCACAGAAGGGATCGAGGATTCTTCCGCCCGGTACGCAGATCTTGACCAAATCCCGCATGAGCTGCAGGGGCTTCTCGGTGACATGGGTGCGGTTCTGCGGGTTGGCGTAACGGAACACCCCCGGCAGGCACCCCACCGGGCGACTTATAGGCATGGGGCCGTTGGAGCCCCACACGATGTATTCGCTCTGCTGGCGGAAGCGTCCTTTCTGCGGGCGGCTGGTCAGCTTGTCCCATACCACCACACCGCGCCAAATCCATCCGGCCCATTGGAGGGCGTCGGTGATGGCCGGATACTGCCGCCAGTCGATGAACAGGCAGACAGGCGCGCCGGGCTTGCAGGCTTTCCGGGCGTCGGACAGCCACTCGGCCATCCACCGCGTCCAGCTCCGCTGATCCCGGTTGTCCCCATCAAAATCCGGCAGGGCGTTTTTCGGATCCATGCTGCTGTATTTCTGGAAGGTGGTGCGGTTTTTCTCGCTGGGCTTCCAGCCGCCGGACGCATAGGGCGGGTCGGTGATGAGAGCGTCGAACGCCTGGGGCTTGAAAGCCCGAATCATCTGCAGGGTGTCCCCATGCAGGATGGTCCAGCCATCCCCGCCGCTATGCTCCAGTTCCAAAAGGGTGGGAGTTATCACGTCGTCGAGTGGTTGCTCTTTTTTCAGAAGCATCTTCCTTTCTATTACAATACATTTTGGTTAACGGCAGCCGCCTTCCGGGCTGTAGGTGACCCGTTCCTCCTGCTTTTCTTTTGCCAGATCGCCGTAGTCATAGCCCTCGCGCTGGGGCAGGCTTTTCACCATGCGGTACCGGCCCTGATATGCCTTTTCGATGTGCGCGGCAGCCCAGCGGCCCGCAAAATCGTTGTTCAGGCAGATTTCGATTTCCTCGATCTCCGGGTGGCGCTCCAGAAAAGCGTCCAGCGCCAGCGGATTCTTCCTCTCCCGTCTGACCGGCTTTCCTTCTTCGGGAGCATAAATTCCTCCAAGGGACAGCCGCCATTTGTCCGCCCTTCCTTCCAATGTCAGGTGGGCGAGGGTTTCAATGGCGGCCTCATACACCGCCACCCGTTGGCTCTCTCCCTTGGGCGGCAGCCGGAAACAAAACTGCTTGTCGCTGCCGGGCACCTCCATTTTGAAAGGCTTTCCCCTGGTGTAGGTGCCCCGCAGAAAAGCATACTGCGGGACGCCGTTCTCATCCTTCCCAACAAACACAGCGTTGTGGTAGTCGGCGCTCTCGTACAGAATCCCCGCCCGGACGCAGGCTTCGATAACCGCCCGGCTGATCCCGCGCTTGAGAAGATACGCGAACACCCGGCGGTTGTTCTCCGCCGCCGGTGGAAGGACAAATTCCTTTTCCGGCTCCGGCTGGGAAGGGGAAGGGATGTAACTGGGGCTTTCTTCGCACAGGGCAAGCACCGCATCCACAAACTTCATCCCTTCCACCTTGACGAGATAGTCGAGGGCGCTTCTCCCACCGATGTCCCGGCTTTTCCAGTGAAATTTGGAGGTGGTCCCGTTGATTTTGAAGCTGTCGTGTGCTCTTAACTGGAATTCTCCACGGCTCTCGGCCTCGACCAGCTCGCCGGGGCAGTATCGCTGCAAAAATTCCAGGGCAGTCATCTGCTTGGCGGCGTCGATTTGTTCTCTGCTTACTCCGGGCATGGGAAGGCTCCTTTCAAATCACCGTCGCCCGGAGGATCCCGGCCTGATCGGTGCGTTCCCACGGGAATTCCGGGTTGCCGAAATGTCCGCAGGCGGCGGTCCTGACATAAATCGGTGTAGGCAAATCAAAATGGGCGAGGATTTCTCCGGGGGTTAAGCCGAACACAAAGCGCACCGCGTCCGCCAGACAGTCGTCGGCGCAGATACTGCCGGTGCCGAAGGTATCCACCTCCACCATGACCGGCTCCGCCACCCCGATGGCATACGCCAGCGTGACTTGGCAGCGGCTGCACAGCCTTGCCGCCACGAGGTTCTTGGCGATGTATCGCGCCATGTAGGCCCCGGAACGATCCACCTTGGTGGGATCCTTTCCGGAGAACGCACCACCGCCGTGAGGCGCGAATACGCCATAGCTGTCCACCATGAGTTTCCGTCCGGTGAGGCCGGTGTCGGCCTCCGGGCCGCCCAGCACAAACCGTCCAGTAGGGTTCAATAGGAACTTGGTGTTTTCATCCGGGGGCAGAAGCTGCAGCGCCGGTTCCAGCACACTGTCGGTCAGCTGCCAGAATAATTCGTCCATAGGCTTTTCCGGGCTGTGCTGGGCGGAAAGGACGACGGTGTCCAGCCGCAGAGGGATCCCGGCCTCGTCGTATTCCACGGTGACCTGGGCTTTCCCGTCCGGACCAAGGCCCGGCACGGCTCCGGATTTCCGCATTATGGTCAGGCGGTTGGTCAGGCTGCGGGCCAAGACCACCGGCAGGGGTAGCATCTGCGGGGTCTCGCTGCAGGCGTAGCCCACCATAACCCCCTGATCCCCGGCTCCCATTTCCAGGACGGGATTCCCGTTGGTTCGGCCCCGGCGCTGCTCCAGCGAACAATCCACCCCGGCGGCGATGTCCGGGCTCTGCTTATGAATCAGGCACTGGATGGCGTATGGCGCTGGGGCGTATCCCACCTTTTTCAAAACCGAACGGACGATGGCGGGGATTTCGGGTTCGTATTGGCTGGTGATTTCTCCGGCCACGATGATGTTTCCTTTGGTAGCCAGCACCTCGCGGGCCACGCGGGCGAACATGTCGTGGGCGAGGCAGGCGTCCAGCACGCTGTCCGCGATGATGTCGCACAGCTTATCCGGATGCCCTTCTGTGACCGATTCCGCGGTATAGAATTGATTCATGGTATATTCTCCCCCTATCGTTCCGGTTCGGGCGGCTTTTTGGTCTTTGATTTAGGGCTGGCCGTGCGCTTCATGCGCAGGCACAGGAACCCATCTGGAACGGGGATGATTCTTTCAGGGCTACGGAACATCTGTTGATACTTCCGCAGTTGCTGTTCCGTGAGCCCGCAAAAGTTCTCGCCCTGTATCCCGCAGATGAAAAAGGTGCCCGCAATGGCGTCGTAATCCTCCAGCCTCCGATTTAAGGGCAAGCCCAGCTGCTTTCCTTCGACATTGCAGACAAGGGCGACCGGCTCGTCCCACGGATACAGCGCCTGAATGGAGCCGCCTACCAGTTCCTGCATGGTATGGAGATCTTCCTCAATTTCGACGAACCGGGCGCACTTGCCAGGCTCCACCAATACAACCCGCATCACTTCACCTCCAACGAAAAAGGTTTGAGGCTTTTTTCGATTTCCTGGTAATTGTCAAACCGCACCTCGCACCCCAGCAGGCAGGACACGGCCTCGTTCCATACCGGCAGGGGATACTGCTCCTTATTTTCCATGCGGTACAGATCCCCCAGCGCCTCCCACTTGAGGCCCGGCTGCTGGCGCAGGTTTTGAATGTAGGTGCGGTGTCGGTCTACCAATTGTTCTAACAGGTCATTCGTCAATCGATCCCTCCATTTCACAAAATACGGTCGGGACGCAAAGTTGCGTCCCGACCGACGTTTCTTCGATTTTCACTTCTTCCTTCGGCTGCGGATGTGTAGAAAAAGAAGGCCGCCTAGAATGACGACGCATAAGACAAGTAAAAGGATTGTTTTTGTTTCCATGCCCGGCTTCACCGCCCTTCCTCCCGGCTTCTCTTTTTGTACTGCTGTGTTTTGGCCTGCTCAATCTCCTGACGGGTTCGTTGAACCGCCTCTAGAACGGAACCATTGTCGATGTGGTTTTGCAGGCAGCCGTTCAACAGGCCGGTCATCTCGACCTCACAGCCGAATGACTGCTCCTTTAAATCGAGCGCCGGATTCTCTCCTTCCCCAAATGAAAGACCCCACAGGTTTCCCTGCGGGGCATGTTTCCTGTTGTATTAAAGGGCGTCCTCTTGGCCCTCTTCAGATTCCTTATCGGCTTCATCTGATTCCTCATCACTTTCAGCCTCCTCGCTGTATGCGGCATCTTTCCAGCTTTGAACGGGTGATTCATTCTCACTCTCCCCAGCCTCATCTTCGCCATCTTCTGCGTCCCGGGCGACTGAGTCTTCGTCCCGTGGTTCATCATGGGGGGCGTCCTCATCCGCGCCGAATTCGGTTTCTTCCGGGCGATTCTCGTCCCCTTCGGCCCGTTCCTCCTGTCCAGCGGCGCGTGCGGCCTCGAATTCTTCCTCCGCTTCTTCCAGTGCTTCCTCGATCAGCCCGATTACAAACTCCTTTTGGGTAAGGCGCCGGTGGTATATCCTCTCGTAGCGGTTCAGGTATTCCTTCACTTTCTGGAACAGTTCCTCGCTTACCTGAAATGCTAATGTTTTGCCTTTTTCCATGACCTTGTTGGCCCCTTTCCCGTAATGCTCCCGGATGACCATTTCCATAAATTGACTCATGGTGCTTTCCGTTTCCCGGATTTCCTCGCTGATGCGCTCATGCAGCTCCAGCGGGATTTTGCAGCTGATCCCTTTGGTTTCCATGGCTCATCGCCTCTTTCTGTTGTTCGTTCCCTTTCGGGCAACCAAAGCATACTCGAAAACCTCCGGGAAAGCTATCACCAACACCAACGAGGTTACAGGGACAAAACGCCCACAATACGGCGAAGGCAACAAGGCCGGGATGTGCGGCTTTGTCCGTTTGCCGGTATGCTTTTTCAGGGTTCATCTTCTTCCAGTAAGGAACCGAGAAATCCCAGCACCTGCTTCGGAATGTCTTTCTCCGGCTGCTCCACAGGCTGGGAAGAAACCGCTTTGAGTTCCTCCCGAATCACCCGGCGCAGAGAGTCCTCCAGCGTCTCTTGCCGAACACTCTGCAGGATCGCCTGCACCAGAAAAGCGTTCCGGCTTCCTTCCGGCGCAGCCTGCAGAGCGTCCCAGGCCCGGCAGTGTTCCTCGCTGCGCAGATTCGGCCGGAAGGAAAATCGCGGCCTTGTCATGCCTTGCCCACATCGCCCGACAACTGGCCCAAAATCCGCTCGTATCCTTCGGCGTTTACCCGGTCGTTCAAAAGGGCAAAAACCCGGCACAGCCCGTCCTGCGGCCTCACGTTGCCCTTGACCACCGCCGCGCCTCCGCCCAGCATCACCACCGGCATGGCCTTGAGGTCAAACCCGGCTTCCATGGCGGCAGACAGCAGGCGCTCGGTGTAGAGCCGCCCCTGCCTCTGGATGATGGCACGGGCCTTGTCGTCCATGCTGCAGTTCTTCCCGGCCAGTACCCGTTCCACCTGGGCGTCGGTCACGGACAGGCCGGTGTCCCGGCGGATCTGCTCTTTGGTTTCGTCCATGCACCGGATCATCCCCAGCTCTAAGCTGCGGCAGGTGGCCGCGTTGGGAACACCATTGTCCAGCCGCATGAGATCGACCGTCCAGCCCCCGATGTCCATCAGCAGGACGGACGGCTCGTTTTGGATGAGCTCCGGGTGGATGGCAATGGCGGAATATCCCTGCGGGAACAGCTTCACGTCCTCGATGGTCACCTCGTAGGGCGTTCCCTCGAAACAATAGCGAACCGGACGGAGGCCGTCTGCCAGCTGGGAAGAACGCAGAAGGTAGTCTCGGAAGGGCTTTTTCTCCCGACCAAATCCGGCCAGAGGCAGGCCCGCGGCGAGGGTTACCGAACATTTTTGCGTCTCTCCGCGCTGCCGGATCTCTTTGGCGATGGCCGCCAGGGTCAGCAGGTAGTAGTTGTCGTTGGCTGTCTTGCTGCGCAGAAGCGGCTGCCTACCGGTTCCGCACACAAAAAATCGGCCGCCGTATTCCAGCGTGTTCTGCAGGGTGTAGGGTTCGTGGGTGTACGCCACGATACCGGCTGGGAAGGAAAAATGCCGGGTTTTGATGGCGTAGTAGCCGTGGTCGATGCCGATGATCATGCTTTTCCGCGTCCTTGTATTATAGAGTAGTAGTGATTAGAGTCCCTCTCCAAGGACTATGTGCTACACTGTAAGGGATGCTGTGGAT